>Ga0182015_10005047_pt1 | contig 13922 bp, 10 predicted proteins | sample 712P3MmetaG_FD_120478 | JGI IMG/M metagenome (GOLD analysis project Ga0182015, IMG submission 120478) | Permafrost microbial communities from Stordalen Mire, Sweden - 712P3M metaG | ecosystem: Environmental > Terrestrial > Soil > Wetlands > Permafrost | place: Sweden: Stordalen | collected...
CACACCGTTTCCGCCCGGTTGGCCAACACCTTGGCGGTCAGGGTGCTTTTGGAGAGACCTGCTCCCAGGTCCGGGAGAATGGGCTGCAGGCATTCCATGGGCATCTGCTCCGCGGCGGGAGCCGTGTTTCCGCCCAATATCTCCTTCAGCCGCACGACGACCTTGCTCTGGTAGTATGCCTCCCGGGTAAGGAGCAGCGTGAAAAGGGCCAGCAACCCGAGCGGTACCGACGACAGGCGCATGGCCAGCGCGCCAAGGGCAAGCGCGGCGAGCACCTTGAAGACGATCTCGACAGCCGGATGCCTGGAGAACACGACGACCTCCATGAACTGGCCCCCGTCGAGCGGATAGATCGGAAGCAGGTTAAGGCCGTTTATGAATACGGATGCGATCGCATACCTCAGGAACAGCGGCTCGTTCCATTTGAGGTAGACGAGCCCGCTGATGATTCCGAGGATGATGCCCGGCGCCGGGCCGAAAAGGTCCACGATGGCCCTCCTTTCCCCTGTCGCTTGGTTGTCATCCCCCGTCACGGCAGCCCCAAAGAAGGGGATGAAGAACATCCTGAGGTTGCGGTATCCGAAATGCCTCATTGCGAGCCAGTGCCCCGTCTCATGGACAAGGAGGACGACCACGAGGATTTCCACGTAGGACCATGACGACCTGAAAACCCCGGTCGCCGCGAAGGCGGCCACCGACACGAGGAGGAGGAGGGCGTTCTGGACCGACGTGCGCTTGCTGCGGCTGCGCCTGAGCAGCTCTGCCTCGACGTCGGCGGCCGATATCATATGCCGTGCCCGGAACGCCTGGAGTGATAGAGGACCAGCAGGCTCCCCAGGTAGGCGACCGCCACGAGGACCGACAGCTGGTGGCTGCCGATCGCCATCCCGAGGTACTCGCAGAACCCGCCGATCATGGCCCCGATCAGGTTGGCCCCGAGGCTGGCCGACGGCGAGGCCGCGACCCTGAATGTCGTAGAGAAGATGATGCCGGCGAAGAACACGGGCAGCGGGACCATAGCGAGAGTCCAGAGGAGGCGGCCCGCGAAGCCGAGCTCAAGGATGTTTTCCCGGGGTATGACGAAAAGGAGGAGGAGGATGGCGAAGAGGGGCGCGTACATCCAGAACGAGGGGGCGCTGATGCGCATCGCGACCAGGTTGGCGGCCATCACCATGAGCAGCACCCCGGCCACCACCGCGGTCGTCACGAACCAAGTGGCGCCGAAGAAGAGCGTGCAGTCGCTGATGCTCTTCGTCTCAAGGAGCAGGAAGCCCATGCCGAGGAGCGCGAAATGCATGTCGCCCAGGCGCAGCGAGGTGCCGCGGAGCGCGACGCCGGCGATGATGGACAGCGCCAGGAGGCTCGCGATGGAGACCAGGTAGTCGTACGGTATGGTCTTCCTCGAGAGGTAGAGGAAGGGCCAGTCGTCAGTCGGGAGGTCGATCGCCCCCAGCTTGTCGAAGACGGCCCGGTGGAACTGGTAGAGCGTGGCCGGCGCGATCAGCGTCCTGTCCTTGGGGACGCACAGGATCATCTGGTGGTCCGCGAAGTACATGAGGGGCTCCCTTCCGGTCGCCTTCGCGACCATCTTGTACAGCTTCGGCGCGAGCCAGTCCTTCGTGACGAAGAACGAAAGGGAGAGCATCCCGTGGTCGTTCAGGAGGCCGTAGGCGGAGCGCATGCTCTCGACCGTGTAGACGTATCCGTCCAGGCGCGCGTTGCTCATGCTGCTGAACAGGGCCTGGGAGTCCAGGAACCCGAACACCACCAGGTCGTAGCCCGGCGTCGCCTTGGCGACAAAGGACCGCGCGTCGTCTACCTGGACGTGCACGCGGGGGTTGAAATACGGGGCGCCCGCGTTGAACCGGCGCGACAGCTGGATGACCGCCGGGTCAATCTCGACCGCGTCGATGCTCTTCACGCCCGACCGGAGCGCGGCCTGGACGTCGGAGCCGCCGCCCGCGCCCACGATGAGGACCCGGTCGCGCCCCTTGCAGATCAAATAGGGCGCAAGGTACTGCTGCGTCAGGTCGGTCATGAACTGGGCCCGCCGGGTGCCGGGGATGTAGCGCGACGGGTCGAGCGCGGCGTCCCAGTGGTACCCGAACTGGTTCACCTTTACCCCGTACACGGGCGGGTCCCGCATCGTCAGCAGGTCCGGGGGCGGCTCCGTCTCCTCGACGTGCGGGGTCTCGACCCGGCTCATCGTGATGTAGTAGTAGGGGGACCAGATCGCCGAGCGCTCCCCGGTGGCGAACATCGTGGCGAGGACCGCGAGGAAGATCGGGATGTCGAGCACCCACCGGCGCGGGGCGGACATTGCGAGGAATATGGCCATCACGCAGGCCATGCCCGTCAGCGGGGAGAAGAACCTGAGGGAAAAGAGGCCGAAGCACAGCGTCCCGCATAGGCTCCCGGCGAGGTCCCAGGAGTACGCCGAGAGGCGCGGCATGGAATTGAAGAGGATTCCCATCCTCTGCCCCAGGGGCACGAAAACGAGGGCGTTCGAGATGAAGATCCCGATGAGGATCCCCGCGTTGAACACGGCGGGGCTGAGCGAGTTGAACCGGGCCTCGGACGCCGTCGCCCCGAGGACGCCGCCCCGGCAGAGGACAAGTGTCGCGATCTCGCATGCCAGGAAGACGGGGAACCACTTGAACAGCTCCCGCCTCCGGTCCGCCGCCATCGCCCCGACGCCGAGCCCCAGGAACGAGCTCAGGAGCATCAGGTTGGCGTAATAGGCCACGAGGTGCACCACGGAGGGCACCCAGCGTATCACCATCATCTCGAGGAAGAGCGCGGTGAACGTCAGGGCAAACATCTGCCATTTCTGCCGCGTCAGTTTTTCAGTCGGCATAGCGAGGGGTATGGAGAGGAGGCAGCCAGGACTCCCTTGTGTAGGCGACGCTGAAACTCCGCGCCAGCCTCAACCGGAAGGGACCCGATCAATCCGCGGGCTCGGCCCGGTTGATCTCAATCGTGACGTGTCGCAGCTCCTCGTGCTCGGCCAGGATCGTCCGGTAGTGCTCGGGCGTCCGGGGCTCGCGGGCGATGATGGAGACAATCGCGGAAAACTGCCCGACGCCGACCGGCCAGACGTGGAGGTCGGCGATGGAGGCCCCCTCGTCCGCCTCGACCGCCCTGCGGATCTCGTCGCCGAGGTCCGTCTCGGGGGTGCGGTCGAGCAGGATGGAGCTCGTGTCGCGCAGGAGCCCCCACGACCACTGGGCGACGACCGCTGAGCCCACGATCCCCATCACCGGGTCCATCCAGACCCATCTCAGGTACTTTCCGGCAAGGAGCGCGCTGATGGCCAGGATCGACGTCACGGCGTCGGCGATCACGTGCACGTAGGCCGCCTTCATGTTCAAGTCCTCAGGGTGATGCCCGTGAGAGTGCCCGTGATCGTGGCCATGCGAGTGCCCGTGCCCGTGGCCATGCTTGAGCATGAGCGCGCTGGCGACGTTCACGCAGAGCCCGACAAGCCCGATCCCGATGGATTCGTTGTAATGGATCGCAAGCGGCTCGAAGAGACGCTCAACCGACTCCACCGACATGAAGAGGGCGACGATGCCTAGGATGACTGCGCTCGTATACCCGCCGAGCACGTCGATCTTGCCCGTGCCGAAAGAGTAGCTCCGGTCGCCCCTGTGGCGGCGGGCCATCGCGTAGGCGAAGGCCGCGATCAGGAACGCGGCCACGTGGGTGCCCATGTGCCACCCGTCGGCCAGGAGCGCCATCGAGTGGAACCTCCACCCCGCCGTGACCTCGACGGCCATCATGACCGCCGTCAGCGCGATCACCCTGCGGGTGTTCCTCTCGGCCGTTCCCCGGTCCGGGGAGTAGTCGTGGATCTGGCAGCTGTGGGGGTCCTTTGGCATGACTAGGACTATGCCCCCATACCCCTTATGGCTCAACCGAAAAATTAGGGTGTTGTCGGGGGCCCCGGCGGTTGTAATAAGCGTCCCATGCCCCATTCCCCCAGAAACCTCGAGGCCGACCGGCGCGCGCTGCAGGTGCGCCTGCGGAAGATCACCGGGCAGCTGAAGGGCGTCCAGAAGATGATCGACGGGGACTACGACTGCGCGGAGGTCCTGAACCAGCTCGTTTCGGCCCGACGGGCGGTCAAGTCCCTGGCTGAGAAGCTCATCACGGACCACCTGGAGCACTGCCTCTCGGGGCCGGCGCGCGAGGAGGAGCGAAGGCGGCGGCTCCGCGAGGTGACGACGATGCTCAAGCGCTACGTCGACTGAGGAGTCCTACCCGAAGTTGAGCTCGGGCTCCGGGGGCGGGTCGTCCGGCGGCGCGATGCACTGGGGCCCCTGGTTGCGGCTGCTGTTCACGAAGCGGCTCACCGGCCGCGACTCCATGCGCGATGACTCGAGGGGGCGGAAGAGGAGCTTCAGCTCCGCGTCGGCCATCGGACTGTCGCCCAGCCAGCGCGGCATCGTCTCGGCCGTCAGGATGACGGGCATCCGGTCGTGGACCTTCGCGACGATCTCGTTCGGCTGCGTCGTCAGGAGGCAGTAGGTCTCCGGCAGGCCGTCGGCGGCCGGGTCCCAGATGCCGGCGAGCGCGAACGGCTCCTCGCCGGCGAGCGTGAAGAGGTATGGGCGCTTCAGGCCGCCGCTCGATATCCACTCGTAGAACCCGTTCGCCGGGACGAGGCACCGCCGGGCGGCGACCGATTTCCGGAAGGCGGGCATCGTGGCCGCGGTCTCAGACCTCGCGTTCGCGAGGATCCTCGGCCTCGGGCCTCCCCTCTCCCCTGTGGGCACTAGCCCCCACCTCATCGCGCGGACGACCGGCCTCTCCTCCCCGCACGCGATGACCGGCATCGTGTCCGTGAGCGTCACGTTGTAGCGGGGGAGCGAGCCGGCGGGCCATTCCAGCGGAACCCCGAGGGCGCTCGAGATCGCGCTCAGCGCGGCGTCCGTCTTGTGGAGCGTGTAGCGGACGCACATGGCGGTGGGTCGCGCGCTCCCGATTCCCGGCTCAGCGCGCCTCGAACGCGCGCCGCAGGTCGCCGCCCAGCCCGTCGTGGAATTCCTGGCGGGTCCTGTAGAGCGCGGCCCGCTTCCTGTCGGGGACGCAGCGCGTCGACTCGTCCAGCGAGACGCTCCTCCTGCAGAGATCGGCGAGCGCGGCGGCGGATCCCCTGGCCGCCGAGTCGCACCAAGCCGCCTGGAGGGCGCCCCCAAGCGCGGCGCTCTCGTCCTGGGCCATGGCGACCACGGGGACGCCGAAGATGTCGGCCGCGATCTGGCGCCAGAGGGCCGAGCGGGCGCCGCCGCCGGTGAGGCGGATTTCCCTCGCCTTGACGCCGAGCGCAGCCAGCCGGCGCAGGCCGTAGTTCATGCCGAGCGTCGCGCCCTCCATCGCGGCGCGCGCGAGGTGGCCCTTCGCCAGCGTCCGGCGGTCGAGGCCAAAGTAGACGCCCGTCCCGCGGGGGAGGTTCGGCGTCCGCTCCCCGTCGAAATAAGGCAGGAGCGTCAGGCCGTCCGACCCGGCCGGTACGCCCGCCGCGGCGACCTCCAGGTCGGCGAGGCTCCAGCCAAAGAGTGAGCGGACCTGCTCGGTGACGCCGGTCACGTTCATGGTGCAGAGGAGCGGCAGCCATCCGCCGGTCGACGAGCAGAAGGCCGCGATCTCCCCGGTCGGGTCGACGACCGGCTTCCTCGAGAACGCGTAGATGGTGCCGCTCGTCCCGAAGCTCGCGGTGACGGCCCCGGGGACGACGTTGCCGGTGCCGATGGCCCCCATCATGTTGTCGCCGCCGCCCGCGCTGACGACCGTGCCGGCGGGAAACCCGTAGCGGGAGGCGACCGCCGGGCGAAGGGTGCCGCACGCCTCGTGCGACGGGGAGAGCGCGGGAAGGCAGCCGGCAACGCGGCCGTCGACCGCGTCCATCGCGGCCTGGGACCACGCGCGCTTCCTCACGTCCAGGAAGCCGGACCCGGACGCGTCGCCGTACTCCATGAAGTAGTTCCCCGTGAGGTGGAGGTTCAGGTAGTCGTGGGGCAGGAGGATGTGCCGCAGCCTCCGGAAGTTCGCCGGCTCGTGCCGCTTCAGCCAGAGGACCTTCGGCGCGGTGTAGCCCGGCAGGAAGGGAAGGCCGGTCCTCCTGATGACGGCCGCCGGGCCGCCGAGCCTGCGGGTGAGGATCGCGCACTCCGGGGCGGTGCTCGTGTCGCACCAGAGCTTCGCGGGCCGAATGACCTCCCCGCCCCCGTCCAGCGGGACGAAGCCGTGCTGCTGGCCGGAGACCCCGATCCCGCGGACGCGCGAGCGGTCGATCTTCGAGGCCACCTCGCCGATCGCCGAATCCATCGCGGCAACCCATTCGCGCGGGTGCTGCTCCATGTGGCCGGGCGGCAGCCCGGGGATCAGGCGGTGCGGGGCGCGCGCCTCGGCGACCACGCGGCCGGTCTCGACGTCGAGGGCGATCGCCTTGACGCTCTGGGTGCCGCTGTCGACCCCGACATAGAGGCTCATCCTGGGTCAGCCCCCCGTGAGGTAGGTGTTCAGGAGGTTCTCGAGGTATTCCTGCCGGCCGCTCCTCGGGACCGGCTCGCCGAGCCTCGAGAGGACGAGCTTCTCCAGCTCGCGGAAACCGGTCGTCCCGGCCTCGATCTGCTTCCCGTAGCCCGAGTCGTAGCTTGAATAGCGCTCGGAGAGGAACTCCTCCAGCCGTCCGTCGGCGATGATGCGCCGCGCGGTCTTGAACGCCAGGGCGTAGGTGTCCATGCCGCCGATGTGCGCGTAGAAGAGGTCCTCAGGGTCGATGGAGGGGCGGCGCAGCTTCGCGTCGAAGTTGAGGCCCCCCTTGCCGAGGCCGCCCGCCCGCAGGATGGATATCATGGCGAGCGTGATCTCTTTCACGTCCGTGTTGAACTGGTCCGTGTCCCAGCCGAGGAGGGGGTCGCCCGAGTTGGCGTCGATGGACCCCAGCATCCCCTGGGCCGCGGCGACCTCGATCTCGTGCTGGAAGGAGTGCCCGGCGAGGGTCGCGTGGTTCGTCTCGATGTTGAACTTGAGGTGCTTCTCGAGGCCGAACGTGCGCAGGAAGGCGATACCGCTCGCGACGTCGAAGTCGTACTGGTGCTTCGTCGGCTCCTTCGGCTTCGGCTCGATGTAGAACTGCCCCTTGAAGCCGATCCTTTTCGCGTGGTCGACGGCCATGTGGAGGAAGCGGGCGAGGTGCTCCTGCTCCCGCCTGAGGTTCGTGTTGAGGAGCGTCTCGTAGCCCTCGCGCCCGCCCCAGAAGGTATAGCCGTCGCCGCCGAGCTCGTGGGTCACCTCGAGGGCCTTCTTCACCTGGGCCGCCGCATACGCGAAGACGTGGGCGTCGGGGTTCGTCGCCGCGCCGCACATGTAGCGCGGGTTTGAGAACAGGTTGGCTGTCCCCCAGAGGAGGCGGACCCCCGTCTGCTTCTGGAGCGCCTTCGCATGGGCGACAATCTTGTCCAGGTTGGCGTTCGACTGGGCGAGCGTCGAGCCCTCGGGCGCGATGTCGCGGTCGTGGAAGCACCAGAACGGGGCCTCGATCTTCACGAAGAACTCGAACGCGGCGTCCATCCTCTTCTTGGCGACCGAGATCGCGTCCTTCCCCTCCTCCCAAGGGCGCCTGATGGTGCCCGGGCCGAACGGGTCGCCGCCGACGCCCCTGAAGGAATGCCAGTAGGCGATCGAGAACCTCATGTGCTCCTTCAGCGAGATGCCGTCGACCATCTCCGACGGGTCGTAGTGCCTGAAGGCCAAAGGGTTTGAGGACTTGGGTCCCTCGTAGGGGATGCGAGGGACGTCGAAAAACGGGGATTGCTTGGGTTTTGGCATCGCCCCGGACGATTAGCATGAAGCCCCCTCCACCGTCGAGTTTTCGTTGAGCGGCCCCGCGCCTCGCGGCCCGGGCGCTTGCTTTATCTCCGCGCGACGCTCCCCTTTTCTGGAGTGCCCCTCAACTTTCGACTCCTTGTCCCGCTCCTTCTCGCCGCGGCCCTCACATCCGGCGCCGCCGAATTCAAGGTGACCGCCCGCTACCCAATAGCGGGCGATGTCCGCTACGATTACCTGAGGGTCGACCCCGGCATGAGGCGCCTCTATGTGTCCCACGGGACCCAGGTCGAGGTCCTGGACGCGGACACCGGCGCAAGGCTCGGCGCCGTCGGCCCGATGAAGGGGATCCATGGGATCGCCATCGTCCCAAGCCAGCGGCGCGGATTCATAACGGCCGGCAGCGACCGGACGGTCGTCATGTTCGACGTCGACACGCTCAGGGTCCTGAAGGTCATCCCGGGGCTCGGGATGAAGCCGGACGCGATCGAATACGACCCGCTGACGGGGATGGTCTACGTCGCGAACGGGGCCTCGGGCGGCATCACCGTCATAGATCCCGGCACGGGCGAGATCTCGGCCAGCGTCCCGATCGCCGGGAAGCTCGAGGGGCTTGCCTTTGACGGGCGCGGACGCCTCTTCGTGAACACGGAGGACAGGAGCATGATCCAGGTGATCGACACGCGCACGCTGAAGCCCGTCGCGTCCTGGCCCATCGCGCCGGTCGAGGGGGGCACCGGCCTTGCGATCGACGCGGCCCACCACAGGCTCTTCTCCGCGGGCGGCAACAGGATGCTGGCGGTCGTCGACAGCGACACCGGGGCCGTTGTCGCGACCCCGGAGATCGGCGCCGACCCGGACGGCGACGCGTTTGACGCGTCGCGGGGGCTCATCTTCACCTCCAACATGGTCGGCACGCTGACCGTGCTCCATGAGGACTCGCCGGACGCCTACAGCGTCCTGCAGACCGTGCCGACGGAGTTCGGCGCGCGCACGATCGCGCTCGATGCGGGGACGGGCCGCGTCTTCCTCGCGACCGGGAAGTTCAAGGAGCCGCCGGCGCCGACCGCGGACAACCCCCGTCCCCGGCGCCAGGGTGAGCCCGGGACGTTCGAGGTGCTGGTCGTGGGTCGCTGAAGCGGCCAATCGCCGCTTGAAAGAGGCATTGTCCGGCCGCGCGAGCAGTCCCTGGGACATCCCTTGGTTGCGAACGCCCAATCGTTGCGGCGTTGCCGCAATGCAGGCGGTTCCGTGCAACCACCGGTCATTTTCATCGATGGCTTTCCCAAGGGCCGTAATCTCGTTACTATATGATAAATAGTTCCTTATATATCTATAGCATGGTTTGGAACAGGGCATGCAATGGGGCTTGCCCATTCCCGACTGCCATCAATCTCGAGCTCGACCCGCGCGGGCGCCGACGTCTGTCGCGTCCGTATCGGCGGGCGCCGAGCGCAGCCGCCCATTTCCCGCTGAGGCAGGGCCGGGGCAATGCCCGGGAATCCCCGGCAGTCTGTGGTTCCAGGGAGCGCTCATCCTGTTGCTCGCGCTCGCGTGCTACTGGCCGTGCCTGCGCGGGGGTTTCGTGTGGGACGACGCAGCCCACGTGACGAGGCCCGAGCTGCAGCCCGCCGCCGGACTGTGGCGGATCTGGAGCGACCTCCACGCGACACAGCAGTACTACGCGCTGCTCGGGACGCCGGCCACGCTGGACCAGGCCGCCGCGCAGTTTGAGGAGGCGCTCCGCCTGGACCCGGGCCATGCCGAGGCGCACAACAACCTCGGCATAGCTCTGGGCGCGCAGGGCCGGAGGGACGAGGCCGTCGCCCAGTACCGGGAGGCGCTTCGCCTGAAGCCGGACTTCGCCGAGATCCACTTCAACATCGCGATGGCCCTGCTCAACCGGCCGGGAAAGTCAGGCGAGGCGGAGGCCGAGCTCGAGGCCTTCCTGCGGGTGAGGCCCGGCGACGAGGCGGCCCGCCGGATCCTCGGCGAGCTCCGGGCCAGCCGGCGCTAGGAGCGCGGCCCGATCGGCTTGAACGCCATCGCGAAGTAGACGGCCAGGAGCATGAAGGCGAAGCTGACCGCGTAGTTCCAGGTGAGCCGCTCCTTCAGTACGATCCACGCGAAGACGATGAAGACGAAGAGCGTGATGACCTCCTGGATCACCTTCAGCTGGTATCCGCTCAGGCCCGCGGTCATGTAGCCCAGGCGGTTTGCGGGGACCTGCAGGCAGTACTCAAAGAAGGCGACCCCCCAGGCCACGAGTATCGCGACGATGAGCGGGCGTCCCTCAAGCCATTTCAGCTTCAGGTGGCCGTACCAGGCGATCGTCATGAAGATGTTGGAGCCGATGAGGAGGAGGATGACCTTGGGCATGGTGCCGCAATTCTGGCTGCAACAGCGTGTCGCGCAAGTCCCCGAGGGCACGGCCGCCCAAGATTTCCCAAGACGATGCTTGATCGGCGCAAATTGCGTCCTATACCTTGCCGCTAGCTCCGTCCTGCCTATACTATGCGAATGACAATCAAAGCCTATCTCAAGCCGTCCTGCGGCTGGTCCAACGGCGTCCGTGCCGTCCTTCGCAAGCACGCGCTTGACTACGATGACATCGACATCATCGGCAACCGGGAGGGCTACGCGGAGATGGTCCGCAAGTCCGGCCAGCCCCTCTCGCCCTGCGTCGAGATCGACGGCGTGATGCTGGCCGACGTCTCGGGCGAGGAGGTTGAGAACTATCTCCTGAGCAATGACCTCGTCAAACCGACCGAAGTCGCGGCCGGCGCCCCGACGAACGCGGGCTGCTCCGACGATGAGCATGCCAAGATGGCGACCAAAACGATCCGCTTCTTCTGACACCGAGAGCTCTCCGTACCTCCTGACCGACCCGGGCCGCTCTCGAAAGCCGAGAACGGCCCTTTTTTTGCCCAAGCGACGACATCCTCCCCTCTCCCGACCCCCAGCATGAGCAGCATCATCCCGTCCCCCCTCTACAACCCGGAGTCCGAGCACGACGCCTGCGGCGTGGGCTTCATCGCCAAGGTTTCCGGGGAGCGCTCGCACGACGTGGTTGAGCGCGCGATCGCCGCGCTCAAGTCGCTCGCCCACCGGGGCGCCATCGACGCCGACGCGGTCACGGGCGACGGCGCCGGCCTCCTGACCCAGGTCCCGCACGAGCTCCTCAGGGAATTCCTGGAAAAGAAGAAGAAGCCCCTCTTCAGGGACTCCGACCTCGGCGTCGGGATGATCTTCCTGCCGCGGGACGACTATGCGGCGTCCCACTGCAAGAAGATCGTCGAGCAGGCGGTCAGGGCGGAGGGCCTGGCGTTCCTCTGCTGGCGCGACGTCCCGACGGACGACACGTGCCTCGGCCGGAAGGCGCTGGAGACCAAGCCCTCCATCGTCCAGGCGCTCGTGGCCCGCAAGGACGAGGTCTCGGACGACGAGTTCGAGCGGAAGCTCTTCCTCGCGCAGAAGGCCTCCGAGCGGAAGTCGTTCGAGGCCGGCGTCGACGGGTTCTACATCTGCTCCTTCTCCTCGAGGACGGTGGTCTACAAGGGCCTCCTGAACGCGCCGCAGGTGCGGAAGTTCTTCCACGACCTCAAGTCCACGAAGTTCAAGAGCGCCTTCGTCATCTTCCACCAGCGCTACTCGACGAACACCTTCCCGACCTGGCACCTGGCCCACCCGTTCCGGATGATGGCGCACAACGGCGAGATCAACACGATCCGCGGCAACCGCAACCTGATGCGGGCCCGCGAGCGGAGCACCGCCCACGGGGTCTGGGGCGACCGCTTCACGGACCTGCGGCCGCTGGTGCAGCCGAACATGAGCGACTCCTCGTCGTTCGACAACGCCCTCCAGCTGCTGACGCTCGGGGGCCGCGAGGCGCTCCACGCATGCCTCATGATGATGCCGATGGCCTGGGAGAAGGACAAGAGCCTGAGCCCGGAGGCGCGCGCCTTCTTCAGGTACCACTCGTGCATGATCGAGCCCTGGGACGGCCCGGCGGCCATGGTGTTCACGGACGGCAAGATCGTCGGCGCCGCGCTCGACAGGAACGGCCTGCGCCCGGCGCGCTTCAAGGTATTCGACGACGGCTACGTGATGCTGGCGAGCGAGGCGGGCCTCGTCTTCGACTTCCCCGGCAGCGTCGTCCAGAGCGGGCGCCTCGGTCCCGGCAAGATGATCGCCGTCGACCTTGAGCATAAGCGGGTCCTCCACGACTCCGACATCCGGGAGGCGCTGACCCTGAAGCCGCACTACCGCGCGTGGTGCGACGAGCACCTCCTCAACCTCGCCGCGTTCGCGGCGGAGGCGGGCAGGGAGGAGCCGCTCACCGAGCCCTCGCTCTCCTCGCAGGTCGCGTTCGGCTACGACAGCGAGGAGCATGAGCTCATCCTGGCCTCGCTCGCCGAGGGCCTGGAGCCGACGGGCTCGATGGGCGACGACACGCCGCTCGCCGTCCTCTCGCGCCGGCCGCGCCTCCTCTACCAGTACTTCAAGCAGCTCTTCGCCCAGGTCACGAACCCGCCGATCGACTCGATCCGCGAGAAGTCGGTCATGTCGCTTGGCATGTACCTCGGCGGCCGCCTCGGGCTCTTCGAGGAGCTCCCGAAGACGAGCGGGTTCGCCGAGCTGGACTCGCCCATCCTGGGCGCCTCCGAGACGGCGGCCCTCTTCGACGTCCCCTTCCTCAGGAACCGCGTCGTCCGGATCGGCGTCCTCTTCGACGTCTCCTCGGGCCCCGAGGGCCTCGAGCGGGCGCTCAAGGACATCGCCCAGCGGGTCCAGGCGGCCGTCGAGACGAACAACGCCAAGATCGTCATCCTTTCGGACCGCGGCGTCACCCGCGAGAAGGCCGCGGCCCCGATGCTCCTCGCCGTCGGCGCCGTTAACCAGCAGCTGGTCCGCGCGGGCCTCAGGCTGCGCTGCGACATCGTGGCCGAGACGGGGGAGGCCCGCGACGTCCACCACATCGCGTGCCTCCTCGGGTTCGGCGCCAACGCGGTCTACCCATGGCTCGCCCTGGACGTCGTCTCCGAACTCGCCGCGAGCGGCAAGACCTCGAAGCCGGTCGCGCCGGAGAAGGCGCGGGCCAACTACAAGTACGCGATCGACGCCGGCCTCCTGAAGATCATGGCGAAGATGGGGATCAGCACGCTCCTCAGCTACCGCGGGGCGCAGATCTTCGAGGCCCTCGGCATCAGCTACAAGGTCGTCGAGGAATGCTTCTTCGGGACGCCGTCGCCGGTCGGCGGGATAGACTACCGCCAGATCGCCGAGGAGACGCTCAGGCGCCACGAGAGCGCCTTCCCGGCGCTCGACTCGGCGGACCCGGACAACGCGGGCCAGCAGGCGGCCGTGCCCGGCCTGCACAACGAGGGCTACTACCGCGTGAACAAGAAGGGCGACGGGGAATACCACGGGTGGAACCCGAAGGTCGTCGCCGCCATGAACCGCTTCACGAAGAGCGGGGCCGCGGAGGACTTCGCGGGATGGAAGGCCGTCACGGACGAGCACCAGCCGCTCGCGATCAAGGACCTCCTACGGATCCGCTACGGGCAGAAGCCGGCCGTCCCGATCGAGGAGGTCGAGCCGGGCGAGGACATCCGCAAGCGCTTCACGACCGCGGGGATGTCGCTCGGCGCGCTCTCGCCCGAGGCCCACGAGAACCTCGCGATCGCGATGAACCGCATCGGCGGCAAGTCCAACTCCGGCGAGGGCGGCGAGGACCCGGCGAGGTTCTCGATACGCGAGAACGGCGACTCGGCGAACAGCGCGATCAAGCAGGTGGCCTCGGGGCGCTTCGGCGTCACCGCCGAGTACCTCGCGAACGCGAAGGAGATCGAGATCAAGATGGCGCAGGGCGCGAAGCCCGGCGAGGGCGGCCAGCTGCCCGGCCACAAGGTCTCGCCGCTCATCGCCAGGCTGCGCTTCAGCGTCCCAGGCGTCACCCTCATCTCGCCCCCGCCGCACCACGACATCTACTCGATAGAGGACCTGGCGCAGCTGATCTTCGACCTGAAGGAGGTCAACCCGCGCGCCAAGGTGTGCGTCAAGCTCGTGTCGAGCTCCGGCGTCGGCAC
>Ga0182015_10005048_pt1 | contig 13920 bp, 16 predicted proteins | sample 712P3MmetaG_FD_120478 | JGI IMG/M metagenome (GOLD analysis project Ga0182015, IMG submission 120478) | Permafrost microbial communities from Stordalen Mire, Sweden - 712P3M metaG | ecosystem: Environmental > Terrestrial > Soil > Wetlands > Permafrost | place: Sweden: Stordalen | collected...
ACTGCGTGTGACTCGAATTCAGTGCCCGACCCTTGAGAGTGCCATCGGAAGTATCGACAACGCCTCTTTCCCCGATCTGCATCAGCAGTTTTCCGTCGTGACTGTATTTTTGGATGATTCCATCGCCATTGCCGGTCGTCCAAAAATTGTTCTCATAATCAATGGTGCAGCCGTGGGTGACATTGGGAACGACTTTCCAATCGCCAAAGCTATTCACCACATTGCCGTCGGGATCGAATTCAATGTAGGGTGGCGCCTGCTGTGCAACTTCCCCTTCCTTGTCTGTCATGTCATTGCGATCAACGATGAAGACGTGATCCTGTGCGTCCACGCATACACCGCTGACTTGTCCGATTACCCATTCTCCAGGCAACGGCTTTGGCCAGTTAGGATCGACAACGAATTTCGTACCGCCGTCCTGTGCCTGCGCGCGGCAGACTATTCCCAAGGCCGCCACGAGGCCTATGCAAAGCCAAATCTTAGCGAAATGCCCCATTTTTTTCTTCATTTTGCCTCTCATTTCTCAACATCATTTGCGCGCGATAGCCGAGACCTCGATGTGAGCACCCAAGGACAACTTGGCGACCTGCACGCTCGTTCGAGAGGGAAAGGGATTCTTGAAGTACTCTTTGTAGAGGGTGTTCACTTCCTGGAACTGCGACATATCGTCCAGATAGATCTGAACCGAAACGACATCGGAGTAGTTCATGTGCGCGTCGTTCAGAACGCGCCCGATATTTTCCAAACAGTTTCTGACCTCTTGGCCGAAATCGCCTGGCAATGCATGGGTTTTCGGGTCCGTTCCCTGCAGACCAGAGACGTACAGGGTGTCCCCAGCTAGGATACCCGGACTGTAGGGCGTGCCAGCGGGGACCAGTTCAGCGCCGACCGGAGTATTGCCGGACTTCGTCGACGCAGAAAAGAGCAATAAGAAAGCCGCGAGCAAGCAGCCAATCAATTTTCCCATCGGAGTATCTCCACCCTTCCTCGATCGTAAAACCCCGTTTCCCCGACCTTTCTTCTTACGGTCCGTTGGCGTTCTCGTTTGCGTATGCCCGCGCGAGCGCTCGGATCTCCGATTCGGTAAGCACGCCTGCGATCGTTCGCATTGGCATGTCCATGTCGTTGGCGCGCGTGCCCTGAGCAAATGCTTGCAACTGCTGCTCTATATACAGTTCGTTTTGTCTCGCAAGGGCTGGCGCTCCGATCCGATAGCCGCCGGGGCCGTGGCAAGAAGCGCATGCCGCGATGCCGCGTTTCGGGTCACCGGCATAAATGAGCCTTTGCACAGGATCGCGGTTGCGATAACTGCTGTGGGGGCGCGGCGTCCGTTCGCCGCGGTTTTCCGGCAACCCGGGCAGCGATGAAAAGTACGCAGACACGTCCGCGTACTGCTGTGGTGTGAGCGATTGTGCAATCGCGGACATCGGACCCGACAGGCGAGTCCCAGAGCGAAAATCGTCGAGTTGCTTATACAGTACGAGCCGGTCGAGCCCTGCCAGACTGGGAATCCAAGGTTGGGTGCTTAGTCCCTTTTCACCGTGGCATGCCGTGCAATTCGTTGCGATAAACTCTCCGCTCTTCCCGTCACCGGTGGTCGCTTGCCGAATGGTGGTTTCCGTCCACGCAAGGTAAGTCGGGACCTTCAGCGGAGGCTGGATGGTGTTGAAGGCCTTGCCATGAATATGAAAGCCGAGAGCGTGGTACACCGCATCTTTCGTGGAAAGCGGTGCACGAGTCTCTTGATACCGCGGCAAGAGTAAGAAGCCCAATCCGAATGCAACCACCACCGTTGCCGAAACAGCGGCGACCACGATAAAACCCCACGGATTGTGCAGACGAGGCCCGTTCTCCAAGTTCATTTCGTGATCTCCTGGGTCAAGGAATACGCGGGCGCATCTTGATTGTGGAGAAAAAAGAATTGGCCGATGGGATAGCCGTAAGCAATCAGCACCAGAGCCAGAAGGATCACGTTCCAGAGTCCAAACCCATTGAGGAGCGAGGGTACTGTGGCCGGAGGATTAACCGACAACGCGTAGCGAATGGGAGGCATGGATTCGGCCATGGGAGCGAAGCTTGATCGAACCAGGACGTAAAAGAACAGGAGAACTGAGATGAGCACAATGCAAGCACCGACTACCGACAAGATGACGAGGAATGCCGTCTTCGCAACAACCGGATCCGAGTAGTCGAATATCGCGTAGCGTCGAGGCTGGCCCATGAGACCCGCGATGTGCCAAGGTACCGTCGTGATCAGGATGCCCCAGAACCAAAGCCATAACTGGATGTCCGCAAGACGCTTTGAGACCAGCGGCCGTCCCGTCAACCGGGGCCAGAGTTCGTAGGCGATCGCGAAGTAGACGATGACCACGGCCCCTCCAAAAATGAGGTGGAAGTGGGCGGTAACCCAAGAGGTGTTATGAATCATCGCGTTCATGGCGTAACTCATGTTGATCAGTCCGCCGAATCCACCGGGCCCAAGCAGAAGCAGCGAAAGACCGACCGCGAGAACCATAGGTTCATCCCAGGGCAGCGCCCGGATCCAGCCGAATAGGCCTTTACCTCCGCGTACACGCCCCGCTATTTCTAAGGAGGCCGTGATGGTGAACACCGTGAGCAAAGTGGGGAGGGCGACCATGAAAGTAAGCACGGACTGAACGAACTTGAAGCCCGCGCCATGTTCGGGGTCCATAAAAAGATGGTGTAACCCGACAGGAATGGAAAAAACCAGGAACAATATAAAGGTGATGCGTCCCATCGTATCGCTATAGAGGCGTCCGCCGGCCGCTTGCGGCATTAACGTGTAGTAAGCAATGTAGGCCGGAAGGAGCCAGAAATAGACAATCGCATGTAACGTCACTGAAAACAGCGTCCGGGCCAGTCCAGCATCGATGGTGTGTCGCCATCCGAACGTCACAGGTAGTATTTGGAAGAGAACCTCGCTGACCGCTCCAAGTGCGGTCCATCCCCACAGGATGGCGCACGCTGTGATGGCAAACATGGCAAGCGGAACCGGTTTCCCTGGGTTTTCTCGTTTCCAGGCACGGAAATTGACAACCATCAACCCGATCCAAAAATAAGATCCGATGATGACCAGCGCTAGGCCCAGGTAGTACCACGAGCTTCCTACAAGAGGTGGATAAAAGGTATACAAGACTGAAGCTCGGCCTGCGGCAACCGGCACGATAGCCATCACAGTGCCGATCAGTGCCAGGGAAAAACCGACCCAGGCCCATTTTTCTCCCTGGAGCGGCCTTCCGAGCGCCGAGACGGCAATGGCGTACCCGAATCCCATTGCGAAAAATGTTGGAAAAACGTAAGCCATGATGGAGCCATGTGCGGTCACGGAGGCGTAGTACGTGTTCGGGTCGTCGACGGGAGCCGGCAGCGGACTGCGCATCAGCATTTGCCAGAAGCCCAATCCAACGGCAGGCAAAAAGCAGAGAAATGCAGTCCAAAAGTGGGCGAGCGGAAGTGCTTTACTGCGTTCCACAATTCATCCTTTCGTCCGGCCGCAGGTTATTGAATTGATCTCTCGGCACAACTACAACGCGCGCTGCCATCGCGTGATGACCGAAGCCGCAGAATTCGTCACAGGGCATTTGGTACGTTCCCGGGCTCTCAAAGCTTGTCCTTACGTTCGTGATATAGCCGGGGACAACCATGGCATTGGTGTTCGTGCTCTGTACGAAGAAGCCATGTGTGACATCGGCGCTGGTTAGCCGAAAACGAACGGGCGTCGAGGCGGGCACGACAGCGCACTGCGGAACAAACATATATTGCTCGGCAATTATGCGAACCGTGATCGAACCGTCGGGTTCGACAGCGGAGCCAAGATTGCTCTCGACGAACTCCCCCTGCAGGTGCAAAGTCGCTGGGTCTATTGTTTCCACGTCGCTTAGGGGATGCAGCATCTGGCCGATGCCGGTAAGGACGATCACCGCCAGCATCACGCCGAGCATGGCGGCCATGACGAGGAACCAACGCCGCTCCGTCTTGCCGATCACTGGTTCCGAAATCAGACCTGCCGCGCCTTCGTTATTGAACTGGTTAGCCAACGTGCCCCCTGCGCATGAACAACACAAAATAGAAGAACAGCCAACCTGCGAAGAGCAGACCCACCGCGCAGACTGCAATAATCAGGGCTCCGCGGGGACCATCTTTGAGAGCTTCATTGGCCGCAGCGCGAGCGGCGTCGGGTGCCACTCTCTCTGGTTCGCTCGCTGACGTGTAATGAAAGTTTTCCTGGGTCATGTTTTCTCCCGATTGATTCACTTCACTGCTGGACGAGATGCTTGCTCGAAATAGTCCGCGACGGCAAGGACGTCTTGTTCGTTGAGGTTATGAGCGGGAACGAACATCTGCTGGCTCTTCCGATAGCCTTGGCGAAACATTTGAATCTGGACGCTGATGTAGTGACTGTATTGTCCGCCCAGGTACGGTACGCCGGAAATGGGCTCTCCCTCGCCGTTTGGCCCGTGGCAGCTCTCGCATGCCTGGACCCGCACACTCAAATCACCGACTTCTGCGACTTGCTTCCCGCGGTCACGGAGCTGTGCTGGCACCGGGCGTGAGGGGAATGGAACGGCATGAAGACTCGCGTAGTATTGCGCGACAGCGTCGATCTCGTCGTCATTCAATCCTTTGGCGATCGGCTGCATGAGTGCGTTCTGGCGAGCGCCGGAAGCAAAGTGCCGCAATTGTTCGGCTAGATACTGTGGGGATTGCCCATCCAGCCTGGGAAAGGCGCCGCTTCCGTCGGAAGCTCCATCAAAACCGTGACAACGAGCACAGGCAACCGCACCTCTTGTGGTTCCCTCTGCCACAATCCGGACTGCCATCTGTGATTTATTCGAGATCGATTTATTCGGGGTCCCGGTCTGCGCGGCCAGGTAGCTCGCGACGATGATTCCCGCGACGACGAGTACAAACATGGTCCGCTCGGTGCTGTGAATCTTCGTCATCGGTTACACCAGAGGTCCAGGTCGTTTCAGGTAGCGGGTCTTCAACGCGTCCGCAGTCCAGTAAATCAGCGCGCCTAGAGTGCCTGTTGGGTTGTAGCTGGAATTTTGGGGATAGTTGCAGGCTCCCACCACGAACACATTCGGGACATCCCAACTCTGGCAGTAGCGATTCACCACGCTTGTCGACGGGTCGGCTCCTATCACCGCGCCTCCGGTGTTATGGGTACTTTGATACGACGTTGTCGTGAATGGACCCGTTCTCGGAGAATCGACCACAATCTTGGCACCCATGCGCCGGGCGATTTCACTGGCCTTGTGGGTGACGAACCGACTCATGCGGACATCGTTGTCTGGAAAATCGAACGTGATTCTCAGGAGCGGCAGCCCCCACGCGTCGCGGTAGGTCGGATCCAAATCGAGGTGGTTCCCCCGCATGGAGGTGGACGTGCCGGATAAATTGAAAATCGCAGTGTGGTTATAATGCCGCCGCACGGCGGCCTTCCATTTCCTGCCCCAGCGCGGAGTCCCGGGCGGAGTCGGATGAAATTCGACCGGGCGGGCGCCCGTGCTACCGCACAGCACGTAACATCCTCCGATAAATCCGAGGGAACTGTGGTCGAAATTGTCGACGCTGAAATCGTCGATGACCGTTCCACTGGCCCCGCCGGCCATGTAGGAATTCAAGTGAACATCCTCGCCGAGAAAAGTCGGGACGTAACTCTGTGTTTGATAGGCGTAATTCCGCCCTACCACTCCCGTTTCGGTCGTGGGGTCATACGGTTTGCCGATGCCGGAGAGCAGCAACATGCGGACGTCGTTCAAAGCGAACGCGGTCAAAAGCACCAGGCTCGCCGGCTGCTCGAATTCTCGCCCTTGCGCATCCATGTAACTGACGCCTGTCGCCTTTTTCCCCGTGCAGTCCAGGTTAATCCGGAGAACTTGCGACTCGGTGCGCAGCTCGAAATTTGGATTCTTCATGAGCACTGGCAAGATCACCGTCTGCGGACTCGCCTTAGCGAAGTGCTCGCAACCATACCGTTCGCAAAACCCGCAATAGACGCAGGGATTTAAAGTCAATCCCTCGGGATTCGTATACGGGCGCGTGGTGTTGGCGGATGGCTGGAGGAACGGGTGATACCCTAGCTCCAACGCTGCCTTCCGAAACAGAGCTCCGGAGTATTGTTCCTTCATCGGGGGATTGGGATACTCGCGGGACCGTGGCGCCTCCAGAGGGTTTCCACCCGATACGATCTTGCCGTTCAGGTTTCCGGCTTTGCCACAAACGCCGAGGAGATGCTCGAAGCGATCGTAGTACGGCTCCAGTTCCTGGTAGGTGACGCCCCAGTCTTGAATCCGGAGATCCGGGTCCAGGATTTTCTTCCCGTAGCGCTTCTCGATGTGTGTCTTGTAGATGAAATCCGCCTCTTGATATCGCCAGGCCTGTCCGTTCCAGTGAACTCCACACCCGCCGAGACCCGTGCCGGGCAGAAATGCCTCCCACTGTCGCATCGGCAAGGCGACCTCCCGGTGGTGGTTGCGGAAGGTCATCGCTTCGCGCGTCACGTCCTGCATCATTCCCTTGCGGATCGAATACTTGAGTTCGTCATGGATTGCAGGCGCCTGAAAATCCGGAACGCTATGGCGGCTGTCGCCCCGCTCGAGGCCGACGACCTTGAGACCGGAAGCCGCGAGTTCTTTGGCGAGAATGGAGCCGGCGAAGCCGACTCCGATGACGGCCACATCAACCTCTTTTAACTTTTGCGGCACCGGCTTATTTCCTTTCCGTGCTGGGCATCATCGACTGGTAGCTCGGGCGATCGGCGATGCTCAACGGTTCTCGATGAAATTCCACACCATGCTTATCGATCAGGTCGTAGTAATCTGCATATGCACCGGGGAATCCGATCATCTTCCAGGCGATTTTGTTCTTGTTGCCGCCATAAATCGGATCGGAGAAGAATCCTTCTACCGTGTGTTGCAAGAGGAAGTCGAAGAATGTGTTCGACGGAACACCCTCAAGGTCGATATCTCCTTTTTCGAGACTCGAAAGATACGCGTCCTTTTCTTCGGCAGGCAACTGGTCGAAGGACTTTGCCTGAGAGGTAAAGTGCGCATTGATCGCGAGAATGGATCGGCGGAAGAGCTCAGCGGGCGTGTACTCGAGTTGATACCCTTGCATGGGAGTGCCCTTCCGGAATGGTCCGTGACGATACAGCATTTCGCCGCGACCCCAAGGTCCCGCCATTTGGAGCTCGATGTAATTCACGACGCCCGCTTCCGCGGCGCCCGGCCAGCGTTCGTCTGGGGGAATCAGGCGATCCACGGCCGCCAACAGAAATCGCCTTTCGGATTCGTTCAGAAAACGATGTGTCTCCCCGGTACGCAGATTCCCCAGCAGTGCGGGGGCTTCTCCTGCCAGCGTCGCAGTTGAAATCAGGACGAGGGTTGACCTCAGAAAAGTTCGGCGTGAATTTGAATTCGTCCCCTCACCCATAATGCCCCCTTTTACTTTTCGATCGCGATTCCTTTTGGTTAGTCCGCTTAGTCCGCGCCACTTTGCAGCTTTAGGGCGCGTGCCAGATGGTCCTGAATCTTAGGCAGGGTTTCTTGTGCAAACGCCTTCAGATCAGGATCTGTGCCATTCGCAATTTCATACTGATAGAGAGCGGTGTTGGCCCTCTGGTAATTGACCTGCCCCCTAACATAATCGGCGTCAAGCGTCTGGCCGCTTTCATGCTGAAGGGTAGAAACCATCGTGGCGTACGCGGCTTGCAGAAGTGTTGGCGGCGGCACCGGGGCCTTGTTTTTCAGAATCCCCAACAGCGCGTTATTCACGGTGATGTGGGAACTCTCCATCAACTCCGCATAGCTCCGAATGGCTTGGGTCGTACCTTTGGTTTCGGCAAGCCGGCCGGAATCAACCTGAAACGGAGTGCCCAGTGATGTTTGAGTGACGAAGTACGTGTCGGCTGGCCCGAGTGAAGCGCCGGCCGCACGTGCCGCCGGCGTCTGCGCGGCCGGAGCGCTGGTTATAAGTGGGAGAAGAACGGCGGAGAGGCCGAGAATGGTAGAGCCGATCAGCAAGAGCACTTTCATATCGTTCTCCAGCGAATGCGAATAAGCTTTAAGTATCCGATCCTCAATCGAAGCAGGTTTCGAGCGGAGTAAGAGCATCCCCAGCCTCATTTCGAATCGTTGCCCTGCGAGCAGTGGCGATTCGGTGCTTCGGGTTCTGCAACTGCGCAGAAAGTTTCCTGTGATCTCTACTTCGGCTTGAAAGTGAAATCGGCAGTTCCGGGTTTTCCGGCCGCAACCATCACTTTTTGCGTCTGGGTGCCGTAGTCTTCCTGCCACGCAGTCACGGTGTAGTTCCCGGGCGGCATGTTTTCGATCGTGTAGTTGCCGTTACTGTCGGTGGTCGCGTAAGGCCCTTTGACCACAACGAGCCAACCGTGCATCCAGGGATGGATATTGCACTGTACCGGAATCGCGACTTCCTCAGCCTTCCAACTCTTCTCAATCGGCGGCGCTCCAGGCGGCTGAGACAGATTCCACGGGATATTGCCGGTCATCGGGTTGGGATTCGGGTGAATGTTGTGAGCTGTCTGATCGCTGTTAGCCACCTTGAAATTCTGGTTGACGTCCAAGGCCAACACGTGCGGCGTATATACGCAATTCTTCTGATCGAATACCGGTACTGACGTGGGTACCTGAGTCAGCGCACTCCCGGTCAGTCCCTCGGAGATGTAGAGAACCACATTTTCCAAGCCTCCGCCCTGACCGACCACCACGTTTTCCAGATGTGCGGGATCGCTGCCGCGGGATTTGGCGCAGACGGGGTCTTTCGACATGTCGATGCCCCTCATGTGCGGAGCCGTGCCGACAAGTTTGACGGTTCCGGTGATCTTGCCTTCTCCAGCGGCGTTGACTTTTGGGCCCAAGATCAGTGCCGCACAGCAAAGTAGAACCAGGGCCGACAGTACAGGTGCGATATTGAATCGATTCGTCATTGAAACTCTCTCCTTGAAAGAAACTACGAACGTGAACCTGGTCGCGATGTATCAAAGCCTCCGTTGCTGTCCCGCCTAGTGAACCGGGAAACTATACGGAACTTGGTGGCTGTTGCCATCCGCAAATCACCTCGAACAACATTTTTATAAGGCGGGTCTTCCTAGCTCATCCATGTGGGAACCGCCCGCGTTTGAGGTACAAGCAAGTGAGGTGCCAAAAATCACGACCAGTAATTCCTGTATTGAAGTGCTTCGCTGAGTGCAGGTTGCGAGATGTGAAGTAGAGGCCAGCCCCTCTGCATGGGTCTGTCTGGCGTCGACAAGCTGCCGCGACTGACCTTGATCTAGTCCGCTAATTCAGGGAACGGAGGCCGGTTGTAATCGAAGCCCGTCGACATGCGGACATTGCGTCAGCCGCAGGACACCTATCCGAGTTTTCCTAAGGCCATTCCCAACCCCTAGCCAACTTATCTCGCTGAAAACGTGAAGCTACCTTACTTTGCGGTGTATTGGAAATTGGCGTGCATTCCGTTTATTGCCTGTCATCAGGAGGTTGGAAACAGTGAAACGAATTCTTTGTGTTCTGGTGTTGATCGGGTTCACAAGCATGATCGGGTATTCGCAGGACACAGCAGGTGACTATGTCTCGCCGTTGGAAGCCGTTCCGAGTGGTAAAGCTCCCAAGATTCAGGTTCAATTGCTGAACCCAGGAGAACCTACGAAGCAATATGCGGTCATCTTCTACCAGGGAGACGAGGCCTTTTCCGGACTGCTGGAGTTTGCGGAGAAATATCAAGTCACGAGCGCTCATTTCACCGCTATTGGGGCACTGAATGGGGCATCGTTGGGTTGGTTCGATCCCCAGCGCAAAATGTACAAGAAAATTCCCATCGTCGGTCAGCACGAAGTGATTGGGATGAGCGGTGATATTGCGCTCTATCACGGAAAGCCCGTAGTCCATACGCACATGGTAGTGGGAAACTCCGATGGAACAACACGCGGCGGCCATGTTCTTGATGCGTATGTATCCCCGACGCTGGAAGTGATGGTGACGGTCGATCCAATAACGATGCAAAAACGGTTTGATCCGGCAACAGATCTGACGTTGATTGATCCAGCTTTGAAGTAGAGCTTCGTGATTCTTTTCTTGTTTTCTGTAGGTCTGAGAGGTTTTAGGAAGAGGGAACAACATGCGGTGGAAGCAAATCGAGTATGAACCGAAGGTCTTTGCCCTAATATTTGAGACTGGTGACGAGATCGCAAGGGTGCTGCAACAGTTCTCGAAGAACCAGGGATTGGGGGGAAGTAGCTTTAAGGCCATCGGCGCGCTTTCTTACGCGAAGCTGGGTTGGTTCAACTGGGAGACGAAAAAGTACGATCCAGCCTGCGTTCTCGACGAGCAAGTGGAACTACTTTCGCTGATTGGCGACATCGCTCTCAGGGATGGAGAGCCGCAGGTGCATGCGCACGTGGTGGTGGGACGCTCCGACGGTATCGCCCACGGTGGTCACCTGCTTGAGGCTCGCGTGCGTCCGACCTGCGAATTGATTCTTACCGAGAGCCCGACGCATCTTCAGAAGAAGCTCGATCCTGAATCAGGAATAGCGTTGATCCAACTCTAAAGGGATGGATGGCACGTGGCACTTTGTGCCGGCACTGCAAAACAAATACGAATGGAAGAGGTTGAACAACCATGGCTAAAGTACATGTGATTGCAAGATTCGCGGCGCGTGAAGGAAAGGAAGACCAACTCAAAGTGCTGCTTCAGGGCATGTTAACTCCTACTCGTGCCGAATCGGGATGTGAATCGTATGAACTCTACGAGTCAGACTCTAGGGGGCGTTTCTATCTCAACGAAACATGGGAAAGTCAAGCTGCGCTCGATCGGCATTTGGCAACACCCCATTTTAAGCGCTTAGAACAAACCGGCCGGGAATTGGTAAGAGAATCCTTCGAGGTCAATGTTGTAAAAGAGATTCGGACCAGCGCTGCGGCAGCATGATTTTCGGGGATCCCAAGAGCCGAGTCTGGGTTTAACAAAAGGAGACAACAATGCTTAAATACACGGTTGTATTTGCAGCCTCTGTAGTTCTAGCCCTAGCGGTTCTGGGTCTAGATGTTCCCAATAAACCTTCTTCCATGGCCGGGTCGTGGCAAGTGGACACTCGCCATTCCGATGCAAAACTCATCACCGACGCGACTACGAATTACGGGAAAACGAAAATGAACGTAACGTTCGGCTTCGCCAGAGTCAACGGAAGAGTCACAATTGACGACGGCGATCCCACAAAATCCAGTATCGAATTTAGGTTCTATCCGGCTACGTCCATGGCGCCTGTTATTGATGAAGACGGTAAATTCCTGAGCCATTGGCTGGAGAACCTATCCAACCACACCCTGGTGTGTTTTCACTCCAAGCGGATGGTGCGGACGCCGGACGGCCGGTTGCAAGCCACGGGCGATCTGACCGTGACGCGGGTGGACCGCAACATCGAGGCGGATCCGACTGAAGCATATGCGGGGCCCGTGTATGGCCCTCCGATGATCCATCGCACTACGCGCGAGGCCACTTTCGTTTTCGATTTCCCGGCTCCCGATGGGAGCGGGCAGAAAGAAAGCTCTATCAAGGCGTCGGGATCGACGAGCATTTTCCGCGAAGACTTTCCGCAATTGGTGAGGACCGTCGTCAGTACCTATTGGCCGACCGTGGTTCAAGATGAGCACTGCCAAAACCCTGACGTGAGTGAAGCTTATAGCGGTCCCCAATGCACGGGAACATTCCTGGAGGCCCCTGGGCTTCCTGGGAATTACGCTGCCAACGCCGAGGACATAGGTATCTCGCAGGATTCCAATGCCATCGTCGGTAATCATCTAACCGTTCTCGTTCAACTGCGTTTGGCGCCCAAGGGTTCTGCAGAAGCAGCAGTGGCCGGGAACTAGCGCGTCTCGGCCATATTGAGTCTCGGCTGAGATTGCGTCGAGGATATTTAAGGAGGTTGCTGTCCATGCAAAATCGACGTTTCACGCTTGCATATGGGGTTATGCTCATGCTTGGGATGGCCGGTCCTGCCGTAGCTCAGGACAATGGGGCGCAGCCGCCCTCAGCGCGTGAGCAGATTCAGCATATCCATACGCCGCAATCGATCGACCAGGAACTTGCCCGCCTTACGAAAGATCTGGAACTGACTCTGGAGCAGCAGCAGCAGCAGCAGGTCCGGCCTTTGCTACAGGAGCACCACGATAAGATTCAGGCCTTGCTCGATAAGAATCCGAAAGCGACACGGCAGGAGCTTGGTCCACAGATTCACGCGATTAGCGACGAAACGCACCGCAAGATTCATGCTCTGCTTACTGACCACCAGAAAGAATTGGAAAAAGCGATGGTGGAACGCGAGCACCATGGTGAAGAAAATAGACGACCTGTTCCACCCGCAGCGCCGTCGCCATAGCCATGTTCTTCGGTGCCTCTTGGTATATCGGGGGTCCGGCCAAACCGTAAGGCTTCAACTTGCTAGTCCCTATCACCGTGTGCTGAAATGCTTGACGGTGCTCCTTACTCCGTCGCTCGTGCCATTGGCCTCCACCGAGTCGACCGTATAGTAGTACATCGTCTGCGGATTGAGGCCATCAACGCGTACGCGAAAAACTGTGTAGGAATGCTTCTGGTTGAGCCGGATGTGAGATTTTGCTGTCTGGCTAAGTTCCTTGGGATCTGTGCCGTAATGCACGACCCCGAAATGTTCATCCGAACCGCCAGGATTGTTACTCGTCCACCGGATGATGGCGGACTCTTCGTTGGCCAATTCGAGCTCTGGCCCTTGGGTGATTCGGACGCGCGCAGCTCGCGCAGCAGGAGGAAGTACTTGCGGGCTGTAAGGGCTGGTTTGAGCGGCGAATAAGCTTGCGAAGAGGAGGCTGCCGGCGGCAGCCACAATCACGAGATTCACGTGAAGTCTATTCATGTCCAGACCTCCAAAGAGAATTACTCGATGCGCGTGATCGGGCAAGGGCGATCAAGGCGCATGGAGACGGACCCATGCGCCTTCTTCGCTTCCGCCACTTAGTGTCCGTTCCTAAGCGCAATGGCGGAAATTATTGTCGAGTTCCCTTGCGTTGAAGCGTTGCCCCCCGTCATGCAAGAGCCTGTATAGGTGTTGATGTCGGGGTAAGGCGTGGTGTAACCGTCGGTGAGTGTCTTCAAAAACGTAACAATCTGATTCTCTTCTTGGTCCGTGAGGCCGAGATTACCGACGGTCATGTCTTGATTCTGCGGGACCTCAGCCGCAGGCCAGCAGTTTACCTTTTCGGTGGTTCCTGCCGGACACTCTCCGGACGCGACCTCCATCCGATACACGTCGCGCGTGTTGTAGAAGTGGACGAGTTGTTTCAGGCTCTTGATGTAGCCGTTGTGGAAGAACTCCTTCTGGAAGTAGGGTCCCGGAGCATCCGTGCCGCCTGGGCACTGGGGCGGCACCATGGCCACATCGCGTGCCGTAGAAGATTGCATTTGGCCGTCGGAAGTTGGTGCATACTGTCTCCAACTAGAGTTGGGGTTGGGAGCGGAGCCAAAACCGCTTCTGAGGAAGGTTCCCAAGCCCAAATCGGTGTACGTAAAGCCTCCCGGATTGGGCGTAAATCCCAAGGAATCCGGCGTGGTCTCATAATAAAACGAGTCCCTGGGGTTCTTGGGCAGCCCAAGGTTGGCCGAACCGAAGCAGGTGAAGACTGGAGTTGTGTCGGCGGCGACGCCCGTGTCCTCGCTGGTCAGAGCTGTTGGAGCGGGAGCTGTTGATCTTCCGTCGAGGTGGCACGAGTTGCAGTTGCCTTTGCCTTTGAACAAGTCGTAGCCGGCGCTCTCCTGTGCTGTCAGTTTGTACTTGCTCGCCAGGAACGCGTCGAACTTCGAGGTGAAAGGACTGATCGACAAGCTGTGCTCGTATGCACTA
>Ga0182015_10005050_pt1 | contig 13917 bp, 16 predicted proteins | sample 712P3MmetaG_FD_120478 | JGI IMG/M metagenome (GOLD analysis project Ga0182015, IMG submission 120478) | Permafrost microbial communities from Stordalen Mire, Sweden - 712P3M metaG | ecosystem: Environmental > Terrestrial > Soil > Wetlands > Permafrost | place: Sweden: Stordalen | collected...
CAATCCTGAGAATCAGCTGGGTAAACGACCGAACGCTCGTCTACCCTTTTGGGTGTGGACGCGTCCGGCAGCCGGGGGGTTGCTACCAGCACCGGAAACGACCACGTGCGCTCCGATCCGGTCTATGTCGTCAAGGCCCGCATGTTCAAGACCCTCGGCCATCCGGTGCGGATCCGCATCCTCGAACTGCTGGCGGACGGGGAGCGCGGCGTCGGCGAGCTCCAGGCCGAGCTTCATCTCGACTCCGGCGGCACCTCGCAGCACCTCGCGGCGCTTCGCCAGCAGGGCCTGCTCGACAGCCGCCGCGTCGGCACGAGCGTCTTCTACCGCGTCCGCGACCCGCGCGTCGCAGACCTCCTCGCGCTCGCCAAGACGATCCTCACCAGCGCCCTGACCGACTCGCAGGCGTTGCTCAGCGATCTCGCCGACGAGGCGCACGACGGCACCGAGCCGTTCTAGTCCGAGCCGCGCCGCAGCGAGCATCCGGCACACCCCACCCGCACTCGCGCGCGCGCATTCCCGCCTGCGCTAGCGCTCGCGCGCGCACCCCCCGGCGCTCGCCCTCACGCGCGCGCGCCGCGGCCGCGCCCGAGCGCCATCCGCCTGTCAGAGTTCGACGCGGCGGCGATCCCCTCAGCGTTGAGCGACTCCAACCGATACCAGGCCGGACGCAGCGCCGCGGATCGCTCCGGCGCCGCCGCCGGCGCTTCGCCGACCGCGCCGGCCGCCAAGCGCGGCAGTCCGCTGCCGCACCACCGCCGCGCCGGCAAGCACGCCGACGAAGGCCACGAGCTGAGCGTCGCCGGCGGCCTGGCCGCACTCAGCCTCGACGCCCTCTCGAGCGTCGCCTACGGGCCCGAGGCGATGGTGCTCGTGCTCGTGGCGGCCGGATCGGGCGCGCTTCGCTTCACGCTGCCGCTGACGCTCGTGATCACCGGGATGCTCGCGCTGCTGGTGATCTCCTACACCCAGGTGATCGCCGCGCACCCGGAGGGCGGCGGCGCCTACGCCGTCGCGAAGGTCAACCTCGGACGCATCCCGGCCCTGCTCGCGGCGGCGTCCCTGTTCGTCGACTACGTGCTGACGGTGGCGGTCAGCCTCGCGGCGGGGGCGGCGAGCCTCGGCAGCGTGTTCCCCGGCCTCGCGCACCACCTGCTGCTCGTCGCCCTTGTCGGCCTGGCGCTGCTGACCGCCGTGAACATGTTCGGCATCGCGGAGTCCGCAAAGCTCCTGATGATCCCGACCGCGGTCTTCATCGTGAGCATCCTCGCGGTGATCGTCGTCGGGCCGTTCCACTCGCACCCGGTGGCGACGATCGGGACGAGCCTCGGGCCGATCCGCCCCACGACCGCGCTCGGCATCGTGCTGATCCTGAAGGCGTTTGCCTCCGGCTGCTCCGCGGTCACCGGCGTCGAGGCGATCGCCAACGGCGTGCCCGCCTTCCGCAGGCCGCGCATACGCTCAGCCCAGCGCACGGAGATCTCGCTGGGTGTGCTGCTCGGCGTGATGCTCGTCGGACTCGCGCTGCTGATCCGCGAGCACCACTTGGTGCCGCGCGGCGGCGTGACGATCCTCGCCCAGATCACCGCCGGCGCGTTCGGGACCGGCTGGATGTTCTACGTCTCCAACCTCGCGGTCACGCTCGTGCTCGCGCTCGCCGCCAACACGAGCTTCGGCGGCCTGCCGGTGCTGATGAGCCTGCTCGCCAGGGACCACCGACTGCCCCACCTCTTCTACCTGCGCGCGGAGCGCCCCGTCTACAGGCATGGGATCCTCGCGCTGGCGCTCGCGGCGACGCTGCTGCTTTTCGCGGTCGACGCGCAGACCAGCCGCCTGATCCCGCTGTTCACGATCGGCGTCTTCATCGGCTTCACGATCAGCCAGGTCGGGCTCGTCCGCCACTGGCGCGGGCTGCGACCGCCACACTGGCGTCTTCGCGCCGCCGTCAACGGCGCGGGCGCGATGATGACCGCGGTCGCCGTCATCGTCTTCCTCTCGACCAAGTTCCTCGCCGGAGCCTGGGTCGTGACGATCGCGATCCCGCTGCTGATGCTGCTCTTCTGGCACACCGAGCGCTACTACGCCGAGGTCGCCTCGGACCTCGAGCTCGGCCGCACGCCCGGTCCTCCGCGGCGACGCAACAGCATCGTCGTCGTGCCCACCTCGACGGTGACCCTGCTGACCCAGCGCGCCCTGAGCGCGGCCCTGTCGCTCGGCGAGACGGTCGTCGCGGTCGCCGTCGCCGGCGACGAGCAGGAGAGCCAGGCGATCAAGAACGCCTGGCTGCGATGGAACTGCAGCGTCCCGCTCGAGGTCCTGCTCGACCCTCACCGCTCACTCGTGCGCAGCGTCCTGCGCTACGTCGAGTCGATCCAGACCGACGCGACGATCACGGTCCTGATCCCCCAGATCATCCCCAACAAGCGCCGCCACGAGGTCCTTCACAACCAGCGCGCGAGGCTGCTCGAATCCGTGCTCAAGGCGCAAACCGACGGCGTCGTGATCGCGACGCTGCCGTTCCACATCCACGACTGAAGCGCGCGCGCCGGCTAGCCCTTCGCCAGGGCCTCGAAGTTCTCATACAGCCGCGGCTCGCCGAAGCGCTCGCGCTGGCGCAACGCCGCAGGCCCGACGCGCGACCAGATCCCCTCCAGCCACAGCCAGTCGTTGACGAGCTCGAGATTCAGCAGCCCGTGCTTGGTCAGCGTGCCGATCGACTCGCCGAACATCAGCATCGTCCGCACCGACTCGTTGTTCATCGCGTCCGCGGACTGCGGGTCGAAGTCCTCGGCAAACAGGTGCGGCATCGCCTCCTGAATGCCCAGCAGGGTGCCCCACTGGGCGATCTGGATCATCAGCTTGGCATCCTTCATGGTCGGCGGAGTCATCTCATACCTCTCTTCGGTCCGGTGTGAACGGGTCGCGCGGCGACCGGCACGAGCACGATACATTCGGGCGAAGCCGCCGGGCCGCATCTCTTTATGGCGCCGGCATTGCCGGCGATCGACACCCGCTCGCGCCCTCCGGCGCGCCTAGCGGACGCGATCACGCGCGCGGCCGCCGTTGCCCGGCGAGCGGCGCGCCTCGTCCCGGCGCAGCCACGCGACGAAGCCGACGCCAACGATGAACTCCAGTGCGTAGGCGCTCGCAAGCCAGTAGAAGCTCATCCCATGCCTCCGTGCATGGCCGGATTCTACGCGGCCGCGCGGCAAACCGCAGCGGCACGGCGAGACCCAGCCGAAATGTCCCCTGCGTGAGGCGATCAGGCTCCAGACCCGCCCCCGGAGCCCTCACGCAGTGCCTAGCGTGTTTGGAATTCGCGCCGGTAGGCGAGGGGGCTGATGCCGATGATCGCGCGGAAGTGCTTGCGGTAGCTGGCGGCGGTGGTGAAGCCGACGGCTCCAGCGATCGATTCGATCAGGCGACTGTCGCGTTCGAGTAAGGGGAGGCTTGCGTCGATGCGTTGCTCGGTCAGCCAGCGGGCGGGGCTTGTCGCGGTAGCCGCTTTGAAGCGCCTGCTGAATTGCCTGGGTGAGAGGTGCGCGACGCGTGCGAGGGCGTTGACGTCGAGCTGCTCGTCGATATGTGCGAGCGCGTGCGAGATGACGGCACCGATCGGGTCGTCCTCGGCGGTGTGCGTGACCGGTTGTTCGATGAACTGTGTCTGTCCGCCGGCACGGTGGGGTGCAACGACCATGCGTCGCGCGACGCGGTTGGCGATGTCTGCTCCGTGGTCGCGGCGGACGATGTGCAGGCACAGGTCGATGCCTGCGGCGGTGCCCGCTGAGGTGAGGATCTGACCGCTGTCGAGGTAGAGCACGTCCGGATCGACGCGAACGCGCGGGAAGCGCGCCCGCAGCAGGGCGGCGTAGCGCCAATGCGTCGCCGCCGGCAAACCGTCGAGCAGGCCGGTTGCGGCGAGCACGAAGGCGCCGGAGCAGATCGATACCAGGCGGGCGCCGCGCGCGTGAGCGCGACGCAGCGCATCGAGCACCTCACTCGGTGGGTCGCCGTGGACGTCAGCGGTACCCGGCAGCACGATCGTGTCCGCGCCCGCGAGAGACCTCAGGCCGTGTGAGACCTCGATCGTGAAGCCGCCGAGCGCGCGCAACCGGCCGGGTCGCTCGGCGCAGAGCGAGAACGAGTACCACCAGTCGACATCCAGTTCGGGGCGCGGGAGCGCGAACACCTCGGCGGTCACGCCCAACTCGAACGGCGCCATGCCGTCGAAGCCGAGCACGACGACGCGATGTGTGCGCATGGCCGGATCGTAGCGACATATGTCATTCAAGACGCTTGTCGGCGGGCGCGCCCACCGCCACACTGACCGGCATGAGCTCTCCCGTCACGACGATCGAAGCCGCCGACAGTGCCGCTGCGATCGCACACTTCAACGACCGCCTGCGATTTGAGACCGACGCTGACGATGTCGCCAGCGCGCTGGCCTTCGGCTCCGCGGACTTCGTTCTATTGGATGCCCGCAGCGCGGACGCCTACGCAGCAGGGCACCTGCCCGGAGCGCACAACCTGGCGCGCCCGTATGGCGCGGACGATCTTCCGCAACTGGGCGACCATCTGATCGTCGTCTACTGCTGGGGCCCCGGCTGCAACGGCGCCGTAAAAGCCGCGCGCGAGCTGGCTCAGCTCGGCCGACGCGTCAAGGAGATGCTCGGCGGCTTCGAATACTGGGTACGCGAAGGACACCCCGTCGAAGGGCGCGACGCGGCCATCCTCAACACCGCCGCCGACCACCAGGGACTGGTCAGGCCCCGCGACAGCACGAGTTGCCTGTGCTGACGCAAACGTTGGCGCAGATCGTTGGTCATGCCGAACACGTCGTGGATCACCACGACCCCGGGGCAGGGCGCACACCCGCCGGCAGCGACAGATACGCCGGCAGCTCGCCGCGCGAGGTCGGGATCGTCACGTCACTCATCCCGGGCGATTGTCGCCGCCAGCGGCACTGATCGCGCTGCTCACGCTCACGGCCGCGCCGGGCACCCCCGTATAGTCGCCTGACGATGCCGCCTCCGGACCTCGGATCGCGGTCACGGCCGTGGTTCGTCCGCCGCCGTCTCGGGGTGGGCTACCGGCCGCTGGCCTGGCAGGGATGGGCGATCACCGGCGTCCTGGTGGCCGCCGCGGTCGTGGCGCTGCTGGTCGTACACACGTCGACCCTACGGATCGTCCTCGTACTCGCGCTGGTCGCCGTGTACACCGCAGTCGGCTGGCGCCTGTCCGGTGCGCGGCAGGACTTGGCGGACGCGGTGGAGGAGGCGCCCACGGTCGCCGTGCGAAAGCCGGTGGAACGCACGCCGGAGCAGCTGGCGGTGATGGCCCGGCTGCGGGCGGAGGCGTCGATGCCGCCCCGGCGCTTGCCGACCGGAGACGACGCCATCACCGTCGAGGGTCTGACGAAGCGCTTTGGCGAGCGCACCGCCCTGGATGATGTCTCGTTCAGCGTCGGGTGGGGCGAGGTGTTTGGTTTCCTCGGACCAAACGGCGCGGGCAAGACCACGACCGTGCGGACCCTCGGGACACTGATCGCGCCGACCGCCGGTTCGGCCGTCGTGGCCGGCATTCCCCTGACCCCCCAGAACGCCGTCGCGATCCGCAGCCGCATCGCGATCATGCCGGAGGCTCCGGGCCTGTACCCGCGCTTGACGGTCGCCGAGAACCTCGAGTTCTTCGCCGGCCTCTACGGACTGTCGGACGTCCGCCCGCGGATCGAGCAAGCGCTCGCCACTGTCAACCTCGTCGAGCGCGCAGGCGACCCCTGCAGCAGCTTGTCGAAGGGGCTCAAGCAGCGCGTCGCGATCGCGCGGGCGCTTTTGAGCGATCCACGGGTCCTGTTCCTTGACGAGCCGACTTCGGGGCTCGACCCGGTCGCCTCGCGCGAGGTGCACGAGCTGATCGGCGCGCTACGCCAGCGGGGGGTGACGATCGTCCTGACGACCCACCGCCTCGAGGAGGCCGAGCGGATGTGCGACCGCGTCGCGATCCTCAACACGACGCTACGGACCGTGGGCCGTCCCGTTGAGCTGCGCGAGCGCCTGTTCGCGCGCTCGTTGGCGGTCACCACGGTCGCTCCGCTGGACGCCCCCGAGCGCGTGTTCGCAGGCATCCCCGGGGTCGAGGGCTGGCATCCCGACGACGGTGGCGGCTACGAGCTGACCGTGTCAGACCCTCGCGCGGCCGCGCCCGCGCTGACGAGGGCGCTCGTCGCCGCGGGTGCCGACGTACTCTCGATCAGCGAACGGCGACACTCGCTTGAGGATGTCTACCTGGAGCTGATCGACGAGGACGTGGAGGCGAGGCGCCCGTGAGCATCGATCCAGGGCGCGTGCAGGCCGTGTTCCGCAAGGAACTGCTCCAGTTCCGGCGCAACCGCGCGATCGTCGTGACGATGGGGATCCTGCCGGTCCTGTTCCTGACCGGCCCGATGATCAACCTCTTCTCGCTGACCGCCTCCGCGGACAGCTCGACCGTGCACGGCGTGGCTGGGTCGGTCCTTCTGCTGATGCTGATTGTGCCCGTGATCCTGCCCGCCGCCATCGCCGCATACTCCGTGGTCGGCGAGCGCGACCAGGGCACCCTCGAGCCTCTGCTGACCACCCCCGTTCGCCGCGGGGAGCTGATGCTCGGCAAAGGTCTCGCGGCCGTGCTACCCGCGGTCGCCGTCACCTACGTGCTTTACGCAGCCTTCGTCGTTGCCGTGCGACTGTGGGCGGTTCACGCCGTGTTCTCCGACGTATGGCAGCTCCCGCCGATCCTCGCCGAGGTGATGTTTGCGCCGCTGCTTGCCACCTGGTCGGTCTGCGTTGGCATGGCGATCTCCGTGCGCTCGACGGACGTGCGCGTGTCCCAGCAACTCTCGACGCTTGCGAGCCTGCCGCCGCTCGGACTCGCGGTCCTGATCACCTTCCGAGTGATCACGCCGACGGTGCTGTCGGCCGTCGCGATTGGCCTAGCGTTCGTCGTACTCGACTGCCTCGCCTGCTGGGGCGCCGCAAAAATGCTTGACCGCGAACGTCTGATCGTCGGTAGGCGCGCGCCGCGCCACGAGAGAACCCGGAGCACGTGACCGAGTGGCCGGGCGTACCGCAGCGCGCCTCCGCTAGCCGCAGGGCGGTGGCCAACCCGCCGCCCCGGATCATGCGTTACATCACGCGCCGGCGTCGTCCTTGAACCCGATCAGCCAGTGGAGTCCGTAGCGGTCGATGACCTGTCCATCAAAGGTGTCCCAAGGCCGCTTCTGCAGGTCGTCAACCACCTTCCCGTTCTCCGCCAGACGCGCAAACCACCCGCGCATTGTCGCGGCCTCGGCGGTGCCGAGCAGCGACAGCATTAACCCCTCGGCACGGAAGGCCGGCTGCTCCCCAGCAACGTCGGAGGCGAACAGAGCGATCGGCGCATCCACGAGGTAGCCGTGCGCGACGGCGTCGGCCGGGCCGTCAGTACGGCTGAATTCGGCGAATGTATGCAACTGCGTCGCGCCCCCGAACACGTCGGCATAAAATGACAACGCCTCCCTCGCCGTACCCTGGAAGTGGACGTAGGGCGTCGGGCTCGTCATGCCTCGGATCGTATAGCGACCGGCCAAGTCTGGTTCCCAGGGCGCGGGCGGTTCAACGCGGGAACAATGGCGTCGGCCGAGCGAAATGCGTTGTCGCATTCGCCTACCAACAGCGGGCTTTGGGAACGGGTTTTGGGCTGCCTGACGCCTCCTGCCCTTCCTGGCGGGGACACGGGCGTTCCGGTAGTGGGCCGGGGCGTCGGCGGTGATCGAGCGTGACGTTGACACCAGGGTTGGCAACCTGGGTGTTGCGGGACGCGGTTGGCCGTTGATGTCGGTGGGGAGCTATTCCACTTCGAGTTCGGCCTCGCCCGTGTGAGCGAAACCTGGGATGGGAGCCGTCGGATATGTCCGTGGCGCGGAGGCTATGAGCGGCCTTTGGATGTCCGGGCGTGTGACCGCGAGGTAGGAGACGAGGACGAAGACGGCGACTCCGAACACGATCGCCGTGGGCCCGTCGCCGAAGTTGATCCCGCTGAGCGTGTGGGGCTTGCTGATGTAGTCGGCGAACGACGCACCGAGTGGCCGTGTGACGACGTATGACATCCAGAATGCGGCGATGCTGCCGAGGCCGAGTCGCCATCGCGCGAGCGCCGGGATCAGGATGACGACTCCGAAGAGGATGCCCGAGCTGAGGTATCCCAGGTTCAACGAGGTCGCCGTGAAGTCTCCGAGCGCGGTCCCCAGCGCAAAGGTCGCGAACACAGTTGCCCAGTAGAAAGCCTCACGTCGCTGGGTGGTGATGCTATGGATCGAGAGCGTGCCCTCGCTGCGCTGCCAGGCCCAGAAAATTGCCGCCAGGATCACCGCCCACAGCAGTGTCGTCCCGCCATAGGGGATGTGGACGTCGAGATGTAGGAAATCGGCAACACCGGTCCCTGTGATCGCGATCGCATAGGCCAGGAACCAGTAGGCAAACGCTCGGTATCGACGGGTGGCGAACTGCAGCAGCAGCCCGACGACGATCACGAGCACCTCGACGCCGCCGCCCTTGAAGTTGCCGTACGTCTTGAGGTAGTCCGACGTGGCCTCCCCGCCGGCAGTCGTCAGGATCTTCACGACCCAGAAGGCGAGGATGACCTCCGGGACCTTCGCGGCGACCGGAGCGGGAAAGAAGCGACCGATCAGCGGGACCCGCCCGTCCACCGACACAGCTTGACGATCGGGGCTGCGCGAAGACCGACCATCAATACGGATGGGCTCCAACGAGCGAAAGCCTCCTTCGACTGGACGCGGCCGACGATAGCAAGCGACCCTCATCCAGGGTCGCGATCGGCGAACGATTGGCATGCCTAGCCCATGGATCCACGCGAGGGGCAGCGCGGCCGCAATGCCGTGTTGGCGTGTTCGCGGCTACCTTCCCGCCCCCTTGCGCGAGATTCGACACAGCGTGTCGGATCTGACCGGTCCGGCGATCGCGGTCCCTGGCTCGGAGTATCTTCGATTCGTGAGGAGCATTGGTCGAGGTCGGGCGCTGGTTCAACCGGGATGAGGCGATGACGCCGAGAGAAGCACGGAGCGGGTATGTCCTCGCCACCTAGTGGTGTCGACCTCGTGGCGGTCCGCCGGGACCTCGAAGCCCGTCGCGATCGCACCCGCGCACGCGTCGCGGCATTGGCGCAGCGCCCTGAGCTCGGTAGCGCACAGGGATTTGGCAAGCGAATCGGCGACGGAACGATCGAGGCGGTCAGCCGGCTGACCGAGATCGGCGTCGGCGAGTCGCTCGAGCGCGGACTCGCGCGTACAGAGCGCGCCCTGGCCAAACTCGACGACGGAACCTACGGGAGATGTGACACGTGTGGGAAACCGATTGGGCGAGCCCGGCTGCTTGCGATTCCCGACGGCGTCCTGTGCCTGACCTGCGCGGAATCCGCGCGCCAAGTCCGTCCGCCACGACGCCGCTAACAGCCGTCCCGCAGCCCGAGCCCACCGCAGCGTGGGCGCGCCGGCACGGCTGAGGCCGTGATACCCGCTTGCGCAGGCAACGACGACACGGCGCGGCTGGCTCCAGGATGAACGCGGGCCGCATGCTGTCCCAACGCTCGCGAACAGCGACAGCTCTAGCACGGCCGGGGATCGCGCTGGCGCCAGTCGCTCAGGAGTCCAACGGCCACACCTCGACGAGACCATGTGCGACCGCACAAGGGGTATTGGAGACGAGGCTGATCGCGTCCTCAACAGTGGCGGCCTCGATAATCGCGAACCCGGCGAGCGGAAGGTCGGAGCGCAGGAACGGACCGTCGATGGTGTCCACGCCCGCCCCGTCGTGATTGCGCACCTGCACGGGCTGGCCGGCGATACCCATCAACGCTCCTCCCGCGAGCAGGCGCTCGTCATGTTCATGGGCCGCAGCGCGGACTGCCGGGTCAGTCCGGTCGTACCCTGCTTGATCTCCATATCCAATGGTCACGAACTTCGGCACGAAGACCTCCTCCTCGCCTCAAGTCGCTTTGCGAAGCAGCTTAGAACCGCCCGACCGCGAACGATCGCTCGCGCAAGCCAACTAACACTGTCGCGACGCGCGGCGACCGGCACAGTGTGCACGTAGGCCGCAGGGCGCCGGAGTCGAGAACGGAGGTAGCGAGGATGTCGATCGAGGCTGGCCGATGCGCGTCGCGTGAGCCCACGCCGCGGGCGGTTCGCCACCGCACGCCCGGTCGGCGGTCAAGCCTCGCGTGCGGGCCGCCGATACACAGCGAGTGGAGTCCGTCTTGCGGCGTCGCGCACGGCGAGCGGGACTCGCCGCCGCCGTTTGCTTTTTGATCGTCGCGGGCGCTGCCCACGGCAGTGTCCGCGCGAGGACGGGCGGCGCGACGATTCCGTGGCCGTATCGTCAGCTCGAGCTCGGACTCGCCAGCTCTCCCGGGGGCGCCGCCCAGCTCGCTGCAGTCGCGCCGTTCGGCTTTCGCTACCAGTACCTCGCCGGAGGCGTCAACACGGGCCAGGACTGGCCGCACTGGAACCCCAACGGCTCGTTTGTCAGCCTCTACATCGCGGAGTCCGAGGCGCACCGCATCGTCCCCGTCTTCTCCTACTACGAGATCCGCCAGTCGCAGCCCGGTGCCGGCGTCGCGGACGAGGCGAGCGCCGACCTCGGCAACCTCGCCAACGTTGCGACGATGCGCAGCTACTACCTCACGCTCGAGTTGTTCTACAGGCGCGCGAGCTCGGCGAGGGGACCGGTCGTGCTGCAGCTGGAGCCCGACCTGTTCGGCTACGTCGAGCAGCGCGCAGGCCACGGAGATGCATCAACGGTGCCCGCGGCGGTGGCGTCGACCGGCATCCCGGCACTGCGCGGCCTGCCGAACACGGCGGCCGGCTTTGCGCAGGCGGTGCTCGAGCTACGCGACCGACTCGCCCCGCGCGTCATCGTCGGCTATCCGATCTCGATCTGGGGCACGGGCAAGGACATCCACCTGAGTCACCCGTCCTCCGCCGAGGTCGACCGGATGGCCAGGGCGGCTGTCGCGTTCTACCGCTCGCTGCACGCGTCCTTCGACGTTACGTTCACGGAGCTGACCGACCGCGACGCGGGCTATGCAGAGGTTGTCAACGGCGAGGGGCCGGGCGCGTGGTGGGCGCCTGTCGATTTCAACCACGACCTGCGTTTCCTGCGTGACTATCACTCGCGCATCCCGCTCCCGATCGTCATGTGGCAGATTCCGCTTGGCAACACGATCTCCCCGATCGTCAACAACACCCCCTACCACTACAAGGACAACAAGGTGCAGTGGCTGCTTGGGAGCGGAAGCGGCCCTCATCTGCGGGCCTTCGTGAACGCCGGCGGGGTGGCACTGCTGTTCGGCGGCGGGCAGGCGCAGGACACCGACGCCGGCGACGCGTCGGGCGACGGGCATCCCGACGACGGCGGCTATTTCGACGCACGTGCCCGGGCCTACTACGCGGCAGGAGCGCTACCGCTGCCCGCTGCGAAGCGCTGATCGGCTGCTCGCGCGCGAGGCACCGGTCAGGGCCGACAACGATCGTTCCAGTTCGCGCTCTCCGACCTAGCCCGAACGCGACGTGCTCGAACCGCCGCTGGCGGTTGAGCGGTCTGGCCCGGTCGTTCTCAGCGCACGGTCCGGCTCGTTGGTTGTGTTGCGCCAGCGGAGGATGTAGCGGTAGTACAGGCCGCGTCGGATTCGCGCGCCTGGGAGCTCGCGTCTCGCGATCGCGCGAATGTCTCGAAGGCTCTCCGTGGGCTCGGCGACGACAACGCCGACATTCCGCACTTCACGGTGCCAGCGACTGAGCACGCGCACCACGGGAAGCTGCAGTCCCGAAATGATCCAGTCCGCCGTCGTCTTCCTGGCCGATACGCCCACGATGAACAGCTCGCCCCCGGGCGCGACCAGGCCGCGGGCGCGGCGCAGCGCAAGCGTCAGGTCCACGTGGTGAAGCGTGGCGACGAACGTGACCAGGTCGTAGCTCGCCCGTTCGGCCGGCATCTTGAGGAACTCGTCAACGCGCAGAGTGACGTTGTCGAAGGGGGCTGTTCGCTCACTGGCGCGTGCGACCGCGGCCGCGTCTGGGTCGACGCCCGTGACATGGCGAGCGACGCCGGCGAGGCGCTGCACGAGCAGACCCTCACCACACCCAACATCCAGGACGCGACCCGGCCGCCGCCCTGCCACACCCACGATCATGCCGTGATACGCAGCATTGTGGTTCCAGTCGGCGTCCACGAGCTGAGTTTCCCAGAGAGCCCCGCGAGCCCTCAAGCACGCGACGACGAACACTCGCGTCGGCCCAATGATGCTCGCGTGACATGGCTCAGCGCGCGAAGGGCACCCGATGCAGCTGCGGCAGTGAACGGTTCGCAGCGACTGCTGGGGCGCGCCTGGCCGCAACGCGGTAGCGTCGCGACGTAGGTAGCGGATGGTTGGCGGTTGTGACGCAGGCCCGGGAGTGCTCTAAGGGAGGTCAAACGTGAGGCTGCATGCCAGGCACGCTTTGGCTGTCGCGATTGAGAGTGTCGCGACGGTTGAGCGTCGTCGCTTCACAACACTCGCGCTCGTCGCGCTGGCCGCGGTGGGCATCGCCGCCACGGGCGCAGCGGCGTCGCCTTTCGCACGGTTCGCCGGTTCTCGCTGCCTGTCCTCGCTGCACGCCCGGCTCAGCAGTGGTGTCGCTGCGGGCAGCATCGGAGACACAGTCACGCTCACGAACGTCTCCGCCAGGACGTGCATGCTGCGTGGCTATTTCGGGGTGCAGATGCTCACCGCGAACGGGCACCGCCTGGCGACGCACATCCACCGGGGGGCCTCGGTCACCGTCCCCGCGACGGCGGTACGCACCGTCACCCTCGCGCCCAGGGGCAGAGCGTCCTTCTACCTCGGCTACGCCGACGCAACGGGCTACGAGCTGCTCAAGTGCCCGACGTCGGCGCGGGTCGCCATCACACCGCCGAACGCCACGAACCCGATCACGGTCCCATGGCATCTACAACCCTACGGCGGATCGGTACAGCACCTGCGCTGCGGCATCATCACCGTCTCCCCCGTGTTCGCCGGGACCTGACCCGCGCCCGCCCGCGGCCCCCTGGCCCAGGTCACGGACCTGACCAGCAAAGTCGCGGCCGAGGCAGCCAAGTGCCTAGTCCGTGTCTCAGCTCGCCTGCTAAGCACTGCTCAGACTCATGTTGGTTCGCGCGACGGCAGCAGCGCGCGGCTACGGCGTGCAGCGTGATCGGCGGCGATCTAGCGAGGTTGCGCGGTTTGTACGACCTCGAACGAGAGCAGCTGAGAGTGAGTGGCGACAGGACCACCGGCTGCCGCGGCAGCCTGCGCGTGGCCGCGAGTGAACGCGGGACTCTCGACCCATGCGCGGTAGTGCTCTTCGCTCTGCCAGCGGGTGTAGACGAAGTAGCGAGTTTCGCCGGCCGTCGGGCGCAATAACTCGAAGCCGAGAAAGCCGGACATCTGCTCGACCTCCGCCGCGCGATTGGCAAACCGCTCCTCAAGCGCGGCACCGCGACCCGGCGCAACCTCGAGGCCCCCGCGGCCCGTTAGTTCCGGGCTGTCACGAGTTGGTTGAGCTGGGTGGCGATCGCGTCGAGCGGCGCAACGTTGCCACGGGCGCGGCAGAGGATGAGGGCTCCCTCCATGGTGGCGACCGTTGTCGTCGCGATTGCGAGAGCATCGGAGCCGCTCATCCCGGCGCAGCCGAGCTGGTCTGTCAGGAGCGCGGTCCAGGCTTCGAAGCCTCGCTCGACTCCCGCGGCTAGCTGCGGTTCATCGGCGTAGGGATCGCTGGCGAGGGCGGCGAGCGGACAGCCAGCATGAGCGCCGGAGGACGTGACGATCTGGCGCCAGAGATCGACGAAGTGCTCGATGACGCCG
>Ga0182015_10005052_pt1 | contig 13915 bp, 10 predicted proteins | sample 712P3MmetaG_FD_120478 | JGI IMG/M metagenome (GOLD analysis project Ga0182015, IMG submission 120478) | Permafrost microbial communities from Stordalen Mire, Sweden - 712P3M metaG | ecosystem: Environmental > Terrestrial > Soil > Wetlands > Permafrost | place: Sweden: Stordalen | collected...
GTTTTCCTGGAGGAGTGTTACCGGGTGCTGCGGATGGATACGCATATTTACCTGATGTTTGATTCGTATTCATTGCTGACGCTAGGGCCGGTGGTAAGGGAGATTTTCCAAATGAAAAATATCGTGTGCTGGGATAAGGCGAATATCGGGCTGGGGCATTATTTCCGGCGGCGGCATGAATTTATTGTTTTCGCGAGTAAGGGGAAGCGGCCGCTTAACCATAAAAGTATCCCGGATGTGTGGAAGATACGCAGGATCGTGAGGGCGGCGTATCCGACGCAGAAGCCAACGGAGGTGTTCGAGATGATGCTGCGTGGTAGTGCGGTCGCGGGTTCGGTGGTGTGTGATCCTTTCATGGGCAGCGGGTCGTCGGCGATCGCGGCGCTCAGGTGCGGGTGTAGTTTCGTGGGGGGTGACATTTCGCCACGGGCGATGGAGTTCTCGCGGGAGCGGATCGAGGGGTTCATGGCCGGTCGCGGCGATATTTATCAGGCGGGGTCGCAGCTGAGTGATGATGGGGTGATTGGGGAGTTGTTAAGTAAGGGGTCATTCACTCCTTAACGACTCTACCGGATTGACCATCGCGGCCTTTATTGCCTGATAACTTACAGTCAAGAGCGTGATCCCGATCGTCGTGACGCCGGTTGCGGCGAAGATCCACCAGGGGATACCGGTATGCAGCGGGTAGTCACGCAGCCAGTTTTGCATGAAATGATTTGCCAGCGGAGCGGCGATGGCGATGGAGAGGACCACCAAGGTGACGAACTCTTTTGTCAGGAGGCCCCAGAGCGTGAAGACCGTCGCGCCCAAAACTTTCCGGATGCCAATTTCCCGCGTACGTTGTTCTGCGATGAAGAGGGCCATGCCAAAAAGGCCAAGGCAGCTGATCAAGACCGCCAGGGCGGCGAAGACGCCGGCGACTTTACCGACCCGTTCCTCCGCGGCAAACTTCTTTGAATATTCTTCGTCCGCAAACCGGTATTCGAAGGGCGTGGATGGGATGAGGTCACGGAAAACGGTCGCGATCTTTGGGATGGCGTCGTGCATGCTTTTGCGGGGATCGATCCGGACATAGATCCAATTGGAGTTATCGCCCAACCGGAAGATGGTTGGCTTCACCGGTTCATAGGGGGACTGCATGACCATATCGCGGATGACACCGATTATGGTGAAATTGGTATCGACTTTCAGCCATTCGTTTTTCCAGTGGATCGTGGTTCCGACGGGATGTTGGAGGGACATGAATCTTGCGGCGCTTTCGTTGATGACGACACCCAGGGAATCGGTCCTATAAGATTTCGAGAAGTCGCGGCCGTCGAGGAATTGCCAGCCGATCGTTTTACCGTAGTCGTAGGTCACCTGGATGGTACCGAAGTCTTCCTGTAACTCCAGCGGTTTGCCCGGCCAGGTAAAGCCACCATTGTGGGAGTTGACATCGGTCACGGCGCTTTCGGATTCGGCTACATCGGCGACTGCACCTGTCTGTTGGAGGCGGTGGCTGATTATTTCGTCTTTATTTTGAAATTCCTGAGAGGTGATCGGGACCATAAGCAGCCCTTCCCGGGTATAACCGACGGGCCGGTCTTTGGCGAATAGGAGTTGACGATAGACGACGATGGTTGAGATGATCAGGGTGACCGAAACCGTGAATTGAAGAACCACCAGGGCCTTACGTGGAATGGCGCTCCAGCGGCCGGTTTTGAAAGTGCCTTTTAGCGAGGTGACCGGGTTGAAGGAAGAAAGGTATAGGGCAGGATAGCTTCCGGCGAGCAGGCCGGTCAGGGTGATGAAGGCGGCCGCGCAGGCCCAGATGGTCGGGTCGGTCCAGGGCATGGTTAGCTGTTTGGCCGCGAGATGGTTGAACGCCGGCAAGCTGATCGTGGCCAGGATTATCGCGGGCAGGAAGGCGAAGAGCGTGACCATTGTCGATTCTACGAAAAATTGGCGGATCAGCTGGGAGCGGAGGGAGCCGATGGCTTTGCGGATGCCGACTTCTCTTGCGCGACGCTCGCTGCGCGCCGTGCTGAGGTTCATGAAATTGATGCAGGCTAATAGGAGGACGAAGGCGCCGATGATTCCCATCATCCAGACGAACTGGATAGGTCCGCGACTGACTTCGCCTTCCCTGAAATCGGAATAGAGGTGCCAATCGCTCATCGGGCTTATAAGGAGTTGGGGATTGGCCGCGAGTTCTTGCTTTTGGTCGGCTAACCCTTTGAGGATGTTGAGTTCGAGGGGTTGGATGGCTTTGGCCAGTTGGTCTTTGTCGGTGTTTGGCTTTAGTTCGGCATAAATGGAGATGCGGTGGTCCTTCCAGCTTTCGTTTTGGACGAAGGGGTCGTTTGCGACGTAGAGGTCCCAGGGCAGAAAATATTGAACGTCGTGGAGCGTAGTATTGAAGGGGAGGTCTTCGTAGATGCCGGTTACGGTGACGGGTATCTTCTGGCTTGGGTTCCATTGGTCGTCGAGCGTGATGGTTTTGCCGAGGGGATCATGCGCATTGCCGAAGAGTGCGCGGGCTGTGGTGGCGGAGAGGATAATGGAATGCGGGTCTTTTAGTCCGTCGCGGCTGCCGCTGAGCATGTGGAGGGTGAAGACGTCCGGGGCTGTTTGGCCCGCGTACCAACCGGTGGCGAGGAGACTCGAGGCTCCGATAGTAGTGGTGCCTGCATTCAGGTTGAACCCATCGGAGGTAATTGCGGATACGATATGTTGGAATGGTTGGTTATAGCTGGTCTGTAATGTATGGAGCAGGGTGTAGGGCAGATGTTCCCAGACTTTGGTTTTGCCGAGGAACTGCTCCTTCTGGAGCACCTGGACGATGCGGTCGTAATTCGCGTGGTATTTGTCGAAGGCTAGCTCATCCCTGATCCAGAGTCCGATGAGGATAGAGATGGCCATACCGATGGCGAGGCCGCCGATGTTAATGAAGGCGTGGGTCCGTGCGCGGGCGAGGGCGCGAAGGGCAGTCAGGAGGTGGTTGCGTAGCATGGGGATGGTTGTGGGATGGTCTTGACCAATAATATGCCGGAAATATATTAAGTTGATGGTCAGATTATTGCATGTTGTTGTGCCGTGGTGGGTGTTCGGTTCCGGGACGGCGGTCGTGCGGTATTGGGATTTGCTGGGAAGCGGTGGGTATCCTACTTTTAGTGAAAGTTTTATTGGTCATGAGAAAATTAATGCTCTTCATTGGTGTCGCGTTGCTTGGGCTGGGGGGTCAGGTTTTGGGTCAGCAGGATTCTGTTGTTCGGTATCGGAAGATCGTGGCGATGATCTCTATGCGGGATGGGGTGAAGCTGTTCGGTCTTTGAATTGCATCGCGGGTTCCCTTTTTACAATATGGCGGTGGATGGATATATTTTTGCGTACCAGGATGTGCGGGGGAAATATAAATCTGAGGGGACGATGCAGATCCATCAGCCGCTGGTGCATCTTTGGAAGCCCGGGGCCGTGGATGAGAGCACCGATACCTGGGATGCGGTCGACTGGCTGATCAAGAATGTCCCTGGAAATAACGGCAAGGCGGGGATCGTAGGGATCTCGTATCCGGGGCTGGCTCGCGCTCGTGGGTGCGGTAGACCCGCATCCGGCGTTGAAGGCGGCTTCGGAGCAGGCTTGTATGGGGGATTTGTTCCTTGGCGACGACTTTCACCATAATGGGGCGTTCCGGCTTTCGTATGGGTTGGAATATAGTTATGACGTGGAGCACGACAAGACGACGGACAGCGATTTTCCCTTCCCGCAATTTGATCTGTATGACTGGTATTTGCGCCTGGGGTCGTTGAACCATGTAAACGAGCTCTATTTTCATGGGACGATCCCGACGTGGAATAACTTCGTGGCGCATCCGTCTTATGACAGCTTCTGGAAGACGAATTCGACGCTGTCTTATGTCAAGTATCCGGCGATCCCGCAGTTGCATGTCGGCGGCTACTTTGATCAGGAGGACCTGAACGGCCCGCAGCTGATGTATGGGGCGATGGAAAAAAGGGATACGTTTAATCGGAATTATATTGTCCTGGGCCCGTGGTATCATGGGGAATGGGCGTCGCGAAAGGGGGATAGTCTGGGGCAGATCGCCTGGGGGAGTAATACGGCGCAGTGGTTTAAGGTCTTGCAGAAGAAGTGGTTTGACTACTGGCTGCGGGGGATCGGGGACGGGCATTTTGATGAAGCCAATTGTTTCCAGACGGGGTCGAATGTATGGAAGACCTATAGCTCGTGGCCGCCGAAGGAGGCTGTCGTGCAGAATCTATATGCGGGGGCTGGCGGAAAGGCTTCGTTTGTGGCGCCTTCCGCGGCTGGTTCGGGTTCGGTGACGTATGTTTCAGATCCTGCCAAGCCCGTGCCTTATCGCCCGCAACCGATTGAGATGACGTATGGGAAGGGGAGTCGCTGGCAGACATGGCATGTCGACGATCAGCGGTTTGCGTATTCGCGGCCGGATGTGGTGAGCTTTACTCTCGATTCTTTGACGTCGGATTTAACGGTGACAGGATCGATCATCGCGCATCTGTGGGCGTCGACGACGGGGACGGATGCGGATTGGGTGGTGAAGCTGATCGATGTGTATCCGAATTGGGATGCGAAATATCCGACGCATATTGAGTTGCCGGTGATGCGGTAGGGGGGTAAGCTATTTTGACTATCTTTATCCTCGCTTATGAAAAGTCCATTTACCTTGTTGTTCGCGTTGAATTTCGTCCTTTTGGTGGGCTGCCAAAGAAGTTCCATGCCGCCAACGTCGGGACCGGGCGGGACAGATACCAGCGCGAAGGCGACCGCTAAATCCATTACTTCTTTTGTCATCAAGGCGGCGGACAATCCCAATGTCCTGACGGCCGATATCAGCGCAAACATTACGGCTGATACGATCAGGCTCGTTTTTGAGCAGGGTACGAAAATCTCCGGTCTGGTGCCGACTATCGCCATCACGGGAAAGACCGTCAGTCCGGCGAGCAAAACCCCCGAAAATTTCGACAGCCCGCTGGTCTATACCGTCACGGCGCAGGATGGCAGCACGATGCCCTATCCTGTCATTGTCACGGTGGCGCCCTCAACCGTGGCGGGAACGATCTTTGTGGCCGGTCCAACGCCGGCCCTAAACCCTTACACCACCGGCGGCTTCTATGCCATCGATGCGGGTACCGGAAAGATCAAGTGGAGTTACCTGGAGAATAATTTCTTCTATGCGGAGCCGACAGCAGCCGGTGGCCTGGTCTATGAACTGGATGAAGGTGGGAATATGCTGGCGTTCAACCAGAATACCGGCGCAATCAGCTGGAGTACCCCGATCGGGCACCAATATAATGATGCATCCAATGCGACTGTCGTCAATGGGACCCTGTATGTCGGAAGCTCCGATTCTTCGCTCTACGCTCTCAATGCCAGCACGGGCGCTATCGAGTGGAAGATCAACACGGTCGTGAACCCGGGATCACCCACTGTCGCGGCCGGCGTGGTCTACTTCGCGTCGGATAAGCTCTATGCCGTGAATGCCAGCACCGGCGCGCAACTGTGGAGTTCCTATCCTTCCCCTTACACGGACGACGAATTCCCCGGAAGACCGGACGTAGTCAACGGGATCGTGTATATCGGTGCCATAGGAAATTATTTCTATGCGCTGGATGCCAGCACCGGCAAGCTCTTATGGAACTTCGCCTCCGGACAAGTCAACTCCAGCGCGACCGTTGCTAACGGCATCGTGTACGTCCTGAATGCGATGGGCACCCTCTATGCACTGGATGCTACCACGGGCGCCCAGAAGTGGAGCTATCCTACCGACTTCTCACCGCTTGGCAGCCCCATCGTCGGCGGCGGCATGGCCTATTTCAACAGCCCCGACGGCTATCTCTTTGCGCTGGATGCCAATACCGGCGCCTTGAAGTGGACCTATACGCTTGGCGCGGCGGAAGGCTACAGCCCGCTGTTGTTCAACGGATCGATCTTCGTGACCGAAGTGGACCGGCTATATTCCATCAACGCCGTCACCGGAACATTGAACTGGAGCACCCCCACCACCCCCTACTGGCCGACAAACCCCTGTGCGGTCGATACGGCAGGGAATGTCTATCAGACTTCCGATGCGGGGGGTCAGCATTGATCCCTAAGTAGAATAGTGCGAAAAACGCGATATTAGCAGCATGAACAAGCGAACTTTTCTAAAGAGCTCCATCCTGGCCGGCGCGGGTCTGCCCTTTCACTTGCGGGCATTGGCCGGTTGGATCGGCCGCTTTGACCGGGTGCCTGCGGGGCGGCTGGCGGCGGATGAGGTGTTTTGGGCCGGAGTTCGTGCCGGCTATCGGCTGAACCCGGACTTTATCAACTTCGAGAATGGGTATTACTGTATCCAGCCTTCCGAGGTGCTCGAGGCTTTTGTCCGTCACGTTCGGGAAGTGAATCTGGAGGGTGCACATTATATGCGGACGGTACAGTTTGACAACAAGAAGGCGGTAGCCGCGCGGCTCGCTGTATTGGCCGGCTGTTCGTCCGACGAGTTGGTGATCACGCGCAATACGACGGAGTCGCTGGATTTGATCATCGGCGGTTATCCCTGGGCTGCCGGTGATGAGGCGATCATGGCTTTGCAGGACTATGGGGCGATGCTAAAGATGTTCCGGCAGGTGGAGAAGCGGCATGGGGTGAAGTGTGTGGTGGTGTCGGTGCCGAATCACCCTGCCTCCGACGAGGAGGTGGTTGACGTGTATGCCCGGGCCATCACTCCGCGGACGCGGCTGCTGATGGTGAGCCATATGGTCAATATCACGGGGCAAATCCTGCCGGTGCGGAAGATCTGCGATATGGCGCATGCACGCGGGGTGGAAGTGATGGTGGATGGGGCGCATACGTTTGCGCAGGTGAGGCATTCCGTACCGGAGCTGGGGTGTGATTATTATGGAGCGAGTTTGCATAAGTGGTTGAGTGCGCCGCTGGGGGCGGGAGTGCTGTATGTCGCCGGCCACGTCCGGACGCCGATCTGGCCGCTGTTGGCGGAGCCGGATGATGGGGCGGTGGGGATTGCGCGGCTGAATCATACGGGTACTGCGCCGGTGCATACGGATTTGGCGATTGGTGATGCGCTGGACTATTATGCTTCACTTGGGGCGGATCGCAAGGAATCCAGGCTTGGGTACCTCCGGCAATATTGGACGTCGAAAGTGCGCGAGATGCCGCATGTGGTGGTGAATACGCCGGTGGAGGCGTCGCGCACTTGTGCGATCGCGAATGTCGGGATCAAAGGGATGAAGGCGGGGGAGATGGCGGATAGGCTGATGAAAGAGCATAAGATTTATACGGTGGCGATCGATGCGCCGGAGGCTGGGGTGGTGGGGTGCAGGGTGACGCCGAATGTGTATACCAGTTTGGAGGAGCTGGATAAGTTGGTGGAGGCGGTGAGGGGGATGGGGTAGGGGCCGCTGGCGCCGGGGCGGCGGCGGAGTTCGTGATTAATTTACACCAGATCAATCATGTGTTTAAGAAGGGGAATCGGGTGATAGTGCAGGTGCAGAGTTCGTGGTTCCAGATAATTGATCAGAATCCGCAGAAGTATGTGGCGAATATTTTTGAGGCGGAAGATGGGGATTTTGTTAAGGCGGAGGAGGGGCGTATTATGATACGGCCCATCCCACGCGTGGCGTTGCAGGTGATGAGTTAAGTAATCGAGATTACTATTAATAACTTCTAAACGTTCGCCGCTATTTCGCCTCTGCTCTGCCCCTTTTACACCGAAATACTAAAGCCTTTCTGGAGGTAAGACTCTCTCGCGAGTTGCTAAAAACTTTGCGTTTCGCGTATAAAGCTGATAACATGATACTCCCAGAGAAGGCTATGGAACTAATTGAGCGGGTGTGTGGAGTGCCCTATTGTATAAATAATGGGTTTGGTCATTGGCCCTTTTCCTTACCACCCGATTGGGGCAGTTTCTTTGCCAGCTTATCAAAATCGCTTTCAAACTTCCGATCCTGAACAAGCCGGTAATTCTGATAGTGTTCCTCGGCTAGCTTCTTCGCCACTTCGTGGCTGATGTTGCCTGCATTCCGCAGCGTATGGTATTCATTGAACTGCAGAAAGGCATCCAGTTTCTGCACCCATTCGCCCATGGTCATCGGGATATTCCGCCGGGCCTGGTTTTCGGCATAATCCAGGTACATCGTTACCACGCGGTTTAGCTCATCCAGTTCTTGCTCTTGCAGGTAATTCTTAACAATGGTCACGTCGGTCTTTAGGATTTTGCCGTCCGGTCCATGCTTCCAGTTAGTCAGGCCCATATTCGGCTTGGAGGCATCTGCACGCCGATGAATGATTTCTGCGGCCGTGTGCCCGGTTACCGCCCAGTGAAGCTTATTTTGGACAGTTTTATAAAAGATAAGCGTAATGTCGGACTGCGGGTCATAATCGATGCTGCATTGGGCATAGATATCGGTTATCTTCTGATAGAATCGCCGTTCGCTGGCCCTAATCTCGCGGATGCGCTCCAGGAGTTCCTCAAAATAATCTTTGCCGAAGTTTTTCCCCTGTTTTAGGCGCTCGTCGTCCAACACAAAGCCCTTTATAATAAATTCCCGCAGAGTCTTTGTGGCCCAGATGCGGAAACGGGTGGCCTCCATACTGTTGACACGGTAGCCTACTGCAATGATGGCGTCGAGGTTATAGAATTGGGTGTCATAGTTCTTTCCGTCTGCGGCAGTTGTCCGGAAATTCCGGATAACTGAATTCTTAGCCAACTCATTGGTAACGAAGGTATTTTGTAGATGTTCGCTAATGGTTTTCACCGTTACATTGAACAATTCCGCCATCTTTTTTTGGGATAGCCAAAAGGTCTCCTCTTCGAAGAAAACCTCGATGGTAGCCTTGCCTTCCGGCACACTATACAACAGTATTTCAAACTTCTCCATAGTATGTTCAGGTCGACAAATATAGTCAACAGAATTGTAAGTTTGCTAATTTTATTAGCCACTCCGTACTAAACCGTCCCTAGCAGAAAGTTTCTCAAGCTAACCTGTATAATTCCTTTGAATGTATTTCTGGGTTGTATCGCGTCCATGGTGACCACGTATTTCGGATAATTGTCGGGGATTTCGACCAGGTTTCCAAACTCGCGTTGGATGACTATTTCGTCGACTAATTGGTAAGTGACTTGCACATATAGCCGTTCCCCATTTTTTTCAGCCATGAAATCAATTTCTTTTTCACCGGACTTTCCGACATAGACTTTATAGTTGTTCCTCAATAAGTGCAGATAAACAGCATTTTCCATGAGTTTACCTATATCTCCCCGATAATTAAATGGCCGGATGCTGTTTCGGAGACCCAGATCCTCAAAATAGAACTTCTCGCCAATCTCAAATATTTTCAAGCCCTGGATATCCGCCCTTGAAACTTTATGAATGAAATAGGCATTCGTTAGAGCCCTTAAGTAATTAATGACAGACTGTATTGGCATATTGATCTGCTGCGATTTCAGGTATTTGCTTATATTCAGAGCGGAGAAAAGGCTTCCCGTATTATCGGTCAGATAAGTGACCAGGTTTTCCAGCAGGGCTACATTGCGAATATTTGCGCGACTCACGACGTCTTTTAATAAAATTGTAGAATACAAGCTTTTAAGATATTCGAATACGATTGCCGGGTCCAACCCCAGATGGTATTGGTAAGGCATGCCTCCAAGTGTGAGATACAGGGTCAAGTTGTCGGTGCTGTCCACTATTTGGTTGAATTCAAGGAATTCCGAGTAGCTTAAACCATGTATCGGGAATTCCATATATCGTCCGCCCAACAGCGTAGCGAGCTCGCCCGAGAGCATGGTGGCGTTGCTGCCTGCGCAATAGATATCGCATTCTTTCTGGTTTAGCAGGCTTCTGAGGCAACGTTGAAAGGAATCAATCTCCTGTACTTCGTCTATAAATAAGAAATTTTCTTTCCCTTCCGCGAGCTGCTCTTTTACATATCGGTGCAAGTCACTGCTATTTCTAATCGCTGTAAATTTTTCTAATTCTTTATCTATGAAAATGATATTACCATCGGGGTGGTTCTTTTTTATTTCCGCCATGAGTTGTTTGAGCATAGAACTCTTTCCAATTCGGCGCTGCCCGGTTATGATTTTAATCAGGTCCTTTTTTATGAAGGGTCTTATCTTATCCAGATATTGTTTGCGGAGAAATAGCTTGTCCTTTTCGCCCATACGGTATAATTGATATATTTCGGCAAAGTTAGTAAGACTTCAATTATAATGGAAGGAATTCGTCAGATTTTATAATTTGTATGATATAACGTAATGAGGTTGAAAATGGGACGGCGACTGTGCGGAAACGGACAGCTTATAATGCATCGGAACGCCTTAAGACGTTGATTATTAGCCCCTAACCATTCCGGCACTTTTCTGGCTGCCCTTCAGCCGTATCCCAAAACAAATCCCATGTTCAGAAACTATTTCAAGACGTCCTGGCGGAATATCGTCAAAGAAAAAGGTTACTCCGGCTTTAATATCCTTGGGCTTGCTGTCGGCATGGCGGTCGCGCTGATCATTGGGCTCTGGGTCCAATATCAGGTGTCCTACGACAGGTTCTTGCCGGATTTCGGGCAGGCCTATCGGACCATGGTCAGAAGCAGCCGGAACGGTGTGGCGGAGGCGGGCGCCTGGGCGACCTGCTTGCCGCTGGCGGATGCCATTCGGAGGGATATCCCGGAGGTGAAATATGTGGCTCAGGCGGATTTTGGCAGGCTCCATAGTCTTGTGACCGGCGACAAAAAATTATACAGCAATGGCCTTTTCGCGGGCGAGGATTTCCTGAAGATTTTCCGCTTTCCTTTACTACAGGGGAATGCGGAGGAGGTTCTGAAACAACCGGCGTCAATCGTCCTGACGCAGTCCGCGGCGATTGCTTTGTTCGGCCACACGGTCCCCATCAATAAAACAGTCCGGCTGGATAACCTCCATGACGTGAAAGTGGCGGGCGTTCTGGCTGACTTACCCGCAAACTCATCCATGACCTTCGATTACATTATCCCATTCACTTTTTATGTCCAGACACAGGATTGGATCCGGGATAACCTGGGCAATTGGAATATGGATCCGATACAGACTTTTGTTGCCCTGCAGCCCAACGTCCGCAGGGACCAGGCAGAGTCGGCGTTAAAAACCATCTATAAAAAATATGATCATGATGGCTACCAGGCGGAGAAGCTGGAAGCATTCATCTACCCCCTGAAGGATTGGCATTTGTACAGTGATTTCAAAAATGGAGTGGCCTCCGGCGGCTTTATTGACTACGTGCGGATGTTCAGCATCATCGGCCTGCTGGTGCTCGTGATCGCTTGCATCAATTTCACCAATCTTTCCATCGCGCGTTCGGAAAGACGGGCCCGGGAGGTGGGAGTGAGAAAGGCGATCGGGAGTTTGAGAAGACATATCGTTGTTCAATTTCTGATGGAATCGGTGTTGATCACGCTGATGGCTTTTGTGCTGGCCCTGATGCTGGTGTCGGTTGCGTTGCCGGCTTTTAATACTTTGACGGCGAGTTCGATTGTGATGCCTTGGACAAGCGTGCCCTTCTGGGGTGTCATGTTGTCCTATGTGCTGTTGACGGGTCTGCTGGCCGGGAGCCGGCCGGCGTTTTACCTTTCTTCCTTCCGACCGGTGAAGGTGCTGAAAGGGGCGTTGCAGGGCGGGCGCGCCGCGACATTGCCAAGGAAGGTTCTGGTCGTTTTGCAATTTACCTGTTCGGTTGCGCTGATCATCAGCACGGTTATCGTTTATCAACAGATACAATATGCCAAAAACCGGCCCACCGGCTTCGATGCAAACCGGTTGATCATGACCGATGCCAGCAGCGATCTCGATCATAACTACGCTGCATTGAAAAACGATCTGCTGCGTACGGGTCTGGTGTCAAGTGTGACGAAAGCAACGACGCCCGCCACCGAGCTTTATTCCGCGGCTGGTGTCGATGACTGGCAGGGTAAGTATCCCAATGAAACCCTGGGGGTGGCCAATGTGGGTATTACCGATGACTATTTTGAGACCCTGGGGATGCATTTGATCAAGGGCAGGGATTTTGAAAAGGAGATGGCGGAGGACACTTCGGACGTTATTTTGAACGAAGCGGCGGTTCAGCGGATGCGGTTCAAAGACCCGATCAACCAGATTGTATTCTGGAACGGCCATCACAAAATACGCGTGATCGGAGTAGTTAAAAACGCCCTGATGCGGTCACCGTATTCGGCGGCGCAACCTACTTTTTTCCTTTACAATCCCTCCTGGTCCAGCAGCATCATGTACCGGCTGGCGCCGGGCGTGGATCCTGGAGCAGCTATGGCGACGTTTGCGCCTATCTTTTCAAAATATAACCCTGCCTATCCTTTCAGCTACCATTTTGCCGATGAGCGCTATGCCGCCAAGTTCAGTCAAGAGTTGCTGATCGGAAAGTTGTCGGGAATTAGTGCGCTGCTGGCGATCTTTATCTCTTGCCTGGGGCTTTTCGGTCTTGCCGCTTAAGTGGCGCAGCAGCGGACAAAAGAGCTTGGTATTCGGAAGGTTCTGGGCGCGTCGGTCGCGCAACTGTGGATGCTGCTTTCCAGGGAGTTTGTTCTTTTGGTGATGCTGAGCTGTCTGATCGCGGCGCCGATCGCCTTCTACTTTATGCACGGCTGGTTACAGACCTATGATTATCGGATCGGGATCGGGCCGGGTGTTTTTATTGCTTCAGGGGCGGCGGCGATCGTTGTTACCGTTGTTACGGTGAGCTTGCAGGCGGTGAAGGCGGCGTTGATGAACCCGGTAAATAGTTTGAGGGCGGAATGAAAGGAACTAAATCATTCGTCCCAGATATAGTTGGCGAGATGATGCAAATTGAATAAGTTTCCTCCCTAATAACAATCGGGATGGGAAAAATTGGACATCTAGAATAGGACAGCTGTTGTACCGAAAACGGACAATCCCATGGCCAGGATCGATTTACGCGGCTGATGAACAGTCTTTTGGGAGATTGGCATTTTATTCGCTGCGCAAATGGCCGGAGGATACCTTTTATGTTCCAAAACTATTTCAAAACGGCCTGGCGCCACCTGCTGCACAACAAATTCTATAGCCTGATCAATATCACCGGCCTCGCCGTCGGCCTGGCTGTTGGCATCATGATCCTGCTTTGGGCCCAGGACGAACTGAGCTTTGACCGGTCCTACCCGAAAAGCAACCAGCTCTACCAGGTCTGCGCCCATATCGGCACCGGCAGTTCGGCGCAGGTATGGGGGACTACCCCTGCTCCGCTGGCAGTTTATGCCCGTCACTCCACGGCCGGCGTCAATGACGCAGTCAGGGTGGAAAGCCGCGGCTCGTTATCTTTCAGCCTTGGCGATAAAAAGATCGCCGGAAACAACTCGGCCTTTGCCGATCCATCCTTTTTTTCCGTTTTCGGGATCCCGCTGCTCAAGGGAGACAAGAACCGCCCTTTTAACGGAACCAATTCCATGGTGATCACCGCATTGACCGCCCGGAAATTTTTTGGCGACAAAGACCCCGTGGGAAAAACCCTGTCGGTGTACAAAGAGAATTTCGTCGTCACCGGCCTGATCGCCGATCTGCCGGAGAACTCCAGCGTCCACTATGACGCGATCTTTCCAATGGATTATGCCGCCAAGCAATTTACCGCGAACGGCGGCAATGGCCCCTGGAAGACCATCGACGAGGACATGGGAAACTATTTATACTCTATCTATGTGCGGCTAAAGGATAACGCGTCCTCAGCCACCGTTGCCAAAGGGTTGACCGATACCTATTGGCAGCATCGCCCTGGTGACGAACCGAATGGCGGGTATTTTGCGCTGCAATCCCTCCCCTCCCTGCACCTGGTAGCCATAGATGGCAATAGCAGCGCATTGCAGCTTGTTCGGATTTTCTTACTGGTCGCAGTGCTGA
>Ga0182015_10005053_pt1 | contig 13910 bp, 15 predicted proteins | sample 712P3MmetaG_FD_120478 | JGI IMG/M metagenome (GOLD analysis project Ga0182015, IMG submission 120478) | Permafrost microbial communities from Stordalen Mire, Sweden - 712P3M metaG | ecosystem: Environmental > Terrestrial > Soil > Wetlands > Permafrost | place: Sweden: Stordalen | collected...
CACACGATACCTAGCCGGAAAAGTGACTCGTGGGTGGCGATGTTCTGCGCCGTTGCCAGTGCACTGTTGCGCACGATCAGCGCTCGCTCAACATAAATCGGCCGGAACACCGAGAAGCCGAGAAGCACATAGAGGAATCCGGCGACTCTGCCGGGGTTGCTGCTCGAAGTCATGCTCCCCCTTAAGATGTGATGGGATAGTTCTTCCGATGAAGGATGGCAACGGGATCTTAACTTCCTGACGCTCCTCAGATCAATCGTTCTCTGCCTCTTTTCTCGAAGCAGCTTGGCGCGAAGCTGGAGGAGGAGCCATTGCCCCTTCCCTTTCTGGTTCTCGACGACATTGACGAGACGCCGACGTGGAATTGAAGCTCCGGACTTCCGGAAATGCGGCGCTATAGGTAACTTCGTTTGTCCGGACTTCAAACTGAGACGCTACTCAAAACTGGGCCTGCTTGTTCACATGATTCCATTCCGGCAAGTTGTCCGGAAAGGCCCGTTCTCCCTGCGCGCCCCGCATCCTAGCCAACACGTCCCTCGGGAATCCTTCATTCGTCGCGACCAACACCACGCCCTTTTGAGGGAAGGCGATCAACATCGTCCAAAGGTCCTGCTCCGATTGATATTGGAATACGGCGACATTTTGGCCTTCAATTTTCTCAATGCGTACTGCGACCGGAGCTGCATCCCTCATAAAGGAGTCGCGGCTGTCTTCGAGGTCGTCCTTAAAAATAGCGATGCGCACCCTTCAGAAGGAAGCTCACCCAAGTTCGTTGGGGATCGGAAATGCCGGAAGGCTTCGAGCGCAAATAAGACCTTCTTACCCTCAAGGCGCTTCTCTAGGAGACCGTCCCGGGAATTGAACAATGCGAGCGTCAGTCCCTCGAACTGTTTTGCCAGTTCCTCACTTGTGACCTCACGATTCTTGTAGTCATCCTCTGCGATTTGAAAATTCGACATCCAATTGAATGCACCCGGATTACTGGAGAGGTGGATTCCACATGGACAGTTTGCGCGTTTGCCAGGACCTAGCCACCCGGCGTGGGGAATTGTGCTAGACAACTAAGTCCCGCTTTTCTAAATTAGCGGGGGCACTACAAGAATAAACAATATTCGATGCCGAATATGAACCGTGCCCTGAAAGCAGCTCCCACGGCTTATTGGTGAATTCGGATCGATTTCGAGGTGCGAGAGATGCTGCAGGCCGGGATCAAAATTGGGCAGCAGTTCACATTTAAGCCAGTGTCCGACGAATCTGCTCGCGAACGGCGGGCAGTTGTTACTCGAGTATTCTCCAATCGGGAAGAGGGGCTCGGACCTGAGGTTGGGTTTTATATCGCAAACTGGGTCCAGGCCCATGAAGTGCCAGAAGCACCGCCCGCCACAGTGTTGGTCTTTGGTCGGAGTCTGGACGGCAGTGTTTATCTCGACGGCCAAGCGGTCATTATCACCGTGCTCCCCTAATCTTCGACTGCGAACTGCGCGATGGCTCGCCTCACGGCCTGATGACGAAGCCGCCGAGGACGCCTCCTACAACTCCGCCGCCCGCGTCGCTTCCGACAACGCCGACGTTGCCACTGCCCTGATCCCGAATCGTGTAATCGGCAGGCACTTGAAATAGTGCGGCATCGGGTTCGGATACATCGAGCGTTACGTCTGTCTCCCTATCCCCGTTGATCGGATCGGTGTCTTTCTCCAGTAGATCGATGCCCAGGTCGGGAGAGAACCACGTTTCGCGCGTCATAGTGATCGGCTGATCGTTGTGCCGCGAGCCGATCGGATAAATGGTGGTAAATCTACGCCCTTGGACGGAGAAGCCATCGATCTGCTGGGTGCCCAGATCCTCTTTGGTAGTGGATGGTCGTGAGTCGTTTGAGCCCTCCGGGCGGATTACCTGGGCAGGAATGGGTTGAGGGGCGGGAGCCGATTGAGGGGCGGGATTTTGAATCGACGCGGGCAGAGGAGGCAGCGGGCTGCGACTGGCGACATGTGATTTGTCACGGGGCGAGAAGAAATATACGAACCCGGCGACGCGATCGAATATTTCAACCATCGCCGGCGTGGATTCGTCACCTTGACCCGAGCCCACAAGCGGCTCGACGTAATTTTCAACTCGCGTGCGGCCCAGCGAATCGCGATATTCAATTCTCTTTGACGTCGTGCGGATGTGCGTGCCATCGGCCAGCGTTTGTGTGCGAGTGGTCACGAAGGTGGCGGAGAACGGGCATCCGACGCGCGCGGGAATGCCTCCGAATCCACTCACATTCTGCTTGTCGGATTCCGAACAGGGCGAAGGCTGCGACTGCGCTTTGGGGGGGGGCATATCGCGAACGGTAGCAAGCCGAAGATTAACGCGGCGCTTAGAAAAGTTCTCATCGTACGTCCTCCGGTGAGACGGTCCGCCAAGGTCAATGTTTCCGTCGCAGAGAACCTGAGACTTCTCACTTCGGCTGCAGATTCCAGCTCCCTCGGATCGTCAGCCAGGCATATTCTTCCGGAGTGACGTACGGATCATACGTGTTTTGCACCATGATGGTCCCGGAGTACGGCGTATACCAGTCCGCCTTGTCCCACCTTTGAATTTCAAGCGAAGCCGTCAAAATCTGCAGCGGAATATACCTCGTCGGTTGGCCGGTCTCCGTGGTTGTGACGTCGATCGCGATCTGCGGCAGCGAGGAGCCGGCCTGCAATGCCAGCGCGCGATACTTCGTGTGATAGCCCGGCGTGGTGAACGGCGTGTATCCGGTGATGTACAGCTTTTCCGTCGAATCAAGAGGATATGTCTCTGTCGCGGTCAAATTGCACGGGCTGTATTGCAACGTCCCGTTGGGCGATCTGCCTTGCAACAGTCTCTGCGTCTCGACCGTCGTGTGCAATATTCGACTGCCGTCCGCGGTCTTCTGGTATGTGGTCGTGATGTGCTGCCACTTCGTCACATCCGTATGAAGACATGAGACTCCATTTACATTTCTGAACGTCAAATGCCATTCGCTGTGCTCTACCACCATCATCGTCTTGCTTGGATCGTTGGGCGCGACGTCGTATTCACCGCTATTGCCGTCCGTTTTGATCACATACGTGCCCAGGACAATTTGATCCTGCGCCGGTGGCGGCGGTGGCGGTTGCATGATCGCCTGCGTGGAGGATGGACCGGCGGATTGGCAGAAGCCCGGAGATGCGATCGCCAATCCGAAAAATAGCGTCAGCCACACGCGTCTCATATTTTCGCTCCCATGGTAAAATCGCCGCCGGCACATCTCGTGGCAATCTTAGAACGAGGCTGCGCCCAGCTTCAACCGTCATTTTTCGCTTCTGCCGATCCTCTGGCGCGACTTCAGACAAAATGATAATTAGAGTTTTGAGAACGCCAATGGCGCGGAAGTGTCCTGCCTGGCGTTGGCGAGGATCGAGCATTTTATGAGTGCCATGAGAGCGCGGCCTACCAGCGTGAATGAATACATTGCGGCGGCGCCGCGCGAGGCGCGAGGAAAGCTGCGGGAGATGCGCGCGTGCGTGCGCGCGGCGGCGCCGGGAGCGCTGGAAAATTTAAAGTGGCGGATGCCGGCGTATTCGCATCGGCGTATTTTGGTGATGTTCGCGGCGTTCAAGCATCACATCGGATTTTTTCCTACGGCCGCGGCGATTAAAGCCTTCGCGAAGGAGCTTTCAGGATTTGTGACCACGAAAGGATCGATTCACTTTCCGCTGGAGAAGCCGCTGCCATTGGTGCTGATTCGCAAGATTACGGCGTTCCGTTTGCGCGAGAGCCGCGAGCGCGATGGCAAATGGAAAACGTAATCGCGGCGCGCGTCGAAGAGCGCGAGAGATATTTCACAACAGCTGGCATGACCAGCTGAGGTCCTTCCCCTACAATTGCGCGGTAACAATCGGCGATTTGGCCACGATTACTGGGGATTCGCCGCTCGCGGCGGGCGGTGTATACTCCCCAAATTCGTTTCGCTGCTGGGAGGAACGTAGGCCATGGGGAGATGCGCGAATTGCGGGGCGGAGATTGCGGCGTCGGATGTGTTTTGCCCGAAGTGCGGCACGCGGCAGGCGCAGCGGCACGAGATCACGGTGACGCCGGGGCAGAGCATGAGCGTGACGCCGGCGGGCGGCACGCAGATCGCCGCCAGGCAGCCGCGCGGAGCGGGCACGCAGGATTTGAGCAGCACGTTCGATGGGCAGATGCAGCCGGGCGAGCACGGCGCGTTTGCTCCGGTGGCGCCGGCGCTGCTGCATTCGGACAACGAGCAATTGGTGTGGGCGGACCGGCCGGCACCGGTGCTGGTGCTGCTGGCGAAATTGATTTTGGGCTGGGTGATTGTGATCGCGGCTTCTTTTTATGTGGCGACGGTGATTCCGGGATGGGAGTTGAGCTACAACGCGGCGATCGTGGTGATTGCGTTGCTGCATATCGGGTGGAGATTCTGGGAGCTGCGTTCGATTTCGTATCGCGTGAGCAGCCAGCGGCTGGAAGTGACGCAAGGACGATTTTCGCAGACCACGCAAACGTATGAATTGATCCGGATGGGGGAGAGTCCGACGATTACTACGCCGATTTTGTTGCGCGCGTTTGGGCGCGGGAATTTGTATATCACCGTGCCGCAGGCGCTGACGCTACAGGCGATTCGCGATCCCAAAGCGGTGCGCGATTTGCTGCGCCGCGCGGGGCAGATTGAAGTCAGCCGCTGGGACAAGATTCGCTTGCGGTAGATTGCCTCGCGCGCGGCGAAGCAGACTCAAAAGGTGTGTCGCCCGTGTGCGGCACAGACCCTCGTTCGCAAGAATACTTTCCGAAAATTAGAATAATCGGATCGCGTCAGGCGATTGCGAGTGTGTCGCCGATGCGGATCGTGCCCGTTTTCACTACGTTGGCGTAGACGCCGATGCGGACCTCGTTGTGCTGCGCGGCGGTTCTGAGTACGCCGGGATCCTTCGGCAAATCGGCCTGCGCGAGCGTGGTCATGACGCAGCGCGGGCATGGGCCGGTGACTTCGATGCGCACCTCGGGACCAATGGCGATGGTTTTGCCAATCCAATCGTTTTCGACGAAGCCCTTTTGGTCGCCGGTATCGACGATGAGATTCGGGCGGAAGCGGCGCGGCTCGAAGCGGCTGCGCGGATTGAGTTCGCGCAGGCGATCGAGCGTGCCGGTGGTGAGCAGGTGAAGAATCGCGAGATCGAAGAACGTGCCGGGAGGCATGGCCTCGTCGGTGACGATGTCGCGATTCGATAGTTCCTCCATGTCCGGCCAGTATTCTTCGAGTTGAGCTGCGCGCGGCGGCGTGGCAATCAGCGTGACCGCGCGGCCCAGCGCGGAGGAAAGCGCCGGCGCGAAATCTGGGCTCGAGCTGACGGCGAAGCTTCCGTCAGGCAGGGTCACGCGCACCGGAGGTACCGCGGAGCGGACCTCCGGCGGCGTGGTGTAGGCCGCGCGATACTCGAACAAGTTTGGCCACTTGCGCGGATTCTTGGCGCTAACCACTTTTCCGGTTTCGGCGTCGCACAGGGCGTAAGGCCGGTCGCCGAAAAGACCGCGTTCGGTAACCTGCGCCGCGTTCAGCGCCTCGCCCATCATCGACTTCACCGGATAGCGATGCAGGCTCGCGAGCGAGCCTAAATTGGCGGTCAATCGGCGCCTCCTGCTCCCGCGGACATTGAGCGCATCGGGACGGCGGCGCCCGGAAGGGCCGCTGCGGCAGGCGTGAGCGCGGTCTCTTCGAGCACTTTGCGGATGCCGTCCATTTCGACGATGGTGCCGCTGCGGAAGCCGACGACGGCCACGCCGATCAGAAGATACGCGACGAAAATATAGGAGAAATAGTTCATCGGAAACGACGGTTCGGGATAAACCGTGCCCACGATGGGCACCGCCAGCAGCGCGATGGCGATGATGGCGACGAGGACGTGGTGGAACTTCATCTCGCCGATCTTTTTCAAGTAGAACGGCGTGGCCAGCGAGATCAGCACGTACGCGGCGCAGAAGCCCATGGCGCCGAACAGGCCGGCGTCGTTGAAGGCGTCAAACGGCGCCATCTGCCAGCCGCCAACGTGCCCATAGGAAAGAAGAATGAAGGCTGTGGGAATCAGGAACTGGATCGCGGCGAATGAAGTGATCGCCACGTGCGGCGTGAGGTTGCGCTTGTGCGAGCTGCCGATGGAAACCGGGAAGACGCCGTAGCGGCCCATGGTGAAGAGCACACGAGAGCCGGCATTGAGGCGCGAGAGCGCGAGCGCGAAGAAGCTGATCATCGCGCCGATCGAGATCAGCACGCCCATGAAGGGAACGCCGAGATTGGCGCTAAGCGTGGAGAGCGGGGCATCGAGCTGATCGAGCGTAGGGACGTTGTTCGCCAGCGCGTGCGTTTCGACGTAGGTGATGAAGATGAAGAAGGCGCCGGTGAGCAGCAGGCTGGCGATCACCGCGCGCGGAATGGTCTTTAGCGGATTCTTGGCTTCTTCGCCAAAGGCCGTGGCGCACTCAAAGCCGACCAAGCTGAAGATAGCCACGACTACGCCGAGGCCGATATCCTTCAAGCCGTGGCCGACGGGATGCACCTGCGAGGCATCGTAGGCGCCGGTCCTGTGAATCGCGAGGAAGGCCAGCGCGAGGATTACGGTGACGGAGAGGCCTTCAAAGACGAGCATGAGAATGGTGGAAAAGGTGATGTCTTTGTACGCGAGGAACCAAGCGGCGAGGACGCATACGCCGAAGAGCGTCAGCGCCGGATGCGAGATGTAGCCGCTGGCGCTGGATAGATCGATGAGTTTGGTGGCGAAGTGCGTGAAGCCGGTGACGCCGGCGATGCCGATGAACATATAAGCCCAGATCAGCGACCAGCCGGACATTCCGCCGAGCTTTGGGCCGAGGCCCTTGACGGTGTATTCATACATGCTGCCGGCCGAGGTGTAGCGCTTGCTGAATTGATTCAGGCTGAAAGCCACGAACAGCAGCATGACCGTGCCAAAAAGGTAGCAGAGCCAGCCGGCCGTGCCCGCGGTGCCAAACATCAGCGGCACGATCAATGCGGCGGTCATGCTCGGCGAAATCAGAGCGACCGCTTGCGCCAACACTTCCCAGAAATTCAGCGCGTTATGCTTCAATTTCGTGTGCGTCGTGCGCATTGCCTCTGCGTGGCTCGAACTGGTGTCTGCCATTGGGGCTCCTCTGACCGGCGGGTGAAATGGCGCCGATCTAAGATCTCGATTTCATCCGAGCGACTAAAATAAAATGCCGTTATGAATGCGTATTCGGCGACGGAACTGCACTGCAAACGTGGCGGGCGTTACAAGAGATGCGGCAACTTGGGGCGCCGGAAGCGCTTATCGTGAAGCGATTCCGGAACCAGCAATAGATGGACGGCAGGCTACAAGCGCGGCTCGGGATTGTCCAATCGAAAATTTCAATGACTTCAATTTAATCCGCGAGGCGCAGAGAAAATTTGCCGCGCCGCGCGCTTCTACTTGCGCTTGTGAATTCTGAAGGCGTGCCGTAGAGTTTCGAGATACTTGGAAGACGAAACGAGCGACCGTGCGCCGCAGCAGCAGGAAACGCAAGCCAGGCACTGCCCGACGGCGCCCTAAAACGCGCTCGAAAAGGGCGCTGGGCGCGGCGAAAAGGCCAGCTTTAGCGCGAGAGATTCAGCCCGCAGACAAATCTCAAAAGAGCGCCGGAAAATTGTTCGAGGATTTGGTGGCGTTGCAGGCGCGGCTGCGCGCGCCGGGCGGGTGCCCGTGGGACCGCGAGCAGACGCACGCATCGCTGCGCACCTACCTGGTGGAAGAAACCTACGAAGTGCTGGACGCTCTGGATTCCGGCGCAGCGAATCAAATCGCCGGGGAATTGGGCGATCTTCTTTTGCAAATTGTGTTTCATGCGGAATTGGGGCGCGAAGCCGGACGTTTTGACGTCGCGGATGTGATCGAGCGCGTGCACGCGAAAATGGTGCGGCGGCATCCGCACGTGTTTGGCGATGCGAGCGCGCGAACTTCCGGTGAAGTGCTGAAGAAATGGGAGCAGCTGAAAGCGGAAGAGCGCGAAGCGGAGGCGAAATCGGCGCCGGACAAATCGCACGCTTCGATCCTGGACGGCATTTCTTCCGGACTGCCTGCGCTGATTGAGGCGCAGCAGCTTACGCGGCGCGCGGCCAATTTGGGATTCGATTGGCCCAACGTGGAAGGAGTTCTGGATAAGCTGGCGGAAGAAGCCGCGGAATTGCGCGAGGCCTTGCCGGTGATCCCCGACGATCCGGCGCGCTTGAGCAGAATTGAAAATGAACTGGGAGATTTGCTTTTCGTGGCCGTGAACCTGGCGCGATTCCTGGGATTCGATTCGGATCTGGCATTGCGGCGCGCCAGCCGAAAATTCAAATCGCGATTCCAGTTGATGGAAAGTTTCGCGCGCGACGCGGGCCGCGCACTGGGCGAGATGAGCGCGGATGAGCTCGAAGGGCTCTGGGAGCGGGCCAAGGGCCAGGGAGTGCCGGCATGAGGCTCGGCGCGAGCGTCGCGCGCGCCCTGGATCCGCGCGCGGCGAAAATTCGCGTGCGCCATTGCAAAGGACTGGCGGAGTGCGAGCGTTGCCTGGAATTGCAGCGCGAAGCCTGGGGCTTTGAGGACAAGGACGCCGTGCCCGTGCCGTTATTCGTGGTGGCGCTGCGCACGGGCGGGCAAGTGCTGGGCGCGTTCGATGGCGATACCATGATCGGCTTCACGCTGGCCGTGGCCGGATGGCGCGATCGGCACCCGATGCTGCATTCGCACATGACGGCCGTGCTGGACGCTTATCGCAATTACGGAATCGGCGGCCGATTGAAATTGTTTCAGCGCGATGACGCTCTGGCGCGCGGCATCCGCCTGATCGAATGGACCTTCGATCCGCTGCAGGCCAAAAACGGATATTTCAATTTGGTGCGCCTGGGCGCGATCGTGCGGCGCATCCAACCGAATCTTTATGGCATCACCAGCAGCCCGCTGCACGGCAATTTGCCGACGGACCGGCTGGTGGCGGAATGGCACTTGGCTTCCGCGCGGGCGCGCAGGGCGCTTGAGAATGGCCCCGGTGGCGTGATCGCGCCGCGGCGCAAGGGGCAATTTGAGCGCATCCGCATTCCCAAGCAAATCGACGAATGGAAACGCACGAATTATGGCGAGGCTCTGCGCGCGCAAGCGGAAATTCGGGGGAAGTTTGAGCGCTTGTTCGCGCGCGGCTGGGTGGCGACGGGCCTTGAGCCCGGCGATGAAGGCTCCGATTATATCCTCGAGAAAATCTAGGGCGCCGCGGCGCCCGGCGCAGAGACATATCCGCCGGCGGCAGTTAAGATAAAATCATCCAATGAAACTGCGACGACTCACTCTGCGCGAAATCCGCATGAAGCTGGTGACGCCATTCGAGACCAGCTTTGGCCTGACGACGGCGCGGCGCATTCTGCTTTTCGAAGCTGACGTTGATGGCGTGACCGGCTGGGGCGAATGCGTGGCCGGCGAGGGCCCGTTTTATTCGCCGGAGACCATCGACACGGCGTGGCAAATCACCGAGGGGTTTCTGTGGCCGATTCTGCGCGGCAGGGAATTCGCGCGCGCCGGCGACGTGTGGGCGCTGCTGGGCCCGGTGCGCGGGCACAATATGGCCAAAGGCGGCCTGGAAGCGGCGCTGTGGGATGCGGAAGCGCGGCAATTGGGCGTGCCGCTGTGGCGGCACATCGGCGGCGTGCGCGAGGAGGTCGCCTGCGGCGTTTCCATCGGCATCAAGCCGACGCTGGATGAATTGGAAGCGACGGTCGAACGCGAATTGGCCGCCGGCTATCAGCGCATCAAGATCAAAATCAAACCTGGAAACGACGTGGCGCCGGTGGCGCGGCTGCGCGAGAAATTCCCGAAGATCCGGCTGATGGTGGATGCGAATTCGGCCTACCGCGGCGAGGATGCGCCGCTGCTGCAAAGCCTGGAGCCCTACTATCTGATGATGATCGAGCAGCCGCTGGGCTGGGACGATTTGTATAGCCATGCGGCGCTGCAGCGTTTGCTGCAAACCCCGATTTGCCTGGACGAATGCATTCACAGCGAAGAGCACGCGCGCGCCGCGATCGAATTGGGCGCCTGCCGCATCATCAATATGAAACTGGGGCGCGTGGGCGGATACACGGCGGCGCGGCGCATTCACGATCTGTGCGTGGCAAAGCAGATTCCGCTGTGGTGCGGCGGCATGCTCGAATCGGGGATCGGCCGCGCGCACAATATCGCGCTATCGACGCTGCCGGGATTTTCTTTGCCGGGCGACGTGACGGCCAGCAAGCGCTACTGGGAAGAGGACATCATCGAACCAGAGGTGAAAGTCACGCCGCAAGGAACCATCCGCGTGCCAACAGGGCCGGGCATCGGTTTTACGCCGCGCGTCGAGGCCATCGAGCAGCGCACCGTGCGCAAGGTCGTTCTCGAATAGCGCACGCCAGCGGCTCCGGCTACGCCGTTTATGCCGCTCGCGCGCGCGTCGGGCGACGCAGTCCCAGAGTCAACACGAGAATCGCCCCCAACACAAATCCGCCGATGTGCGCCCACACGGCTACTCCGCCCTGGTCTCCGCCTCCGCCCAGCGCGTTGAGTCCGCTTAGGAACTGAATGACGAACCAATAGCCCAACATCAGCACGGCTGGAATTCGCCAAAAGAAAAACAGGATCAGCAGCGGAACCAACGTGAGGATGCGCGATCGCGGGAAGAGCACGATGTAGGCGCCCATCACGCCGGAAATCGCGCCGCTGGCGCCGATCGTGGGCACCGTCGAGCCCCAATTGAACGCCATGTGCGCCACGCCGGCGCCCAAGCCACAGAAAAGATAGAAAATTAGATAGGCGAAATGGCCCATGCGATCCTCAACGCTTCCACCGAAAACCCACAGGAAAAGCATATTGCCCAGGATGTGCAGCCATCCGGCGTGCAGAAACATGCAGGTGAGCAGCGAAAGCACCGTGGGGATAAGAGCGGCGTGCGCATGCCGCGTAGGCGCGATCAGCATTCCGAATCGGGCCGGGATCAGGCCGAATTCGTAGACCAGGCGGTTGCCGGCGCGCGGCGAAAGCGATAGCTCGTAGAAGAAGGCCATGAGATTTGCCGCGATGAGCAGAATGTTGACGATCGGAAACGATGCCAGGGGATTATCGGATTTGAGCGGGATCAAGACGCGCTCCGTGCGGCCTCAAGTTCCGCTGGAGAAAACGCGTTCGGATAGCGCTGGCCTTCGCGGCGCAGGCGCTCGATTTCGTCGAGCGAGCCGATTCCGGAGCGTGCGCCAAGCGCGGTGCAATTGAGCGCGGCGGCCGCGCAGGAAAAATCCAGAATGCGCTCAAGCGGCCAACCCGCGAGCAGGCCGTAGATGAATCCGCCGTGGAAGATATCGCCGGCGCCAGTGGTGTCCACCGTAGGAACGCGAATGGCGGGGCAGTAGTAGAAGCGGCCTTCGGTCCAGGCCAGCACGCCTTCGCGGCCCAAAGTGGCGGCGACAAAGCGCGGACCGAATTTTCGCGAAAGCGCGGGCAATAAACCGAACAGATTGTCGGCGCCCATCAGCTTTTCCGGGAAGGTACGCGAAGAGATGACGTAATCCACATCTTCAAGTAGTTCTTGAACTCCGAAATAGACGCCATCGACATCGAGAGTGACCGGAATTTTTTCAGCGCGCGCCCACTTTGCCGCACGCAACATCGCGGCCGTGCTCGATCCGGTGACGTGCAGAAGGCGCGAGCGCACCACGCAATCGCGCTCCACTTCCTCCGGGACCATGTCCATGCGCAGATCGCGCTGCCAGAGAATTGTGCGCTCGCCGCTGGCTTCATCGACGATAATAAACGACGACTGGCTGGGACAATCGGGAACTACAGTCAGGTGGGCTTCTACACCGGCACGCGCGAACTCTTTGCGCTGCATTTCGCCCGCGGCATCGTCGCCGATTTTGCCGATGTAGCGCGTGCGCAATCCCCAGCGCTGGCATGCGACAAGCGCGGAGGCGACCTCGCCTCCGGCAAGCGTGACGGCTTCGAGGTAACGCGTTTTGGAATCGAGCGCGGGATAGTGCGGCACGCGGATCAGCGTATCGGTGGCGTTCAATCCCACGCCGGCGACATCGACCATCGGCAACGCATTTGAATTTTCCTGCGCCATGAGGCTACTGTATGCGAGGCTTCGCGGAATGCAAGACTAAATCAAGCAGCCGTCGCGCGGCGGCGGGGTTTCCATCGCGATTCGCAATTGCGCCGCCCGGTGCGCTGTGATAAGTAAAATGGTTCGGTGTGCGCACTCCGGGTTTGCTGAGAGCTGGGAGCGGATTTTCGTCGGCGCGCCGACACGCGCATGGCAATCGTTGAGACCGAGGCGGTGATTCTTCGCAGCTTCTCGCTGAGCGAAGGCGACCGAATTGTAAGTTTTCTTTCGCGCTCCGCGGGGCGCCTGAAGGGCGTGGCGCAGGGAGCGCGCAAACCTAAGAGCCGCTTCGGCGCAAGTCTCGAAGCGCTCTCCCATGTGCGCATCTGGTTTTACGAACGCGAGACGCGCGACTTGGTGCGCATTCAGCAGTGCGAGATTATCGAATCGTTTTTCGATGTGCAGCAGGATTACGCCAAGGGCGTGGCGCTGGCGCTGCTTAGCGAAGTCACCGAGGCCGTGCTTGGCGAGCGCGAGCCGGCCGAAGCCCAGTTTCGATTGCTGCTGCTCGCCGCGCATGGCGTGCGCTTGTACGAAGACGCCTGGTTGCCGTTGGCTTATTTTGCAGTGTGGACCGTGCGGCTGGGTGGTTGGTTGCCGTCGCTCGAACGTTGCTCGAATTGCGGCGCGTCGCTGGTGGCAGCGCCGGCGTATCTGGATGTGGTACTCGGCGGGCTCGCCTGCGGGAATTGCCGGCCGCCGGGGGCGCGAGAGATTTCTGCCGCCGGGATGGAATTTGTGCGGCGCGCGTTGCGTGTAAATCTGGAACAGCTGGCTGAAACGCACAAGGGCGGAACGGTCGGGCGGCAAGTTACCAACGCGATGCTCGATTTGATCGAAAGCCACATCGAGAAACACTTGAGCTCTCGAAAATTTCTGGAGCGCGAGATCGAAACAAGTTGAAGCGGGCCGCGGAGCCCGGGCAAGACTCCAAGAAGAAGGGCGAATTGAAATCTAAAGTAAAATCTAAGTCTCCGCCGAAGGGTCTGACGTTTCAGACCTTGATCCTTAATCTCGAGCGCTTCTGGGCCGAGCGCGGATGCGTGCTGCAACAGCCTTACGATGTGGAAGTGGGCGCGGGCACCATGCATCCGGAGACGTTTCTGCGCGTTCTCGGGCCCGAGCCGTACCGCGTGGCCTACGTGCAGCCCAGCCGCAGGCCTGCCGATGGGCGCTACGGCGAAAATCCCAATCGATTATTCAAGCACCATCAGATGCAGGTGATTCTCAAGCCCGCGCCCGCGGACATTCAGAACTTATATCTGCAAAGTTTGAGCGCGATGGGCATTCGCTTGGCAGATCACGATATTCGCTTTGAGGAAGATAACTGGGAATCGCCTACGCTGGGCGCATGGGGATTGGGCTGGCAGGTGCTGCTGGATGGCCTGGAGATTACGCAATTCACTTATTTCCAACAGTGCGGCGGAGTGGATTTGGATCCGGTGTCGGTGGAGCTGACGTACGGGCTCGATCGCATTGCGGCCTATCTGCAGGATGTGGACAACGTTTACGACGTGCGCTGGTCCGATGACACGAGCTACGGCCAGGTGCGTTTGGCTGAAGAGCAGCAGTTTTCGGCTTACAATTTCGAGTGGGCCGATGCCGGAATCACGCGGCGCCTGTTCGAGCTGCATGAAAAAGAGGCCGCGCGCCTGCTGGACGGATACGCGAAGCAAGATGCGGCGGGGAAGCACCGCTATCCGATTCTGGCCGCG
>Ga0182015_10005054_pt1 | contig 13910 bp, 7 predicted proteins | sample 712P3MmetaG_FD_120478 | JGI IMG/M metagenome (GOLD analysis project Ga0182015, IMG submission 120478) | Permafrost microbial communities from Stordalen Mire, Sweden - 712P3M metaG | ecosystem: Environmental > Terrestrial > Soil > Wetlands > Permafrost | place: Sweden: Stordalen | collected...
ATTCGGGATATCGAACCCATTCACACGGGAGTGCTGCCTTGTACCGATATGGCGCCACGCTCAGTACGCTGACGTGCCTTCTCATCCTGCTTTCACTCGCCTCATCCTCGCCGGCTCAGGAGAGGAAGGCCCCGCCTCCGGCGATCACGATTGTGCGCAAACCCGGGCAAGAAGCTGGACAAGCCCAAATGCTGGTGAACGGCAAGGTGCGAAAAATCAGTCCCCATGCAGTTGCGGCCTTTACCGTGCGCGGAGGCGACGCTGCGCTCATTATTGGGCTCGAGCCCGCGAAGGGTGGAGTCGAGAAACAATATGTGCTGCGTTATTACGATCTGGACAGCGGGCGCAGGCGCGTACTGGGCAAAGTTCCTTTGCATACGGCGACGTTGACCGAAACCGAGGGGCACAGTGAGAACTGGGCCTTCGCTCTGAGCGGGACAAACTTCAAGTCGGCCGAGCCCATCCTTCTGGTCGGAGATGACCAAGCAATCCCGGGTCGTTTGCGGGACGCGACCTCACCGGTATTTCAGGATGACGTCTTGCGCTACACGGCCGGCGGCGAGACCCACGAGGCCAAGCTGGATGTGCTGCTGGGCACATCCAAAGGAAATATCTACGCTCCCCCGCAAGGGCCGCAAACCGCGCCGAAACTATTGCAGGTCTTTGCAGATGGCACGGCCATCGCGATGGGGACCAACGGTGTGGTGCACAAGGCAAGCTGGGAGACGGATGGCCAGGTAGCCCAGTTGCAAGCGGAAAACGAGACGGCGGTCTATTCGGTGCCCTGGTCAGAGCTGGAGACGGTGAAGGGTGTTCCCGCGGGCAAACGGTTTGTGGTGCGACTGGAGCAAGAGCTTTCTTCGCGGACCACGCACGAGGGCGACACGGTACGAGCAGTGTCGATTACGCCGGTGGTGGTGAATGGAGAAATACTGATTCCGGCAGACTCGAATTTTGTAGGCAAGGTGGTACAGGCGCACAGTACAGGGTGGGGATTCAAACACGAAACAGCTTCGCTTACCATCCACTGGACGAAGGTTACGCTTGCCGAGGGGCGCGAACTGACAATTGATATGCGGGTTTTCCAGGTGGAGAACGCGCAGGAGAGTGTGACCGACAAGGGAAAGATCCAGGGCAACCGATCGACGGGGACGCCGGGTCATACCGCCCAGAATGGCGTTCTGACCTTTGCCGGGATCGATCCGATTGCCTACATCTTTGCCTCGGCGTCAGGGAGTGCTGTGCTGGGATTTGCGGAGCCGGAGATCCTGTATCACGGGGGGACGGAGTTGATCCTGGAGAATATGACTCCATTGTTAACCGCGCAGGTTTACCCGCCATCGGTGCAGCCGGCCGCCGCTACCAGCGAGCAGGAGATGGAGTTACAGGCGTTTGTGAAGAGGTTGCCATATCGCACAAAGACCAAGGGCAGCAACAAGGATTCTGATGTGACCAACCTGGTTTTCCTGGGATCAGCCTCGGGGCTGGAGCGCGCATTCAAGGCGGCAGGATGGCTACCGACGGAGGATCTGACGGCGGCCTCGACCTTCCGGACCATTAAAACAGTGAGCGGTAATCAGTCTTACACCCAGGCGCCGATGTCGATTCTGCTGCTGGATGAGAATGAACCGCTGTTTGCGTTGAGCAAGACCACGAATACCTTCTCATCGCGGCACCACCTTCGCGTATTTTCGACGGCGGAGACGCGGGAGGGACATACCGTGCTCACGGCTTCATCGACGCAGGATACCGGGATTGCCTTCTCAAGGAAGCAGAAGACCTTCATCCATGTGATCGACGAACACATCGACAACGAGCGCTCGAAAGTGGTGAACGACCTGGTGTTTACCGGCTGCGTCGAGAGCCTGGACATGGTGCCGCGGCCCTGGGTGCCCCGGAATGCGTATAACTCTACCGGAGACCGCTTACTGACGGATGGGAGCGCGGCGGTGTTGCGCGTCAATGACTGCCAGCATCCACGAACGACTTCGGATACACCGGCTGCCGCGCCCCCGAGGGGGGAAAGAATCGTGCGCGATACGGCTCTAACCATTCGCAGCGATTTATATCGAGGCAACCTTATTTATTCGGGCATTGCCGGGGGCATTGCAGTGCGCAAGTATTTTCGATCTGCGAGCGAGTTGCCCGCGGATAAGGGTGCGTGGCGCATGACCGATGCTACCGGCGCACAGTACAAAGGTTACGGCAGCAGTTCTGAGCTGGAGAGTGAATCGTATAGCAGCAGTGGGGGGTTACGCCGAAGGAAGGCAGGAGCGTTTAACCCGGAGCCGAGCCCGCAGGACCTGGCAGCGATCGAGAAAGCGAAAGCAGACCACAAGTGGGACCCGCCGCGCTATGAGCTTGGCCTGCAGGGCGGCTACCTGCATATGCGTGAAAACTACCTGACGGGCGTAGCGGTCTACGAAGAATCCTCAGACAAGGACAAGGACGCGTACCTGCTGGTGCTGCAGGATTTTGTGGATGATGGGTGGGCGGCGGGCGGTTCGGTCACCGTAAACAGCTGGAACCATTTCTCCAACGAGTTCTCTTACTTTCGTCAGCAGGTCAAATACGAATTAGGCCTGCTGAACCTTACCCTGCCCGCGAGTGGCGTGATCGTCGACGACGATATTTATCTTGATACAGCACGCATCGGGCTGGTGACTCGCCAGTTTGAATACAACCTGCTGCTGCATGCGCGCCCGCCCAGGTCGCGATGGAGACCGTATGCCGCTGTAGGACCGGTGGTTCAGCTCATCGCGCTCAATGGCGCCCCCCTCAAAAAACCAGCGGGCGTGTTTACCCTGGGACTCAAGAACATCGGCCTGATCAAGGCCGCCTTCGACCTCGGCAACACGCCCCCTCTGGATGGTGGAGGTATCTTCCAACTCGGACTGCAATACGGGGCAGGGATCAAATACCGGGTTTCGCCACGAGTCATGTTGCGGGCCGACTTTCGCGAGACCTGGAGCAAGAACCCAAACATCATCGCGAACAGTTATGAGGACTATGACGACAACGATTTGGATGACACGTACACAACGCAGGTCCAACGGCTCAAACCGGAAACGAAGTTTCTTCAGGACCGGTATACGTTGGGGGTTGCGTTTACGTTTTAGCGGCTGATTCGAGAGGCCGTGCGGTCACTCAATCGGGAGTTGTCAGGGAGAAAGGCGCACAGCAGGTCCCTCCACTTCGCTCCCCCGGATTTCCTGTTAAGCAGAGTGGCGTTGGCGAACTCCATGCGGCTCTCTCTGCGGAGAGCCGCATACGCAGACATGGTCGGTTTCGTGAAGTAGGAAATCCGGGTACGCTTCGGTCGGGATGAACAAGTCAGGGGGGGCGCTTTCCTCAGCAGTGGTTGCTGGTGAAGTGAACCGCAGGTCCCTCCACTGCGCTTCGCTTCGGTCGGGATGACAAATTTTAGGACGGCGCTTGCTTCAGATGTGGTTGCTGGTGAAGTGCCTCCGCTCCGCTGCCCAGCCTGGACTACTTTGTGTTTGCCGAGGGGCCGTCACCCATCTTGCCGTCACCTACCCAGTATGCGTTGCGCGCTCTTAGTTGAAGTCCCGGACTCTGCTTAAGCTTTAGCTGCAAGGCATGGAATCCCGGGTTCGGCGCTTGCGGACGGAAGCTCAGGACATAGTAGTTTGGAGCATCGTTGGAGATGGTTACCAAATGCTGGCTGAGGGTTGCTGCGTTTTTGAAAGCGAAGTATTCTCCGCCGGTGAGTTGCGCGACCGACTCGGGCACGTTGCGCTTGAGTCCATCGGTCGCGGCGAGATAGGCCATCCGCCCCAGGCGTAACGGCGGGAAAAGATCGCTGGCGCAGTCGAGCGCTTGAACGCTACGCTTGCCGTGGGAGTCCGGATCGGCATCGGCTTCGCGGCTCATGCAGCCCCCTGAGGCGTAGGGTGTTTCCGAATAGGGGCTTCCCCCCGGGCGCGGCAACTCCGCCGCCTGGTGCTTGATCGCTGTTTTCTCGCTCGAAAAACCGAAGCTGTAAATTTCGGTGTTGCTGTCGTCGACTGCGCGTACGGCGTCTTCAAAGGTCGTCTGGCTACCTTCGTCGAGGGTCTCGCTAAAGAGCAGCACGGCCCGGCGATACGCTACCGGCTGCTGGCGCAAGAGATTGATACCGTAATTGAGTGCGTCGAGAATGGCTGCGCCCGGATCCCCCGCCTGTAAGTTGGCGATGGTTTTAGACGCTACATCGGTATCGGGGGTGAAGTCCTGTTGCAGACGAGGGCGGCTATCGAAAGTGACCACCGCGACGCGATGGTCCACAAGGCCGATCACCGCATCGAGCACCGCATCGAGGCCACGGTAATCATCCAGGTGCCCCGCGCCGCGACCACCCGTCTGCACGATGACAGCCAGCGCCAGGGGCTGGGAATCGGTGTCGACCTCCAGCTGCAACCGCTGCGGAACACCATTATCGGTGAGGACGAAATCGTCGGCAGTGAGCGAGAATACGACCTCGCCGGACCTGGTCTTTACCAATGCCGGCACCAGCACCAGGTTCGAGCCCACCGAGAGCGATGGAACCTGCGCACCAAGCTGCGGTTGTTTCATTTGCGCGCTGACCATTCCCCCGGAGAGGAGGGCCATACTCAGAACAGCCGATTCGATTGCGGTAAGCAGGCTCATCGGACGCAACCCCGAAAGACCGTACGCAGACAGCATACGCCCTTTCCAGCGGGAATATCACCAGACTTGTGCAACTGTATTTGTAGAACGCGGGCGCGCTACTCGGCTGCCGCCGTCTTGCCCTGCAGATAGCGTTCGAACCACGCTGCCGACCGCGTGAGCTCATCCGCCTGGTGCTCCCGTTTCAGAAAGCCGTGGCCTTCTTCCGGATAGTACACAGCGTCTACCGTGCGGCCCTCCGCTTTCAGGATCGCAACTACCTGTTGGGCTTCTTCCAGGGGTACGCGAATATCCCGCTCGCCCTGCAGTACCAGCAGCGGCGCCTTCTCATTGCGGATATATTTCAGCGGCGAGCTTGCTTCGTATACCGTGCGGTCCTTTTCTGGATCGCCCAGCAGGGTTTTCTCATACTCCTGCAGAGAGGGGTCTTCATGCTGCAGCATGGTGTACCAATTCAGAATGCCGTACTCGTCGACCGCAGCAGACCAAACCGCGGGAGTCTTCCCAATGGCCATGAGGGTCATAAAGCCGCCATAGGATCCTCCCCAGATGCCGATTTTGGTGGCATCCACAAATCCTGTCGCCTTGAGAAAATCGACTGCGGCAATCTCGTCCTTGAGATCTCCACCGCCCAGGTCTTTGAAGTTGGCGTGTTGAAATTGCATCCCGTAGCCAGTCGAGCCGCGGACATTCGGTGCTATCACCACAAAGCCACGTGAGGCCAGCAATACCGCCCGGCTGTTGAAGCTATCGACGACCTGGCCCGTCGGTCCACCATGCGGCATTACCACGGCCGCGGCTTTGTCGTCCCGCTGCAAATTAAAGGGTACCCAGACAAAGGCGGAAATCAATTGCCCATCAAAACTCTTGTACGTCACCAATTGCGACGGCGGCACGATGGCGGCGGCGAGCCCTGCAGATTCGTTGTGGGTAATCTGCTTCAGGCTGCCGTCCGCAGCCAGCAAATACAGATTCGCCGGATGGGTTGAGTCCTGATGCCGAAGTAGATAGCTGCCATCCGGCAGAAACGATGCGGGGCTTGCCGCGCCTGTGTTCAAACCCAACGGCGCGTTCCGCGCGCTTGCCTTCAGGGTAGTGGTGTCGACGAATTGCACCGTGGTTCGGCCGTCGGCGTTGAGCTCGTAGGTAAAACTCTTTCCATCGGGCGAAAATTCTCCTGCGCTCGCCTCCCACTGCGTATCGGTTACCCACTTCCATTGCTTCGATGCCAGATCGAGCAAAGCCACGTTTTTGTAGCCCGCCTTGCGATTCGAACTGAGCAGCAGTGTTTTGCCATCGGGCGATATATCGCTGATCGAGACCAGCTCCTTGCCCTCATGCGCTGTCAGCTTCTGCGCCACACCCGTCTTCAGGTCGATGCGGTATCCATCGGAGTCGTCCAATCCCATCCGGCGATCGGCAAACACGGCACTGCCGTCCGGGCTCCAGCAGACAACATTCCACGAAGCCTTGCGGTCAGCCTCGTGGGTCAACAGCCGGATGGGCCCGGAAGGAAAAGCCATCACGGCAATATCTGTCGAAGGCGAAATTTTGTCTTTGCTGCCAAAGGCAAGCATGGCGCCATCCGGTGAAAATAGCAGCCCGGCTTCGCTGGTATGGTCCGTATTGGTTATGTTGCTGGGCTCGCCACCAGCAAGCGGAAGGGCAAAGATGTCGTACAGTTCGTCCCCACTCTTATCCTGGATGTAGAGAATCTGCTTGCCGTCGCGGGTGAAGGTGAGATTCGCCTGGCGGTCATCGGCATGGAGCAACTGCCGCGCATCCGTACCATCAATATTCATCAGCCAGAGGTTCAGTCGTCCCGAGGCGTTGCCAACATAGGCGATGTGACGGCCATCGGGAGACAGGGTTGCCCCCGACATCGTGATGGTCTGTAGCAGGTCAGCTACTTTGACAGGGGCAGCGCTGGCCTGCACGGTGGAGACCACGCTCTGCGGGTTGGTCGCGACCCGGTCTGTCGGGCCCGATGCCAGGGCTAGCGTGCTGGAGGCCGAAAGCAGGAGCAGGAAAGCGGAAGAGCGGATCATAGAACCTCGAAAGGGTGGGATAGCGTCAATTGGCCGCCGATGAGTGGCCTGATTGTACTGATGAGAGTAGAGTAACCAGGAATCTATTGGCAATTTTCCAGTGTCCAAGGCAATCTCGATTGCCGCGATGCATTGTGCCGTCATCTGACGCGCCGGAGGCCGCAACACTCATGAACGAATTAGTGCCCGATCATATTCTGCAGGTCGGTATGGGATTTTTGGCATCGAAGACGCTGTTGAGCGCCATTGAAATGGGCCTGTTTACCGAACTGGCTGACCACAGTGAAGATCTCGAAACCCTGCAGGGACGGCTTGGCCTGCACCCCCGCGCGGCGAGGGATTTTCTCGATGCGCTGGTGGCGTTGCAATTTCTAGAGCGCCGTGACGGCAAGTACGGCAACACACCATCGACCGAGTTCTTTCTGGACAAGGACAAGCCGTCTTACATTGGCGGCATACTCGAGATGGCCAACCACCGGCTCTACCCCTTCTGGGGCCACCTCACGAGGGCGTTGCGCACCGGCTTGCCACAAAACGAGAGCAAGGATGGCGGTCCGGATCCGTTTGTAGCTCTGTACGCCGACCCGGCGCGCTTGAAGAATTTCCTCAGAGCCATGACGGGCGTGAGCCATGGGGGAAACATGGCGATCGCTCGGCAGTTTCCCTGGCAACAATATCGCACCGCCGTGGATGTGGGCACGGCCCAGGGCGACCTAATCACTCAAGTGGCCCTGGCCAATTCGCATATCGCGGGCACTGGCTTCGATCTGCCGGCGGCAGGTCCAGCCTTTGAAGAATACGTGGAGGCGAATGGCCTTTCGGGCCGGGTGAAGTTTGCTCCCGGGAGTTTCTTCGACCAGCCGCTACCCAAGGCGGACGTGGTGATGATGGGCCACGTGCTGCATGACTGGAATCTGGAAACAAAGCGCATGTTGATCGCAAAAGCCTGGGATGCTTTGCCATCGGGCGGCGCTTATATCGTCTACGAAAGCCTGATTGACGATGATCGGTCCGTCAATGCCTTTGGGCTGTTGATGAGCCTGAATATGCTGATAGAAACCCCTGGCGGGTTCGACTACACGGGAAGCGACTGCGCCGGGTGGATGAAAGAGGCAGGATTCCGGGAAACCCGCGTGGAGCATCTGGTGGGCCCGGATTCGATGGTCATCGGTATCAAGTAGAGATCATCAGCGGCTTCTCCATGATTCAGCACGAAAGTGTCGGAAGAGAACCGTATCTCAGCGGCTAGAGCCGCGGAGTGCATGGAGTTCTCACGGCAGGGCTAAAGCCGTGCCCTTCCTTCGAGGTTCGCTTCTTTCTCGAGCCTCCAAAAGATTCGCTCACGTTAAGAAGATAATGCAGGCCGGACTGCCGATCGAGGTATAACGGCCGGTGAACGTCAACATGCCGGTCTTCCGGTCCACTCGAAACGAAGCGATACTATCACTGCGTTGATTGCACGCATACAGGAACGCTCCGCCCGGATCGCTTCCGATGTACCTTGGGTAGTCCCCCATGGTTGAGGTTTCGCCAAGATAATGCAGTCGACCCTCGTCGTTCACAGAGAAGATGGCGATCGAATCGTGAAGCCGGTTGGCGGCGTAGAGAAATCGACCGTCGAGCGATAACAGGATCTCTGAAGTGAAATTTGTTCCCTTGAAGGCTGGAGGGAGCGTGGAAATTGTCTGCTGCGAACTCAGGGATCCGGTCGCCGGGTCGAAATGGAAAAATTCCACCGTCGACCCTTCTTCCTGCAGCGAGTAGAGCCAGCGCCCATTGCGATGAAAGGTAAAGTGACGGGGGCCGTCCCCGGGAGGGACCGCAACGAACGAAGGATCGGTCACTGGAGAAAGCCTGCCGGACGCAGGATCGAGACGATACACGTAAATTCGATCCTGCGCCAGGTCGGTCTGCAACACAAAATGATTTCCAGGGTCAGCATGGATCATGTGAGCATGCGGCTTGTCATGACCGCTGAACGAGAAACCGCCGGGAGCACTGGTTGGGATCTTGGGTCCGAGAGAGCCTGCATCCTGGTGGACATCCGTGGCTGGCCCTAGCGCCCCTGTGGGTAAAATCGGCAGCACGGCCATGGTGCCGCCGGCGTAGTTGGCGACGAACACATATTTTCCGGACGCGTCGACACTCAAGTGGGCTGGACCGGCTCCCTCGGAACTGACAACATTCAATAGCTGGAGATTTCCATTCGCCCGATCTACTGTGTATGCGCTTACTGCTCCGCTGTTACCTTCGAAATCCGCGACTTCGTTGACCACATAGAGATGTCGACCGGAGGGGTCGAGGGAAAGCCAGGATGCATTGCGCGCTTCGGCAGCAAGCTTAATTTGGGTTAACTCTCCGCTTGCAATATCCATCTCGAAGAGGTAGATTCCCTTCCCGTTGCTTCCCCCGCCATCGACCGCGGTACTGTAGGTACCCACATAGGCTAGTATTTTCCCACTCCGGGTGCCGGACGCTGCGGCGTGAAGCGTCGTGAGCGCCGAGTGAAACATGGCGAAGGCAATAGACTGCTTCAGTAGTTCGCGGCGTGAAACGTTGCCGTTCGAGCTGTAGTCTTGTTTGACATTCCGGGGCGCCATTCTGATGATGTCTCCTCTTCGACTTTAGGCCGTATGGACAGAATACCCATTCCCTCTGTCACAGTGTCGGAACCGAGGGAAAACACCTAGGGGAATGAGAAACAGGTGGAGTGATTGCTCTCGCAAGAAAAAGAGGTTGCAATCCAAGCGGCGCTTGTGTTGGGATAGTCGGAACATGGCAGACGTGTTGTCACCATCTGGACAGCGAAGTTCGAGATTCGAATGATTGTCTCTTCGCGCAGATGCAATAAAGCCGGACTTCTATCCTTAGAGCGAGCCAGCTACGCTGGGGCGCACATATAAAGACGGATGCTTCCAATATCCACGTAGGACATTTGTCCTATACGCCTGACAATGAAGTGCCCCCGTGGAAGCTCCTTGTGTCATCCACTACTTAGCCATAGAGACAGCTCGCGCCGCGCAAGTTCTATTTGAGAAACCGCAAGCGCGAGGCCATCACATCGATTGGGCCCAGTCCAGGGAACAACAGCAAATCATACTTTTGGAGGAGTGCCGTGAAGAAGAGAAATCTCTGCATCTATTGGATCCTGTGCGCGTTCGTAACAGGAGCATGGGCGCAAATCGCCAACAATACCTCGCTGGTTGGGACAGTCGTGGATGCAGGCGGCAGCACCCTGGCAGGTGCGAAGGTAGAGGCTATCGAAGAGGGCACGAAGCGAAGTTATAGCGCAACCACCAACGCCAGCGGCTATTACGCAATCACGTTTATTAACGCAGGGACCTACGATATCACCGTTCACCAGACCGGCTTCAAGGCAGAGACGAAAGTTGGGGTGCCGTTGCCGAACGATCAGGCAGTGCGCACCGACTTTGCTCTTGCCGTCGGGGCAACGACAGATTCAGTGAGCGTAACGGCCTCGACTCCGCCGCTCTCGACCGACGACGCCACCATCGGCGAGACCTTCAATACCAAGATGGTGGAGGACTTACCCATCAACGGGCACAATGCCCTGGAGATCGCGGCCCTTTCCTCGAATGTGATTATCGGGTCAAAGACATCCTACACGGGCATTCCGCCAGGAGAAGATTTTCAGGGGGCCGGTCAACGTGAGATTCAAAACAGCCTCACCCTTGACGGCGTTTCGATCATGAACAACCTGATCACCACCGCCCCGGCGCGCCCCAGCAGTGATGCGATCTCAGAAGTGCAGATGCAGAGCGGCAATTATCCGGCGCAATATGGGGCTTATCTGGGGATCCATATCAACCTGGTCAGCAAGGGCGGCACCGACCAACTACACGGAGCAGTGTACGACTACGTCGAGAATACTGTGTTCAACGCGAAGCCGTTTCTGGCCACGCCAACCAGTCCGAAAGCAATCCTCCACTACAACCAGTACGGCTTTACGCTGGGCGGCCCGGTCGTTATCCCCAAGCTTTACAACGGGCGCAACAGAACGTTTTTCTTCGGCTCCTATGAAAAGCTCGATCAGGTCGGGCAGAACACAAACGTCGCGTCGGTGCTTACGCCGGCGATGGAGAAAGGCGATTTCTCCGCGCTGGGTGGGTTTAACAGCGGCACCAACACCTGCGTGGCAAATAACGGAGTCGCGATTTGCCTCAAGGACCCGACCACCGGACAGTATTATCCCAACAATCAAATCCCGGCGAGCGAATTGGGGAGCGCCAACGGCTTGATTGCGCAAAAGCTGGAGGCCTACTCGGTTGCCCCGAATGTGGCGGGCACGCAAAACGGCACGCTGAACAACCTCAATGCTTCCTTTCCAACCGACGTTTCGATCAAGCAGTCGCTCGATCGCATCGACGAAAACATCGGCGAGCATGTTCGTCTCTTCGGACGCCTACACTGGCAGAATTTGAGTATTGTCGGTGGAACGATCCTTCCCAGCGGCAGTTCGTACGGTCCGACCGACAGCCGCAACTATGCATTTGGTTACACGCATGTCATTACTCCCCGGTTGGTGAACGACTTCCACTTTGGAGTGAACAAGCTGCTCTCGAACAATCTGAACTACTGGGCAGAAAACAACATTAAAGACGCAGGCACCAGCCTGGGCATTCCGGGCTTTGCGTTCGACACGAAATACAACAATCCCGGCATTCCAGTCATCACCTTTGGCACCTCGGGCGCGGGAGTTACCGGCAACTACCAAACTTTCGGCAATGCCGGCAGCAACTGGTATCAGGACGATCGCACGTACGATCTCTATGATGAGCTCAGCTACACACGCGGAAGACACACCATCATGACCGGCGTGGAATTCCGTCGCCTGACCCTGGGCCGGGAAGCCTCTAACAACCCGCTGGGGCTTTTCAATTTCGCTGCCGGCACGGCCGGTGTCAATTCGACGGGCTATGCGACGGCCGACTTTGTTCTTGGCTTGGCGAGTAACGATCAAACGCCAATTGCCACCATCAAAGGGTCGGTTGGAGAATGGCGCGACGGGTTCTTTGTCCTGGACAACTGGCAAGCCACGCAGAGGCTCACCTTGAACTATGGTCTCCGCTACGATCTACCCACAGTGCCGTATAGCTTGAATGGTTTTGCCCGCATATTGAATCCCGCGGAGACGGCTTTGATTCCTCCATCGAGCGCGACCTCAGGGGCGACCTATACTCCGACTCCCGGCTTCAAATTTCAGAATGCACAGCACGACAATTGGGGTCCCCGGATCGGTCTAGCCTATCGCGCCACGGAAAAGATGGTATTCCGCGGAGGCTTCGGCGCCTATTTCAACGCCAACCAACTGAACAGCTATACGCTGGCAACAGGCAACTATCCTTTCGCCGCTACCGTGAACTACACCACGTCCCCGACCAATTTGCTCACCTTCACCAATCCAACCCCGGGCGCGGGTAAGGCAGCTCCTGTAGCCGGGGTGCCTGGAACCTATGTGAGCGCCTTCACCGATAACCCCACAAACAAGACGCAGCGCAGTTATCAGTGGAACGTGGATGCAGGCTATGGACTGTGGAATGGCGCCGGTGTCGATGTGGAATACCTGGGCTCTCATTCGCTTTTCCTGGATCGGAGCTTCTACGACAATCAGCCGCTTACGCCGGGGCCTCCGGGTAAGCTCAATGCCCTGCGTCCGAACCAACTCTTCGGCGAAATCCGCAAAATTCAGAACGACGCCTATTCGCATTACGATGCATTGACGGTGATCCTGCGGCAACGCACGTACCACCAGGTGGCGGGGCAAGCCAGCTATACATGGTCGCATGACCTGGATCTGTCAGCCGACTCCAACGGTGGCGGAACTCTCTCGCAGCAATACAACCCCGCAACCGATTATGGCAATGCCAACTGGGACATCCGCAATCGCTTCGTTGGCGTCCTCACCTATTCCCTACCGACATTCAATGCGTCGAACCTTCTGGTTCGGGAGACATTGGGCGGATGGGAGGTGAATGGAGTGGTCAATGTGCAATCGGGACAGCCGTTTAACGTGACATTGGGCTACAACAGCGCCGGGCTTAGCGAAGGCACGCAGCGGCCAAACTTTGTCCATGCGCCGCACGCAAGTTGCAGTCTCAAAAACTACATTCAGAACACCACCTGCATCGATGACACGGCGTACACGCTTCCCGCGAACATCAATGCCGCGCAATATGCCTTTGGCAACACATCCAGGAATACGCTGCATGGTCCGGGATTCTCCTATGAGAACCTTTCTCTGTTCAAGAACTTTTCTCTCTACGAACGGATGAAGTTTCAGTTCCGGGCAGAGGCTTTCAACGTTTTCAACCACCCCAGCGCAGGCAATCCAAATGCATCCATTGGGCATGACTCGAGTACCGATGCCCAGCCCACCTTTGCCGGTTTCGGGACCGTCACCAGCGTGCAGCAGATTCCGGGAACGCTGAGCGGCGCCCGCGTTCTGTCGCTCTCAGGCAAGCTTATCTTCTAGAGCAGGGCGCACGCAGCCGCGACCAGCCCCCGGGCCGGCCAAATCTTCGCCTTAGCCCGCGTAAGGCTAAGAAAATCAGCGGGGTGGCCCGAATGCGGCCGCCCTGACTTGTTGCGCCGGTGAGCACATGGGTGGTTACCAGACGCTTTCGAACGGGTTGGGCGCCCGGAAGGCGGGGCCTGAAGTAACCCACGGCCGAAAATCCAGCTGCATTTGAACCATTCGGGGGAGATGAAAAAACACGGATTACTGGCAAAGTAGAGCCCGGCGCATTTCTGGAAGCAGGGAGTGGCGCCTGAAAGGGTATCCGTGAATGAAACTCCTTATAGCGGGCTTTTTCGCGTTGAGTAGTGCAGCCTTTGCCGCAAGCATAGCGCCGGTCAGTTATCACGAGGGAACCCTCGTTTCCTTCACCCAACAAACTTCTGCGAGCAACTGCAGTAGCAAATCAGAACCGGCCTGTAGCGATGATGACCAGATGCTATACGTCGTCAAGTCGGAGGGCATCGTCTATACCCTGATCCCGGTGGGCACCGCAACCGGGAGTATCGCGGAAAAAGCGACGCTGGGGTGGAGCAAGACGTTGAGTAAAACCTCTTCGCTCTATCACCAGCAGCCCGGGACACCTCTACAGCTTCGGGACGATGGCAAACATCTTTTCGTGAAGGTGGGTAACCGGGAGTCAAGATATACGACGGTAGAAGCGCCTTAACGCGAAC
>Ga0182015_10005055_pt1 | contig 13909 bp, 13 predicted proteins | sample 712P3MmetaG_FD_120478 | JGI IMG/M metagenome (GOLD analysis project Ga0182015, IMG submission 120478) | Permafrost microbial communities from Stordalen Mire, Sweden - 712P3M metaG | ecosystem: Environmental > Terrestrial > Soil > Wetlands > Permafrost | place: Sweden: Stordalen | collected...
CGCCGGGATGTTGGCGACGGTCCAACGGTCGTAGTGCGCGAGCCCCGCGGACTCATCCTCTTTCTGCTTAGCGATCATGCGGCCGAACAGGTCCGACTCGTGCCAGCGCGTCATGACGGCCTCGACGGGCGCCCACGGTGCGAGACGGGGTCTGGCGACCGTCTGCCACCATTCCCATTGCTGGGCCGAACGTAAGGCCGAGTCGGCGGCTTGGACATCCTTCAAGGGGTCGTCCAGAACAAGGAGATCAAGCGGTCTGCCGGTCAGGCCGCCTCCGACACCGATGGCATACACCCCACCGCCAGTCGTAAGCAGCCATCGACCCATCGCTTTTTGATCCTTGGCAAGTCGTAGCCCGAGATCGATCGAGTCCGAGACCCCATTGAACAGCTCGATGTCGGCTCGGATCTGGTAGCTGAACTGAGCCGCGTTTGCGCCGTCGTAGGAGACAAGGCCGATCCGCAGCATCGGGAACTGGCGGAGCAGCCAGAGAATCCCGTATCGGGTGACCCTGGCTGACTTTCCTTGCTGAGGGGCGAAGGAGATGAGCAGGCGGTCGATCCCCGCAGGTTGGATCTCGGAGACGGTCCTCTCTATCGCGTCCTCCTCGTCAACGCCTTGTCTCACGAGCTCGGCGAAGCGGTGCCGGCGCTCGTACATGACGCCGATCGCGTCGCGGACCTGGACAAGATGGGCGTCGATGATCTCTAGCGCCGGGGTCTGGACCGTCATCGGGTCGAGGCGCTGAGCGAGGGCTCCGGGTGTCGGGTAGTCGTCGCGAATCCTTAGGACCGGGTCGAACTCCTCGGCCGCCACTTGCCACCATTCGCGGGTCGTCCTGGCGTGAAGTCGACCTCGACGCCGCTCTCGCGCCTCGGCACGATTCCGGTGCGCTCCTGGTAGCGACGACAGGTCACGTCGACATAGCCGGGGTCTATCTCGCACAGGTAGGCAACTCGCCCAGTTTGCTCGCAGGCGATGAGGGTTGAACCGGAGCCTCCGAAGGAGTCGAGGACCCTGGAGCCAGGTCTCGAGGAGTTGTGGAGGCAGTGCTCGATGAGTGCGACCGGCTTCATCGTTGGGTGCTCCTCGGAGCGTCTCGGCCGTGGGCAGTCGATCACCGAGACCTGCGAGTGGTCTCCGAACCAACGAGTGCCGACGTGCGAGCCGCGACCCGGACGACCCCGACCAGGCAGGTAGCCGTACAGGAGCGGCTCGTGGATGTACTGATAGTCCGAGTGGCCAAGCACCATCTGGTCCTTTCGCCAGACGATCTCTTGGTGATATCGCCAGCCCGCACGAGAGGCCGAGTCCATCTGTGCTGCACTACCGACCAGGGACAGTGTCTCGTCCGAGGTGTCCGACCCCTCCACGAACCGCCGGTACCGCGAGTCGGGCATTCCCGTACCGCAAGCTCCCTCCGCCCAAGCGTGCTCGCCAGGTACCGGAGTTCTTCGACACCGGGCGATCCGTAGACGAGCTGGGGTGCGATCGGTTCACGCTCAGGGTCGACCTTGTCTGCGAAGAGTCTCGCCCGCTTTGCCGACGACTCTGACCATGCCCGGGTGTGACTGCGCGGGCACGGCATGACGAAGCCCTCTAGGAGGACCTTGCATGGAAGGGTCGAACTCGTTCAGCCATCGCACAAGGTGGTCAGCCACAGTTCTCACCACGAGCTGCCGCCTTGCGCCCCTCGTACCGCCAAGAAAGCGCCTGTCCAAACTGACAAGGCACACAGACTCATCGTCGAGGCACCAGTCCTCCTCAGGCCATGCCAACGGGTCGTCCCCACCGCCAAGGGCTACGGGTCCACTGGCAAGCCCTCCGGTCTCGGCGACTCGATAGTGGGCATAGGGTCCGACGGTTAGGTCACCCGTGGCATGGCGGACCGACGAAAGCTGGTCCCACTTGGATGCCCGGTACCGGTGTACGACCATCCGCTCAGCCCATTCGGGGAGGTCCCCCGTCACAAGAGGACGCAAAGGGTCGGAGTCCAGACAGCCTCTTCGATCTCTGCACCCCATACCCACCTACCATCCTTGGTCTTCGTACCTTTGCCAGTCGGGTCGAGCATGTGCCCACCCATGTCCGCATCGGTGCTGCGTACGACCTTCCATCCACCTTCAGCCCTAGGCCTTGCAAGGATGAGCTTGTTCATGCCGACTACAAGGCCCATGGTCTCTTTCTCTAACGTTTCCGCTTCAATTTTCCAATGAACGCCCAGGTCGGACATCTGATCGCACATGAGCGCATGAACGTCGCCGAAGGACAAGAGTCGTATGGCTTCTCTTCCATCTAAGAGCTTGAAGGCACCCCCCCTGGCATGGCCAGAGCCCCCCTGTAGGGCTTGCGGGTATGGCAAGCGAGTCCGTGCTCATGTATGCGACCGAGCCCCCTAGATCCTCTTCGACCGCCTGTTTGGCATTCGCCACCGCAAGGCGGGGCCGTTGCACATACCGCAGACGCGGCAGGAAGGAGGGTGAAATGTCCAAGCTCTTCGCGATGCCTGGTCTCGATGCGAAGCTCCTCACCTGCCGGTCCGTAGCCTTGCTGACGGACCAGAGCATCCGAGGTCTTGCGGTCGGTTCGTGCCAAGAGACCGAAGGTGAGCGAGACGGAGAGGAGCTTCACGTACTCGTCGAACCCCGGCTTCTCGACCACGTCTTTCGCGAGGAGGCGCTCCTTGCCGCTCGGGCCTGTCTTATGGGTAGCTCGCGACGTCCACTGGCGTTGATGTTCCTGGAGTCGTCGAGGTCACCGAACCACCAACCCCGTTGATGATCGAGTCGTCTCCACCGGAACCACCGATCCACACCGCGATGACATCATGGAACTGCACATCGGGCGTGTCGGGGACCTCGAAGGCTTCGGTGTCGTACAAGGTTGCCGAAGTATTGACGAAGACGACATAACTGCTCATGCCGTAGCCCTGGAATGTCTTGACGTTGGAGGTGACGAAGAAGGCGGGGTAACCGTCTTGGTTGGGACCCGCCATCCAAACCGACTGGCTGGGCGGGTCGTAGGGCAGCTCATTCTGGAAAAAGACGTCCGTGCCACCCTGTCCACTCCAGACCACTTCGTACTTCTGGTAGTGCTCAACGGCCAGTCCATAGGCAGTGACATCGTCGCCGGTGACCGCGACGCCCGTGCTGGCAGTGTTCTCGGTCCAGCCCACTAGGTTGCCGTGATCAGCGCGCCATGCCCATACATCATCGATGATCGAGTTGTCGGCGTTGTCAAGCAGGCTGACGGTGGCTCCCACGGGCGTGGTCTCCGCACCGCCAATCCGGAAGAAGACATCCTGGATCAGGTCCGGGTCGCTTGCGGCGCGGAAACTCCGCTTGCTGGTTCCGACCGACAGCAATACCGGCGAGTTGACCGGACCGGCATCGATGATGAGGCCAGACAGTTTCACGCCGTAGTTGGAAGCGATGACCATAGCGGCCTTGCCATGCTGTGGGATCAGGGTGGCGAACCCCTGCCCCAGCACCACGGTGTTGTGGCCGTTGACCACGATGGGTTGGTCAAGCTTGTAAATACCGGGCGTGAGAATGAGGTTCCGGCCCATGGCGAGCGCCGCGTTGATGGTCGGAGTGGGCGTCCTCGGATTGGCCTCGAAGAAGGTCGAGATCGGGATGGACGTGCCGGCTTCCTCGCCGCTGGCCCATGACGGCCCGGACGAATCGTGCTGCACAGCGGGAACGAAGACGCTGTAGCGATCGTCCCGGTCCGAATACAGAAATGGCTCCTCCTCGGTGACTGGGCTTGTCGAGAGGACCGTGTTCTGCTCGCACTGGCCGGATAGGACGGGCGATGGCGCACCTCCGACTCCTGAGTAGACCATGTTCCAGAGCCCTTGCGGGCACCCGGCTGCGCCACCGATGTCGCTGTTGCGGACCATATACTGCTGGTTGCCGTAGAAGTCAAGGTCGCCGCTGACTTGGCTGTCCGCCATAAAGCCGCCACTGGCATAGTCATCCGACGCGCAGTAGTCCTGGAAGACGAGGCTGCCATTGACTATGACCCGCCTGATCGGGCCAGCTTGGGATGCCGACCAACTCTCTTCGGTGTTGGTGCAGCCGGGGCCGTGAGGATCAACAACCGGCGGCGCGTAGGCCGGAGGGGAGCCCGGTAGGTCGACGTTGAGCGTCAGGTTGGACATCGACCGCCAGAAGTTGTCGTCGGAGCTGCAATTGCTGGTCCTGGCTGCACAGGAGTTGCTGAACACGTCGATGGACCCGTTGATGACCGTGTCTTGGGGCATGTAGCCAAGGCCCGCGAGCTCCGTGTAGTAACCGACCTGGAACACTAGGGGGTCGGCGGCCGACCCGTAGGTTCCCGGCTCGAACAAGATGGCGTAACGGTCACTGTCGAACTGACTGGTGATCGGGACTTGCTGAGTGGAGATGCTGCTGAGGTCGGTCTGGATCGCTGCCTGGCTCATGGTGTCGTTGAACGCGCAGACGTTGGGGCCGAAGGCAGCGACGTTCGCCCCCGGGCATATCGACGCAGGCGGGGATGCGAGAGGGCTCGACGTGACCAGGTTGGCAGCGGCAAGCCAACCAATGGCGATCAGTGCCACCACTAGGAGCACCCGTGGACGCCGCAGCCAGCTGGCGCCACTTTTGGACTGGCGCGGGTTCCCAGGAGATGGCTGGTTGCGCCTTCCCATCACGGCTTTACTCCCTGTCTGGCGAACCGAGTCTCAAGGGCCATGGCGCGCGCCACAACTGAGCTCTAGAAGCTTTCCCTCCCCGGAGTCGGCCACCTCGCCGAGATTAGACCGGCAGCTGGGTAAGCAAAAGAGCCCACTGATCCCTCTTGCGGCTCGTCGGGTGGCCCGACGTCGCCGATAAGTCCCGCGCGAGTTCCTGCTCGGAGGAAAACGTGTGCTTGAGCTCCCCGTGCATCTCGTCGTGAACTCGGCGCCGCAGTGCGGCAGTCATGCGGGCACGAGGTTCCCAACCCATCCGAGGCCAGGGAAGCTCGCCCCGACCTGCCGGTCTTGAGGGACGCCAAACCCCGAGGCGGGAGGTCCGGACCCCTCGAGGGCTGAGAAGGGCACAGCCGCTTCTTTGGAGAGGGAGACGCGACCGGAACAGCACGGCAAGGGGGGACGAAACGTCCCGACCAGGACTGCCGCGAGACGGCACCCCGGACCACGGACGAGGCGGGCGGCGGGCCAGCGGCATAAGCGCCCAGCCCCAGCTAGCCCAGCCGGGGGCGGAGCAGTTAGAGCGAGGACGACCGCACGATTCACACACGGGCGCCCACGTTCGCCCACGTGGCGGCGACGGGCTGGGTGGTCCTGACCCAGTCCGCCAACGACGGGAACAGGGCTGCGGAGGCCGGACCAACGCCTTCAGCCACGACGTCGGCCCGAGGTCGTCCCCAGCTGTTTGGCGAGTCCTTCCAGAGATCATCTGCCTCTTGGTAGGCGCGAGCTACCGTTTGTCAGATGAGGCCACGGTGGGGCGCGCTGGGACAGCGGGTATGTCCTGGCCTTCGGGTACTACTGATGCTCTCGACGTTGCCGGCGGTGCTAGTCGCCTCCATCCCTGTTGGCGCCCCGTCGTCGGCGGGCGCGGTCAGGACGCCAACAGTCCGCGAGGGTCCGCGCCGGGTGACGTTCGTCAACCACATGGACGAAACCATCTGGGTTGGCGCGACACCGGGGAACCCTCCCGCCAGCCTGGCCGTGACGGGCTGGAAGCTCCCAGCCGGCGAGCAAGTGACCATCACAGTCCCGAACCGCTGGAACGGCCGGTTCTGGGGTCGCACCGGGTGCCATTTCGATGCCGCCGGTAAGGGCGGCTGCCAGACAGGTGACTGTGGTGGTCTGTTCCAGTGCCAAGGCTTTGGCGCTATCCCAGCGACGCTGGCCGAGTACAACCTGGATGCTTGGGACAATCTCGACTTCTACGACGTGAGCATGGTCGACGGCTCGAATCTGCCCATGTACATCAACAAGTTCGGAGGGCGGGGAAAGGACCCAATCAGCGCGAACGGTTGCTCGGCCCGAGGCTGCACCAAAGCGGTGATCTGTCCTCGCGTGCTGCAGGTCCGCGCGGGCGGAGCTGTTGTCGGCTGTATCTCGGCCTGCGGACGCTTCGGCACCGACCAGTACTGCTGCCGGGGAAAATGGTCGGGCCCGTCCGCTTGCAATCCGAAGCATTGGCCCGTCGACTACGCGGCGGTGTTCAAGCGGGCCGAGCCGTTCGCCTACTCATACGCCTACGACGACGCCACGAGCGTCTTCACCTGCTCCGGCGACTGCAATTACCGGATCACCTTCGGGGTGACAAGAGTGTCGCCGAGGCCCTGAGCCCGGCTCCAGCGAGTGGCCGATTCGGCCAACTCATGGGTGGGGTAGATGATCGAGAACGTCCCACCCCCGGGGCCGGCTAAGCCGTTGCAGTTGCTGTTGCCGGCCGTGCCGGACCGCTGTGGTGGTTCTCCGGCGACGGGGAAGACACCCTTTTCACGCAAGTACAGGTAAAGCGGTTTGCCCTCGTAGGTCACCTGGTCGGTCCCGTCGGACCGGCGGATGACGCCCACGTTCTTCCCAGCGATGCCCCGGCGACATGCGGCCTTCCCGTGGTGAGGACCGGGACCACTTGACGGCGCAAGTACTGCTGCACGCACTAAATCCCGAACCGTCCTTGCTATAGGAGTACACCGTGACCGCCATCTGAAAAATGTTCGAGCCGTTCCCACCGTGGCACGCGTTCTCGTCTCTCGTGTCGTCCCAGGGAGGCCAACCGGCACCCGGCCCCGCCACCATCGAGACCGAGATCCTGCCGGACGGCAAGGGAGCCGTCGCCGTAGAGATGGAACGGGGTGCCGTTGTATCCTGTGGATACGACACGATCTGGGGACGTCCCAGTAAACGAACTACACCCGAGACGTTGACTGGCGTCAGGCGTCCCAGAGGTCTTCGGTGCGGCCGAAAGGTCGGCCGCTAGCTCGGCAAATTGGTGCGGCCAAGCACCGTTATGGATCTGGCCTTGGCCAAGCTCGTAACCCGTTAGAAACCTCATGACCGGGGCTCGCTGTCACGACTTCCGAGCCAACGACCAGGTACGATTGTGTTTTTCGTACAAACGAGCCTCTACTGAGTTGTCGGAATGAACCAAAGACACCGACCGTGCGTCGTTGCTAACTTTTGCGTTTCCTACTCGTGAGGCGACGCCTGCGAATCGTCCGAACGGGATCGAAAAATGCGAGGGGTATATGGGGGGGCCTCGGTCTTTGACCGTCCGGATATGCCGATGTGGTTTCTGTCCGTCGCGACTTGAGCCGACCAAGGACTTGTTCTCGCACGAACTCGGCCTCGGAGAGTGTCTCGACCACGCCGCGCGGGCCGAGCCTCGTTAACGCGACCGGCTTCCAGATGGGCGGGGAATCAGAGATGGCCGACGTGCGGTACCTCGTGCTGCCAGACACCGTGAGCCCGTACCTACTCGCTCGCGTTCGCTGGCCCGACGTTGCCCAGGCGATCAGCGCCGAGCGTCCCTACTGGCAACACGACCCCGGCCTGTTCGACCTGCCCTACGAGCCGAGCAGCGCCACAGTGACGCCCGCCGAAGCAGCTTCTATTGCGGCCAGCTGGGGAGCGCGCCTGTCCGATCCGACAGATCCCGTACCGTTCGTGTTCCGACGCATGCCGCCAAACTGGTCCAATCTGGTGCCCGCGGAAAGGCGCGCGTGGTCTCTCGAGTTCGTCGCGGGACGACATGCGTCGGCTTCCCATACGGCACACTCGAGATCGTTCCTCCGCAAGCACCGGCACGACCAATCACTCCGCCGGCCCGAGCCGGGGTTGGGTGGGCAGATGACCACGCTCCTGGGTGTGCCGGGCGGCGAGCCCGCACCTGAGGAAAGCCCGGATCCGCTCGTGAAAGGCAATGGCCACCTGCCGATGGTGGCAGCAGAGCGTCGACGCCATTCGAGGGTCCGCCTCTCCGGACGGGCGCAGATCAGATGCGGCCACAAGATGATCTCCGTCGACTTGCTCAATATCAGCCAGGGCGGTCTGCATCTCGTCGTGCCTGACGCGCGATCGATCCTCGAGTCGGGTCGCACGCTCGACGCGCCCCTCTGGCTAAAAGACCTGATCTCCGGCTCCGACATCAGTCTCGATGTTGCTTCGAGCGTCACCTGGCACAGGATCGTCGGGCCGACTACGCAGCTTGGAGTCGTATTCGCACAGCTGAACGACAAGCAAGCAGAACAGGTACAGAGCTTTCTCGCAACACTAGGCCCCGAACCAGGTCGCTGAACATGCGCCTACCCTCAGCTGACACAGGCCCGCAGTCGCCTCCGTCGATTGGCGAGCTTCCGGACCTTTCTGAGGACGGTTTCGATTCAAGCATCGACGGAGCTGACCAAGGTCTGGGAGTGAAGCGCTCCAGGACGCCTCACTCGGGCCGGCATCACGACTATCGCCTAAGGGGCCTCGAGTTGGGTCACCAGCGCATCGACCCAGCGCCCAGCCATTCTGCCAAGAAAGCCCGACCAAGTCGGCGGCGGCGGCGGCGGCTGGCCATCAACCTGGCCTTGGTCATAGTTGTCGCGACCGGGACCGCACTGGTGCTGCGCGCCTCCGTCGTCCAACCCTTCACCGTCCCCTCGGCCGCTATGACGCCGACCCTCCAGGTGGGCGATCGGATCCTGGTGGTGAAGTCCAGCCGCCTGGCGGGGCCGATTCACCTCGGAGACATCGTGGTCTTCCGCCATCCGAAGCTCTTCCCGTGCAAGGCGCCCCGGGACCAGAGCCGCGACCTCGTACAACGCGTGATCGGTCTGCCAGGCGACACGATCTGGTCGGCGGGGAACAAGATCTACATAGACGGACAGCTGCTGCATGAGCGGGGCTGGTACGACCCGAGGTACGGACAAGTTGGGTCTACGTCCATGCACCGCACCAAGATCCCGCCTGACAAGTACTTCGTCATGGGGGACAATCGCTCCGACTCATGCGATTCCCGCGTGTTCGGCACGATCGCCCGATCATCGATCATCGGAAAGGTGTTCGCCATCGTCGCCCGTGGCGGCCACGTGCATCTTCACTACTTCTAAGCGACCCGCCCACCTTGAGGCATCTAGGCCCCGTCAGGAGCTATTGAGTGGTCCCGGACAAGCGCGCGAAGAGGGTGCAGAATCGGCGATATGGGCCGATCCTCCTGGTCGCGTTGTGCATCCTCGCACCGGTTCTCGCCGCCTGCGGACAAGGCGGCGCCGGACACCCAGGAGTCTCGCTTCTACCCGACTCGGCTGCCGGGGGTAGGGGCTGGGATTGGACGGCGCGATGCCAGTTCGGCCCTTACGCGCACAAGGCCTGTAAAACCTCGGGACCCGTCCTCGGGGTCGCCCAGCTGAACGGAGACGAGTGGAACCTCGGCGGCGGCGCGACGACGGCTGGATCACTGGGCATGTCAGTGAGCTCCCCCGGCGCCCTGGCGGTGCAGGGAGACTTTCCCAGCACGCCGCCCTGTACACAATCGACTTGCCTGGCGCCGAGTGCCTACACCTGGGTGCGCGGTTACCCGAATGTCCTGTACGGCATCAACCTGTGCCACAAAGCCACCTCGCCGCCGGAGTCCAAGACCTTGCCGCTTCCTATGCAAGTAAGGGCAATCCCGTCCGACCTGATCGGCACTACGACTTACTCCTCGCATACGGGGCAAGTGACCTACGACATCGCATATGACCTGTGGCTCAACCCCTCGGCTACAAAAGCGCCCTGCAGAACCGATGGCACTCTCGAGGTCATGGTCTGGACGGACTATGACCTAAAGGCGCTGTTACCCGGGAGCATGGAGGTCGGAACGGCAAGCATCCCCTTCTCTACCGGTGGTGTCGTCCGACCCGACAAACAAGCCTGGTCGATCTACGCGAGCAACGTCTTCACGAACGGGCAGACAGCGCCCTGGGGTGGCGCTATCTGGGTTGTCCTGAACGCGGCCGACACGATAGGCAAGGGCACAGTGAGCGTCGATCTCAGCTCAGTTCTCTCAGCCGTGGGCGCACTGCTCCAACACAACTACGGGTGGAGCGAGTTTCGCAAGCGTTACTGGCTCGACTCGATACCCTTCGGCATGGAATTCGGCCCGCAAGACGGAGCGGTCACGGGCACGGGCACGTCCTACTTCTCACTGAAGCTCTCCGCCTACTGCCTCAGTGTGAGGACGACGCTCTCCCAAGCAGCTTGCGGATCCCTCCAACAAGGCTGAGCCCGCGATCTGATCGGTCGGGTCAGCCCCACCGCGCTACGAGCGCCGCCTTTGCTATTTGAGTGAGAGAGTCACCTTGCCCACCGGCGCTCCCGACAACGTCTCGTCGAACGAGGAGACGACGGCCTTGCGGAATGTGGCGGTCAACTCGATCGTGGTCGGACGTCCGCTCGGACCCGACTTGCCTACGACGAGAGTGAGCCCGGAGATGGCTCTTCCGGGGCCGCTGTCGCGAAGGACCTCGTCGAGCACGGCAAGCGAGGACGTCTCGAAGCTCAGGTTGAGCTGGGCAGGTGCTGTCGGCGAAGAGGACCCCGGCTGGGACAGCTCGACCAAGGTCACCGGGTAGTAGGACCTATGCTTTGACGAAGTGGGCCCCAGGCTTACGTAGGCGTCAGTCGTGCTCGCCGGCGAGGAAAGCGGAGCTTTGGGGAACGGGCCTAGGCTTCCGACAGCCTTCGGCGCGGTGAGCACGTGGCCCAGGCTCGAGAGTGAAAGCGTCACGTTGCCCGCTGGCGAGCCTGACAGGCTTTCCTCGAAAGAGGAGACGAAGTCCTTGTAGAACATGTCTGTCACCTCGGTCGTGCCCGACCCCCCGGCCCTGCCCGGCTTGCGGATGACGAGAGTGAGGGCGGAGATTCCCGTCCCGGAGCTGTCATCGCGAATGACCTCGTCGAGCAGGGCGAGCGTGGAGGTCTCGAAGCTGAGGCTGAGCGCGACCGGCGATGTCCGCGAGGAGGACACCGGTTTGGACAGCGAGACGGAGCTCACAGGGTAGTAGGGCGCCTGCTTCGACGAGGCCGGCGCGAGCTTGATGTACACCTCGGTGTCTGACGACGAGGAGAGCAGCGCCTGTACAGAAATCGCTTTGTGATGCACGACCGTCGCGCGCAGCAGGGCCGCGGGCGCTACGAAGGCGCTCGTCACCCCACCGACACCCAACGCGAGCAGGGTCGCTGTTACCGGGCCCAGCACTCGGGAGAGGGGCCAGCGACGGCGCCCCTGGCGAAGGCGTCGCTCTTCGAAGCGACGCCGGTATGTGATCACCGGCACGCGTTGCGCACGCAGGTTCCACAACGAGGCGATCGGGGCACACAAGTACACAGTGCCTTGAAGGGACATGATGAAGATCAGCAACAAAGGTGGGCGCGACAGGGTCGCGAGGAGTCCGGCCGATGCGTACAGGGCACTTGCGTACAGGGCCTCCAGGCGACTCAACCGGATAGCCGTGCGAATTCGATGGTGAGTGCTGCCGGACTTTGACGTCCTTAGGAAGACGCCGTCTTTTCGTGCCATACCCTCGATGCAGGCTAGGGCCGTTATCCAACCGGCAGAGAGACTAATAACGAGACACAGCAGGGCTCGCCGATGCGACATCGTCGTCCAGTAACGGAGGGTCCACATCATGCAGATCGTGGCGATAAGGATGAGCGACATCGGCAGTAGCGACCTGTCGCCGGCCAACGGCATGACAGCAAAGTGGGAGCCAGCGAGTCGCAGCCCGGCGATGGCAAGTAGCAACAGGGCGAACCCAAACATCATGAGGTCTCTCGTCCATCCAATGCATCCCATCAGGTAGTCCCTGCGCTGACTGCTCGAGAGGTGGTTGTCAGCTGAGCGGTCCCAGGGCATGAGGCTCCGCCAATGAAGCCGGAAGATCTGCATCGCGCCGAAGCACCAGCGATGGCGCTGTGTGTTGAGCCCGGCGTAAGTAGGCGGCACGACTCCACGACCGAAACAGCGCGGTATGTAGAGGCCGTCCCAGCCCGCCTTCGCCATCCGCACCGATGCCTCGGTGTCCTCGCTGATGCACCACTCGTTCCAGCCGCCGATGCCAACAAGCGCGCTCTGACGGAATAGGCCCATGGTGCCGACGAACGGTATCGAGTTCCTCTCGTTTCGCGAGGACATGATCGCCATATAGAAGGCCTGATAAGAGTCGACGCAGGCGGTGTAGTAAGCGCTGCCCTCGTAGTCCCGATTGCCCTCGAAGGTCTGGATGAAGCCGAGCTGCGGGTCGGAGAAGTAAGAGACGGTCTCGCGCAGGTAGTGCGGCTGGACTATGTCGTCCGCGTCGATCAAGCCGATGATCTCGGCCCGCGGGTCTGTGTAGCTACGTAACGCGAGGTTGCACGCACCCGCCTTGTAGCCGGGCCAGGGGGCGACGTGGACGAATCGCACGCGCTCCCGGTCTCGGCAGTATTCCTCGACCGGGCCGTAGATCATGGGATCCGAGGTGTTGTTGTCGATTACGACCACCTCGAAGTCCGGGTAGTCGAGCTGTTCGGCGGCCTTGATCGTGTTGATGAGAAGTCCGGGGGGTTCGTTGTACGCAGGGATGTGTAGTGACACCATCGGCTGGTAGGCAGGATCGGCCACGGGCTGAGGCCGCGAGTGTCGCGTGCGGCACAAGACGTCGCTGATATAGCTGACGTTCGAGCCCCACACTAAGAAGGCCCCGAGATCCAGCAGGAGCAGGAAGGAAGACGTTATCGCCTCGGGAATCGAGTGCGTGGCTGCAGCGGCGACGTAACCGGCAAACCCGAGGAAGGTAAAGCCCGCCGCTAGGTACGAAGCGTGGAAGACCTCACCGAGGAAGCCACAGTCGGAGCGGAGAATGATCACCCCAAGCGAGAAGATCACGAGCAAGTAAGCGGCCGTCTCGACTCCACTGACAGACAATCCCCAAAGCTCGACGCTTAGAACGCACGCGAGGGCCGTGATGGCGACTGCCCCGAGAGCGCCAAGGAGGACCTCGGTGATCTTGGAGCCCATCCACCGGAATCGAGTGCGAATGTGCCTGGCAGGACTGAGCACCAGCACCGTCGCCAAGACGAGCTGGACGAAGGAGAGGATGAACAGGTCGTAGAGATTGAATTCACGCAGCACCTGGACCCCCCTCGCTTAAAGCCCCCCGCGAACAGCGTGCTCAGCTCAGGATAGCCGTGACGGTCTCGCGAGTCCACCCCGTTCCACGGGCTGCGAGAAGCAAGACGAGGAAGCAGTCATCGGCAACACGGAAAGTCCCGGTTCTCCCGCTACGACGTCTGTTGAGATGTGCGCCTTCCGCGTGTCAAGCGGCAATCCGGGCACCCGCCGACGCGATCGCCCGCAGGTCCCGCGTTTGCAGTATCAGGATCGCGTGCGTCGCGCACCACCGGCACCCTGTACCTTCTTGCCGAACCCGTACAACATCCCGCTCAGATCGCCCACATAGAGCGTGTTGTTGCCGATACCGGGCGGATTGAACGGGACACTGCTGCCGATTGACCACGACCCGAGAAGTGCCAGCTTGCCGTGTACCGGGACAGGGTCGTAGGCCTGAAGGTTGCCCGCGCTTACCACCCACATCACCGCGGTACCGGAGGTCGTACCGGCGGAGGTGACGACGGGACCGGACACGCCGAAGAAAGTCGGTTCCGAACTCATTCCGACGAGACGCAGGCTGGGAAGGCCATTCAAGCTGGTCGTGAACTGGAACGCGTCTACCTTTCCGGCGCCCCCGTGGACACCTGAGACCGTCGAGACGTACACGTAGCCCCCGTTGCCGGGCCACGTCCCGGCTGACGAAAAAATATTTCCTATCGGCCCGTACTCCTCGAGCACGAGATCTTTCCTGCCAGGACCTTCTGCCACCCCACCGAGACGGTCTCTGTCAAGCAGATAGACGAAAC
>Ga0182015_10005057_pt1 | contig 13907 bp, 7 predicted proteins | sample 712P3MmetaG_FD_120478 | JGI IMG/M metagenome (GOLD analysis project Ga0182015, IMG submission 120478) | Permafrost microbial communities from Stordalen Mire, Sweden - 712P3M metaG | ecosystem: Environmental > Terrestrial > Soil > Wetlands > Permafrost | place: Sweden: Stordalen | collected...
AAACGACGGGGCTTCCTGGGTCAGGGGCAACGCCGAATACTTCGACTCCGTAGGAACCCACGTCCTCATGGGACGAGGCTTCACCACCCAGGACACCTCAACCTCTCCAGCCGTCGCCGTGGTCAATCAGTCGTTCGTCAAAAGATTCTTCAAGCCCGGCGAGAACCCCATCGGCCGCCGCTTCGGCTCACCCGGGACGCAATCCTCAGGAGACTTGGAGATCGTCGGCGTTGTCGAGGACACCGCATACAACTCCGCAACCTGGAAGAACCACCATATGTACTTCCTCCCCATAACCCAACGCGTCCCCGAGTCTGCTCGCAAGCACCCCATCGAACAGGACACGTCCCTCTACGCCGGGGCCATCGTCATCCAGACGGATCGCCCCATAGATAACATGCAATCCATCGCCCGCCTGACACTCGCTGTCATCAATACAAACCTCTCCATAGTCAAGTTCCAGACCTTCGACCAGCAGATCGCTGACCGCTTCACCCAGAACCGGATGATCACCCAACTAATGACTCTCTTCAGCATCTTGGCTCTTCTGCTCGCAACCCTCGGCCTCTACGGTGTCACCGCCTACACCGTAGCCCGCCGCACCTCCGAGATCGGTATCCGCATGGCCCTCGGCGCCAACCGCTCCTCCGTAGTCAGCATGATCATGCGCGGAGCCCTGCTCCAAACCGCCATCGGCCTCTGCCTCATCGGCATCCCCGTAGCCTGGTTCTGCGTACGCTACATCCAATCTCAGCTCTACGAGAGCACGGGCATGAACCTCACCGTCCTCGCCATCGCCAGCCTCACCCTCACAGCCGCCGCCGCGGCAGCAGGACTCATCCCCGCCCTACGGGCATCCTCAACCAGCCCCTCACAAACTCTGAGAACCGAGTAGCTTGGCGCTGGGAGATACGACACAGCTTCTACGGATGGCTACGGAGGATAATCGAGACGGGATGGCGCGGCTCCTTGTCTCGCACCAGCACCGTGGCGGTTACGTGTTCGGCCCATGCACGGCTGACCACCTGCTGAACCTCTTTTTCCCGGCTGTCGAACTTTCTTTCACCGCCGTGTAACTCCGCCAGCAGGAACCCCTCGAACTCACCGAAGCGATCGAAGACCAGACCCGCAACCTTTCCGGTAAAGCCCTCCTCGCCCGGGATAGCGTGAACGACCGCACGATGACGCTCAAGTGCTTTAAGCAGGGCGTGCCCCTTGAGGCTCCCAAGGCCGGTGCAGGCGTCCCAGCCCGCGACAGAGGTGTACCCCGGGACCCCGAATTCTGCGTTGTTACGGCCGTCGGCAATATCGCGGAAAGAATGCTTGCAGTGCTCCGAATAAAGAGTTGGGTTGAGATATCCAACGCGTTCGCCGAGATGCGCGTTGATGAGGGCGATGAGCGCAGCATAGAGCGGCGCCGCCTCGCTAGTCCCCTGGACGCCCGGAACAGGCGCGCCCGCGTACACGATCGAATAACCGCTGGCATAACCCGCAATGTCGGGTACACCCCGCCCCTTACGATGTCCGGGGTTCACCGAAAGCGGAACGTTGTGGTGGTGTTGCCAGAAGGGCAGTGGATAGGCATCGCTGACTCCTCCGCCGGTTGTGCCAAACTCCGCCCCTCCGGAGCCAGCTGCCACCCACGTTACCTCGGTGAAGGACGATCCTGCCACGTTGCCGATCGTCGTACCCCCAACCGATGTGACCCATGGATCCGATTCGGGGAAAGCCACGTGGGCGGTGGGACCGAAGATACCGGCCGATGACCCATCGTCGCCGGACGCCGCGAACACGGTAATACCGAACATCGCCGCTTCCTGGAATGTGGCGCTCACCGCATCCATCACAGCCTGGGTCCAGGTAAGAGCTCCATACGAATCAAATTCTGACCAGCCCCAGCTGATCGAAACCACGGACGGACGACGCTCTCCCGGTTTCGGATGAACCGCCCGCTTGATCGCAAGAACCCATCCGTTCTCATCCCAGGTGGTGAAGTAAACGTTGATGTGCGCCCCCTGCGCGGCGGCGCCGGCGACTTGAATGTCGAGCGCCACCTCAATATCGTCGAAGCCGCCCGGTGTATTGGAAGATCCGTTGACCCCGATGTCTGTCAGCGCGGGCGGTGTGTAGCCGGGTCCGATGCCAAGCGGCGTGGTGAAATAGTCGGTTACGTCGCTCGGATAGTAGCCGCAGGTACCGGCGATGGGATCGCTAAACTCCAGCAGACCGATAGTCTCCTTGTGCATGTGCGGCGAGTGCGCAGGAAAATCGTACAAAGTAGCCACCTGCGGCGGCGTGAGCGGAGAAATGCCAGGAAACGGAGTGACGGCGCGCCGGGCCAGGCGCCGCCGGTCGAGCCCAAAGACCGCCTCGACCACGTTGGCCAATGGTTCCGGGATATGCACGTATCCCTCGTAACCCACGTGAATAGTCGTTGCAGACTTCTCTTCTCTCTTCTCTGCGCCCTCCTCTTTTCTCTTGAGCTTCTCGGTCGGGAGCTTTTCCGTTGAGCCGGATGGCCGGCGCGGTCTCTCTTTGATGGCTTCTGTCTCGTAACGGCCCAGTTCGACGGCGAAGGCCTTGTTGAGGTTAGCTGCCGTACCGGACGCAAGCACGGTGCGCTGCGAGGGATTTTTCTCTACCACGGTGAGCCCGTGTTCGCGGACGAAGTTGGCGACCAACTCCAGGTCTTCCGGATCGGCTCCGTAGCGCTCAGCAAATTCCTCCGTAGAAAGAAACCGTCGTTCTCCAGGCGGCGTCGAGGCCCAATGCTCTTGATCCGGCAATGAAGGTGAGCCTGGCTGCCTGCGCACCGTGATGGTGATCGGAAGAGTCTCAGCCGGATCCACTGGGCCGATACGCTTCGATCCCGCGGACGGCTGACGCAAACTATTCTCAAGACGGTGAGTTGCATTTGAAATAGGCATTGACTTGCTCCTCTCAACGGATGCAATCGCTTTGGCCGCCTACTCCGCCAGTCTGTCTTACTCGCTTGGCATAACTTGGCGCCTGTTAGTTAGTGACATTACCGAACATATCGTTACAAGGTGGCGGAGGAGAGAGTGAGGATAATGCGGTCGCTCAGGCTTGAAGATCTGGCAGGTCAAAAGAAAACGGAGATTTCCCTTCACCTGTACCGATCATGCATGTACCGATCATGGATGTTCCTGGGTTTGCAGATCGTTTCATTCAACGCGAAGAATGCTGAAGACATCCAGCTTTAGAGCTCGCCGGATTGGCACCAGCGCGGCAAAACTCAGAACCGCAACAAGCAGGCTCACCGCGCCAAGATAGCTGATGGGATCGAGACCGCTGACACCATACAGCGCGCGGCGGATGATCTGCGAGAGGCCAACGGTCGTCCCTAGCCCGATCACCAGGCCGAGCACGACGGGCCAGGCAAATCGGCGCACAATAGCAAAATAAATGTCGGCGGAATTTGCTCCAACCGCAAGTCGAATTGCGATTTCTTTGATCTGTTGAGAGACCGTATAGCCCACCAGTCCGAGTAATCCAACCAGCGCAAGGAAGGTCGCCACGCTCCCAAGCAGGCCTACGATCGTGGTGATCTGTTCCACCTGAACCACATTCTTACGAAACCCGGCCTTCAAAAATGTGATGGTCGGAAAGAGCTTAGGATCGATGTTGCCCGCAATCGATTTGATGTTTGCAATCAATCCTTCCGGAGCGCCGGCTATCCTGATCAGGATGGACATACCCGGCAGATGATCCTCCGCGGGCGAAGCGTACATTTCCGTGGCGTCGGTGTTATTGAGTTCCATCGCCCGTGTGTCACCAACGACACCGACAACGATATCCTTGCCATCGTTCCAGCGCTTTCCGATGGGGTCTTCCGTGGGCCATCGCTTGCGAGCAAGCGATTTGCTCAGAACCACTGCGTTGCGTTCCGCGGGATGAAGATAGCGTCCCCTCAATAAGGGAATACGCATCGTCTCAAAAAACTCCGAACTGACCCAATTCGGATAAATCATGACGCTGTGACCATCCACGTCGATGGTGGTGAACATCACCATTTTGTTCACCAGCGGAGGACTGAAAACCGCGGAGACCGATGTGACGCCCGGCACCGCGCGCAGCCGGCTCTGCAACTCGTCCAGGTAAATTTTGGCGGTGGCGGGCGTGTATCCATGATCGCCCAGGCCCGGGTCGATGGACAGGACCTGCTCATACTGAAAACCTGGATCGGCATACAACGTGTGCAGCGCAGCATGCGCCAGTAGTCCAGCCAGTATCAGAAGGACGCAACTGGCGGCCACCTGGGCGCAGACGACAAGCTGTTGTCCAACAGCTTTTCCATTCTTTCTACGAATCATCTGCAGAGCGGGTAGCAAACCAAAGCCCACTGCGGCGAGAAAACCCAACGCGACTGTGAATACAAGCACTCGCCAGTCAGGCAGCGCGCTCATCCATACCGGCGCGTCTGCGTAGACCAGCGCGATATGCAAGACGCAGTAGCTAAGAGGAAGCGCGGCCAATGAGCCCAGCAGACCGAGCAATAGACTTTCTGTGATGAGCTGGCGGAAAATTCGTGATCTTCGGGCGCCGAGGTCGATGCGCAGCTGAATCTCTCGCCGCCTGCCAACTCCGCGTGCCATCAGCAGCCCGCCAAGGTTGGCGCACGCAACCGTCAGAATCAGAAACACAAGCAGAGCAGCGGCAGGAAGCAATGGATTGCCCTCCTGGAGCGAAAGAAAATGGGCTCCTGGTTTCACCAGAATGCGCTCATGGTCCCAGATCAGCCCCGGATAGGCCTTGCGCAACTGGTCGGTCAGGGAGAGCAACTCTTGCGCTGCTGCCTCTGTGTTGACGCCTGGCGCAAGTCGCCCCCACATGATGGTGTTTCGATCAGACTTCGGATCATTGAGCGGTTTGCTTCCTTCAACGAAATACGAGTGCTGCTCCAGGGGAAGCCACAGGTCGGGAAAGTTTGCGCCGAGGTTTGCAAATCTTGATTGGGTCACGCCAATCACGGTGGCTGGCTTTCCAGCAAGATAGATCGTCTTGCCGACGATGGAGGGATCGCTATTGAATCGTCTCTGCCAAAGACGATAGCTCAACACAGCCACAGGAGCGGATCCCGCATCCTCTCGTTTGGGATGGAACAGACGGCCTGCATCCGGAAGGGCGCCAAGCTCGTCGAAGTAGTTGGAGGATACGAAACTCGGATTCACTCTCTGCTCATCCCTATTCAGGACCATGGCAGGGCCGGGCATGGTTTCCATGACGGCGGAGAGCGACCTGGCGTTTTCCCGGTAGCAGGCTATGGAGACATGAGGGACTCCGGGTTCGATGTTCGCTGGAGATCGGCGCTCGATACTGACCAGCGTTTCCGGGTCGCGGACCGGGAGGGATTTCAAGGTGACAATGTCGTAGAGACTGAACGCAATCGTACTCACCCCGATGCCAAGAGCGAGGACAAGGATAGCGGTCAATGAGAAGCTGGGCGATCTGGCAAGGATACGGGCGCCAAAGCGAAGGTCCTGCATGATCGACTCCAGCCACATGGTGCCGCGGCTCTCCCGGCAGTCTTCTTTCACCTGTTCGAGGCCTCCGAACTCAAGACGTACCGTGCGACGGGCTTCTGCTTCGCTCATGCCGGCGGCCATCTTGTCGGCCACGTGCGAATCGAAATGAAAGCGGAGTTCCCGGTCGAGTTCTTTCTCCATTTGGCGCCTTTGCAAAAGACGATTTAGCCGGCTCAAGAGGCTTCTCCTTGCAGTACTTGCGGGGCTGCTTTCGAATGATGATGAATCCGCTGTGACCTTGCGTAGCCATGCACTGGTCCGAGCGAGACCACGCGAAGGATGAGCAGGTCGAGCGTGCCCCGGCGGAGATCGAATCTGGATGTATGTCCCATGCCTATGGCTTCTACATATACAGCAGGACGTGTAGAAGTGCAAGGTGTAATCGATGGTTTTAGATGCGCTTACTCACCACGCAATGCGAGCATAGGATCGGTTCGGGAAGCGCGCCTGGCCGGCAGCGCCGAGGCGGCGAGCGCCAGCAGTAGCATGGCCCCCGCGGCAAGTGTAAGCACCACGGGATCGAAAGGGCTGACGGCAAACAGAAAAGTACGCAGCAGGCGAGCCGCGGCCACGGCGCCGAGCAAGCCGAAGACACAGCCGACCGCCGCTAGTTTCACTCCCGAAGTCAGGATGAGCGCGAGTACCCCGGAACGCTGACAGCCCAGCGCCATGCGAAGAGCCATTTCCTGTTCGCGCAAGGCGACCGAGAAGGCGATGATGCTATAGATCCCGAGCACGCTGAGCAGCACGGCGACCAGCGCAAAACACGAGATCAGGATTGTGTTGAAGCGGCGTGGCGCTTCGCTGCCGGCGATTGCATGCTCCATGCTCTGGATGTGATAGAGCGGCAATTGCGGATCGATCGCGTGCACCGCGGCGCTGAGGGAATTCTGCATCTGCTCCGGTTCCATGCGGGTGCGGAGCAGGATGTAACCGTAGTCGGCATTTAATTCGCCGGCAGTGGCGAAGTCTCCCTCAGAAACCGCGGTTTGGCCAACCGGCTGGTAGAACTGGTCTGCGGTTCTCTCATCGGGCGATCCCATCTTCACGCTGTCCACTTCGCCGACCACGGTCATCCATGGAGTCTTCGTTTCCGCCATCCCGCGCCGGAATCTCTTGCCGATGGGGTCCTGGCCAGGCCAGTACCGCTGCGCCAGTTTGTCGTTCACGAGCGCTACTAACTGAGAGCCGTCCTTATCCGCCTCGGTGAAGGTTCGCCCCCGCAGCAGACGGATGCCCAGCGCCTGGATGGGATCGCCGCGCAGCAGCGAAGCGACGGCCAGGTTCAACCCTGCACCCTTGGCGGGAACGTGGCCTTCGATGGAGATCGCGGGGCCCGAGTAGTCGCCGGCGGAAGGCAGGCTGGAAATAATACCAACGGCCTCGACACCCGGCAACTGCCGCAGGTTGCGCAGGACTTGTTCATCGAACGCGTCCACCCGTGCCTGGGTTGCGTACCGGTATTGGGGCAATTCGTAGAGCGCAGTGAGCGTGTGGTCGGGACGAAAACCAACATCGACCGCGCGCATCTTCTCGAAACTGCGCAGCAGCAAGCCAGAGGCCGTCAGCAGCACGAGGGCAATGGCAATCTCCGCCGCGACGAGGACGGAACGCAGCCTGGCGTGGCCGCTGCCGGTGGTGCCGGTTCGACCGCTTTCCTTCAGAGTGGGATTCACGTTGGTGTGGATGGCGGCGAAGGCGGGCGCCAGTCCGCAAAGCAGTCCGGTCAGCAACGCTAGTCCGAGGGCAAAGGCCATCACCGGCCAGTTGAGACCAATCTCATGGATGCGTGGAAGTGTTTCCGGCAACAGGCTTATGCCCAGGCGCAGCGCGGCTGCCGCCAACGCCAACCCGACGAAACCGCCGGCGAAGCTGAGCACCATGCTCTCTACGACGGCCTGGCGGAGCAAAGTTGCAGCGCGCGCACCGAGGGCGAGGCGGACGGCGATTTCTCTGCGCCTGCGGATGGAACGCACCAGCAGAAGGGCCGCCAGGTTGGCGCAGGCAATGAGCAGGATGACGATCACGGCAAAGAACAGGGTGCGCACCAGGGGACGCGCTTGTTCAACCGTATCCTCTTGCAGCAGTTTGACGGCTGCATGAATGCGGAGGCTGCGCATGAAAGCCGGGTAATCGCGAACAGTTGCCTGCGCCACTCGCTCGGCGTCGCTCTGCGCTTGTTCGGGCGTAACGCCGGGCTTCAGGCGGCCGACCATGCGAAAGGTCCACGAGGCGGCCTGCCCGGCCAGAAATTCCTCTGGTTGCAGACGCAGGGGAACCCATAACTCGCTGCGGTCTACGTGGCCCGGTACGAGGGGAAATTCGAAATTGCGCGGCATGACGCCGATGATCACGTAGGGCTTGCGATCGAGAAGGAGCGTACTCCCCACGATGTTGGTACTGCCCTGGTAATGGCTCTGCCACAAGCTGTAGCTGAGCACTACGACGGATTGCTGTTGCTCATCTTCGGCTTGGGTGAAGGTGCGGCCGAAGAGCGGCGCAACCCCGAGCGCAGGAAAAACGTCACCGCTCATCCGTATGGCGTGGACCGCCCTGGGCACACCCGTGGTGGCGAGGTCATAGCTTGCCCCGCGGTAGCCGCCGAGGTGGGTAAAGCTGTGCGTGTCGCGCATGTAGTTCTGAATGTCGGCAGCGTTCACTCTCGGGTGGGCGCACATTTCACAACCGGAGCCCTCGAGGGTATCTCCCAGAATGACGACACGGTCAGGTTCGGGGAGCGGCAGCGGGCGCAGGAGGACACCGGCGACGATGGAGAAAATAGCGGTAGTAGCTCCGATGCCCAGGGCCAGCATCAGGATGGCGGTAAGGGTGAAGCCTGGCGACTTACGCAGTTGGCGCAAGGTGTGGCGCGTGTCTTGCACGGTTTGCGCGAGCGATTGAAACGAACGTTCGTTGCGATGCAATTGCTTGGATTGCTCGACGCCGCCGTAGGCGCGCCTGGCGGCTTTTCGCGCTTCTTCCGGAGCCAGACCCTGGCGGAGATAGTCGTCTTCTAATAACTCGAGATGAGCGGCGATTTCCCGGGCCAGCTCGGCTTCTTCCCGGCCGTTGGTGAAGAGCCGGGACAGCTTCAGGAAGAAACGGCGCAGGTTCTTCATGGCTTAAGACTCCTCGAGCAGGACGCGCTCTACCAGGGCGGCCAGGGTTCTCCACTTCTGCGTTTCGGCGCCCAGGGCTTTTAGTCCCGCTTTGGTGATTTCGTAGTATTTTGCTTCGCGGTTGTTTTCCGTTTTTCCCCAGGTGCCGCGAATCCAGCCGTATTGTTCGAGCCGCACCAGGGCGGGGTAAAGCGTGCCCTGGTTGAGGTTGAGGAGGCTGTCGGAGATTTGTTGCAGGCGCGTGGCAATCTGGTAGGCGTGCTGGGAGCCCATCGTGGCCAGCGTTCGCAGGACGATCAGGTCGAGCGTGCCCTGAAGCAATTGGATTGATTCTTTATCTTTACTTGGCATCCAAGTAAAGAATCACGCAACTGTACTTGATTGTCAAGTGAAGGTGATCATGCATGGGAATTCGGGAACAGCAAAAGGCGGCGCGGGTGCGCCATAGCCGACGAGCCAATTCTTCTCACCTCGGAATGACAGGCTGGCCCGAGACCGCATATCCCACCATCTCGAGGTACCCGACCCCAAGTAAGGGTGATTGATCGCGGGAGCCATCGACATCGATGGCACCCTCCCAGTAAGTGGTCCCGAATTTACCGGTCAGTTCCTGGCTCTTGAGCGGCGTGGTTACCTCCATATCCATCTTCAGACGCGGAATGGAGACGTGCCACCGCACCGGGTACGTCGCCTTAGTCGCCGGGCTGGTCCAAAAATCAGCCGGGGAGTGAGCCGCGCCGGCGGCCGGCGCCATGACAAAATCCTTGGCCGACAGAAATTGAGACTTGCCGCTTGTATCCACGTAACTGCCCGACGAGTACGGATCGATGCTGCCATCCTTATGTCGCAGCCGATACAGCATCAGCTCGGCTCCATCTCCAAGCTGAATGCTCAGCCAGTCCCACCCCGTTTCGTTCCCTGCCATCGAGTCGGTAAAGAACTCATGATCGATCCAGGACGTTCCCTCCACCTGGTAGGTTTTCCCATCGAGGTCAATCGATCCCGCAGTCAACAGGCGCGTCACCGAAAAGTAGTGCGACGCATGCCCGGCTCCCTCAGCCTTCTGGCTTGCCCCATTCAGGCCCTGAATCACGGGCGGTTTGACGGGCTTAAGGTTCAGCGCAATCCCAAACTTGTCCGCAACGCCGCGCAGAACTTCTTCGTGCTCTGCAATGTGCGCCTGCCAATTGCCGTTCCAAACCAGCCCGGTCCGAGCATCCACGCCGGCAACGCCGGGGCCGGAGCGGTTGAGCCGTTGCTCGCTATAAAAATGCTGCCCGGTCACATCGCTCAGCGCGATGTGCGCCATCCACAGGTCGTGCACAAACCATGGCTGGCTGCTATCGGCGCGCGAAACGGCTTGCCGGAAAAAGGTGAGCTCAAAGCCGAACCGGTGACCGTCAGCCGCCTTCACATTCCCCGTGTAGTACCACCACTCCGTTTGATAGTCCTCGTGGTTGAAGTAGTCTTGCGGAAACGCGAATGCGTAACCAGGCTGCGCGATTTGGTAATCCTGCGCCGTGGCGCGAATGCCAATAAGGCAAGCGGGGAGGAGCAGCAGGGCAAGCCACTTATTCCTCATGCACCACCTCCATGGGATCCAACCGGACCGCGAGCCGCGCCGGAAACAGCCCCGCCAGCACTGTGGCAACATACACAACGCTCAACGAGCCCAGCAGTACCTCACCCGGCCAATGAAACTGAATCGTCCACCCGAACGACTGCTTGTTGATTACATAGACCAGCACCAGCGACAGCACGTAGCCGAGCGCCAGCCCCAAAACGTTGGCCAGAATGCCAATCAGCCCCGCCTCAACCAGAATCATTTTCCGGATCTGAGCGCTGGTGCCCCCGAGATACCGCAGCACCCCGAATTCACGCCGCCGGTCCATCACAATGGAAATCAGCGCGCCCGCAACCCCGCCGATCGCCACCAGGATCGAGATCGCCTCCACCGCATAGGTAATGGCAAATGTCTGGTCGAAGACGCGTATCGCCTGGCGCCGTATCTCGCCATTCGAAAGCATCATCAGGCTGTTGTTCGCTGTGGCCTTTTGAATCGCGGCGCGGGTGCGTGCGAGGTCTGCTCCCGGAGCAAGATAGACAGCGAGATTGGTGGGCGCGGTGTCGGGGAGATACCGCAGCAGGGTGTCCCAATCCACCACAATGTAGCCTGCTTCGTGACCATAGTCGTAAAAGATATCGATCACACGGAAGGCGACTCGTTGTTCCCCCAGCGGGAGTGTGATGGTGTCGCCGGTCTTCACATGATGCTTGTTGGCAAAGGGCTCGCTGACGACGGCATTGTCCCCCGCGGCCAACTCTCGAACCACGTCCCCACTCGGCCTTCTGGAAAAAAAAGTCAGGTTCTGCCGAGGCACCGTGCGACCCTGGCTAGCGCCGGCCAGCGACGCGGGCAGCCCCTGGTACTGAATCTCGTACGCGCGCAGGCGGCTCACGCTCTCCACGCCGGGCGTTGCGGCGATACGGCCGGCCACCTCCGGCGCAATGGTCGGGTGCCGGTCGCCACCCATGGCTCCGGCGGGAGCGAGATACAGGTCCGCAGGCAGCTCACTGTCTAACCACGTCAACACGGTCTGCCGGAAGCTGCCCACCATGATGCCCACCGACGTCATCATCGCGATCGCCGTGGCCAGCGCCGCCACCAGCACGGACGTTCTGCGCAGCGATCCCCCCAGGCTGCGCGACGCAAGCAAAGCCTCGACGCCGAGCGCGCGGCCAAGTCCCCTCGACGCATTCCCCGACCCGGCCGACGTGGCGCGGTACACCAACAACGGAGCGAGCAACGCCGCGGAAGCGACAAAGAGCAGGGCCGACAGGTACCCCAGCAAAGGCTTGCCCGCAATCGGCGGGGCCTGCGCCGCGAGGCCGCCCAATATCGCCAGCACCACCGCGATGACCGCATCCCGCTTGCGCTCGACGCGCACTTCGAATTCGCGACGCCCGCGCGCCATTGCTTCCGTCGGCGGCACCATGCTGGCTTCCCGTGCAGGAGCCAACGCAGAAGCCACCGCCACGCCGATGCCTGCCACCAGGGCAAGAACGACCGACCCCAGCGAAATGCTCATGGCGCCCGGGCGGCTGGAGACATAGAGCGCATTCACTGTACTCGAAAGCATGCCCACAGCTCCCGCGGCGAGCACGCGGCCCAGCGGCAATGCAGCCAGCGAGCCTAAGGTGCCAAACAGCGCAGCCTCCATAAGAAATGCACCCATCACCGCGCCGCGCCCCGCTCCCAGGGCGCGCATGATGCCGATATCGGCGCGCCTGCGCACCACAGAAACGGAGACCGCGTTGTAAATGAGAAAGGCTCCCACCAGCAGCGCAATGCCGCTGAGCATTTGCAGATTCCAGCGGAACGCCGCAAGCATCCGCCGATTTGCAGCAGTCTCTGTACCCTGGGCACTCAGGACCACGCCCGCCGGCAGCGCCTGCTGCAGCCTGCTCTGCCACATATCGAAATTGCTCGAGTCCAAGACCTTCATGTCCGGGACCTTAATAAGGATGCGGTCCACACGCCCCGATTTCCCGGTCGCCAATTGCGCCGCCCCTATATCCATCAGGACGGCATCCGTACCCATCTGCGCCGACTCTGGAATCAAGCCGCGCACCACGTACTCCCGAGCATGGTCGTTGATCAGCAGGTGGATACGGTCCCCAACCGCTTTTCCCAGCCCGCGTGTCACCCACACCGCATCCGGATCGTTGATATGCGAGAGGCCTTCGCCCGCAGTCGCATCTCTAATAATCGTGTCAGCGTTGTTTGCCTCGGCAACCACATCGACGCCGATCAAAGGGATGGTTTGGGGGATGGTTTGGGGGACAGCCCGGGGCACGGTGTCACCGGTGGCGACAACCATCGCATGATCTTCGATGCGGGGGCTTACCCGTAGTGCGTAGGGCAGTCGGGCGATGCGGGCAACGATCGCCTCGGGAAGTCCGCCTGCCGCGGTGACCTCAAAATCGTCCTTCCCCGCCAGCGTTTCCATCGACGAATGGAAGGAGCCTGCCGCAGCATCGCCCGCCAGATCGATCGCCACGACGGCGGCATCGCCAAGCGCCACGGCAAAGAGGATCACCAGAGCACGCCCCGGATGCCGGAACAGAGGCCGCAGGATCAGCCTATAGAGGAGAGCCACGCGCCCCATGTCAGGCCCGCTCGCCGGTCATTGGTCCAGGCACGATCGGCTCCGGCACGATGTGCCCATCACGCATGCGCACGATGGTGTCGGCCACGGCAGACGCCTCTTCACTGTGCGTCGCCATCAGGATCGTCACCTGCTGTTCGGAGCACACCCGCTGCAACAGCTCGAGAATCGCGTTGCCGGTCGAGGTATCCAAATTGCCCGTCGGCTCGTCGGCAAGAATAAGGCGAGGGGAGTGCACCAGAGCGCGAGCGATCGCCACGCGCTGCATTTGTCCACCGGAAAGCTGGTGCACCATGCGATGCGCCAGCTCTGCTAATCCGACATCAGCAAGCCGCTCCATGGCCCGGGCACGAGCCTTCCCTGCCCCAGCCAGCAGCAAGGGAACCTCGACATTCTCAACCACGCTCAGGGTATTCAGCAGTTGAAACGACTGAAAGATGAAGCCGATCTTCTCGCGACGCAACCTGGTCAGCCCGGCTTCTGTCAACCCATCGGTCGCAACGCCATCCAGCCGCACATGCCCGGTGGTGGGAAAATCAAGAGCGCCAGCCAGATGAAGAAGCGTTGATTTACCGCATCCGCTACGACCCATGACAGCAACGAAGCGGCCAGCTCCGATCTCGAGCGAAACATCGTCCAGCGCGCGCACCCGTTCGCCTGCGTTGCTGTACTCCTTACCCGCGTGCTCAAACGAAAGCAGTGGAGTGGCTGTTTCGGAAGAATTCTGCAACAAAACTCCAAATTCGAAATTCGGCGCGGTGCTAATTTGGCGCCATAACAATTAGATACGAAGAACGCGACGAAGCGGTGAAGAACTGGCGATCTGCTTCACTGAATCAACATGCGTGTCATTGCAAGACAGCCCCTCGTTCGCACTAGCCCTTGTCAGCGGCCCTGATGCGCAAAGCGACAGAGGCATGTCTCATTTCTATGCTCTCTCAATCGCTGAAGTAACGCCGTAGCCAGACTCCAGAGGGTGGGGCTTGCATACTTCACCCTATTGGTGCCGCGCTACACTAGGTCTCTTGTCACTTTTCGCTATCCCTCAATCGCTGAAGTAACGCCGTAGCCAG
>Ga0182015_10005058_pt1 | contig 13895 bp, 13 predicted proteins | sample 712P3MmetaG_FD_120478 | JGI IMG/M metagenome (GOLD analysis project Ga0182015, IMG submission 120478) | Permafrost microbial communities from Stordalen Mire, Sweden - 712P3M metaG | ecosystem: Environmental > Terrestrial > Soil > Wetlands > Permafrost | place: Sweden: Stordalen | collected...
CCGCCAGGCTTCTACGAGGTCTGCGGTACTAGTGAGGCAACCCCGCTGTTCTCCGGCATCGTGGCGATCGCCGACCAGTACGCCGGGCATGACCTCGGCGTCATCAACTCGGCGCTGTACAAGCTCTCGCAGGACGGAGCGCCCGGAATCGTCGACGTGACCAAGGGCAACAACACCGTGACCTTCACGCAGGACACGACCCACACTGTGGTCGGGTTCAAGGCACTTCCGGGCTATGACCTCGCGAGCGGGGTCGGGACCGTCAATGCCGCGCTCTTCGTTCCGGAGTTGGCTGGCGCCGGCTGACCTTCTCGAGGCGGCACTCAGTGACCCGTCGCGCGGGTCAGGGTTTCGCTGTACATGGCTCGTCAGGGCCGCGGCGATACGACAGCGGTATCGCCGGGGCCCTTTCCCATAGCATTGGGCTCCGCCGGACGACGGCAGCTTTGACGCGGCACGCTCCGCTGCCCGTTCCATCCCCAGCCCAGCATGGAATCGCCGATGAGTAATTTCGCCATCTCCGCGCAGCACCTGGCTCGATCCTTCGGCGAGACGCATGCGCTGGTGGATGTCAGTCTCGACATCCCAGCGGGCAGCGTCTGCGCGCTGCTCGGCCGCAACGGGGCCGGCAAGACCACCACCGTGCGGATCCTCACCACCCTGCTCGATCCCGACGACGGTCATGCGCAGGTGGCCGGCTTCGACATCGCGTCCCAGGCTGACCGGGTGCGCGAGCGCATCGGCGTCACCGGGCAGACGGCCACCATGGACGAGTTGCTGACCGGGCACGAGAACCTCGAGATCATCGGCCGCTTCTCGCACCTCGGCGCGGCGGTCTCGCGGCAGCGCGCCGACGAGCTGCTCCAGCAATTCGATCTCGTCGACGCGGGCAGGATGCTCGTGAAGAAGTACTCGGGCGGCATGCGCCGACGCCTCGACCTCGCCGCAAGCCTGATCGCCAACCCCGAGGTGCTGTTCCTCGACGAGCCCACCACCGGCCTCGACCCGGTCGCGCGCAGCGAGATGTGGGTGGCAATCCGAAACCTGGTCGCGCGTGGCACGACCGTCCTGCTCACCACCCAATACCTGGACGAAGCCGATCAGCTGGCCGACACCATCGTGGTTGTCGACAGGGGCCTGGTTGTTGCCGAGGGAACACCGGAGCAACTCAAGGCATCGATTGGCAGGCCAAGCGTCGTGGTGACGCTGGTCGACGCGGACCCGGCGGCGCTGTTGAAGGTGCGCACCGCGCTCGGCGCGGACGCGGTGATCCGGGGTCGGTCGGTGAGCGCTCCCGCCGCTGACGGTCTGGAGAGTCTTGCCAAGGTTGTGACCCTGCTCGAGGAGCTCGGCGTGCCGATCCACGAGGTCGGCCTCGAGCACCCAAGTCTCGATGAGGTCTTCAGCGCCGTGACCCATCGAATTGGCGACCACAGTCCCGTCGCGCCCGCGGAGATCCCCGCATGAGTGCGATCGCCACCCCTCGGCAGAGTTCGGTGCAGCGCGGGCTCATCGACGCGTACAACGCGACGCGTCGGTACCTGATCAGGGGGAAACGGCAGCCCGACATCATCTTCGGGAGCGTCCTGTTCCCGGTCATCTTCGTGGTGCTCTTCGGCTACGTCTTCGGAAGCTCGATCAGCGTTCCCGGGGGCAACTACCACTCGTATCTGATGTCCGGACTCTTTGCGCAGTCCACGCTCTTCGCCTCGAGCCAGGTCGCCGTCGCGGTGGCAACCGACATGAACGAGGGCGTCATCGACCGGTTCAAGACGTTGCCGATCGCGCGATCGTCGATTCTCATCGGACGCTCGATCTCGACGATCGTGCTTGGCCTGCCTGCGCTGGGCGTGATGATCCTGTGCGCACTCGCTGTCGGATGGCGTCCGGAGAACGGCATCTTCGATGCGATCCTTGGCTTCCTGCTGATCGAGGTGTTTGCGTTTGCGTTGAGCTGGCTTGGCATCCTGGCCGGGCTGATCGCGAAGTCGTCGCAGGCGGCAGACGTCATCTCCAGCATCCCGGTCTTTCTGCTGGGGTTTGTTTCCAACGTTTTCGTCGATACGTCAAAGATGCCGGTGTGGTTGCGTGTCTTCGCCGATTGGAATCCCGTCTCGGCCGTCGTCGCGGCGGGTCGCAATCTCTTCGGCAACACCATCGGGCCACCACCCGCCGGCGTGTGGTCACTCGAGCACCCAGAGATCACCACCATCGGGCTTGCGCTGATCATCATCGTGGTGTTCATCCCGATCTGCGTGCGCCGCTACAGCAGGACGTCTCGGTGAGCGCGCAAGCGGTCACGCTGGCTAATCTGATTCCGTCGTTCTTGTGATGTAAGGAGTGTCGCCATGACCGTTGAAAGCAGTGCCAGCGCGACTTGGGAAGGCAGTCTCGTCAGTGGCAAAGGCACGGTTCGCCCGGCGAGCGGGGCGTTCGCAGAGCTCAACCTGACCTGGAATCAGCGAGCCGAATCTCGCGCGAGCGGCACGAGCCCCGAGGAACTGATCGCCGCGGCGCATGCGAGCTGCTTCTCCATGGCGCTCGCCAACGGGCTCACCGGCGCGGGCCACCCGCCGGACCGGCTGGACACCACCTCGAAGGTGACGTTTGGTGCCCCCGAAGGCATCACGGCGATCCATCTCATCGCAAAGGGAAAGGTGCCTGGAATCGACGCCGCGGTCTTCACTGCCGCCGTCGAGGACGCCAAGGCGAACTGCCCGGTGTCAAAGGCACTCGCAGCAGTGCCCATAACTGCGGAGGCCACGCTGGAGCTGTAGGGTCGGCGGTATCGACGCAGTCTCTCTTCACGGGTCATGACCGACCCGGCTCAGGACCTGATCGGGCGCCACGCGGAAGTGGAGCGCCTGGACGCCCTCGTGCATCACCTGCACGACGGAGGGGGCGCGCTCGTCCTCAGCGGAGAAGCCGGCATTGGGAAGTCGGCGATGCTCGGTCACGTGCGTGAGCAAGCGCAGCTACTGGGCTGCACCGTGCTCGCGACGGCCGGGGCGGAGTCGGAGGCGGAGCTTGGGTTCGCTGGACTCCATCAGCTCCTTCTCTCCATCATCGGCACCATCGAGGTCCTGCCCGATGCGCAACGGCTGGCGCTCGAGGCTGCGTTCGGAATAGCGACCGGGGTCGACCCCGATCCGTTCCGAGTGGCGATGGCCGCATTCCGGCTCATCAGCGATACGGCAGACAGCAATCCCGTGGTCCTGCTCGCTGACGATGCGCATTGGCTCGACCGGCCGAGCGTCGGCGTGCTCACGTTCATCGCCCGGCGCCTGGAGCATGTCCCGATTGCGCTGGTCGCGACCGTGCGAACCGGCTTCGCGTCGCCGTTCAAGGACGCTCGCCTGCCGATCGTCGAGCTCGGTCGTCTGAGCGCCGGGGAGGCAGCGGCACTGCTCGACCGCAGCGCGCCTGGGCTGCACCCGGTGTCTCGAGCCCGGGTTCTCGCCGAAGCCGCCGGTAATCCGCTTGCGCTGGTCGAATTGCCGCGCACGGCGTCCTTCTCGGCGGCTTCGCCGGAGCGCCTTGTCCCGGCACCCACAACCCTCAACGCGCGGCTGGAGCAGGCATTCGCCGCGAGCCTTCGCGACCTCACCGACGAGTGCGTTGTGACTCTGCTCGCAGCCGCACTCGACAGCCGAGCTTCGCTCGACGAGATCGTTCAGGCGACGACGCTGGTGCACGGGTCGCCGGTATCGAGGAGGGCACTCGGGCCCGCGGTCGACGCGGGGTTGATCGAAGTGCGCGACGGTGCGGTGCAGTATCGGCACCCGTTGATCCGCTCAGCGGTCCGTCAGGCCGCGCCGGCGCTCCAGGTGCTCGCCATGTACGGCGCACTTGCAACGGTTGTCCACGATCCGGAACGCCGGCTCTGGCACCGAGCCATGGCGGCTGTCGGCAGTGACGAGGACGTGGCTGTGGCGCTCGAGATGCATGCGCACGCGTCTGTGCGTCGCGGTGCAGTCGCACTTGCCGGCGCCGCGCTCGAGCGCGCCGCCGCATTGAGCGTCGAGCCACGGAAGAAGAGCGAGCGATTGCTGGCAGCGGCGGAGGCCGCCTACGAGCTAGGGCTCGTCGACGACGTCCGCCGGTTGCTCGATCAGATCAACGCGCCCGACCTTGGCAGGAGTGGCGCAGCCCGCCTCTCGTGGCTGCACGAGGTGATCAGCGGCGACGTGTGGTTTGAAACGGGCGCGACGAAGACGTTCGTGACGCTTGCCCACGAGATTGCCGAGAGCGGCGATGCCGACATGGCGCTGCGGTCCCTGCTGCCGATCGCGCATCGCTGCTGGTGGACCAATCCTCAAGTCCGTACCCGGCGGTACCTCGTGGATGCAGCGAAGCAGCTCGGCACCGGCGACGACGATCCGCGCCTGCTCGCGGTGATCGCGATGGCCGATCCTGAGGCGGAGGGACAAGCGGTTCTCGATCACGCTTCACGTTTTCGGCGCGCCCAACTGGCGGATGCGGTGGACGAGATGCTGGTAGGGATCGCGACGGAGAAGTCAGGTGATTTCGCTACAGGAGTGCGCTTGCTCGCCAGTGCGGTGGACGGCCTCCGTTCACAGGTGCGACTTGGACCGCTGACGCAGGCGCTCGTGCACTACGCGTGGGCGGCGACGCAGACCGGTGACTGGAGTGCCGCGGTGTCGGCCGGGGAGGAAGCAGCGTCGTTGGCGCGCGATACCCGCGAGCCGCAGTACGGCGTCACCGGCGATCTGATGGCTGCATTGGCCAGGGCATTGCTCGGAAACACGCCCGATCTCGACGCGACTCTCGCGGCATCCGAACGCAGGGTATTAGCCATCAAGAGCACGCCGTTGCTGACCATGGTGCACCTCGCTCGTGGTGCAGCGGCGCTTGGTGAGGGGCGCAACGACGACGCGTTTCGCCATCTCTGGCCGGTCTTCGACGAAGACAGCGGCCTCTTCCATCGCTTCGTGCGGTGGAACGCAACCCTCGACATCGCCGAAGCCGCAGCGCGAAGCGGGCACGCAGAGAGTCTCGTCCCCGTGATGGCTGATCTCGAAGGCGTCGCCGCGCGGAGCACGCCGCCAGTGCTCTGCCTCCAGCTGGCATGCGCGAGGCCGCTCCTGGCTCCTGACGATGCCGCCGAACGGCTCTTCGCCACAGCACTCTCGAACGATCTGTCGCAGTACCCATTCCTGCAGGCTCGGACGTTGTTCTCGTACGGGAGCTGGCTGCGCCGTCAACGGCACAGTGCCGACTCGCGTGAACCGTTGCGCCGGAGCATCGAGCTGTTTGATTTGCTTGGTGCAGCGTCTTGGGCGAAGCGAGCGCGACAGGAGCTCCGCGCGACCGGTGAGACGGTCGGGCCTCGGACGCCCGATGCACGTGACCGTCTGTCGGCTCAGGAGCTCCAGATCGCACGACTCGCCGCCGCGGGCCTGTCCAATCGGGATATCGGCGAGCGACTCTTTCTGTCGCATCGCACGATCGGCTCACACCTGTATCGCATCTATCCCAAGCTCGGCATCACCGGGCGCGGTCAACTGCGCGAGAGCCTCGCGAGCACTGTGGGCGACTGAGAATTCAGTCGTTCTACACAAGCGAAGCGTCCGTCCTCGACCCAGGATGGTGGTCAGTCAGACCCCGACACGAGGACACTCCTATGAGCGACAAACCGAACGTTGTACTCGTCCATGGCGCATGGGCGGATGGATCGAGCTGGAGCGCGGTGATCGAATCGCTCCAGGCGAAAGGCTACGCGGTGATCGCACCGCAATTCCCGGAGAGCTCACTGGCCAACGATGTCGCGCGGCTCCGCGAGGTGCTCCTGCGCCAGAGCGGCCCGACCGTGGTTGCCGGTCACTCCTACGGTGGACACATCATGACGGCACTCGGGCCGGAACATCCGAACGTCGCGGCGCTCGTGTACATCGCCGCATTCGGGCTCGACCAGGGAGAGTCACTCGGCGCCCTCCTCGGGAGTGGGCCGCCAACGCCGGCGTTGGCACACCTGATCGTGGACGAACAAGGCTTCGGCTGGCTGCCTCAAGAGGACTTCGTGGCGCACTTCGCCGGAGACGTCGATCCAGTGAAGGCCAATGTCATGTACGCGGTCCAGCAGCCGATCTCGCTGAGCACGTTCGAGGACGTCATGGGGGAGCCGGCGTGGAAATCGCTGCCGTCGTGGTATCTCGTGGCAACCCACGACGAGGCCATCCCACCGGATGTTGAGCGCATGTTCGCCAAGCGCATGGGTGCGACCACCATCGAAGTCCCCTCCAGCCATGTCGCGATGGTGTCTCACCCGAACGAGGTCGTACAGCTGATCGAGGCTGCGGCCGCAGCAGTCGGCGGCGCTCGGAATTTGGAATCCGCCGGCAGCGCGCAACGCCAGGCATGAGCTGACTACAAGGAGATCGCAACTATGCCGATGATCGATGTGTACGCTGAGTCGGGAACGTTCAAAGACCGCAAGACGCTCGCGCGCGACCTCGCCGCGGCCGTCATGCGCTGGGAGGGCGTCCCGGACATTCCCCTGTTCAAGGACAACACTGCAGCTTTCATCCACGAGCTTCCGGCCGACTCGCTCTCAGACGTGTCGAGTAGCGGGCACCACATCCGAGTGCAGGTGCTGACCCCGGCGGGAGTTCTGAACCGGGACAAGCAACTGGGCGTCGTCAAGGAGCTGACGGAGATCGTCGTCGCGGCGGCCGGTGATCCCGACCTTGCCGCGCGCACCTGGGTGCTGATCACCGAGTCGCCCGATGGTGGCTGGGGAATCGCCGGTCACGCCAACACCGGCGCCGACATTGCCAACCTGGCGAGACAAGCACTCACCGGTGGCTCCGGTTAGCCGACGCTGGTTTGGGCGGCGTACGTCGCATTGATGAGCGTGACGAGTCCCCACGGCGTCACTGAGTAGGTCTTGCCACGGCCGAAATCGGTTGCGATCAACATGTCATCCGGCGTCCAGAGCGTCGGGGCCAGGTCGTCGGCAGCTGGGGTGGTCACGACATGGCCGCTCGTCAGGTCGAGCAGGACGAGCTGGGTACCCGTTGCAGTTGGGGGGCATGAGAGGGAAACCGCTGCGAAACTGGCATCAGACGATAGCGCCACCCCGCCATTGATGCACTGCTGTGCAGTCAACCCCGGAATGCTGTAGTTGGTCTGTTTGCCGTTGGGCGCGATGACCCGAATCCCTGGTGCCGAACCCCCAACGGAACATGCGATCGTCCCGTCGTCGGCGATGTCCTGGAAGTTGCAATCCGTTCCGATTCGAGATGCAAGACCAGTGGCCACGCCCGTCGCGGGATTGATGAGGATGGCCGGTGAGATCGCCAAAGTCGAGGCGGCGAAACTGCCGCAGTCATTGCGGCCAGACGCCACGATGCCGGCAGCCGTCCACGCCACAAGACTGACCTGCGTGACCCCCGCGCCGAATGACGCACTCCCGATCTTCCTCGCTCCGTTGCCATCGTCGGTGTAGATATCGAACGCCGCTCCAGTGGACGATCCGCAGGCCGGCGAATTGGTTTGCACGGCCCACGCCCACGCCCGACCATCATCGCGTCCAACCACTGACGGAGAACCGGCAACGCTCTTCTCGAGTGTTGTGAGGGTGCCATCTGGCGATACCGCGACGATTGAAACCGGTCCGCTCGGCCCGGCGATCTGATGGTCGTCGGTTCCGATCATTCGACCGCCCAACGGACCGGAGATGGTCAATGTCCCGTCACCACCGATGACAGGCCCCGAGGGCATCGGACCAGTCGTCTGTCCGCTTGCCAGCATCAACACAGCGTTCTCGCTGTCGAACGCGACGAGGAGTGGCATGAACGAGAAAGGCGCCGGGGACGGTGCCGGTGCCGGTGCATCAGTTGCTGAGGTGCTTTTCGACACGGGCCGTGCTGTGGGCGTCGTTGCCCCGCTGCCGAGAGCGATGGTGGACGCCTTTGACGTTGTTGCTGAGACCGTCGCCGGTCCACAGGCGGCCAGGATGGCCGCGCTGGCGATCACCAGCGCGATTCGTTGGATCCGCACCGTTGGCTCCTTTTCACCTTCGGAAGATGCCCGGGTAACGACCGCATCTTCGTTTGGGTTACACGATTGAAGCGTTTGTGGTGCTGACAGCGACAAGCAACCACGAGTTTGTATTCGGCGCGGTACCCGAACGCGGTGCCGGCGCCCGCTTGACCCGGTAGGCTTGCCCGTAATGTCGCCGCTGTTCCACAAGAGCGAAGGGAAGCTTGCTCGGGAAGCCGCCGGACAGGCGGAGTTCGAGCGCCTGATCAGTCTCTCGCCAGCCGAACTCGGGGTCGAGCTGATGCCGGCGTTCGGACCGGACGGACCGCATGGCCAGGGGCCGAATGGTGGTATCAACATCCTCCAGGTACTCGCGTGGGTCAACGATGCGCATTTCGCACGAGGAATCAGCTACATCAGCAAGTTGCAAGAGGCGGTCCGCGAAGGAATCCAGGCGCTGGACCACGCCGGCCTGGTGATCACCTCGGGTGGACGGGACGGTACCTGGACGGCGGTAACGCGGCTCGGTCAGACGGCCCTCGCGGCCGGCACCGTCGCTGAGCTCATGTCCGGACCGGCGACGCCAGAACCTCCAGCATCTGGCTGAAGCGGCTGACACCCGCACGCAGGTCAAGGCCGGATTCGCAGATCCCCTAACGCGGCCAGTCGAGGTCGACCACAAGCGGCGCATGGTCTGACGGGAGCGTCCCTTTGCGAGCATCGCGATCGATGTACGCATCCTTCACGGCCGGCGTGACCCCGTGGTCGAGCAGCACGAGATCGATTCGCATGCCGAGACCTTTGTGGAAGTTCCCGGCGCGGTAATCCCAGTAGGTGAACGGCCGGCCCTTGAATGCGCGAGGATGGATGTCGTCGAGCCCAAGGCTGGTGAGCGCGACGAGCGCCTGGCGCTCCTGCGGACTGACGTGCGTCGACCCGATGAACGCGGCGGGATCCCAGACATCATCGTCGGTCGGTGCGATGTTGAAGTCGCCGCAGACAACCAGCGGAGGAGACGTGGACTGCGATGCGAGCAAGGCCGTGCGAAGCGCCGCGAGCCAGTTCAGCTTGTACGGGAAGTGATCACTGTCGAGCGCTCGGCCGTTCGGGACGTACACCGACCAGACACGGAGTCCCCCACAGGTCGCGGTCATCGCCCGAGCCTCTGCTTCGGGAAACCCCGGCTGTCCGTCGAAGCCGCGTGCAACGTCGCCCATCCCCACACGTGAGATGATCGCCACGCCGTTCCACCGCCCCTCCCCGTGCAGCGCAACCTCGTATCCGAGCGCCTCCACCTCCGCACGCGGAAAGGCGTCATCCGCGATCTTGGTCTCCTGCAGGCAGAGGATGTCGGGGCTGCTCTTTTCCAGCCAGTCGACCAGTCGAGGCAGCCGCACGACGACCGAGTTCACGTTCCAGGTGGCGAGTCGCATCGGGCAAGGATAGGGCCGAGGCCGGTGACCCGATGCTCACCAACGGCGTGTCAGAGTCGGAGCCCTGCCTCAAGCCGTGCCATGCCCTGGTCGAGCAGGGTCGCAAGGTTGACCGTCGGGTCATCCATGATGGCGAACATCACCGCCATTGCGACGCCGACCACCGCACCCGCGGTCGTCAACACATCCATATCGTCCGACTGGCGGTGGGTTCGCTCGGCAAGGACCTCGGCGAGCAGGCGCATCGCCTGGCCGAACTGGTCCAGCATCGCCGCTCGCAGCTCGGGAACGGAGAGGATGAGATGCATCCTCTCGGTCTGCTCTTCGACGTCCTGCGGCGATAACCGTGCGAACGCCTCGTTGAAGGCGCGGCGCAGCGCCTGGATGGGGCTGAGCTCCGGCGGTTGACTCTGAAAGGCGGCAACGATGATCGGATCGAAGTCGTCGGTCAGCACCACATCGGCCTTGGTCGGGAAATACCGAAAGAACGTGCTCTCGGAAACCTCGATCTCGTCGATGATCTGCTGCACCGTGGTGGATTCATAGCCCTGTGTGATGAAGAGATGCAGCGCCTGCGCGCGGATTGCCTCGCGGGTCCGCTCTTTCTTTCGCTCCCGAAGCCCGGAGGGACGCAGGTCAGCGGACATTGGCAAGCTGTCGCTCCTGGTCGGATTCCACCTGCTGATTGTCATGCAACGCATTGGCGCGCGGCAGGAAGACCAGGGTGAGTATCAGACCGGCGACCGCGATCCCCGCCGACACGGCCAACGCAACGTCCATGCCGTCAACGAACGCGCTGCGCACCGAATGGAGCAGCGCAGGCGACCCGAGCTGTTGCGCGACCGCAACGCCGCCGAAGACGCTCTGGCGGACCGCTGCAGCTGCCGGAGCCGCAATCCCCGACAGCGCAAGGTGCGACAGGTAGATCGAGCTGAGCACGCTTCCAAGGATGGCCGTCCCAAAGGGACCACCAACCTTGTTCACCGCCTGAAGCACCGCTGATCCCACGCCACTGCGCTCCTCGGAGAGCTCGACCAGGGCTGCCGAGGTTGACGTGGAGAGTGCCAGACCCAAGCCGACGCCGATGATCGCCATCCAGCCGGCCACAAAGAGGGTGCTCGAGCTCACGCCCGTGGTTGTCCCGATGAGCAGTCCGACGGCGATGAAGGCGAACCCGGCGCCGGCGGTCAGCTTCGCGCCGATCAACTTGACCACGCGGTCGGAAGGGATCGCGCCGACGATGAGACCGGCGATCACGGGGAGGAGGCGCAGACCCGAACCCATGGCGTCGGTACCGAGCACCCCCTGAAAGTACTGGGGCAGTGTGAAGAGCACGCCGATCATCGAGAGCACAGCGATGGCCGCAAGGATGACGCCCCACGTGAACGACGCCGAGCTGAACAGCGAGAGGTCGAGCAGCGGCTCGCCGGCAGGCTGCCGGTTGAGGTGCCGCTCCCAGGCGAAGAAGCCCACCAACACCACCACGCCGCCGCCCATCGCCAGGATCGCGGTCGCGTCGGTCCACCCATCCATTCCCGCGGTGATCAGCCCATAGGTGAGGGCGACGAGGCCCGCGATCGACAGGACAACCCCGACCAGATCGATCCCCGGGCGCTCCGACGCACGCGATTCGGGCACCAGTGTCGCCAGGGCGACCAGCCCGATCAGCGCGACGGGAACGTTGATCAGGAAGACCCACCCCCACCAGAAGTTGGTCAGCAGCCATCCGCCGAGGATGGGGCCGATCGGGAGTGCCAGGAAGTTGGCGGCCGCCCAGATGCCGACAGCCTTGGGACGCTCCTCCTTGGTGAAGAGGACCGTGAGCGAGGAGATCGCCATGACGATGACGCCGGATCCGGCCAGCCCGAGGAGGACGCGCGCCGCCAGGAACTCCCCCACCGACGTTGACAGGGCACACGCCAGCGATCCCAGTCCGAACAGACCGAGGGCGATGAGCAGCACCTTCTTGTGGCCGTACCGGTCACCGAGCAACCCTGCCGGGAGCATCGCCGCCGCCAGCACCAACAGGTATCCGGACGAGAACCACTGGAGGTCCGACTCCGATGCGTGCAACGTCCTGGCGAGCGTCGGTAGCGCGACGCTGAGGACCGTCCCATCGAGGCCCACCGCCAGGACACCCATGCTCACCGCGGCGAGCGCCCACCACCTCCGCGCACCTGTGGTCTTCATGACAGCTACCTTAATCTGATGGTTCCCTCCTCATGATGGTAACACGCACGAAAGACGCACTGGTCGCACCTATGAGTCCCACCACCCCCCGGCGTATCCTCCCCTGCACGCGTCCGAGCATTGGCCGAGGTGGAACGGATGACAACGAAGTTCTTGCTGGCGGAAGACGATCTACCGTCGCACTGGTACAACATCCTCGCGGACGTCCCGGAGCCGCTCGGGGCCTTCCTGAGCCCGCGGACGCTCGAGCCGCTCACGCCACCCGATCTCACCCCGATCTTCCCCATGGCGATCATCGGGCAGGAGGTGTCAGCCGAGCGCTGGATCGAGATCCCCGACCGGGTCCGGGACATCTACAAGATGTGGCGCCCGACACCGCTGTATCGCGCCACGCGTCTGGAAAAGGCGCTCGACACCCCCGCACGGATCTTCTACAAGTACGAGGGCACGTCTCCTGCGGGATCGCACAAGCCCAACACCGCTGTGGCGCAGGCGTACTACAACGCCGAGGAGGGCATCAAGCGCCTGACGACGGAGACCGGCGCCGGCCAGTGGGGCTCAGCACTCGCCTTCGCCGGCGGCCTGTTCGGCCTCGAGGTCATGGTCTACATGGTCAAGGTCTCGTACGAGCAGAAGCCCTACCGCCGCGCGCTCATGGAGACCTGGGGCGCCAGGGTCCTCCCCTCCCCGACCGACCAGACCGAATTCGGCCGCAGCGTGCTGGCGAAGGAGCCCGAGTCGCCTGGCAGCCTCGGCATCGCCATCTCCGAGGCCGTCGAGGATGCCGCCACCCGCGACGACAGTCACTACTCGCTCGGATCGGTCGTCAACCACGTCCTGCTTCATCAGACCGTGATCGGGCAGGAGGCCCAGAAACAGATGGAGATGGCCGACGCCTATCCCGATGTTGTGATCGGGTGCGTCGGCGGCGGATCCAACTTCGCCGGCCTCGCGTACCCCTTCCTGGCGGATCGCCTCGCCGGCAAGACCAATACGCGATTCATCGCTGCCGAACCGGCCGCGTGTCCGACGCTGACGCGGGGTCTCTACGCATACGACTTCGGTGACACCGCCGGGATGGGCCCGGTCGTTCCGATGTACACGCTCGGGCACAACTTCATTCCCGACACGATCCACGCCGGTGGGCTGCGCTATCACGGGGATGCGCCTTCGCTCTGCCTGCTCGTCAAGAACGGATTCATCGAAGCGCGCGCGTACAAGCAGAATGAATGCTTCGCAGAAGCGGTGCGCTTTGCGCGCAGTGAGGGGATCCTGCCGGCGCCCGAGCCATCGCATGCGCTCCGTGCGGTCGCGCAAGAGGCTGCCGCGGCACGCGAGGCGGGAGATTCGCGCGTGATTCTCTTCAATCTCTCCGGCCACGGACACTTCGATCTCGGCGCCTACGACGCGTACTTCGCCGGCAAGCTCCAGGATGTCGAGCTCCCGCAGGAACGACTCGACACCGCGCTCGCCGAGCTGCCGAAAGTGCCCGCCGGAGCCGCGTAGCCTTCGCGTCCGACCCCGACTCGACCGGCGACTTCGCCCTCAGGCGTCGAGCGTGGCGCGCACGTGGTCCGGCAGGTCCGCGGCAACAAACGGCTTCGACACCCGGTGGATCCCACGCTGCACCACGCCCTGCGAGGTGATCACCGACTCGGGTATCCGAAGAGCGCCTCTGCCTGCGAATTCACGAACAGGATGGTGCCGTCGGCCACGACCGCGACCACCGCATCCGGAACCGCCTCGAGGAAGGTCGCAAAGAGCGCACCGCCGGTCGGCGCGCTGCTCGCGGCGAGGGTCACGCCCCGGAGCTTTCGGGAGTTCCTCGTGTATCCGTCTCGGTCGGTGGCGGGGTGCGACTGACCCCGTCGGCTCTGGCGCGCTTCGCCTTCTCGACTCGATTCGCCGAGATCATCCGGGTCATGAGCTCACCAAAACCTACCTCGGGCGGGAGGGGATCCTGCCTGGGTGTCGTCTGACGGCCGGTCATGACGTGGTGTTGCCTGGAAGCATTCCCCCACCCTGGGCCTTCCTGGCCGATACGCCGCACGAACGCCGACGTCGGCACAGGCTCGGCTCAGAAGCGTTGCAATCTGCGCGATTGCGACGTTCCCGGCCTGGTTGTTCGCCGTCGGACCGCGAGCCAGCTCTCGCGGCCTTGCCGGGTGCGAAGGCAGTTTCCGCGGGTGCGCGTAGGCTGGAATCGTTCACCGTTCGGAACCAACAACTGGAGCGCAGATCAAACACGCCGACTCGGTCCTGCAATCC
>Ga0182015_10005059_pt1 | contig 13894 bp, 10 predicted proteins | sample 712P3MmetaG_FD_120478 | JGI IMG/M metagenome (GOLD analysis project Ga0182015, IMG submission 120478) | Permafrost microbial communities from Stordalen Mire, Sweden - 712P3M metaG | ecosystem: Environmental > Terrestrial > Soil > Wetlands > Permafrost | place: Sweden: Stordalen | collected...
AAGTTGCGCGAATGCGGCATTGCCGTCGAGCTGCCGCCCGAGGCCATGAAATTCAAGAAGTCTCTCGGGCTTGCGGATAAGCTCGGCGCACGCTATGCGCTGATTATCGGCGAAGACGAGGTGACATCCGGCACGTATACACTAAAGCGCCTCGCTGACGCCGAGCAGAAAAAGCTCAATGAGAATGACTTGTTGGAATATCTGGAATCTGAAAGAAGGGGCTCTGGTGCTTGATACGCTCGGAAATTTGAAACGCACAAAATATTGCGGCGAGCTGCGCGCGGCGGATGCCGATACCGACGTCGTCCTGATGGGCTGGGTCCACCGGCGGCGCGACCTAGGGCAGCTGATTTTCATTGATCTGCGCGACCGCGCCGGAATCGCACAAATCGTCTTCAACCAGGAGCAGAATCCGGAGGCTCACGCCAAGGCCGAAGACTTGCGCTCGGAGTTCGTTGTGGCCGTCGAGGGCCGCGTGATTCGCCGGCAGAAATCGAATCCCGAGATCGCGACAGGCGAAGTGGAAGTGGTCGCCACGCGGCTGCTCATTTTGAACACGTCGAAAACACCGCCATTCCAGATCGAGGACGACGTGACCGCGAACGAGGAAACGCGGCTGCGCTACCGTTATCTCGATCTTCGCCGGCCGCGCTTGCATGGCAATATCGAATTGCGGCACCGCGTTGTCTTCGAGATTCGGAAATCGCTCGACGAACAGGGTTTTTTCGAGATTGAGACGCCGTTGCTCACGCGATCAACTCCGGAAGGAGCCCGCGACTGCCTTGTGCCGAGCCGCATTCATCACGGGCAGTTCTACGCGCTGCCGCAATCGCCGCAGATCTTCAAGCAGATCCTGATGATTTCCGGCATGGACCGCTATTTTCAGATATGCAAGTGCATCCGCGACGAAGACTTTCGCGCCGATCGTCAGCTTGAATTCACGCAGCTGGACCTGGAGATGTCGTTTCCGCGTCAGCAGGACGTGTTCGATGCGATCGAGCGAGTGATGGAGCGCGTCTGCGCGCTCGCCGGCATAAAAGTGCAGCGGCCTTTTCGCCACATGGAGTACAAGGAGGCGCTGCGTCGGTACGGCTCGGACAAGCCCGACCTACGCTTCGGCATGGAGCTGCATAACGTGACGCAATTCTTCGAGCCGGCACGCGGCGTGCTGCATTTTGAAGGCAACGTACAGGCGATGGTCGCGCCGGGAGCGGCTGGCTGGTCGCGCAAGCAGCTCGATGAACTTGCCGAATTCGCGAAGGCGGCCGGTGCGCGCGGCGTTTACACGGTGAAAGTGACGGCTGAGGGAACTTCGTCGCCCCTTGAAAAGAATCTCGGCATGGACGGACTGAAGAAACTGGCCGCCGCCGTTGGTGCAAAGCCGGGCGATCTGATCGTCGCCGCGGCAGCCCGGGAGCAAATCCAGCACAACGATACTTCCTTGAACGTAGTCGGGCAGATTCGGCTGCATCTTGGCGACAAACTGAATTTGATCGACCGCACCAAATGGGAGTTTCTCTGGATCACGGGATTCGCCTTGTTCGAATGGAGCGAGCGCGACAAGCGTTGGGTGAGCGCGCAGCATCCGTTTACCGGGATATTCGAGGAGGATATCGAAAAGCTCGAGACAGCGCCGTGGGAATGCCGCTCCAAGGGCTACGATATTGTGTTGAACGGCAACGAACTTGGCTCGGGCAGCATTCGGATCCACCGGCAAGACGTGCAGGCGCGCATGTTCAAGGCGCTGGGTTTGACTGACGAGCAGGCGAAGCACCGCTTCGGGTTTTTTCTCGATGCGCTGACCTACGGCACTCCCCCGCACGGCGGCATTGCGCTTGGCATTGACCGCATCGTGATGCTCCTGGCCGGCGAAAAATCGCTGCGGGACGTGATCGCATTCCCGAAGACAACCAAGGCGCAAGATTTGATGTCGGAGGCGCCCTCAACCGTTGATGAGGATCAGCTCGACGAGTTGGGAATCGCCATTAAAAAGGAAGCCGAGTAGCTGATGTCGCGGATACGCATACTGGCGGAGAACGTCGCGAACAAGATTGCGGCGGGCGAGGTGGTCGAGCGGCCCGCGTCGGTGGTGAAGGAGCTGCTCGAAAACGCGCTCGATTCGGGCGCGCGCTCGATTCGGATCGAGGTCGAATCGGGCGGCAAGCGGATGATCCGCGTGATTGACGACGGCAGCGGAATGAACCACGACGACGCGCTGCTCGCTTTCGAGCGACATGCGACGTCGAAACTGCGCACGGCGGACGATCTGCTTTCGATTGCGACGCTGGGATTTCGCGGCGAGGCTTTGCCCACCATTGCGGCGATCTCGCGGCTGCTCCTTGAAACGCGCACTCCGGAGGAAGAGCAGGGAACTCGCATCGAGTTCGCGGGCGGAAAGCTTATCAGTGTGAAGCCCGCCGGTATTCCGGCGGGGACTTCGATCAGCGTTGCGGATATTTTCTATTGCGTGCCCGCTCGGCGAAAATTCCTGAAATCCGAGACGACCGAGCTAGGCCACATCGCCTCGCTGGTCACGCACTACGCGCTCGCCCATCCTGAGACGCATTTTCTGCTCAAGACACCGTCGCAGTTGATTCTCGACTGCGCGCCGGTGGAGAAACTTTCCGAGCGCGTCTACCAGCTTTTCGGTCGGCAGGCGCTCGAGGAATTAATGGAGATTCCGCCGAACGAGGGCCCGGTGCGGTCCGCGATCACCGAGCCTCAGCTCGAGGCGGACGAACAGGCGGCGACGCTGCGAATCAGCGGGTTTGCCTCGCGCCCCGAGGTGCAGCGCTCAAATCGCAATGGAATCTACATTTTTGTGAACCGGCGGCTCGTGCGCGACCGCCTGCTGCTCCACGCGATTCATGAGGCCTACCGTAACGTTACGCCACCGGGAGTTTTTCCGGTGGTGCTGCTGTTTCTCGATCTGCCGTATCAGGAAGTGGACGTGAACGTGCATCCGGCGAAAATCGAGGTGCGCTTCCGCCATCCGCAGTTCGTCCACGATTTCACGCGCGATGCGCTGCGCCACGCGCTTTCAATCGCGCGGCCGATCCCCGGCTTTCCGGTGGCGCGCGCAGCCGCCGCGGGCGCGGCATCTGGGACCGCAGCTTCAGCGGCTGGCGGCGCGCCTGCAGGTTATTCGGCGGCCGGGGCGGTGGCTCTGCCGCCGGGGCCGCCACGCGCTGAAATTCCCATGTCGCTAGCGTCAAGCGCGGGCACAGCTGAAGCGTTTGAATTGAGCGGCGGGCCCGACCGGCCATTTGCTCAGCGGCTCGGATTTGATTCGAATGCCGCGATGAATTTTCCTTTGCCTGTGCCGGAGGCTTCGGCGGAAACGATTGCATCCGCGGCCGGCAGCGACCACGGCACAGGCGCGCTTCCCAGCCCCGAAGAGATCGCGGACTTGAAGCCGCTCGGTCAGGTGAACGCGAGCTTTATCATCGCGGTGAATGGCGAGGGCTTGTGGATTATTGACCAGCACGTGGCGCACGAACGCGTGCTTTTCGAGCAGCACCTGCGGGCGCGACGCGAGGGCGAGCTGGGCGGGCAGCGAATGCTGCTCCCCGTGATCGTTGAGCTGAGCCCGCGGCAACTGGTGACATTCGATCAGATCAGCGAAGAGCTGGGCGCCAATGGATTTGAAGCCGAGCTGATGGGCGCGCGGAGCGTGGCGATTCAGGCCGCGCCGGCCGGCATTGCAGGCGGCGACGCCGAAAAGCTGCTCTTTGAGATACTCGACGGAATTGCACGCGAGAACCAATCCATCTCGATTGATTCCCTGCAATCGAAGATCGCGGCTTCGACTTCCTGCCACGCGGCCATCAAGGTGAACACGCCTCTCGACACCGCGAAAATGGAGTGGCTGCTCGGTGAACTCGCGAAAACCGAGTATCCGATGAGCTGCCCGCACGGCCGCCCGGTCGTGCTGCGCTATTCGGTGCGCGAAATCGAGCGCGCGTTCAAGCGGATTTGACGTGGACAGGCTAGGCTTTTGGATCTTTGCGACTGGTATAGTCTTCGGATGGATCGGAATCCATTTCAATTCTAGGATGCGGGACGATGTGAAGCGTTTGGCACCCTCGCGGGCTGTTGGCCTGAGAAACCTATTCGACACGATCGACAATGGCCGAATATGGAGGGAGCACAAGCGTGTTTTTCCCAAGAGTCGAGTTAGGAATCGGGCGAAAGCCTTCTTCGTCGCCGCCCTGTTCTTGGTATTGGTAAGCTTTGTGCTCCTCGGCGTCAGAATATGAAAGGGTTGATCATCGCGATTGACGGGCCGGTCGGTTCGGGGAAAAGCACGCTCGCGCGGCGCGTGGCAGCGTTGCTTGGGTACACCTACCTTGATACCGGCGCGATGTACCGGTCCGTGGCGCTGAAGGCGCAGCGCCGCGGCTTGCCGCTCGATTCGGGCGACAAGCTGTCGGCGCTGGCGAGCGAGACTCGGATTGATTTGCGCCAGATGGACGGCGCTGCTGATGGCACGCAGCAAGTTCTGCTGGATGGCGAAGACGTGACGGCGATGATTCGCACCTCTGAGGTGGCGCAAGCGGCTTCCAAAGTGGCGATGGTTCCCGGTGTGCGCAAAGTGCTGGTGGCCGAGCAGCGCCGCGCGGGCGAAAAGGGCGGCGTGGTGATGGAGGGCCGCGACATCGGCAGCGTCGTCTTCCCGGACGCGCAGCTGAAGATTTTTCTCACAGCGTCGCCCGAAATCCGGGCGGAGCGGCGCTGGCGCGAGCACCAGCAAAAGGGCGATGCGATCGATCTCGCGCGCACGCTGGGGGAAGTTCACGAGCGCGACCAGCGCGACCGCGAACGCGCCTCCTCGCCGCTGGTCCGCGCGGAGGACGCGGTGGTAGTGGACAGTACCGCCATGGAGTCCGAGGAAGTCGCGCGGCTGGTCGTGCTGCTGGCAAAAGAGCAGGGGGGTGGTCGAGCAACCTGAGATTTGGCGCCGCGCCGGGACTACTTGCTGCGATAAAGGCCGCGCATGGGAAGGCGCTCCGCGCCGTCCGGATTCTGTCGTGGCTGAAGCCACGACTCACCAGGCAGTCCTGTAGCGGAGTTCGCTCGGCTTTACCCGCGAAGAATCCGTCATTCCAAGGGCGCAGTTTGGCCGAGGAATCCCTCTTCGTGTGAGGTCCTCGCCATGCGAAAACGCCGAGGAGAGGTTCCTTGGACACACAACGCCCTCGGGATGACAATGCTCAATGGCGCCCAATGTCGAGCAGTTATTTGGCTGGGAAGGAATTAGGTCGGGCTGGACATGGACGACAGGAATTCGCCGTTGGTTTTCGTCTTCGAGAGGCGGCCCAGCAAAAGTTCCATCGCTTCGACGGTCGAGAGCGGGCTCAACACCTTGCGCAGGACCCAGATGCGGTTCAGCTCGTCGGCGGGAAGCAGCAACTCATCTTTTCGCGTGCCAGAACGATTGATGTCAATCGTCGGGAAAACGCGCTTATCCACGAGCCGGCGGTCGAGGTTGATTTCCATGTTGCCCGTGCCCTTGAACTCTTCGAAGATGACGTCGTCCATGCGGCTGCCGGTGTCAATCAGGGCCGTGGCCATGATCGTGAGCGAGCCGCCCTCCTCGATATGCCGCGCGGCGGCGAAGAACCGCCGAGGCCGCTGCAAGGCGTTGGCGTCAATACCGCCGGAGAGAACCTTGCCTGATGGCGGTGTGACGGCGTTGTAGGCGCGTCCCAGACGCGTGAGCGAGTCGAGCAAGATCACGACGTCGCGCTTGTGTTCAACCAGGCGCTTGGCCTTTTCGAGCACCATTTCCGCAACTTGAATGTGGCGCTGCGGCGGCTCATCGAACGTCGAGCTGATCACCTCGCCCTTCACCGTGCGCTGCATGTCCGTGACTTCTTCCGGCCGCTCGTCAATCAGCAGCACGATCAGCGCGATTTCGGGATGGTTCGTGGTGATCGAATTTGCGATGGACTGCAGCATCATCGTCTTGCCGGTGCGCGGCGGCGCGACGATCAAGCCGCGCTGGCCCTTGCCGACGGGGCAGAGCATGTCCAGGACGCGTCCGGTGAGATTTTCCTTGGTGGTCTCCAGGCGAATGCGCTCCGAAGGGTAGAGCGGCGTCAAATTGTCGAAGAAAATCTTGTTCCGCGTGACTTCGGGATCCTCGAAGTTAACGGCCTCGACCTTGATCAGCGCGAAGTAGCGCTCGCCGTCCTTCGGCGGGCGAACTTGCCCGGAGACGGTGTCGCCCGTGCGCAGGTCGAATTTGCGGATCTGCGACGGCGAGACGTAGATATCGTCCGGACCGGGCAGATAGTTGTACTCGGGGGCGCGCAGGAATCCGAAGCCGTCGGGCAGGCATTCGAGAACGCCCTCGGAGAAAATGAGGCCGTTCTTTTCCGTCTGCGCGCGGAGTATCTGGAAGATCAACTCCTGCTTGCGCATCCCGGAGGAGCCGGGAATATTCAGCTCCTTGGCGATTTTCGCCAAGTCGGTGATGTTCTTGTCTTTCAGTTCTGCAAGGCTAATGCTCATCGATTTCTTTCCTTCTCAAGCCTGTGATTCAGGCACGATTGTTGTTTGGTTTCGATCCGGGGCGGGCGCGTTCGATTGAGGCACTCAATCCCAGATTACAAATTGGGTTTATGTAATGAAAATCCTTACGCTTCGGTCGCGGGCCGAACCTGCCGGGGAGCAGATGTGGGAGGACCGAAGGCCTTAATTGGCTAATTCATTGTCTTGCGTGACATCCGCGCCAAACTTGGGTTCCACTCCGGCTACAGGGGGGTGCCCAGCAATGGGCAGCGGCTTTTCAAGCGCGAATTCCAGCACCTGATCCATCGACTCGACGAAATGGATGGACATCTGCGTCAGGATCTCCGGCGGAATATCCGCCAGGTCTTTCTCATTGTCTTTCGGGAGAATGAGGGTGCGCAGGCCCAGGCGGTGCGCCGCGAGCAGCTTTTCCTTCACGCCGCCGATCGGCAGGACCTTACCGCGAAGAGTGATCTCGCCGGTCATGGCCACATCGCAGCGGACCGGGATGCGCGTGAGCGCGCTGACGATCGAGGTGCAGAGCGTAATGCCGGCGGAGGGGCCGTCCTTGGGGATGGCGCCTTCGGGCACGTGGATGTGGATATCTATGTGGCGATAAAAGTCCTTGGGCAGGCCGAATAGATGGCTGCGCGAGCGCACGTAACTCATGCCGGCCTGCGCCGATTCTTGCATGACGTCGCCAAGCTTGCCCGTCAGCGTGAGGCGCCCCTTGCCCTGCATCAGGGTCGCTTCGGTCGAAAGGACCTGGCCGCCGACTTCGGTCCAGGCAAGACCCGTGGTGAGGCCGATTTCGTTTTTCTTTTCCGCGAAGAAGTCGCGGTACTTCAAGATGCCGAGGTAGTCGTTGACGTTCGTCGCCGTGACCTCGGCCGAAAAACTCTTGCCCTCTCCGACGACCTTGCGCGCCACTTTCCGGCAGACGTTGGCGATTTCGCGATCCAGGTTGCGCACGCCCGCTTCGTGAGTGTAGTGGCGGATGATATGCGTGATGGACTCGTCGGTGAACTTCAGGTTGTCCTTGGTCAGGCCGGTGGCTTCGAGCTCGCGCGAAACCAGGAAGCGCTGCGCGATCTGGTGCTTTTCCTGCTCGGTGTAGCCGGGCAGCCGCAGAACTTCCATGCGGTCCTGCAAGGGCTGCGGAATCGTGTGCAGCACGTTGGCCGTGCAGATGAACATGACCTTCGAGAGATCGTATTCCACGTCGAGATAGTGATCCGTGAACGAGTGGTTCAGCTCCGGATCGAGCACTTCCATGAGCGCCGCCGAGGGATCGCCGCGGAAGTCCATGGACATCTTGTCCACTTCATCAAGCACGAAGACGGGGTTGGTGGTGCCCGCCTTGCGCATCATCTGGATGATCTGGCCGGGCAGGGCGCCGATATAAGTGCGCCGGTGACCGCGGATTTCTGCTTCGTCGCGCACGCCGCCGAGCGACACGCGCACGAACTTCCTACCGGTGGCGCGTCCGATGGACGTGGCAAGAGACGTCTTGCCCACGCCCGGAGGCCCGAGGAAGCAGAGAATCGAGCCCTTCGGGTTCTTTACGAGCTGGCGGACAGCAAGGTATTCCAGTATGCGCTCTTTGATTTTTTCCAGGCCGTAATGATCTTCGCTGAGAATTTGCTCCGCGCGCTTGATGTCGCGGATTTCCTTCGACCGCTTCTTCCACGGCACCGCCAGAAGCCAGTCGAGATAGTTGCGCGAGACGGTGGATTCGGCCGACATCGGCGGCATCATCTCCAGCCGCTTCAGCTCCTGCATGGCCTTTTCCATCGGGCCTTCGGGCATGCCGGAAGTCTCAATCTTCTTCTTGAGCTGCTCGATTTCGTTCGCTTCGCCGCGCCCCAGTTCCTTCTGAATGGCCTTGAGCTTCTCGTTGAGGTAGTACTCTTTCTGGGCCCGCTCCATCTGGCGCTTCACGCGCGTGTTGATCGAGCGATCGACGTTGAGCTTCTCGATCTCGACTTCCAGAATGTCCGCGATGCGGTTCAGGCGCTCGGCCGGCTCGAAGATCTCGAGCAATTCCTGTTTTTCCTCGACGGGAATCTGCAGGTTGGCCGCGATGGCGTCGGAAAGCTTTCCGGGATCTTCCACGCGCACGGCGGCGATCATCGTGTCGTAGTTCAGGCTCTGCGAGAGCTTGACGTATTGCTCGAACAGCGTGGTGACCCGCGCGGACGCCTGCTCGATCTGCGGGCCGGGCTCGGCCTTCACGGGAACCAGACGAACAGAGGCGCGGAAGAAGCCTTCGTCGCTCGTCACCTGCACGATCTTGGCGCGTTCGGTGCCTTCGACCAACACCTTGATATTGCCGTCCGGCAGCTTGACGCTCTGCACGATATTTGCGAGCGTTCCGACCTGGTAGATTTCCTCAGGCTTGGGGTCGTCCACCGAGGCGTCGTGCTGCGTGACGAGGAAAATCTTCTTGTCGCCCGCCAACGCGTCTTCCAGGGCGCGCACGGAGGCTTCGCGGCCGACGATGAACGGGTGCATCATCTCCGGGAAGATGACCATATCCCGCACCGGCATCATCGGTACACGCTTTACGTCGGCTTTTTCCTTGCTGAACATTGAAATTGCTTTGACCTCGAGACCTTAGACTTCCGCGGCGAAAAAAAGCTCGGCGCGCCTACCTGGAGGAACTAGCCGGCTTTTTCGAGCAAGCTCCAGTTGATTTCGCGGCCCTTGACCATGTCCGCGGTGACGACAAAATCGCGAAGTTTACGCTGCGCCGGCAGGTGATACATCATCTCGAGCATCAGGTCCTCGAGAATCATGCGCAGGCCGCGCGCCCCGACTTTACGTTGCAGCGCGAGTTCCGCAACTGTTTCCAGGGCATCGTCGGTGAATCGCAGGCGGACGTTCTCAAATTCGAAGAGTCTTTGATATTGACGCACCAGCGCATTTTTCGGTTCCGTCAGGATGCGCACCAGCGCGCTCTTATCCAGATCGCTTAGCACTCCCATCACCGGCAAGCGCCCGACGAACTCCGGGATCAGGCCGTAGCGAATCAGGTCCGTGGGCTGCGCCTGCTCAAGCACTTCGATATTGCGTCGCGTCGCGGTGGTCGGCTGAGTATCCGCATGGAAGCCCAGCGACTTCTGTCCCACGCGGCGCTCGATAATCTTTTCCATGCCGACGAAGGCCCCGCCGCAGATGAACAGGATGTTCGTAGTGTCAACGGGCGTGAATTCCTGGTGCGGGTGCTTGCGACCGCCCTGTGGCGGGACGTTGGCGACCGTGCCCTCGAGAATCTTCAGCAGCGCCTGCTGCACTCCCTCGCCCGAGACATCGCGGGTAATGGAGGGGTTCTCGTCCTTCTTCGAGATCTTGTCAATCTCGTCTATATATATGATGCCCTGCTGAGCCTTTTGGACGTCGCCATCGGCGGCTTGCAGCAACTTTAAGATGATATTTTCGACGTCTTCGCCGACGTAGCCCGCTTCGGTCAGGGTCGTGGCGTCAACGATGGCGAACGGAACCTCGAGCATGCGCGAGAGCGTTTGCGCCAGAAGCGTCTTGCCGGTCCCCGTGGGTCCGATCAGCAGAATGTTTGACTTCGTCAGCTCCACATCGCCGGGCGTGCGGTTCAGGAAAATGCGCTTGTAATGGTTGTAAACCGCCACAGCCAGCTTCTTTTTCGTTTTGTCCTGGCCGATCACATAGCCGTCGAGAAATGCCTTAATCTCCGGAGGGCGCGGCAGGCGACGATTCGCGGGAGTTGCTTGCTCGCGTTTCTCGTCCTCGAGTATCTGCTGGCAGACGCCCACGCACTCGTTGCAGATATAGGAGCGCGGATATTCCGATGGAGAGCTGATGAGCTTCTCCACCTGCTCCTGCGTCTTATGGCAGAAGGAACAACGCAAAGGCTCTTCTGGGGTGAACCGCTTCACGATTGACGACCCCTCTTGTCCGGACCACCCGAACGATGAATCTAACCCTATTGTAAAACGGAAGACTCACGTCTTACCCGAACTCATCGCTTTCACTACTAACCGTTAGGAACGCCACCCGTTCGGTTCCCAAGGCCCGACTCCATCCACCCGTTCAACTCCAGATGCAACCGCTCCATCCATCATGCGGGAACGGAACTAGCGATGCTTGGTGATAATTTCATCCACGATGCCGTAGGCCTTTGCCTGATCCGCGGTCATGATGAAATCGCGCTCCACGTCTCTCTCGATTTTTTCCACCGGCTGGCCGGTGTGACCCGCGAGCAATGAATTCAGCGAAGCGCGGGTGCGGATAATTTCCTTGGCGTGGATATCAATGTCGGTCGCTTGCCCCGAAAGCCCGGACATCCACGGCTGATGGATCAACACGCGGGAGTTGGGCAGGGCGTAGCGCTTCTTGGGCGTGCCTGACGCCAGCAAGACAGCCGCAATTGAGGCCGACTGGCCGATGCAGTAAGTGACCACGTCGGGGCGGACGAACTGCATCGTGTCGTAAATCGCCATGCCCGCCGAAATCGAGCCGCCCGGAGAGTTGATGTAGATAGAGATGTCCTTCTCGGGGTCTTCGGACTCGAGAAAGAGCAGCTGGGCCGTCACGAGGTTGGCCACATGGTCGTCAATTGGCGTGCCGATGAAGATGATGTGGTCCTTCAGCAGCCGGGAATAGATATCGTAAGCGCGTTCGCCGCGGTTTGTCTGCTCGACAACCATGGGAACCAGCGTTGTGGCACGCGGAATCGCGTCGTCGTTTTTTATCATTTGGAATATTTTACGCGCTGAGGAAACCCGAACCAAACTTACTTTTCACTTTTGGCTGTCTTCTCGATTCGGGCGTTGCTGTAGAGCCAATCAATCGTTTTATTGCTACGCAACTTCGATTTCATCGTATCGAGCGTCCCCTGCTTTGTCAAGCGAGCACGCAACGCCGTTGCCGATTCGCCACCGTGTTCGGCGAGATGCGCGATCTCCTTTTCGAGTTCTTCGTCCGTCGCGTCGATCTTCTCGGCGGTGGCGATGCGGTCGAGCAGCAGCTCGGCCTTCACGTCGGTGACCGAGCGGTCGCGCTGCTGCCGCCGGAGCGCGGCCCAATCCACATTCATGCCGCGCGGGTCCACGCCCTGCGAGGCGAGCGAGCGCACCATGCGCTCCAGGCGCGTGTCCATCTGCCCTTCGATCAGTGCTTCGGGCACGGGGAAGTCGTGCTTGCTGACGAGCTGCTCTAGTATTTTGTCGCGAGCTTGCGAAGCTTGCTGATGTTCCCTCGACGCTTCCAGATTTTCGCGGATCTTCTTGCGGAGCTCGTCGAGAGTCGCCACCTCGGCCTTTTCGCCGGCGGCTTCCTTCACGAATTCATCATTCAGCTCGGGCAGCTTCTTTTCCTTGATGCCCTGCACGTCCACGGTGAAGTCGTAGGTTTTTCCCGCGAGCTTTTGATCGGGATAATCATCCGGGTAGCGAGCTTCGAATTTCTTGGTTTCGCCCGCCGCCGCGCCGCGCAGATTTTCGGTAAAGCTGGCGAGAGTCTCTTCCGCGCCCAGGGGAACCAGGATACTGTCGGCCTCAACCGGCTCGCCGCCGCCGGTGGAAACGCCCTTCAATTTGATGAGAACGGAATCGCCATCCTTGGCCGCGCGGCCTTCGACCGGAACAAACGTCGCGGCGCGTTCCCGCATCTCCTCGATCGCTTTCTCCACCTGAGCGTCGCCGGCCTCGATCTCGTCCACGTGAACGTGAATATCTTTGTAATCACCCAGCTCGAATTCCGGCAGCACTTCGAAGATCGCGCGGAATTTCAGGGGTTCGCCCTCTTTGAATTCGACCTTGTCCACTTCGGGGCGAGTCACCGGGACGAGTTTCTTCTCGTCGAGAGCTTTTTCCAGGTATTCGGGGACGAGCGATTGCACCACTTCGCCCTGTATGTCGTCGGCGAAGCGGCGCCGCACCAGCGTGATCGGCGCTTTGCCCGGACGGAAACCAGGAATGCGGGCGATGCGCGCGATATCGCGTGCCACTTTCTCCGCCACTTTCGTCACGTTGTCGGCCGGAATTTCGAGCTCAATTTCGCGTCTGCAGGTCGCTTCTTCGGTCATAGGGAAAAGTTTCTCCAGGGCAAACAGCCCGCAAGCTCCCGGTTTCTACCCGCCTTTCGCCTGTTCGGAATCCGGGAAGGAGGAGTGCAGGAATGAGCGGCGAGCCCCCCGCCGCATCAGAAAATCGAGTATAGGGAATCCATCTGCGCGCGTCAACCGCGCCATCGAAACAGGATTCAGAGAATCGCGCCTTTGAGCGGCACGATGAATTGAATTCCCGGAATCACTTTGCCCTTCAGATGATCGTCGTTGGTGATGAACAGATCGATCCGAGCTTGCGCCGCGCAGGCAAGTTGAATCGCATCGGGCGCCTTGACGGTCCTGTCCTTTCGTATCGCCGCATAGTGCAGGGCCGTCTCGCGATCGAACGCTACCAGCGTAGCGGTTTGGGTCAGAGCTTCCCAGTAAGATCGCTTGAGCGGTTCGTCTTCCTTCTCCGTCGGCTTGACCAGTACCTCGCCGAGCGTCAGCGTGGAAGAAAACAACTGATCGCCCCGAGCAATCATCCGCCGCCGCAAGGCCTCTACTTCCTTTGACAAGCCTCCGTAGTCTTCGAAAAGGTAGATGAAAAGATTCGTGTCCCAGAAAATGCGGCTCATTCCCATCCCTGGCGCAGCCGGGAGACGTATTGGTCGGCATGTTCATCCGCCCAAAGTTTCTTGCCGGACCCGCGCAATGCAAGAAGGGGATCGTTCTCGGCCTTGGCGAGTCCTCGGGGCGCGAACTCGCGAGCATACCAATCGAGAAGCGAGGCGTACTTCGCGGGTACGTCTTCGCGCTCCGGCGTGATCTTTGACCCCTCACGTCTCAGGTCATAGGAATCGCCCGGCCGAAACAGGCGGCGGTAGTTTTTTCTCGTTTCGAAGAGCATCCGGTACCGGCCGGGATTTGGCGGGCGATTCGCCACGCAATGCTGGACTGTGTGGACATAGACGCCAGGTCGCAGTTTGCCGGCGATGGCCTCGCGTTTTGCTCGTTCGACGATTTCCCCAACGGTGAAATCAATCCGATTGGGATGCTCGCGATGGAGCAGGGCAGTGGCGATCCAAACTTCATCGGCGACGCGAACGTCCGCGGTCTTAGCGACGGGCATACAGTTCTCCTGAGAATTACAATAATACTTGGTATGGAAGAATTGTCAATCCAGAGATGATACCCTACGGTTGAACGAGGATCCTTCTCCACGTGCCGGGCAGCCTGCGGGGGAATTGTTGGTGCGGAAGAAGGGACTCGAACCCCTACGGCCTTTCGGCCACCAGCTCCTAAGGCTGGCGCGTCTGCCAATTCCGCCACTTCCGCTTCCGCCAATTATAA
>Ga0182015_10005061_pt1 | contig 13891 bp, 13 predicted proteins | sample 712P3MmetaG_FD_120478 | JGI IMG/M metagenome (GOLD analysis project Ga0182015, IMG submission 120478) | Permafrost microbial communities from Stordalen Mire, Sweden - 712P3M metaG | ecosystem: Environmental > Terrestrial > Soil > Wetlands > Permafrost | place: Sweden: Stordalen | collected...
CCAACTGTGGGTCCTGTTCGCCCGCGCGATATACGCCGTCCCCGAGCCCACCGTTCCGGTCTTGCCGGTGATCCTCATTGCGCTCGGCACGCTAGTGCTCGCCAACATCGCCGCCGCCATCCCAGGGCGCATCGCTGCCCGCACCCCGGCGGCAGGGATGCTACGAGCACAGTAGGCACGCACCCAGCGCCCCCGCCGAGACCGGCGTTCCTCTCCTGCAGGACTGGCCAGCCGGCGCGACCGCAAGTCGGAAAGGGTGACCACACAAGCGCGCGGCACGCGTGGTTGCAGCAGGCGGCAGGGAACGGCATCTTGGGCGGTCAGCGGTGGCGCTTTCGCAGGTGGCTGCAGGCAGGACCTTCGGCCACCTCCCGGCACACATGCCTTAGGTCCTGGCTTGGCTTGGACTTTACTGTGCGGGGCCGTCACGCAAATCTAGGGAGCTCCGGCTGAAATATGGGGTCTGTCTCCCGAGTCGCGCTCAGCACTGGCCTGCATACCGTCGCATTGATCAGTCCTGCGATCGGGGCATTGTGATGTTCCGCACGGCCGTTCCATCACCAGGCCGCGTGCCTCGATCATCGGAACCTCCCGTGGCTGAGCTGTCGTGGCTGTGTTCTTGCGGCCGGGGCGTGACCGGCCCTGGTGGCGCGAGCGCGCTGTCGTCTGCATCTGCCCGTCCACGCTACGAACTGGGCATCTGCCGGGGAACGTGGTGAGCACCCGTCTTGCTGGTGGGGTTACCCACAGAAGATTTCGGTCGCAAGTGGGGCGAGATCCACTGCGAGCGACTCAGCCCAGGGCATGTACTCGCAGTCTCCGCAGCGCCCGCGACTAGCTGGGTGACCGGTGGCAGCTGCCCATTTTGGTTGTAAGACATGTTGTCTTACAATTGACCTATGACAGAAACGATCACCATCCGAACCGACGAGGCTACGGAACATGCGCTCGATGTGCTGACCGAGGGCGGTGCCTCTCGGTCCGCGGCCATCCGGCAAGCGGTGCTGGAGGCGGCAGCGCGCCGTGAACGTGCTGCGGAGATGCGCCGCGCCGTCCTCCGGATGCCACTGGGCGAGCCAGACGGCATCAACATCGCTGAGGAGTTGTCTTTGTCACGCCAAGAAGAACGATGATGATCTACCTAGACTCGGCGGCCGTCGTGAAGCTGGTCCACGCCGAACCGGAGTCAGAGACGTTACGTGGCTGGCTCGCTGACCGAGCTGAGACTGGCTGGGTCAGCTCGGTTCTCGTCGAGGTGGAGTCCTTCCGCGCACTGGCCAGGTATAGCCCTGAAGCCATCGCGAGACTGAATCCCGTGCTGGACCTGATCGAGCTCGTGGATCTAGATCCCGGAGTCCGGATCCTCGCTCAGACGGTCACGCCGGCGACTGTGCGGAGCCTGGACGCAATCCACTTGGCCACAGCCTTGCGCCTCGGCGTCCAGCTGACTTCGTTTGTCACCTATGACAAGCGCCTGGCCGATGCAGTTGCAGCCGCGGGGCTCACAGTCGATGCGCCTGCCCAGTAGTCCGGCGCGCTAGCGAATTTGCTGACGGGACCGTGCGGGACATGAGAGACGCGGCGGGTACCGGGGGATGGCACGTTGCGGGGAAGGCTGGCGTGGATCGGCATCGCAGTGGGCTGCTGGCGGGATCGGTGGCCATCGCGAACTGCCAGCGGCAGCCTCAGCGCCGCCGCGCGCGTGAACTGCGGGTGTTTGCCATCATGCCGGGTTGGACTGGGTACTGGGCGTTGCCGCGGGTGAGGAGAGGACCCGGAGCGTCGCGAGCGCGTCGGGGGTGAGGCCGCGTTCGGCGGCGTCAGGCAGGCGCTGACCCTGGTCGCTAACGAAGCCGAGCGCGCCTTCCTCGCCGAGCAGATCGCCGATCACACCTTGCCCGCCTGAGGCCCGCCAGTAGCCGCTGATGCCTGCCAGTACCCGCTGATGCAAACGTCCCGCATACGCAGCGGCCTTGCCCAGATGGCGCGGCACGATGGGCGCTGTGCGCCTGCAGCGGTTCCGCGCCCTCATCACTGCCGGTCCTGGCGGCCGCGCGGTCATCGAGGTGCCGTTTAACCCGGGACGAGACGTGGGGTGCCAAGGCCGAGCATCTGGTGGGCGGCACGATCGACGGTCGGCGGGTCCGCGGGAGGCTTTCGCCGGGGCGCCGGCGGATGGGTGCTGCCCGTGAACCCGCGGCGGTTGCGCGACGGGGAAGTGGCGATCGGCGGCGACGTGACCGTTCAGCTGGCACCGGAAGGTCCGCAGCGCGGTGATCTTGCCGACAACATCGCCACGGCCCTGGCGGCCAGCCCGGCCGCGGGCGCATTCTTCGACACGCTGGCACAGTTCTACCGCAAGGCCTACCTTCGCTGGATCGACGCGAACACTCGCCGGCCGGACGTCCGCGCCGGGCCGCTTCAGAGCTGCGCGGCGAGGGCCGGCTCGAGGTCGCGGCCGGCCGGCCGGGCAGCCGCCTGCCAGATCCGGGCCGCCAGCAGGGTCATGGCTACCGCAAAGGCCAGCGTGTACAGCAGGACGACGGCGATCCCCTTGGACTGCACCTGCTGGGCGACTTCCAGGCTGACGGTAAACAGGACTGCCAGCCAGCGCGGTACGCTCCCGCTCCGCCAGAGCGCAATCCCCATCAGGACCGGCGCCGCGACGATGCCGATGAAATAGGCGTAAAGGAACGCGGTGGCGAATCCGGAATGGAAGGTTGTCACCAGGAACCGCGCGGCCGTGCCCTGCGGCATGCGGGCCGTTGCGGCGGCGGCGAGATTGACGCCCACCAGGACGTTGACGGCCGCTCCGCAGAAGGCCCCGAGCCCCCCGATCAGCGCAGCGGCGGTCGCCAATGCCGAACCGCGGTTCCTGGCCAGTGCGGCGATCGCCCCGTACGAGACGGCCAGCGCCCCGAGCGCGAGGATTGTCAGCGAGCCCGAGACGTAGAGCTGCCCCGGGTGCCGCGCCGCAATGGGCAGCACCCTGAGCGCGGTGGCCATGGTCAGTATCGGCTGGTCAGTGCCTTTGGGATTCAGACCCGCGGCAGCTATGTAGAGCACGGCGGCGACGGGCAGGGAGACGGCCAGCATGCGCTGACGTATCCGGACGGCGTTATCCACGGGCTTTCTCCGGCCCGGGGAGGCGCCATCAATTTCAGTCATGGTGCGTCCTTTCATCAGTCGTTGCCGACGACCAGGACGCTACGGGCCGCGCCACCAGCAGGCATCTGCCCGAAGGCCGCACTTGCCCGGGCGGCCTATGCCTCCAGGCATAGGCACCGGCAGGCCGCGCCGGCTACATCACTGCGGGATCACCCTCTTTAAAGTAGGCAGATGGACGCAGCGCAACGTCAGCTGAGCGACCAGATCGACGCCGCGACGCAGCGCCTGCTCGGTACGGCCCGCGTTATCGCCGAGCCGGACCTGCGGGAGCCGTCGCTGCTGCCGGGCTGGACGCGGGCGCACGTCCTCGCGCACCTGGCCCGCAGTGCCGACGCGATGCGCAACCTGCTGATCGGGGCACGCACCGGGCAGGATCGCCCCGCGTACGTCAGCGGGCAGGCGCGGGCGGCTGACATCGAGCATGGCGCAGGCCTGGCGGTGAAGGAGCTGATGGCCGACCTGGCCGACTCGGCGATGGCCTTTCGTACCGTCATCCGGCAGCTGCCCGATGATGCCTGGCAGGTCCCGGTGCGGGTCCTGGACTCGGCGCAGTTCCCGGCCGGCCAGCTGCTGACCCGGCGGCTGGTCGAGGTCGAGCTTCACCATGGCGATCTCGGCGCCGGGTACGGCCCGTCCGACTGGCCGGCCTCCTTCGCCGCGATGGAACTCACCGAGCCGATGCGGTCGCTGCGCCAGGACCGGCTCCAGCACGCGCGGCAGGCCGAATCGTAAGGACCAGTCCCGCCTGTCCGGGCGGATGGGCGGATGGGCGGATGGGCGGATGGCGGGTGCGCGGCGGGCTGTCGGTGCCGGGTGGCACAATGCCGGCATGACCCGATCGGATCCGAAAGCAGACCTTCACCGCTACCTGCAGAGCGCCCGCGAGGCCCTGCTGTGGAAGCTCGACGGGCTCGGGGAGTACGACATCCGGCGCCCGATGACGCCGACCGGCACCAACCTGCTGGGGCTGGTCAAGCATGTGGCCTCCGTTGAGTCGGGGTATCTCGGCGAGACCTTCGGCAGGCCGTTCGATGAGCCGCTGCCCTGGTCGGAGGACGAGCCCAACTCGGACATGTGGGCGACCACCAGCGAGTCGCGCGACCAGATCACCGGGCTGTACCACCGGGTGTGGGCGCACTCGGACGCGACCATCGCCGCGCTGGCGCTGGACGCGCCCGGCCAGGTGCCGTGGTGGCCTGATGAGCACGGCGAGGTGACGCTGCACCGGATCCTGGTGCACGTGATCGCCGAGACTGACCGGCACGCCGGGCACGCCGATATCGTCCGGGAGCTCATCGACGGGGCGGCCGGCCTGCGTGACGGCAACGACAACATGCCGCCAGGCGACAAGGCGTGGTGGGCGGACTACCGGAGCCGGGTGGAGCGCGCAGCCCGGGAAGCCGGGCAGGCCTGAGCCCAGCCGGGGGAGGCCGGGCAGGGCTGAGCCCGCCGGCGTTGCGTCAGTGCCGGGTCCCGGCGAGATGCATCCTGATGACGGAATCGAAATCCGGATCCGGGAAAAGGCCAAGCCGGGCCGCCCGGCTGGCCCTGAACCGGGCTGGCCAGCTCGTCACGATCCTGGCCACCGCGGCGTCAGGAACCCAGTCGATCAGTGCGCTCGCCTCCGGCCCGGCCGCCCGTTCCAGCGCGGCGACCATGTCCGCGACCGTCACGGTCAGCGCCGGCAGGTTGACCGCGGTCCGGCCGCCCCAGGCCTCGCCGGACGACGTGGCGGCGCAGAGCAGCCCGCCGATGGCCCGGGCCGGCGAGGCAAGCGCCACCTCGGTCCCCGCGCCGACCGGGCAGATCGCGCGTTCGCCGGCCAGCGGCTCGCGGATGATGCCGGACAGGAAGCCCGACGCCGCGGCGTTGGGCCGCCCCGGCCGCACGCTGACGGTCATCAGCCGGATGGCCCGTCCGCGCAGGAACCCCTTACGGGTGTAGTCGGCCAGCAGCTGCTCGCCGATGACCTTCTGCACCCCGTAGCTGGACTGCGGGTTCGGCGCGGTGTGATCGTCCACGACCGCCGGGAGCGGGTGCTCGCCGGATGCCCCGAAGACGGCGAGGGAACTCGCGAACACGACGACCGGACTCGTGCCGGCGCCGCGGCACGACGCGAGCAGCGACTCGGTGGCGCGCAGGTTCGCCCGCATGCCGAGGTCGAAGTCCGCTTCGCACTCCGCGCTGACCGCCGCGGCCAGATGGAAGATCACCTCAGCCCCGGCGAGCGCGTCACCTCCCGCGCCGCCGGGGCTGAGCAGTTCGCCGAGGTCACCGCGGATCACGGTCACCCGCTCGTCTGCCGCGAGATCCGCCGGAGCACCCGCGGAGTCAATGAGGGTCAGCCGCGAGAGCGGGCGTGCCGCGCTGCCTGCCACCGCCAGCGAGCCCGCGGCCAGCAACTCCCGGGCCAGCCGCGAGCCCAGAAAACCGGAACCGCCAGTGATCACCACGTTCACCACGGCATCTCCCGTCCGTCCGGCCCAGGCCGCCAATGCAGTGATCTTAGGCCGGGGTAGGTCACGGCGTGACGGCGGTTAAACTCGCGGCTCGGGCAGGTGCGAGGTACTGCGCTGGCCGATGAGGCGTACGCGATCGCCGAGGCCAGCGGGGCGCACGCCATCACGCGCCAGGCCGAGGAAGTACGCGCGCAGATAGCCGCAGGCGGCCCGCTGCCCGCGCCGTGAAACCCGGGTACCCCGGCACCTGCGCGCCTATTCCTGTACTTCGCCGACCGGCGATAACGCAGGGGCAATCCGGCCGCGACCCGCCCGGGACGCGCATGGGGGGAGTGCCGGTTCTGGCCGCCGCGGGATAAGCGGCCAGGACCAGCATCGGGAACGAGCACGCATCCGGCCCGCACCCACCTATCCAGCCCGCACGCCCAGCCGAGGTAAAGTGCAGGCGATCTAGAGACCCTGCCCTACGCGGAGGATGTCATGGCTGCCCGGAAATGGAGCGATCTCAGCAAGCGCAGCCGCAGGCTGCTGATTGCCGCGGGGGTTGCCGAAGCCTGCCTCAAGACGGCGGCGCTGGTCGACATCAAGCGCCGGCCAGCCAGCCAGATCCGGGGCCCGAAGTGGGTATGGGTCCCGGTGGTGGTCATCATCAACTCCTTCGGCGGCGCGCCACTCGCCTACTTCGCCTTCGGCCGGCGCCGGTAACTCCGGTTCCTGGCCCCGCCGGGCCGGGGACCGGGTCCCCGGCGCCCCGGAGCCGCCCTGGCATGGCAGTCTGGGCAGATGCAATTCAGTTCCGCGGAGCTCGCGTGGGCGGCCGATGTGGTCGGCAGGCGGGTGCCGCCCACGCCTCAGTACGTGTGGCCGCTACTCGCCGATGACGTGGCCGCCGAGGTCTGGGTCAAGCACGAGAATCACACGCCCACCGGGGCCTTCAAGGTCCGCGGCGGCCTGGTCTATGCCGAGCGGCTGCGCACCGGGCGGCCCGGAGTTAAGGGGATCGTGTCCGCCACCCGCGGCAACCATGGCCAGAGCCTGGCGTTCGCCGGGCGCGCGGCGGGGATCGGCGTCACGATCGTGGTCCCGGATGGCAACAGCCCGGACAAGAACGCGGCCATGCGCGGCTTCGGCGCCGAGCTGATCGTGTACGGCCACGACTTCCAGGCCGCACGTGAGCACGCCGGCGCGCTCGGCGCCGAGCGCGGGCTGGAAATCGTTCCCCCCTACCACCCGGACCTGGTGCTGGGCGTGGCGACGTACGCACGGGAGCTTTTCGGTGCCGCCGGGGAGCTTGACGCCGTCTACGTGCCGGTGGGGATGGGTTCCGGCATCAGCGGCGTCATCGGCGTGCGGGATCTCCTCGGCCTGCGTACCGAGGTGGTCGGGGTGGTAGCGCAGGAGGCTCCGGCGATAGCGCGCTCGGTGGCGGCCGGGCGGGTTGTCGCCACCGAAACGGCGAGCACGTTCATCGACGGGGTAGCGTGCCGGGTCCCGGATGCCGACGCCATCTCGGTCATCTGCGCCGGCGCTGCCCGCGTCCTGACCATCAGCGAAGACGACGCGGCCGAGGCGATGCGGGTCCTGTTCGCGGCCACGCACAACGTCGCGGAGCCGGCCGGCGCGCTTGCCCTGGCCGGGCTGCTGGCGGAGCGCTCGCAGGTGGCAGGCAAGCGGGTGGCCGTGATCCAGACCGGCGGAAACGCGGACGCCGGCCTGCTTCTCCAGGTCCTCGCCGGACACACCCCGGGCAGCTGACGACCTCCCGGCTCCGGCCAGCTGAAGGTCTCCTGATCGCGGGGGCCGGCGGCTCGCAAACAGGTAGTGAATCCCGCGCGGATCACCGATCATTGCGGGTATGAGCAGCCCGAGCAAAAGAGCCGACATGTTCGTCGGCCCGCAGGACGACCCGCGGGAAGGCGGCCCGACCCAGGGCGACGAGCGGGTCATGCTGGCTGAATTCCTGCGCTGTCAGCGCGCCACGCTGGAACTGAAGTGCTCCGGGCTCGGCGCCGCCGACCTGGCCCGTCGCTCCGCCGAGCCCTCCACGCTGTCGCTGCTGGGGGTGGTGCGCCACATGGCCGAGGTGGAGCGCCGCTGGTTCCGGCAGCGGCTGGCCGGGCAGGACGCGCCGCCGCACTTCTACTCCGACGCCGATCCCGACGGTGACTTCGATGGCGCGCTGCCCGACCCCGGGCTGGTCGCGCAGGCGTGGGCGGTGTGGCGGGCCGAGGTCGCGTTCGCGGACCGGTTCGTGGCCGAGGCACCTGACCTGGAGATCACCGGGACCGATCCGTGGCGCGGGACCATCTCGCTGCGCTGGGTGCTGATGCACATGGTGGAGGAGTACGCCCGGCACAACGGTCATGCCGACCTGCTGCGCGAGCGGATCGACGGAGCGGTAGGCCAGTAGCGACGGCACGATCTGGCCGCGGCCCCGGCCCGGTACCGGGCTCGCCGGGACGCGGGCGTCAGAGCCGGGGCAGGAACGGGAGCAGGACGCGCGCCGGATGCTGCGCGTCGTGATAGATCTCGAATCGGCACCGCACCGCCCTGGTCGCCGCGCCGAACGGCTCGGCTGTGCCCAGGTTGCGGGCGAACCGGGGAAACGCGCCTCCGCTGACCTGCACCCGGATCCGGTGCCCGGCCCGTACCCGGTAGGCCGTCGGGTAGAGCTCCACGTCCACCGCCAGCACTCCGTCGTGGCCGGCCCGCGCGTCCGGAGCGGGCACGGTCTGCGGGCTGAGCCGCCGGATGCCGTCGACGATGTTGCGGGAGACGCCGTTGCCGTCAACGTCGCAGACCCGGACGAAAAGGTCGGCGTACGGGCGGCTGGTGCGCACGAAGACGCGGGCGCTGACGGGCCCGGCCAGGTCCTGGTCGGCGGCCAGCGGACCGGTGCTGAAGGTCAGGACATCAGGCCGGGATTCGATCGCGGCGTTATCGACCTGCTTGCCCGGCGGCTGCAGGAGAGGCCCGCCGGCCGACGGCGTCGGGTCCGCCGGGTCGTAGACGAACTCGGCGGGCGCGGCGTCACCGGGCTCCGCGTCCAGGCTCAGGCCGCCGCCGGGCCGCAGGTAGTAGGCGGTGTCCTCGGCGGCTGGCGGCGGCCACTCCTCGAAGTCCAGCCAGGTGCCGGCCACCTGCAGGAAAACCCGCACCGGCGCGCCTGGCGGCGGCGGCCCGCCGCGCAGATGGTGGTCCAGCCAGCCGATGTCCTGCTGGGTGATGGCCCTGATCTCGGCGGGCTCGGCGTGCAGCCAGGGCCCGACGGTGATCCGGGCGGTGACGCCGGCCGCCCGGATGGCCGCGTAGTCGCGCAGCTGCCCGGGCAGGAACAGGTCCCACCATCCCGTCACCATGCTGACCGGCGGAAGCCGGGTCAGGTCGGCATCGGCATGATCGGCGCCAGCCCAGAACTCGTCGCCCGCGGCGGCGTGCTCGGCGAAGTCCCGCCAGAACGCTACCGGCGCGCCCGCGACGTCGACGTCGGCGGCCTGCAGCGGAACCTTCCGCAAGGCCCGTTTCATCCGGGCCAGCTGGCGCGGGTTCGGCACGGCGCCGGCCAGGCCGCCGCGTTCCTGCCTGCCGATGAGCCCGGTCCAGCCCAGCGCGTTCTGCAGGCCGGGCGCGCCGTGCTGGTAGAAAGCGGTGGTCATCTTCGCGGCGGTGATGTTGAGCGAGACCGACCGCAGCGGCGGATCGGCATACGGCGCGATGGCCCACTGGGTATGGCCCAGGTAGCTGCCGCCGGTCATCGACACCTGGCCGTCACACCACGGCTGATCGCGCAGCCACCCGACGGTGGCCAGGCCGTCTTCCCGTTCGGACAGGAACGGGCGGAACTGGCCGCCCGAGCCGAAGGTCCCGCGGGTGCTCTGGATGAACACCTGGAAACCCCGGCGGGCCAGCGGCGCGGCGAACAGGAAGCCGGTGAAGCCCGCCCGGCCGTACGGCGAGCGGATCAGCACCACCGGAAGCGGCCGGTCAGGCCCGGCCGGCCGGTAATGATCACCGAGCAGGACGACGCCGTCGGCCATCGGAACCCCGACGTCGGGCCGCACCAGGTAAGGCACCGCGGCCTGCCGGAGGCCGATCGCGCGGTCAGCCGCCCGCCCGGCCAGGCGTTGCAGCGGACTGCGTTGCAGCGGATTCATTGGTCCTTGCCTATCATGCGCTGCGCGATGATCTGCAGCCCCTCAGTAAGTTCGCGGGCGGTCAGCGCCTGCCCGGGGTCCATGAACCACTTGGCCATGATGCCGATGAACATGGCGTGCAGGACCGATCCGGCCATCCGGGCCGGCTCCGGTTCCTTGGCCGGGTCGATGCCGAGGAAGAGCTCCGCCAGCCCGGTGGCCGCGTCGAGCTGGATGCCGGCCAGGAACGTGCGCAGTTCCTTGTTGTCCCGCAGCAGGCTGATGAGCTCCAGCTGGGCCGCCCAGAGCCCGCGGTCCGGGCCGCCGAAGGACTCGATGGTCCGGCCCATGATCGATTCGAAGCGCCGCAGCGGGTCCGCGTCCAGCGTTCCCTCGGCCGCCAGGCCGCGCTGGACGTCGTCGGCCCACTCGCCGACAGCCTCGTAGACGGCCTGGTTCATCAGGGCGTCCTTGGAGCCGAAGTGATAGCCGATGGCCGCCAGGCTCACGCCCGAGGCGGCCGCGATATCGCGCGCGGTCGTGCGCGCGTAGCCCTGCTCGATCAGGCAGCGCTTTGCCCCGGCGATCAGGTCCTCGCGGTTTCCCATGGCCAGCAGCATACCCTGTCTCAGACGACCGTATAAGACAAATGTTTTGCACAAATGTCTCAGACGTATGTACAGTCTTCGGCATGACTACTCACCTGACGCCGCAGGCAGCGCCTGCACAGGCCGGACGCCGGGAATGGACCGGGCTGGGAGTGCTCCTGCTGCCGCTCCTGCTGGTCTCCATGGACGTCTCCGTCCTCTACTTCGCCGTCCCCTTCATCAGCAGGGACCTGCAGCCGAGCAGCACCCAGCAGCTGTGGATCTTCGACGTCTACGGCTTCGTGCTGGCCGGCCTGCTCATCACGATGGGCTCGCTGGGCGACCGGATAGGCCGGCGGCGGCTGCTGCTGACGGGCGCCGCGGCATTCAGCCTTGCCTCGCTGGGGGCGGCCTACTCGCATACCGCCGGGCAGCTCATCGCCGCCCGCGCGGTGATGGGGATCGCCGGGGCGACGCTGATGCCCTCCACGCTCGCGCTGATCCGCAACATGTTCCACGACGAGAAGCAGCGGCGCACCGCGATCACCATCTGGACCAGCGGCACGATGAGCGGCATCGCGCTCGGGCCGGTGCTCAGCGGCTTCCTGCTGAACCACTTCTGGTGGGGCTCGGTCTTCCTGATCAACGTCCCGTTCATGATCCTGCTGCTCGCCCTGGCCCCGGCGCTGGTGCCGGAGTTCCGGGCGCCGCAGGCCGGCCGGTTCGACCTGATCGGCTCCGCGGCATCGCTCGGCGCCGTGCTGCCCGCGATCTACGGCATCTCGGAGATCGCCGCCAATGGCCCGGACTTCGCCCGCGCCGCGTCGATCGCGGCAGGCGCGGCCGTCGGCGCCGGGTTCATCTGGCGGCAGGCACACGGCTCCGCGCCGATGATCGACCTGAGGCTGTTCCGCAGCCGGGGCTTCACCGGGTCGGTCGCGATGAACCTGGTGTCGATGTTCGCGATCGTCGGGTTCGCCATCTTCGCCACGCAGTACCTCCAGTCGGTGCTCGGGATGAAGCCGCTCACCGCCGCGCTCTGGTCGCTGGTGCCGATGGCCGGCACCATGACGGCCGCGCCGCTCACCCGGGTGCTCGTGCCGCACGTGGACCGCGCGTACATCGCCGCGGGCGGGTTCCTCGTCGCCGGGGCGGGATTCGCCGCGCTCACCCAGCTGCGCGCGCATTCGCCGATCTGGTTCATCCTGATCGGCGCCACCGTCTATGCCGGCGGCATCGTCGGGGTCATCTCGGTCGGCACCGAGCTGGTCATGGGCGCTGTCCCGCCGGAACGGGCCGGCGCCGCGGCCGCCGTGGTGGAGACGGCAACGGAGTTCGGCGGGGCACTCGGCATGGCGGTGCTCGGCAGCATCGGCATTGCCGCGTACCGCTCCGGCCTGGCCGCCGCCGCGCCGCCCGGCACGCCGCCGGCCGCGCTGGCCGCGGCCCGCGGCACCCTCGGCGGCGCGGTCAGCGTGGCCGGCCGGCTCCCCGGCGCCGCCGGCGCCGGCCTGCTCGACGCCGCCCGCACCGCGTTCACCCACGGCCTGGACCACGCCGCGGCCGGAGCCGCGATCACCGTGATCCTGGCCGCCGCCGTCAGCGCCGCATTCTTCCGCGGCGTCCAGGCCGGATCACCGGCCACCGCGGCCGGAGAACCCCAGGCCGAGGACCGCAGCGAACTAGCCGCTTAACCCGGCACGCGATCGACGGCCGCGGCGGACCGCGCCGCGGCCGTCGATCGCGGCGCGCCGGTCAGCCCTGGCCGGCCTTCCTGGCCATGTACATGGCCTGCCCCGGAATCCGGAGAATGGGAACCCTGCGCACCGCGGTAAAGCCTGCCTCGCTGAGCCAGCCGCGCAGCTGCGCTGGCGTGTGCACCTGCGCGCCGGAGCTGAGATAGACGAACAGCGCGAGGAAGTTGGCCGCCGCCGACTTCCGCCGGGACGGCTCGGCGAACGCGTCCATGACGGCCAGCGACCCGCCGGGCGCGAGCGCGTCATGAATCTTGGCGAACAGGCTGACGATGCGGCCGGGATCAAGATGATGGATGAGATTGAAGCAGAGCACGCAGTCGAACCCGGTGCCCAGCTCGACGGTCATGGCGTCGCCGTCCCGGTGCCGGACCCGGTCCGCCATTCCCGCCGCGGCGATGATCTCGCGGCCGATCGCCGCGCTGCCCGGCAGGTCAAGTACCGTCGCGGCGAGACCCGGATGGCGCCGGCAGAGCTCGGCGGAGTACCAGCCGTGGCCGCCGCCGATGTCCAGCAGCGAGCGCGGATCGCCGGGCAGCCGCAGTTTCCTGGCGACCTCGGCCGCGCTGAGCCGGGCAAGGTCGAGCTGGCCGCTGATGTAGCGCCGCCAGTAAGGGTCATCGGGAGCCGCGTCGTGGTGCCCGAACGGCTGCCCGCTGCGGGTCACCTCGGGCAGGGCCGCCCACCAGTCCCAGTAGTCGGTGTTAGCGGCGATGAACTGCGCAACTGAGAGGCCGGAGCCGGGATCCAGCCAGCGCCGGGATCGCCGGCTGAGGTCATAGCGCCCATCGCGGCAGCTGAGGTGACCAGCGGACCGCAGGCAGTCCAGCAGCAGCCGGGCCGGCAGCGGGTCCAGGCCGAGCTCGCCGGCCAGCTCGGCGGCCGTGGCCGGCCTCTCGGCGAGCCGTGCGATCAGGCCTGATCGCACGGCCGCGATCAGCACGCCGGACAAGGCCATGCCGCCCCATGCCTCGGCGGCGGCCACCGGCACCAGGCCGGCCCGCAGCGCGAGCCACTCGGCCGGGTTGGCGCCGCGCAGGGAGAGCCGCATCGCCGAAGCATCGCACTATCTGCCGGCGCTGACGACGGCAGCCCGGGCGCTGACCACGGCAGCCGGGTGCTGACGATGGCAGCCGGATGCTGACGATGGCAGCCGGATGCTGACGACGACAGCCGGATGCTGACGACAACAGCCGGGCGCTGACGATGGCAGCCGGGCACTTACGACGACAGCCGGGCGCTGACGATGGCGGCCCCGCGCTGCGAATGGCGGCCCTGCGTTGACGATGGCGCCCCGGGGGACGACTATCGGGAAACGGATAGCTCTCGGGCCGGCCCCGGATGCATCAAGGAACCCGAGGAGGCCAGCGTCAGCGACCTCAGGCCGTTCACGAGGCGAATACGTGCGCTGATACGAGCCGGCCACCCCGGCCCCTCGCTGGCCATCACGGCGATGATCACCCTGCTGGCCGCGGAAGCGGCGCCGCAGGGGGCCGGGCGCTTGCTGGTCGCGCCTGCCGTGCTGGCCGGGCAGCTGTCGATCGGCTGGTCCAACGATGCCTTTGACGCGGGCCGGGACGCCGCGGCGGGGCGGACGGACAAGCCGGTCGCCGCGGGCGCCGTCAGCCGGCCCGCGGTTGCCGCCGCGGCCGCCGCCGCACTGGCCGTCTCGGTGCTCCTGGCGTTCACCATCAGCGCGGTCACCGGGATCGTGAACGTGGTGATGATGGCCGCCGGGTGGGCCTATAACGCGGGCCTCAAGTCGACGCTGGCATCCGGCCTCATGTATA
>Ga0182015_10005062_pt1 | contig 13888 bp, 13 predicted proteins | sample 712P3MmetaG_FD_120478 | JGI IMG/M metagenome (GOLD analysis project Ga0182015, IMG submission 120478) | Permafrost microbial communities from Stordalen Mire, Sweden - 712P3M metaG | ecosystem: Environmental > Terrestrial > Soil > Wetlands > Permafrost | place: Sweden: Stordalen | collected...
TGGCTCCCCGGGTTCGATTCGAACGAACGACCAACGGATTAACAGTCCGACGCTCTACCGCTGAGCTACCGGGGAACGGGCAGGCCCTTTGAGAAGGGCGCGAATTCTCAGGCAACGGGCCCAAAGGGTCAAGGAATCCGCGTCCGCTGCGCTCGAGAGTGCCAGAGAAGGCGACCGTAGGCGACAGCGTTCAGGGCCAGAAGGACGGCCGCGAGCACCCATTGGATGCGCCAGGTCAGCCCGGGCGGATACAGCACGGCCACAAGATAGTGCGCGAGAAACCCTCCCGTGTAACCGGACTCCCCGGCGAGGTGACGCAGGTGATTTTCCAAAGGCGTGAGGGGGCAGATGCTGGCGGAGACTTCCACCCAGACGCCCCAGGCGAGCGCCGGGAGGTGCAGGAAGACGAGGCGCGGCCACCTCCAGGTGAGAAAGCCGCCGAAGATGACGAATACGGTGAAGGCGAAGTGGATGCCGACCAGGCCATCGGCGAGCAGCGACCACTTCATGGGCGCTGCGTCGCAAACGAACGAATCGACCCTATTCTTGTCATGGAACTAGATCGAGGCGCGGAGGGCTGAATGACTTACCAGGCAATCAATCTTGGGCAGAAGCTCGCACTGATCAATGAACAGTGGCAACCGAAGGTGGTCGCGGAAATGAACGACTACCAGTTCAAGCTCGTGAAGGTGCAGGGCGATTTCGTCTGGCACGACCACAAGGATACGGATGAGACGTTCGTCGTTGTCGATGGGGTGCTGCGCATCGATTTTCGCGATGGGGCGGTGCAGCTGGCGGCCGGCGAGATGTTCGTCGTGCCGAGAGGTGTGGAGCACAAACCCTACGCCGAGCGTGAGGTGAAGGTACTGCTCATCGAGCCACGCGGTGTTCTCAACACCGGCGAGGCGGGCGGCGAGCGGACCGCACAGAACGACGTCTGGATCTGAGGCGCGCCTCAGGCCGCCACGACCCGTGCGGCCAGCACGCGTGCGATCCGGTCGAGCGCCATCTCGAGTGTCTGCATGCTGCAGGCGAACGACAGGCGCACGTGTCCGGGGGCGCCGAAGCCTGATCCCGGTACCACCGCCACGCCGCCCTCATTCAAGAGGAGCTCGGCGAACTCCCCGTCATCGCGGCAGCCAAGGGATGCCATGGCGCGCGACACGTCCGCGAACGCGTAAAAAGTACCGGCGCCCGGCAGGCAGCTGATGCCGGGAATGGCATTCAGCGCCCGTACGACAAAGTCGCGGCGCGCCTTGAACGCCTCGGTCATTTTCGCAACGCAGGCCTGATCGCCGGTGAGCGCGGTGACGGCGGCTTTCTGCGAGATGCTGCACGCGTTGGAGGTCGACTGGCCCTGGATGGTGCTCATCGCGCTGATGAGTTCTTTCGGGCCGCCGCAGTAACCGATGCGCCAGCCGGTCATGGCATACGCCTTCGACACACCGTTGATGGTCACCGTACGGGGGTAGAGCTCGGGCACCGCGGTGACGAGACTGTAGAACGGCTCATCTCCCCAGTAGATCTTCTCGTACATGTCATCGGTGCCGATGATGATGCGCGGGTTCTCGATCAGCACCTCACCCAAGGCCTTCAGTTCCGCGCGCGTGTAGGCCGCGCCGGTCGGATTGCAGGGACTATTGAGAAGCAACAGCCGTGTTTTCGGGGTGATGGCCGCGGCCAGCTGCCTCGGGGTGATCTTGTAGCCCTGCGCCATGCCGGCGAGCGGCATCACCGGCAGCCCGTCCGCGAGCAGCACCATGTCCGGGTACGACACCCAGTAGGGCGCGGGGATCACCGCCTCGTCGCCCGGATCGAGCACGGCCATGCACAGGTTGTAGATGGTCTGCTTGGCGCCCGAGGACACCAGGATCTGCGAGCGCTCGTAGGTGAGGGCGTTATCGCGCGCGAATTTGGCGATGATGGCGTCTTTGAGCTCATCGATCCCATCGACATTCGTGTAGCGGGTGAAGCCGTTGCGGATGGCGTCCGCTCCGGCTTCGGCGATGTGCACGGGCGTATCGAAATCCGGTTCCCCGGCGCCCAAGCCAATAACGTCCCGGCCCTGGGCTTTCAAGCGGGCGGCGCGCGCCGTGACGGCGAGCGTGGGGGAGGGCTTGACGCGCTGCACGCGACGCGAGACGGGCAAGGTCACTGAATTACCTGTAGTTCGCTTGAGATCGGACGGCCCCGCTATATTAAGAGATTGTGCCCGGCCCGACCATCGAAACCGGACACGGCGCGAGTCCCTTACGCCACGATTCATCGCATGGAACAGCAGCCTTTCAAGCTTCAAGCCGATTACGTGCCCGCAGGCGATCAGCCGCAGGCGATCGACAAGCTCGTCGAGGGACTGCACGAGGGGCTGGCGCACCAGACGCTGCTTGGTGTCACGGGTTCCGGAAAAACATTTTCCGCGGCGCAGGTAATCCAGCGCGTGCAGCGCCCGGCGATGGTTCTTGCCCACAACAAGACCCTCGCTGCGCAGCTCTACGGGGAATTCCGCGAATTTTTCCCGCACAACGCGGTGGAGTACTTCGTTTCGTACTACGACTACTACCAGCCGGAAGCCTACGTGCCGTCCTCCGATACCTACATCGAGAAGGACTCCTCGGTGAACGAACACATCGAGCAGATGCGCTTATCCGCCACCAAGGCGCTGCTCGAGCGCTCCGATTCCATCATTGTCGCAACCGTGTCTTCCATCTACGGGCTCGGGGATCCGCAGGCGTATCTGTCCATGGTGCTGCATCTGAAGCGCGGCGATCATCTGGATCAGCGCCAGCTGCTGCGCCGCCTCGCCGACATGCAGTACACGAGGAACGAGCTGGATCTCACCCAGGGCACCTACCGAGTGCGCGGCGATGTGATCGACATTTTCCCGGCCGAGTCCGGGCGCGAAGCCGTGCGGGTCGAGCTCTTCGATGAGACCATTGACTCGATCACGCTGTTTGACCCGCTCACCGGCGCGCTGGCACGCAAGGTGCCGCGCTTCACGATCTATCCCGGCACGCACTACGTCACGCCGCGCGAGCGCCTCGTGGGCGCCGTGGATCAGATCCGCGACGATCTGCGGTTGCGCCTGAAGGAGCTGCGCGATGCGGGACGCCTCCTGGAAGCACAGCGCCTGGAGCAGCGCACCATGTTCGATATGGAAATGATCAAGGAAGTCGGCTACTGCGCCGGCATCGAGAATTATTCACGCTATCTCTCCGGGCGTGCCCCGGGAGAGCCACCGCCGTGCCTCTTCGACTACCTGCCGAAGAATGCGCTGCTGTTCGTCGACGAGAGCCACCAGACGATCCCGCAGCTCGGCGCGATGTACAAGGGTGACCGCTCGCGCAAGGAAGTGCTGGTGGAGTACGGCTTTCGGCTGCCCTCGGCGCTGGACAACCGGCCGCTGAAGTTCGAGGAGTGGGAACAACTCGCGCCGCAGATGATCTTCACCTCGGCCACCCCGGGTGGCTATGAGTCCAAGCACTCTTCCCAGGTGGTTGAGCAACTGGTGCGCCCGACGGGACTCGTGGACCCCGAGGTCGAAGTGCGCCCCGTCGGCACGCAGGTGGATGACGTGCTGTCGGAAATCGGCAAGCGCGCGGCGGTCGGCGAGCGCGTGCTCATCACGACCCTCACCAAGCGCATGGCGGAGGATCTGACGGATTACCTCTCCGAGCACGACGTGCGCGTGCGCTACCTGCACGCGGACATCGAGACGGTCGAGCGCACGGAGATCATCCGCGACCTGCGACTGGGCAAGTTCGACGTGCTGGTGGGCATTAATCTCTTGCGCGAGGGCCTCGACATGCCGGAGGTGTCGCTGGTGGCGATCCTCGATGCGGACAAGGAGGGGTTTCTGCGCTCCGATAATTCTCTTATCCAGACCATCGGCCGCGCCGCGCGCCACATCAACGGGCGGGCGATTCTCTACGCGGACCGCATCACCGGCTCCATGCGGCGGGCGATCGATGAGACCGACCGTCGGCGCCACAGGCAGGTTGAGTACAACACCACGCACGGCATCACCCCGCGCGGCATTCAAAAAGCGGTGACCGACATCATGGAAGGCGCGCGCAGCGAGGCGCCGGTACCGGGCGGGCGCAAGCGGGGAGGCAAGCCCCTGAGCGCCGCAGACCTCAGGCCCGAGGTACTGGTGAAGGAGATCAAGAAGCTCGAGGCGGAGATGCTCAAAAAAGCGCGTAACCTCGAGTTCGAAGAGGCGGCCGGGCTGCGCGATGAGATCGAGCGCTTAAAGCAGCTGGAGCTCGGGTTCCCGAGCCCTTCGACCCAGACGTAAGTGCTTGGAATGTCACGGATTAGCTTGCTTAGCCTCCGTCAGTCTTGTATCGTTCGCGCCCCTTGCCGTCCCTTCAGGCGCGTAGCTCAGTGGTAGAGCATCACCTTGACATGGTGGTGGTCGGTGGTTCGATCCCACTCGCGCCTACCAGATAAGCGAAGAGGGCGCTCGCGGTCGCTGCTGAGACCGGAGCGCCCTTTGTTTTGGATTACGGTTTGAGTTCCAACATGCCCGTTGTCACATTGCCCGATGGCAGTCAGCGCCACTTCGATTCGCCGGTGACGGTGGACGAGGTCGCGGGCGGCGTTGGCGCGGGGTTGCGGAAAGCGGCGCTGGCCGCGCGTGTGAACGGCAAGCTCGTCGATACCTCGTACGTGATCGCAGAGGACGCCAATCTCGCGATCGTCACCGACAAGGACGCCGACGGTCTGGAGGTCATCCGTCACTCCACCGCGCATCTGCTGGCGCAGGCGGTGAAGGCGCTGTTTCCGGAAGCGCAGGTCACCATCGGCCCGGTCATCGAGGATGGCTTCTACTACGACTTCGCGTACCAGCGCCCGTTCACGCCGGAGGACCTGGCGGCCATCGAAGCGAAAATGACCGAACTCGCGAAGGCGGATGAGAAGGTCACGCGCCGGGTCATGGCGCGCGATGAGGCGGTGAAGTTCTTCCGTGACATGGGTGAGGTCTATAAGGCCGAGATCATCGCCAGCATTCCGGACAAGGACGAGATCAGTCTCTACGGTCAGGGTAACTGGGTGGACCTGTGCCGCGGCCCGCACGTGCCCTCCACCGGGAAGTTAAAGGCGTTCAAGCTCACCAAGCTCGCCGGCGCCTATTGGCGGGGTGATTCGCGCAACGAAATGCTGCAGCGGATTTACGGTACCGCCTGGGCGGACAAGAAGCAGCTGGATGCGTATCTCTTGCGGCTCGAGGAGGCCGAGAAGCGCGATCACCGCCGTATCGGCAAGGAACTCGATCTCTTTCACCTGCAGGAGGAGGCGCCGGGCGCGGTGTTCTGGCATCCGAAGGGCTGGACCATCTTCCAGACGCTCATCGGTTACATGCGCGAGCGCCAGATCGCGGCCGGCTATGAGGAAGTCAGTGCGCCGGAACTCCTGGACGCGAGCCTGTGGGAGCAGTCCGGGCACCTGGAGAAGTTCGGCGAGAACATGTTTCTCACCCGCACCCCGGATGAGCGGCTCTACGCCATCAAGCCCATGAACTGCCCGGGGCACGTGCAGATTTTCAAGCACGGCCTGCGCAGCTATCGGGAGCTGCCGGTGCGACTCTCCGAATTCGGCAAGGTGCATCGCTACGAGCCCTCGGGGGCGCTGCATGGACTCATGCGGGTGCGCGCCTTCACGATGGATGACGGTCACGTGTTCGTCACCGAGGAGCAGATCACTGCAGAGTCGGTGGCAATCACCAAGCTCATCCTCGATATCTACCGTGACTTTGGCTTCGAGGATGTGGCCATCAAGTTCGCCGACCGTCCGCCGAAGCGCGTCGGCTCGGACGACATCTGGGACCGCGCGGAAACGGCACTGAAGTCCGCGGCCGCTGCCGCCGGCGTCGAGTACACCCTGAACAAAGGCGAGGGCGCCTTCTACGGGCCGAAGCTCGAGTTCGTACTGCGGGATGCCATCGGGCGCGACTGGCAGTGCGGCACGTTGCAGGTGGACTTGAACATGCCCGAGCGCCTGGGCGCCTATTACATCGATGCGCACAGCGCCAAACGCACCCCGGTGATGCTGCACCGCGCGATTTTCGGCTCGCTGGAGCGCTTTTTCGCGATCCTGCTGGAGCACCACGCAGGCAAGCTCCCGGCATGGCTTTCGCCCACCCACGCGGTGGTCATGAGCATTACCGACCGGCACGATGAGTACGTCCTCAAGGTTACGGAATCCTTGAAAAATCAGGGCTTTCGGGTCGAGAGCGACTTGCGTAACGAGAAGGTGGGCTTTAAGATTCGCGAGCACACGCTTAAGCGTGTTCCGTATCTTGTGGTCGCGGGCGACAAGGAAGTGGCCGCGAATCTGTTATCAGTGCGCACCCGAAGCGGCAAGGATCTGGGCACGATGGTCCCGGAGACGTTCGCTGAACGACTCCGTATCGAGCTCAATAGCCGCGGGCGCGTGAGTGTGGAGGGTTGACGAATCGCTAGTGCAACAAAGCGGGTCCGGCGCAATGAGGACATCAGCGCGCCGCAACTGCGTGTGATTGCGGCCGATGGGTCGCAGGCCGGAGTGATGTCCCGCTACGACGCCCTGCAAATGGCGTTGGCCGCGCAGCTGGACCTGGTTGAAGTTTCGCCGACCGCCGAACCGCCGGTCGTGCGCATCATGGACTACGGGAAGTTCCTGTTCGAAGCGAACAAGAAAGCCCACTCGGCCAAGCGCAAGCAGAAGCAGATTCAGGTTAAGGAAGTTAAGTTTCGTCCCGGTACGGGAGAGGGGGATTACCAGATCAAAGTGCGTAATCTCATCCGCTTCCTGACCGAGGGTGATAAGGCCAAGGTGACCTTGAGGTTCCGCGGCCGCGAGATGGTGCACCAGGACATCGGGCGCAGGCTCCTTGACCGGGTTTCAACTGACCTGGCCCCGCACGCGGTGGTCGAGCAGAACCCGCTCATGGAAGGCAAGCAGATGATCATGGTTTTTGCACCGAAGAAGAAGTAACGCTCGACGGGCCTTGAAGGGCCTTTTGATCGTTCGCCCCTAGCGGGTGCCGTAACAGGCGCCTTGCGAACGGAAGCTATTAATAGGAGTTACGTCGATGCCCAAGTTGAAAACCAACCGGGCTGCGGCCAAGCGTTTTCGCAAAACGGCGAAGAGCTTCAAAGGCTATGCAGCAAAACGGCGCCACAATCTCGGCCACAAGACCCGCAAGGTCAAACGCCACGCTCGCTCTGGCGGTTCGAGTCTGGTGCACGAAAGCGATGTCGGTCGTCTCGTGCAACTTCTCCCCCATCACAAATAAGCGAGCACTGACATGGCACGAGTAAAGCGTGGCGTGACGGCCGGGCGCCGTCACAAGAAAGTTTTAGGCAAGGCGAAGGGCTACTACAACGCCCGGCGCAAGACCTATCGGGCGGCCAAGCAGGCCGTGATCAAGGCGGGACAGTACGCCTACCGCGACCGGCGACAGAACAAGCGCGAGTTCCGTGCGCTGTGGATCACGCGCATCAACGCTGCGGCGCGTCTGTATGGCTTGACCTACAGCCGCATCATCAACGGCCTCGGCAAGGCCGGCGTGGAGATCGACCGCAAGGTGCTTGCGGACATCGCCGTGCACGATACGGCGGCGTTTGGCGCGATCGCGCAGCAGGCCAAGACCGCTCTCGGAATTACCTGACCGGCAGCCGGTCGCGTGGCGGACCTGACGGCTCTCACCCGGCAGGCGCTTAGCGAAGTCGCCGCGTGCGGTGATCTCGCAGCGCTTGAGGAGGCGCGTGTGCGCTGGCTGGGCAAGAAGGGCACGCTCACCGAGGAGCTCAAGTCCCTCGGTGGCCTCGCGGCCGCCGAGCGTCCGGCCGCCGGCGCGCGCATCAATGCCGCGAAGAGTGAAGTGCAGGGCGCCATCGAGGCGCGGCACGCGGCACTGGCGCGCACCGACATCGAGCGACAGCTCGCGGCCGGGCGCATCGATGTGACGCTGCCGGGTCGCGGCGAGGAGCCCGGTGGGCTGCACCCGGTGACCCAGACGCGGCTGCGTATCGAGAGCTTGTTCCGGCGTGCGGGTTTTGATGTCGCTTCGGGTCCGGAGATCGAAGACGACTTCCATAACTTCGGGGCGCTCAACATCCCGCCCGATCACCCGGCGCGGGCCATGCACGACACCTTCTACTTTGCCGACGGGCGCCTGCTGCGCACCCATACATCTCCGGTGCAGATTCGCGCACTGAAGGCACATGGGGCGCCGCTCGCCGTCATCGCACCCGGGCGCGTGTACCGCCGCGATTCGGACATGACCCACTCGCCGATGTTTCATCAGCTCGAAGGGGTGGTGGTCGGTGAGAACATCAGCTTCGCCAACATGAAGGCGGCACTGCATGGTTTTCTGCAGGCGTTCTTCGAGCGCGAGGTCGCCATCCGCCTGCGACCCTCATACTTTCCCTTCACCGAGCCGTCCGCCGAAGTCGACATGTCGTGCGTGTTCTGCGCCGGGCGCGGCTGCCGCACCTGCAAGCTGACCGGATGGCTGGAGGTTTCCGGCTGCGGAATGATGCATCCGAATGTGCTGGCAGCGAGCGGCGTGGATCCGGAGCGCTTCACGGGCTACGCCTTTGGCGCCGGCATCGATCGGCTCGCGATGCTGCGGTATGGCGTGAACGATCTGCGCCTGTTCTTCGAGAACGACCTGCGCTTCCTCAAGCAGTTCCGGACCTTCAGCGCATGAAGATCCCGTACTCGTGGCTCGCCGACTGGGTGCCGGTGCCGTGGCCGCCGCCCGAGCTTGGCGCGCGCCTCACCATGGCGGGGTTCGAGCTCGAGGCGCTGCAGGAAGCGGCGCCGCCATTCTCCGGCGTCGTGGTGGCGCAGATTCTGAGCGTCGAACCTCACCCGCAGGCAGACAAGCTGCAGGTGTGTCGCGTCTCGACCGGCAGCGGGGAGCCGCTGCAGATCGTCTGCGGCGCGCCGAACGCGCGCGCGGGATTGAAGAGCGCGCTCGCCGTGGTCGGGGCGCAGCTACCCGGTGATCTCACCATCAAGGCGGCGATGCTGCGTGGCGTGGAGTCGCAGGGCATGCTCGCATCCGCGAAGGAACTGGGGCTCGCGGAAGCCTCGGGTGGGATCCTGGAACTGCCCGCGGATGCCCCGGTGGGACAGCCGCTGCGCGCCTATCTCAAACTCGATGAAGCGGTGCTGGATATCAACGTGACGCCCAACCGCGGGGATGCCATGTCGGTCATCGGCATTGCGCGCGAAGTGGCGGCGCTGTCCGGAACGAAAATAACCGGTCCCGCTGCCGGCAACGTCGCGCCCGCGCACAGCGAGCGATTACCGGTGAAGCTCGATGCGCCCGCGGCGTGTCCGAAGTTCGCCGCTTGCATTGTGCGGGGTATCAACAACCGGGCGGTCGCGCCGCTGTGGATGCGCGAGCGGCTGCGGCGCGCTGGCCTGCGCTCCATCAGCCCGGTTGTGGACGTGACCAACTACGTTATGCACGAACTGGGTCAGCCGATGCACGCCTACGATCTCGGCAAACTCAAGGGCGGTATCTGGGCGCGCATGGCGCGTTCCGGGGAATCATTCACGCTCCTGGATGGCAACGCCATTACCGCCGAGGCCAACGTACTCGTGATCGCGGACGCCGAGGGACCGGTGGCGCTGGGCGGCGTCATGGGGGGCTTGCGCACCTCGGTCACGCCCGAGACCACGGACGTGCTGCTTGAGTCGGCGTTCTTTTCATCCGCAGCGGTCCTCGGTCGCGCGCGCCACTATGGGCTGGTGACGGATGCCAGCCAGCGCTTCGAGCGTGGCGTCGATCCCACCCAGCAGGTGCGCGCCATGGAGCGCGCGCTCGTGCTGCTGCAGGGCATCGCCGGCGGTGCCGCCGGTCCGGTTGCTGTCACCGAATCGGCTGCGCACTTGCCGCAGCGCGCGAGTGTGGCACTGCGCGCGAGCCGCCTCACGCGCCTCCTGGGCGTGGAAGTGCCGCGCGAGCGCGTGACCCGCACGCTTACCTCGCTGCAGATGCAGGTGACACCGAATGCGGACGGCTGGCAGGTCACGCCTCCCGCCTACCGCTTCGACATCGGGATTGAAGCGGATCTCATCGAGGAGGTCGCACGCATCGTGGGCTTCGATGCGATCCCCGAGACGCACGCGCAAGTGCCGCAGCAGTTTCGCCCGCTTCCCGAGGAGCAACCCTCGGAAGCTGCGGTGCTCGAGGCACTGGCGGCGCGCGGTTATCAGGAGGCGATCACGCTGGCGTTCGTCGATCCGCAGCTGCAGCAGCAGCTGTTCCCGGACCGCGCGGCGCTGGCGCTCGAAAATCCCATCGCCAGCGACCTGTCGGTGATGCGCGTGTCGTTGTGGCCGGGCCTGTTGCACGCCGCGCAGGAGAATCAGCGGCGGCAACAGGAACGGATGCGGCTGTTTGAACACGGCACGCGCTTTGAAGTGACAGGCGCTGTCACGCAGGAGATCGATACGCTCGCGGGCATCGCCTGTGGTGCGCGGCTGCCCGAGCAATGGGGCGTCACGAAGGACATGCGCACCGCCGCGGACTTCTTCGATGTGAAGAGCGATCTTGAGGCGCTGTTCGCAGCAACCGGCGAGACTGAGTCTTTCGTTTTCGAAGCCGCGGTGCTGCCGGCGCTGCATCCGGGACGCAGTGCGCGCGTGCTGCGGCGCGGAAGAACCGTCGGTTTTGTGGGCGAACTGCATCCGGCCCTTGCAAAGCGCCTCGACTTTACATATGCGCCGGTGTTGTTCGAGGTGGATTTTGCGGCCCTGGCGGTGCAGCGGGCCGCCTACCAGGAGATTTCGCGCTTCCCGCAGGTGCGCCGCGACCTCGCGGTGGTGGTGGATGAGTCGGTCACTTTAAGTACCCTGGCTGAGCGTGTAACCTTGGTGGCATCAAGCCTCCTGCGCAGTCTGCGCATTTTTGACGTCTATCGGGGACCGGGCCTAGAAAAAGGTCGAAAAAGTGTCGCCTTAGGCTTGATTTTTCAAGATATTTCTCGCACCCTTACCGACCAAGATGTGGAGCGCCTCATGGCCTCCGTAGTGACAGATTTGCGCGAGCACCTGAGCGCCAGAGTTCGAGAATAAAAGAAATGGCCCTGACTAAAGCGGAGATGGCGGAAGCGTTGTTCAATCAGCTCGGACTGAACAAGCGCGAAGCGCGGGAGCTCGTGGACCTGTTCTTCGAGGAAGTTCGTGCCGCACTGTCGACCGCCGAGCAGGTTAAGCTTTCCGGCTTCGGCAATTTCGATCTGCGCGACAAGAACCAGCGTCCCGGTCGCAATCCCAAGACCGGCGAAGAGATTCCGATCAGCGCACGGCGTGTGGTGACGTTCCGCCCAGGGCAAAAACTCAAGGCACGGGTCGAGGCCTATGTTGGAACCAAGGAATAACGCACAGCTGCCGGCGATTCCCGGCAAGCGCTACTTCACCATCGGTGAGGTGAGCGAGCTGTGCGGAGTCAAACCGCACGTGCTGCGCTATTGGGAACAGGAATTTCCGCAGTTAAAGCCGGTGAAGCGCCGCGGTAACCGACGCTACTACCAGCGCCAGGACGTGATCGTCATCCGTCAGATCAGAAGTCTCCTGTACGAGCAGGGCTTCACCATCGGTGGCGCGCGCAACAAGCTCGGCGGCGAAGAGGCGCGTACCGACGTGACCCAGAGCCAGCAGATCGTCAAGCAGCTGCGAGTCGAGCTCGAAGAGCTGATGAAGATTCTGCGGCGCTGAGCAACGCTTGCGCGCTCGGCACCCAGTAGTTTTCCTCGCGATCTGCGCTTCGGCGCTCATCGCCTGGCTCGGGTGGGCCGCGCCCGCGCATGGCGCGGAGTTAAGCAGCAGCGTCCAGCAGAACATCCGTACCGCCACCTTCGAGGTGGTGCAGCTCAAGCCCCCCGAGGGTCAGGTCACCTATGACCGCGAGCTGCCGATGGATCTGCTTCCCTATCAGCAGCGCACGGACAAGTACCGCTCGATCGGCACGGCCTTCGCCATCGGTCCAAACCGATATGTGACGGCAGCGCACGTGATCGATCTCGGCATCGACAGCCAGTTCGGGCCGCCGGCACTGCGCGACGGCGCCGGTAAGGTCCACGACGTCGACCAGGTGTTCAAGTTTTCCGACGGCCGCGATTTCGTCGTGTTCTCGCTGCGCGAGCCGCCGAAGGACGCAAGGTCCCTGACGGCCGGCCGCAAGCCGGCGCTGAATTCGACCGTTTACGCGGTGGGCAACGCGCTCGGGGAGGGCGTGATCATCCGCGATGGCCTCTATACCTCGGATACGCCCGAGGAGCTCGACGGACGGTGGCAGTGGCTGCGCTTCTCGGCTGCAGCCTCGCCTGGCAATAGCGGCGGCCCGCTCATCGATGAGCACGGCAAAGTCATCGGCGTCGTGCTACGCAAGTCACCCGCAGAGAATCTCAATATGGCGCTGCCGATCGCCGAGGTCCTCAATGCCAAGGACGGCGAGGGCAGCTTAGGAGGCCGTGTTCCGGTGCGCCTGGCGATCTTCGAGGGGAGCGAGACGCTCAGGATTGATGAGCGCTTCGATCTGCCGAAGCCGCTGGCGGAGTTCTACACGACCGCGTGGCAGCGCACCGCAGGACTGATCTCGGGGGCCGAGATGAAGCTGCTCGCGGACAACGCGGATCATCTCTTTCCGCATGGTGCGGGATCCGAGCGGCTGCTGCACACGATCGATCGCGCGGCCTTTCCGCAGATCATGCGCGAGGATCCGAACAAAGTCTGGGTCGTGGGGGCGCCCCAGGTCCAGACCGTGCAACTCGACCGCAACGGTTTCGTCGAGCAGAACGCGGCCTTCGTGCGGCTGCGAGCCCCGGACGGAATGGGGCTCGCAACGCTGTACGGCGACGACAAGGTCTACATGGATCTGCTGCTCAAGGCCCACGAGGTGCGCCGGACTGTGGGCAGCGATTCTGTACGCGTGACCTCGCTGGGTAAGCCGAAAAACTCAAGCCATTTCACGGACCGGTGGGGGCGCACCTGGCAAGTGCGCGACTGGGCAATTCCCTACGACGATCAGTACCTGAGCGTCGCGAGTCTGCCGACGCCCGACGGCTACGTTGCAGCGCTCACTCGGATCAATAGCGGCTTGCTCGACGTCGTACACAAGACCCAGCAGGTGATATGCGATTTCGTTTACGTGACGATGCAGGGCAGCCTCGCTCAATGGCAGGACTATCTGGCGCAACAAGGCGTGCGACCCAAGGCCTTCGACGCCATCAGGATCAGGATCGATCCCGAGCGCGAAGTGGCGTTCCATTCGGACCGCTATGAGGTGACGGTCAAGCCCGAGCTGGTCAAGCTCAGCAAGGACAGCATGCTGTTCCTTGACTTCGGATTCTCAGGAGAGGGCGACGCCGTCACGTGGGGCGTCAATCGTCTCGTGCTCAGCGAGGACCCGCACACTCATAACTGGATCCACGTCGTTCGCCGGACCGAGCCGCCTACCTCGCTCCCGGACAGCTGGCAGAGCAACTGGACCAAGCTGAAGACACGGAGCTTTCCGTACAACGGCCTGATCGAAAGTCAGAACGGTCAGACCCGCATCAGCGCTGCCGTAGAGCCGCCGGGGTCGGGGCCAGACGGTCGCGTCCGCTATGGGCTCGAAGTCACGAGAGAGGGCGTGCAGTCGCAGGAGACGATGAGCCGCCGGCTCGAGCTGCTGCAGCACTCCTTTACGGCCCTGACGGAGGACGGAAAGTAAAGGCCCTCGGCACCCGCCTGACTGCGGCTGCAAAGGCAAGTATCATGCGGGTGCGGCGCCGCTCCCCAGCGTCGTATTCCTTAGGAAGAATTCGTGTCGGAGCGTGGCGCAGTCTGGTAGCGCACTTGCATGGGGTGCAAGGGGTCCCGAGTTCAAATCTCGGCGCTCCGACCA
>Ga0182015_10005063_pt1 | contig 13887 bp, 7 predicted proteins | sample 712P3MmetaG_FD_120478 | JGI IMG/M metagenome (GOLD analysis project Ga0182015, IMG submission 120478) | Permafrost microbial communities from Stordalen Mire, Sweden - 712P3M metaG | ecosystem: Environmental > Terrestrial > Soil > Wetlands > Permafrost | place: Sweden: Stordalen | collected...
AAGCCCAGCTGCGCCGCTGACGCCAATCTGCCATTCTTGATTTTGTTGAGTGGTCCCTGCTCGAAGGTCTGCGTTTTTCCAGAGGGACTTCGCAGCACAAGCACCCCTGCCCGCGTTCCCTGTAGGCATCCGCAAGATTCCAAGGGAGCTTGGTCGGTATCCCAACCAACCTCCATCCCCTGCCCGCTTTCTCGCCATTCTTGGGATACTCTTTTAGCAACCAGACCAGAAAACGGAGAGCACCTTGGACGCTCCTGCAGGCCGCGAACAGCGGCGAAGCGAACGCGTAAAACTGAGCGTGCCCGTCATCATTATGACGGAAACCGTGGACCACAAGCAGGTGCAGGAAGTGACCGCGACGATCACCGTGAACGCACACGGTGGCTTGTTCAAATTGAAGATGGAAGTTCTGGCCGGCCAACCGATGCTCTTGCTGAACATGAATACGAACAAAGAAGAGAGCTGCCGGGTAGTGCGCGTGGAACGGTTGCCGAACGCTGAATACGGAGTTGCGTTCGAATTCGAGATACCGTCGCCTCAATTCTGGGTCGTCTCTACCGCTCCCACGGACTGGAAGCTGGTTTCCTCTTAAACCTCTTTTTGGAAGCAGTTCCTAGCGCGTTTCGGCGGCCGCTCCAGTCTGATATCCTCCCGGTCCATGTCATTCCCTGAATCGACGGAACGCCACCTTACGCAGGCGTGGTGGTTTTTCCCTGCGCTCATCGCAGTAATTTATTTTGCCGTTCTTCTGGCCACGGCCACGCACTACGGCTATTTTCGCGACGCGTTGTATTACCTCGCTTGCTCCGAACATCTCGATTGGGGATACGTCGATCAGCCGCCGTTGATCGCGCTGATCGGCTGGATCGCTCGCCACACATTCGGGACTTCGCTCCCCGCATTGATGCTGTGGCCGGCGCTGGCGGGGTGCGGGCGCATTCTGCTGACCGCGGCGTTCGCGCGCGAGTTGGGCGCGCGGCGTTTTGGCACGACTTTCGCTGCGATGCTGGCGGCGATTCCCGCCGTGTGGATGGTGATCGATCATCAGTTCGCGATGAATGCGTTTGAGGCGCTGTTTTGGACGGGTTGCGCTTTCGCTCTCTTGCGAATGATCAATACGGGAAACCCAAGGTTCTGGCTGCTATTCGGAGCTATCAGCGGGCTGGGCCTGGAAAATAAATATTCGATCGGCGTCGTTGCCTTTGCGCTGGTGGCCGGGTTGCTGCTGACGCCGCAGCGCAAACTGCTCTTTACGCCGTGGCTGCTGGCAGGCGGCGGAGTAGCGCTGCTGATTTTTCTGCCGAATCTTTTGTGGAACATCCATCATCACTGGCCGTTCCTGGAACTGATGGGGAACATTCGCGCCTCCGGTCGAGACATCGCCCTGCCGCCTCTCGCTTTTATCAAACAACAGATCCTGATGATGAGCCCGCAGGCGTTTCCGTTCTGGCTTGCCGGACTGCTCTTTTACTTTTTCGCAAGCAAGGCGAAACCTTACCGCGCCTTCGGGTGGGCATTCGTGATCACCATCGGATTTTTTATGATGGCTCACGGGAAGGACTACTATTCGGCGCCGGTGTATCCCCTGGTGCTCGCGGCGGGAGGCGTCGTCACCGAATCATTCCTATTTTCGCCGCGCTTCCAGCTGCGCCCTCGCTTACGCGTGGCACTGGGCTCGATAGCATTCGTTTGGCTACTCGCCCTCAAGATCGCTTTGCTGCCGCTGATTTTGCCGGTGTTGCCGATCGATGCCTATGTGCGCTTTCAACAGCACCTGCCGTTCGAACCCTCCAAAACGGAGAACAACCAGATCGGCGCATTGCTGCCACAGTATTACGCCGACGAATTCGGGTGGCCCGAAATGGCAGCTGCCGTGGCGCACGTCTACCATTCTTTGCCGGAGGACCTGCAGCGCAAGACGGCAATCTATGCGGATAATTACGGCGAAGCGGCTGCCATCGATTTTTTTGGCGCGCAATATGGATTGCCGAAAGCGATCTGCGCTCATCAGAACTACTTTCTATGGGGGCCGCGCGAGTACACCGGTGAAACGATGATTCTCGTCGGCTCGGAGAAGATCGAGGACGCCCGGCGGTTCTTTCAGTCCGTAGAACCCGTCGCGGTGCTCGACAATCCTTATGCGATGCCCTTCGAAAACCGGGCCATCCTGGTCGGCCACGGCCTGAAAGTAAATCTGCAGCAGGCGTGGCCCCACCTGAAGCGCTGGAATTAACCGGACGCCCGCATTGCCCATCGCGGCACAACCTTTTCTCCCGCCGCAACTATCCAAACCCCATGGGGTTCAATAGAACGGTAGAGGATTGAACTCGCTTGGAGGATGTACAAATGGCGTCTTGGCGCTTTTCTAAAAAGAGAATGTCGCTGCTCGTGGCAGCAGCGTGTTTGTGCGGGCTGGTCGCAGCCGGATGCGACGACCGCGTGCAGGTAACTCGCGATCCGGATGTTCGCATTGCAAGGAATGCAACCTGGGCCTGGCAGCCGGCGGAGGCGCCGGTCGCCGCATCGCGCGATTCGCGCAGAGTGGTTTCACGCGATGTAATCAACCGCAACGATGCCAACCGCAACGAACCGGTGCTCGATACCACCGCGAACAATGACGTGGTGCGCGATCGCGTGAAGCAGGCCATTCAACAGAACCTCACCGCGAAAGGTCTGACGCAGGTCAGCGATCCGGCGGCGGCGGATTTCCTGGTGGATTATCACTTTGCGGTGGAACGCCGTAGCGCAACGGTGCAGACCGTGTATCCGGGCGCGTATCCGGGATTAGTTTGCGGACCCTACGGATGCTACCGAGGTTGGGGCTACGGGCCCGGCGCAGTGGGTTACGAGCGCGTTCATTTTCATGAAGGCACGATCGTGTTCGACTTCACGCAGCGGACCACGTCGCACCTGGTCTATCGAGCGGTAGGACAAAAACCGGTGCGGCGAGACACGTTCTCGCTGACGCAGAACGACATCAACGACCTCGTCAATCATTTGCTGAAAGATCTCAAGACCAGGAAATAAAGAAGTAAAGAAGTAATGAAGTAAGGTGGGTCGTCAGGATCAGGTGGCGTTTGGAAGGACAGGTGACAGCACCTGTCCTTTTTTTCTTTGGGGTTCTCTACAGCCGCGCAGCAACTTGAAAAATGAACCCAACCGAAGCCGCCCCAGGTTCGCCGGCTGAGCCTGGTCTTGCAGTTTCGGCCTGACGTCCGGCAACCGAGGAAAACCCAACCAGTTGCAGCTACGGCAACAATCCCAGCGCGGCAACGCTGTTTTGCGTGCCGACGAAAACCTTTCCGTTCGCGACAATCGGGGTGATGAACTTGTTGGCCGAGAATCGGTCGCGGTTATTTGCCGCTTGGCTTGAATTGTAAAGCTCGGTGGCCAGATTGGTGGCGTCGTAAGCGTGCAAAACTCCATTGCCGCCGTTTTCCACGACCCACACGATGCCGTTGGTCGCGCCGTTGGCGGAAATACTCGGTGTCGCACCCGGATAGCCAAAGGTATGGGTGCTGTGCGACGACGGAGTCGTCGCGAGTTTCCCGCTGACAATCGGAAACGCCTTGATCGAATCGCCCACCGCGCCGTAATAAACCGTCCCGTTGAAGTAGCTCGGCTTGGCCCACACGCCGCCGGCAAGCTGCCCGCTGATCTGCTGATAAATATTGTCGGCGCTGGCGTTGAATTTGCCCATGTTTTCGCGATCCACCACATAAATGATCGCGTCTTTTCCGGAACCCACCGCCAAGTGGCGTGTGGTGCCGGTCGAGTCCACAACATCCGGCAAGAGCAGCGGCCCGCCGCTGCCGAAATCGGTGTCCGCGTTGGATTCCGAGACGGTGTTCAGCGGCGTAAAGTAATCCGCCAGCGTGAGTGTCGCGGAAGAGGACAATCTGGCGAAACAGTTTCCGCAATTCTTGTTCGCGGGAAATCCGTTGACGTCGAGCGTGGTCCCGAAATCGCCGTTGCCAATGATGAAGTAAATATTCCCGGAAGCGTCCGCCGCCGGCGCGGTGCCGCCCATCCAGATGCCGCCTTCGTTGCCGTTCGGCACCAGGTCGATCACGCTGCTCTGCTTCAGCGTGTCCGCGTTGTACGACATCACCCACGACGTATACGGGCCGCCGTCGCAGTGCGATCCCCACGTGGTGTAAATCGTTCCGCCGACTTGCAGGAGTCCCGGCCGCTCGTTGTATTGTGCGGGATCGAAGACCACGTTTCCGTTAGAGCTGTTCGCACCCGTGCCGGGATACGTTGCAGTGACGGTCGTTGGACCGCCGAAGAGTTCCTTCCCGGTATTCAAGTCGAGTGCGTGAATGCGGTGAACGTAGCTTCCGCCGCTGGTCTTCGACACGGCGATCAGATACATCGCGTTGCGCGTGCGATCGATCGTCGGCGTGGACGTGATGCCGATCTCCGGCGTCACCTGGCCGCAACCTCGGTCGTCGCTGGAAGTTTCTCCCGAAGCGAGCATCGAGCTCTGCCACAAAATCGTGCCGGTGCTGCCGTTGACGCTGTCGGCGTCGAACGCGAACACGCTGTCGTGCTCGGTGACGACGTAAAGAACATTTTTCGTCCCCACGTTGGGCATCACGACGCTGGAAAGATAAAGCGGCTGCGCGTCGACGTGACCGTCAACCGTAAACGTGCCGAGCAGTCCGAATTTGGCCTGGTTTACGTTGGCGGGAGTGAGTGTGGTCTCGTTGAGATTTTGTCCGGTGCGCAGATTGTCGTAATGATAGGTGGTCACATCGACGCTGGACGTGGTCATACTCGCAGCATTCACGGCAAGCGTCGCCATACCGCTGGTAACGATCCCCGCAGAATTGCTGACCACCACGTCAAATTTCGCGCCAGTGTCGCCCGCGACCGTTGCCGGAGTCGAGTAACTCGCCGCCGCAGCCCCGCTGATGTTCGCGCCATTTTTCTGCCATTGGTAGGTGGGCGAAGGCGTTCCGCTGGCGACCACAACGAAAGTCGCGGCCTGCCCGACGGTCACCGATTGATTCGCGGGTTGTGTGGTGATCGCCGGAGCGGCCGTCCCCATAGACGTAACCGTCAACATCGCGGAATTGCTGGTCGCGTTTCCCGATGCATTGGTGACAACCACGCGGAACTGCGCGCCATTATCTACAGTCATGGTGGCGGGTGTCGTAAAGCTAGCCGAAGTCGCCCCGGCTACGTTCGCGGCATTCTTCTGCCATTGATAAGAAAACGGAGCCGCGCCGTTCGCGCTCACCGTAAACGTAGCAGTTTTCCCCAACGCTACAGTTTGATTTGCGGGCTGCGCGGTGATAACCGGAGCGCCGGCATTCGCGGCGTTCACGGTGAGCGTGGCCATCGCGCTCGTCGCGGTGCCCACGGAATTGCTCACCAGCACATCGAACTTGGCGCCACTGTCCGCCGAGGTCGTCGCCGGAGTGGCATAACTGGCCGAAGTCGCGTTCGCAATGTTCGCGCCATTCTTTAACCACTGGTACGTCAGCGGCGCGTTGCCGCCGGCGGTAACCGCAAACGTCGCGACCTGCCCCACCGTGACCGTCTGATTCGCAGGCTGCGTGATAATCGCAGCAGCAGCCGGCGAGCCGGGATTGTTGCCGGGATTGTTCGAGCCTACAACTCCGGCGCAGCCGCCCAGCACAAGCATCGCCAACACTGCTGCCATTCCCGCTAGCGACGAACTGAGCTGTACCGCAAAAGTGGATCGGCGCACGCGAAGCCCCCGTGAAGAACCCGCACACCGTGATTTGCAACGGCGGACGGCTTTCGGCCAAAAGATCGAAGCGCCTCGAACAACCTTATTGGGCGGATATGGATATAAGGTGCGGCGACTCGATCGAACGCGCACTCAGTGTGGGCGTCGAAGAATGCGTTTACATCTGGCCTGCGGGCCAGTTGTGGGTCAGCGCCCCTGAAGTACCCCTCGGCACAGGTGCGTTACCTGGTCTAAAGTTCACAATGCCTGGCCACGAACGGTCAGCACCTGTAGGGCGCGCTTTAGCACGTCCCATCGAGCGTTTTGGCAAGCGAGGCCGCGTCAATTGCCGCGCATCCTCACGCTGAGGATGATACTGCGCCAGGCCCTCAAGCGTTCTTGCCTCGAACTTCCCTTCCCTCTATTCTCTCTATCCCTATGCTTCTCAAAAATCACGTCGCGCTAATCACTGGCTCCGGACGCGGCATCGGCCGCGCCATGGCAAAATTATTTGCCGCCGAAGGCGCCTCGGTATTTCTGACGGCCCGCACCGAAGCGGAACTCTCCGCCACCGCCGCAGAAATCAACGCATCCTCACAAAATCGCCAGCCCGCCGCATACCTCACCGCCGACCTGGCGCACGAAATCGATTGCACCCGCGTAGTCGCGGCCGTGCGCGAAAAATTCGGACGCATCGACATTCTGGTGAATAACGCAGGCCACTACGGACCGGTCGTGCCGGTCGAGGAATATCCGCTAGCCGACTTCGACAAGGTAATCGCGGTTCATCTCCGCGCGGCATTCCTTTTGAGCAAACTCGTCCTGCCGGAAATGTACGCACGCGGCTCCGGCATAGTCCTCAACATCTCCAGCCTTTCCGCGAAATCCGCATTCGGATGGGGCTCCGCGTACGCCGCGGCCAAAGCCGGCCTGCTCGGCCTGACGCGCGTAACCGCAGCCGAAGCCGCCCGCAAAGGAGTGCGCGTCAACGCACTCTGCCCGGGACCGGTAACGGAGACGCTCATGTCGAAAGAACTCGGCGCCACCCTCGCAAAAAAACTCGGCGTCAGTCCGGAGGACCAGTTGGCCGGATTTCTCAACACGATCCTGCAAGGCCGCGGCCAGACCGCCGACGAAATCGCCCGCGCCGCGTTCTTTCTCTGCTCCGATCAATCCAGCGCCATCACCGGCCAATCCATCAACGTAGACGGCGGCGCAGCCTTTTTCTGAACCGCCGGGAAAACCGAAAAAGGATGGGCCGTGCTGCAAACTAAATGAGAAAGAGCTCCAGACCGCGAATCGCCGTCGGCGAAGTCACACTCCTGAATCTACTGGCAGGATTTATGAATCTCTGCGCGATTCCTCTTGTCGTGTGTCTGCTCTTCGCGATGGGACAAATGCGGCCCATTTTCGCCCAACAATCCGTACCGCAGCGCGCAGGCGCGGAGGGATTGGCCGACGAGACTGCCGGCAAAACGGGCCCTGGCTATCCGGAGTTAGTGGATATCACCGCTTCAACTGGCATTCGATTCGAGCATCGTTCGAGCCCGGAACAGAAATTCATCGTCGAGTCGATGAGCGGAGGCGTCGCGCTGATCGACTATGACCGCGATGGCTGGCCCGACATTTTTTTCACCAACGCGCAGAACGTGGATATGGCCCAGCACGGGCTGAAAGCGCGCAGTGCTCTCTATCACAACAATCGCGACGGAACATTTACAGATGTAACGGACGCCGCTGGCGTGGGTTATCCCTGCTGGGCCATGGGCGCCACAGTCGGCGACTACAACAACGACGGCTGGCCGGACCTGCTGCTGACCTGTTTTGGTGGAGTGGTGCTGTATCGAAACAACGGCGACGGCACCTTTACCGACGTGACCAAGAGCGCCGGGCTGAGCGGTGACACTCAGTGGGCCACCGGTGCGGCCTTCGGAGACTATGACGCCGATGGCTGGGCCGATCTCTTTGTGTCTCACTATGTGGAATTCCATTTGGCCGATATGGCGGCCTTCGGTTCCAGCGAGACGTGCCGATACCGCGGCATCAACGTGCAGTGCGGGCCGCGCGGTATGAAAGGATCTCCGGACAGCCTGTATCACAACGATAAGGATGGAACGTTCTCCGATGTTTCCGTCAAGTCTGGCGTGGCAGACCCGGAGCATCGTTATGGACTGACTTCGATCTGGTCGGACTTTGATAACGACGGCAAACTCGATCTTTTTGTAACGAACGACGGCCAGCCAAATTACCTCTATCGAGGCAACGGCGCGGGAAAGTTCGTGGATGCCGGCTTTTCCTCCGGTGTGGCGCTGAACGAGAACGGCGCGGCGCAAGCCAACATGGGAGTCGCTCTGGGCGATTTTCTGCATACCGGCCGCATGTCTCTTTTACTCTCCCATTTTGACAACGAGTACGCCGCTTTGTATCGCAATGACGGAGACATGAGCTTTACCGATGTTTCGATGGCCTCAGGAGTCGCGAAGGCTACCAGAGGATATGTGGGATGGGGAGATGCCTTCGTCGATTTCGAGAACAATGGATGGCAGGATTGTTTTCTGGTCAACGGACACGTGTATCCACAGGTGGACAGCGCTCATTCCACGCTCACCTACTTTGAGCCGAAACTCCTGCTCTTGAATCAGCGCGATGGAACTTTCAAGGACATCAGCAAGCTGGCAGGGGCTGCGATCCAGATTCCGCAGGTTAGCCGTGGAATGGCTGTGGGCGACCTCTTCAATGATGGCCGGGTTGAAGCGGTCGTCGAGAACTTGGTAGGCAAGCCAATGATTCTGCGTCCCGAGGGCGGCCCGCATAATCACTGGATCAGTTTTCAGTTGGAGGGCGTCAAGAGTAATCGCCTGGCTTTGAATGCCCGAGTGCGAGCGACTGCGGGCGACCTGGTGCAACTTGGCGAAGTGATTAGCGGCGGCAGCTACCTGTCGCAGAACGACCTTCGCATCCACTTTGGCCTTGGCGAACGGGAACGAGTCGACACGGCGAAAGTTTCTTGGCCGGATGGCAAAGTGGAGACGCTGACCAATCTGATCGCCGACCGTTTCTACTTCGTACGCGAAGGCGAAGGCGTGGTTTCCTCCAAGTCGCCGGAACCCGGCCATGCGCAGCAACCATCCGACGCTCCCGGAACAAAAGACAACAACTTGCCAAATAGGAACTGAGACGCGCGGCCGCAGGAGCGCAAATCCAGCGAGCAATGTAAACGATTACTGAATCGGTTGTTTTTCCAAGCAGACCGCTAGAGACAATCTCAACCTTTCCTCGACGCAGGTCGCATTTGGCCAGTGAAGAATCAAAAATAATGATTGACAACATCAGAAGGAAGGACTAGTAAACGTTTACGGGGGTTGCTGGTTCTCGGGCGGGAGTAAACGTTTACTGAGTGCGTTCGCGTACACCCACCTTCTCGCAAACTCCGCTTCACTTTTGCATCGTTGGCAACACAAACGCCCAACGGTACGCGTCTCCTGGGCGTGGAAAGAAGAGGCATTTTATGAGTCATCTCGCGACCCAGATTCGCGGTCTTGCCGGGCTCTCCGTGTCGAATCGACCGGTATGGAAATCTATGACGGTGTGGTTCGCATTTGTCGTCTCACTCCTGGTGCTCGCGCCTGCGGCTTGGGGGCAGGACAACGCCACTCTAACCGGAACGGTCTCCGATCCTTCGGGATCGGTTGTCGCCAACGCCGGCATTTCTCTCACGAACACCGCGACCGGTCAGGTACGGCAGGCTTCGACGAACACGTCCGGCGTCTATCTCTTCGCCAACGTGGGTGTGGGTCGCTACACGCTCGGCGCGACCGCGTCGGGCTTTCAGAAGCACTCCAAGACCGACATCGTTGTAAACGTCTCTCAGACTTTGGAAGAAAATATCATTCTCGCGGTTGGCAGTCAGGAAATGGCTGTGACCGTCGAAGCGGACGCCTTGCAGGTCCAGACCGAAACCAACGAGATCAGTAATCTCATCACCGGCGAGCAGGTCACCCAGTTGTCGACCAACGGCCGCAACGTCACCGCGCTGGCCGCCTTGGGTATGGGTGTGTCTACCAACCTGCCCGCTTATAGCGGCGCGAACGCCCTCACCAGCGCGAACGGCATCAGCTTCAATGGCACCCGCACGGAACACAACATCTACCTGTTGGACGGTGGCGAACTCAACGATCGCGGCTGCGGCGGTTGCTTCAGCTCGCTCCCCTCTGTCGATTCGCTCGCGGAATTCCAGACTCTCGAGAGCAACTACGGACCCGATTACGGTATCGGTTCCGGCGGGACCATCACCATGGTCATCAAATCCGGCACCAAGGATTTCCACGGAGCCGTGTGGGAGTTCAATCGCAATGAAGACTATGACGCCAACAATTATTTCACGAACCTCGCCGGCCAGGCTCGGCCGGAATTCCGGCTGAACGAACCCGGCTTCAATTTCGGCGGTCCGCTGTTCATTCCGCACGTATACAACACCGAGCGCAAGAAAACATTCTTCTTTGTGAATGAAGAGTGGCGGAGACAGATCATCGGAAGTACGCCTTCCATTGTGAACACCATCGCCGCCGGCAATTTCCCCACACTCGGCGCGCCCTTAACCTATACCGTTCCTGCCGGCGACGCGACGCCGCCGATTGTTCCCGTCGTCCCTAACAACCCCGCCTTGAATGCGCTCTACGCGGCGGACGGCCTGACGCCAGGACAGCCCTTCCCGAATAACACGATTCCTGCCAACCTGATCGACCAGAACGCAGTGCGCCAACTGAACTCAGGCGCCTTTCCCAAGCCCAATTTCGGCACCAGTCAGTTCATCTCGTCCATCCCGGAACCCACCAATGTCCGCGAAGATGTGGTTCGCATCGACCACGCCATCAACAGCAAGTTCCAGTTGATGGGCCATTATCTGCACGATGCCGTCACGCAGACCTATTTCCCGCCGTTGTGGGGCGACAGCAGCTATCCAACCGTGGGCACGGCCATGCTCAATCCGTCTTGGTCCTCGGTGGTCAAGCTGACGCAGACTTATTCGCCCTCCTTGCTCAATGAAACCAGCTTCCTTTTCAGTGGCAACACCATCCACTTGAGCCCCGTCGGCATTTCGGCGCAACCATCAGGGTGGACGGCATCGTCCTTCTTCCCGCTCGCCAATAACGTTGGCGCGCGCATGCCGGAAATCGATCTGGGCGCCCCTTACAACACAAACTGGAGCTCCAGCTACTTCCCTTGGAAGAACTCCTACTTTGGCTATGAGCCTAAAGACGATCTTTCCTGGACCAGGGGAAAGCACCAGTTCAGGTTCGGCGTCAGCTGGTTGCACGACCCCAAGAACCAGCAACTGCAGGCCAACACTCAAGGGACTGCCGCGTTCAACTCGGGTGGATTTTCCGGCGACTCGTACGTGAATTTCCTGCTCGGCGACGCTGCCAGCTTTACCCAGCTGCAATTTCTGGCTGGCAAGCACTGGGTCAACAACAACTACGGCATCTACGGCAATGACAACTGGCGCGTCACCCGCAGTTTGACTCTCAACCTCGGATTGCGTTACGACGCTTTGCCGCACGCCTATGAGCGCTTCAACCAGTTCGCCAATTTCGTTGCCGCGGACTACGACACCACGCTAGGTAACCCGGTCACTGCGGCCGGCACCTTGAACCCCGCTTCCCTTACGGTGTTCAACGGTCAATCGTTCTATCTCAATGGCATCCAGCAGGCCGGCGTCAATGGCTTCCCGATTGGCGTGGTCAAAAACGATTACAACACCGTAGAACCCAGAATCGGTTTTGCCTACAACCTCGGCGGCGATGGCAAGACGGTTTTGCGCGGCGGCTTCGGAGTGTTCTACGAACGTGTTCAGGGCAACGACGTCTACAACGCGGCGTTGAACCCACCCTTTGCCTACCAGCCCTCGGCCACCAACGTGACCTTCTCCAACCCCAACACCAGCGCTTTGACGGGAGTTACAACGTCTCAAACCTTTCCCTCCGTCCTGACCAATCTGAACTACGACTACAAGAATCCCGGCACCGCACAGTTCAGCCTGGGAATTCAACGGCAGCTCTCCCAATCGGTGATCGCCGTAGTCCAGTATGTTGGTTCTCGAGGTTGGGACCAGAGCGATGACCGCGCCGTCAATACCCTGCCCTTGTCCGATGCAAACGATCCCGCCGCCCCGTTCGATCTGCGCGAGGGCGTTTCCAATGGGACCCTTAACGCAAACCTCTATCGAATCTTCCCGGGCTTCAGCTCCATCGAGCAGGAAGAGACCGAGACCAATTTTAGCTACGACTCACTCCAGGCGGGTCTGCGAATTGAGAATCGCCATGGATGGACCGTGCAATTGGCCTACACTTGGTCTCACGAGATCGATGAGGTGGGCAATGACCTCAACGGGGTCTCCAATCCCTTTAACATCTCGTATGACCGGGCTTCCGGTGGACTCGACCGGCGTCACATTTTCAACGCCAACTACATCTACACCTTGCCATTTTTCAAGCACAGCTCCAGTCTGGCGGCACGCGCCATTCTGGGAGGCTGGCAGTTCTCCGGGATAACCGTAGCGGAATCGGGAACGCCGCAAACGCTTAACTATAACGGCGTAGACACTCTCGGCTTGGGCGGCGGCACGTCCAACCGTCCGGACGAGGTGGCGCCTGTTTCCTATCCAAAGTCACGGACCGCCTGGTTTAGCACCAGCTCTTTCGCAAATCCAGTCGCTCCCTGGAATGGTGGCCCGAATCAGGGCTTCGGCAATGCCGGCCGAGACGCAGTGGTCGGACCCGGACTATTCAACTTCAATCTGTCCCTGTTCAAGACCATTGCACTCACGTCCCGTGAAGGCGGACCGCGACTTGAATTGCGGTTCGAATCCTTCAACAGCTTCAATCACACGGAGTTTAACGGCATCGATGTGGGCACCGCAGATCAGAACTTCGGACAGGTGACTTCTGCCTACGACCCTCGCGTTTTGCAGCTTGGCGCGAAGCTCAGCTTCTGACATCGCAACCCTTTAGCCTGGGCGCGGCGGGCATTCCCCGCCGCGCCCAATTCTTTTTTGCCACCCTCTTATCCGCCTATTGCGTGCCGCCTTCCCCGCAAGCGAGAATGCGAATGGATATGCGTGTGAAGACGGTTATGCCGCTGGGAATCGCCCCGATCCTGGCCTTAATGATGATCCTGGCGACTGCGCCTGCCAGCTGCCTGGGCCAGGAAGCAGCCACTGCGGACACTCAGCGCCAGACAGCAATTTCCCTCGAGCAAGAGGGCAAGAATGCCGAGGCCGAGACGGCGTGGCGCACCTTCCTCAAGGCTCAACCCGCGAGCCCAGAGGCCTACGCCCATTTGGGCTTCCTCGAAGCTCGCCAGGAACGTTACAACCAAGCTGTGGTCTTCTATCGCAAGGCCTTGGCCCTGAATCCGGATATGCCCGGCTTACACCTGAACCTCGGCCTCGCGCTCTTTAAGGCTGGCCAATTGAAACCAGCCATCCAGATTTTCGAGTTGCTCATCAAGAGCCAGCCCCCCGGCTCCCCCGAAGCCCAGCGCCTGACGACCCTCATAGGCATGGCTCATTATGGGTTGGAGGAATACGCGGCAGCAGTTCCTTATCTGAAGCAAGCCACTGCCAGCGACCCGCAGAACCTTCCTTTCCGTCTCGTTCTGGCGCACAGCTGCCTGCGGTCCAAGCAGCTTGCATGCGTCCTCGATGTCTATCACGAAATTCTTATGTTGAACGCGGAGTCCGCCGAGGCCGACATGCTGGCTGGCGAAGCTTTGGATGAGATGAATGACCATCCCGGAGCCACGCAACAGTTCCGCGCCGCCGTAAAAGCCAATCCCCAGGAGCCCAACGTACACTTCGGTCTAGGCTATCTGTTATGGACCCAAAGCGAATATGAAGAAGCCGCCCAGGAATTTCAGGCCGAACTGGCCAACGTCCCCAACCACGTCCAGGCCCTGGCCTATCTGGCCGACAGCAACCTGAAAATGAACCTTCCCGACGTCGCCCTCCCGCAGATTCAGAAGACCATCCGCATGAGCCCGCAGCTGGAACTCGCACACCTCGATTTAGGCATCCTGTACCTTAATGCCGGCCGCCGAGACGAAGCCCTGCAGGAGTTGAAGGTAGCCGCCAAGCTAAGCCCCAACGATGTGAACGTTCACTGGCGCCTGGCGCGCCTATATCAGAC
>Ga0182015_10005064_pt1 | contig 13886 bp, 11 predicted proteins | sample 712P3MmetaG_FD_120478 | JGI IMG/M metagenome (GOLD analysis project Ga0182015, IMG submission 120478) | Permafrost microbial communities from Stordalen Mire, Sweden - 712P3M metaG | ecosystem: Environmental > Terrestrial > Soil > Wetlands > Permafrost | place: Sweden: Stordalen | collected...
TCCACGTGGCCGCTCAAATATCGCGCGAACTGCCGCTGACGCGCATCATTGGATTGTCCATGTACGAAGATAAGGACATGGCCAAGGCGATGCGCGCCGCGGGGGCTGCCGCGTATCTCACCAAAGGCGGATCGTCTGAAACGCTGGTAGATCTGGTGAGATCGCTGACCATCGGCAACCCTTCGAATTCGCGATGAGCCCGGTTTTTATCCGGTTCAAAATCGACTATGGGGGATTCCCCCATAGCCCCTCAGCCCCGCCTTGACGAAAGTTTCAGCACCGCTCCCGATCCCCCAAAAACCGATGTTCTGTCATGTTGTCCTTCAGTGATTTGAAACGAAAAGAAATCGCTCGAAAGACATCATTTTTTCAGATTGGAGCTAGCCATGACAAAGTCGAATGAGCATCAAACGAAAGATCATGCTGAGGCCGGCGATCATTTCTCTTCGGATCTGGAGACTCTCCAAAAGAGTTTTACCCAGCTCCGAAAGGACGTCACTCACTTGCTGGACAATGCCGTCGGAACTGCCAAGAGCGGCGTTGGCGCAATCAGAAGCCGCGCAACGCACGCGGTGGATGACTTGAAGGATCGCGGCAACGATTCGTTCGAGCAGCTCACGGATAAAATCAGCGAGAGGCCGATCCTCAGCACCGCAATTGCATTTGGCATCGGGTTTATCGTTGCAAAATGGAATTCGAGAGGTCATCGAGGGTAGGAATTGATGCGATTTTGGTCCGTTCCATGGCCGTTGCATGGATGTCATTTAACAAGGAGTAAATCGTGTCAACCGTAATTTCACACGTTCGCGATGAGATCAACAAGCTGTTGGAAACATGCCATGATGGAGAAGCCGGTTTTCGCGCCGCCGGCGAGGCCATTTCCACCCCGGCGATTAAAGCGGAAATGATGCAGTACAGCCGACAGAGGTCGGAATTCGTAACCGAATTGGAAAAGACCGTCGCCGAACTTGGCGAAAGCCCCGCCAGCGAAGGCTCCGTCGCCGGCGCGCTGCATCGCGGCTGGATTCATCTGATTAAATCCGTGGGCAGCAGCGACCATGCGGTCCTTTCATCCTGCGAACGGGGCGAAGATGCGGCCGTTGCGGCCTATCGCGCCGCTCTGAATGCGGCTCTGCCAGGCAAAGCGGGCGCGCTCGTGGCTTCGCAGTTCCAGGCGGTCAGGCGCACGCACGATCGCATCAAGCTGCTTCGTGATGCCAATGAGAAAAATTGAAAACCCTTTTGATGTGCTTGAGGGATCGGGCGCGAAAGGAGAGTACTCGACCCAGAGAAACCTTCATGTAAATCGACAGGCATTTAATCCGGCCCGGCTGAACGCGTGATTTAGCCGCCGACGCATATTTAGTGCCCAAGACGGCATCCGCCGCATCGGGCTTCAACAAGGAGACGTTTATGAAACTCGCAGCGTTTATTTTTTCTCTGTTCGCTCTCAGCGCATTTTTGAGTCAAACCGGCTGTTCTACCGATCAACCGGGAACAACCAACACGCTGGGTTCCTATACGACGAACATGGATGCTTCGCCTGACAAGGTGACCACCGCGGCCTACAAGGCCTGCGATGACCTCAAACTCAGCAATATCAATAGCGGCAGCGGCGGATCCAAGGTTGACGGCGAAGTGACCGCCACAACCGCCCAGGGCGCAGTCGTGACCATCGACATCAAGCAGAACGGCGACAACGTCAGCAGCGTGACGATTCGCGTTGGCGCGACCGGCGACGATGCCGTCAGCCATCAGTTGATGGATCGGATCAAGAGCCATCTGTCCTGGTTCTAATATGTCGATTTAGATCACAAGTTTAGATCACAAGGCCTGGGAACCGTGGGTAAAACTCCATCGGTTCCCAGGCCACTCTATTTCGTAACCCTAAAACCCTTAAAAAAAGTGAACAATCAAAATTCTGCTGGCCTCGAATTGTGCCTTTTCGCACCCCGAAACGATGAAGTGAAGTTGATCTCGAGCTGGAACGAATGGAAACCGCAACCCATGACCAGAGGCAAGGACGGATGGTGGCGCATCAAGGCCACCCTTTCCGATGGCCAGCACTTTTATAAGTTCTCGGTCAAATCCAAGAGCTATTTCGCCAAGGACCAGTGGCTGGAAGTGTTCGACCCTTATGCCATCAGCATCACTGACGATGAGCAGGAGCGGTCCGTTCTTCGGGTCAAAAATGGCCAGCGCGTCTGGACTGATTATGCCTGGCGCCACGACGATCATCCGCTTCCCCCCAACGAACAGCTCGTCATCTACGAGATGCACGTGGGTGATTTCAGCGGCGGTAAGGGAGACCGGGGCGATAAACGCCTCAAGGGAAAATTCTCCGATGTAACGGAAAAGCTCGATTACCTCAGCGGCCTGGGAATTAACTCCCTGGAGCTGATGCCGGTCAAGGAGTTTCCCGGTAAGTCATGGGGATACAATTTACGCAGCCTCTTTGCCGTGGACAGCGGATACGGTCCGCCCGAAGAGCTTTGCCGACTGGTGGACGAATGCCACGGCCGAGGTATCCGCGTCATCGTCGACGGCGTCTACAATCACGCCGACGCCGACGCGCCGCTTGCCAAGATCGATTACGAATATTGGTTTTACCGCGACAATCCCGATCCTCCCAACCTGCAATGGGGACCGAAATACAATTACGGATATTACGATTCCAATCTTAAGCTCTACCCCGCCCGCAAATATGCCGTCGAATCGATCCTCTTCTGGATCGAGCATTTTCATATCGACGGCATCCGCTTCGACGCGACCCGCGCGATCGGCGATTTCAACATGATGCGCGAATTCACCGATGCCGCGTTCAACAAGGTCGCCAAGCGCAAGCCTTTTTTCACCGTCGCCGAACATTTGCCCGAGGATCCGGCGATTACCGGATATCCCAAGGGACCGATGATTGCCGCGTGGCATGAAGCGCTTGCCAATCAATTGCGCGCGGTCGTTATGCAGCATGAATACAGGGATTCTCAGCCTGGCGATCTTGATTCACTGGCGAAAAGATTGAATCCGGCGACGAACGGCTACTCCAGCGGAAATCACGTCGTCAATTTCCTGGGAAATCATGACCAGCAACGAATCCTGCGCGACATCGCCGACACCGTACATATTTTTGGCGATGCCGCGTTTCGGCGGGTAAAGCTTGCCTTAGGGATCCTGCTGACTTCGCCTGGCCTTCCGATGATCTGGATGGGGCAGGAATTCGGCGTGGCCGATCAAAAAACCCCCGAGCCCCAACCAATGGATTGGACACTTCTGGCCAATAAGGACAACAAAGACCTTCACGATTTTTGCGCCAGGCTCATCAAGCTTCGCAGAGAAAATCCGGCATTATGGGGCGACAACTTTGAAGTCGTTCTGCTCGATGCAAATCGCTCGATTCTCGCTTACAAACGATGGAATGAGGCCGGCGGGGTTGTGGTTGTGGTCATAAACACTAAAGACGAACCCACTGGAGAATTCATTATCGAGAATGCAGGGCTGGAAGACGGCGCATGGAGGGAGCATATCAAGAATCGCAAGTTCCAAATGACCGGACGGCAGATCAAAGACGTGCTTGAACCCGGTGAAATAAAAATATTCATCAAAGAATGAAGCGGCGGCGCGCATCTAAACGCCGAAATCCCGGAAAGATGTCGCGTCTTTCCCAGTTGACGCGAAAGGCTATTCCCGGTCATGCTCCGCAAATGGCTCGCATCCTCATTGTCGACGACCACGCCGATTCGCGAGAAGCGATCTCGCGGATGCTTCAGCGCGACGGATACAAGGTCGATTCCGCCGCGGAGGGACGCGAGGCGCTCAACTCCATCATTTATAAAACGCCCGATGTAGTGCTGCTTGACCTGGCATTGCCGGAAATCGACGGCGTCAAGCTCGTTCAGTTGCTGCGGACGTATCACCGCCTCTCCTCTATTCCCGTCATCATATTGACCGGACTAAATTCGGGCAGGCTGTTTGAGGAGGCTCAGTCGCTCAACGTCAGCGCTCTGCTCCTGAAAAGCGTTGCCACGATTGAACAGATTCGCGCTGCACTGCAAAAGGCTCTGACGCCACCCTCCCCGAATGCAAGAATGCAATCCGCGGAAAAATGGCGGGGAGACACCATCTCCCCTTTGTAACGCGTCGTTTTTTAATCGCGACGGGAAGTAATTGTCTCCAGCCCAGTGGAGGCAGCCGGTGTCTGGGTATCTGCATCGGCTATCTGCTGAAGCTGAAGAGGCTGCACCATTTCCAGCAGTTCCGCCACCGCCTGCTTCACGGTCGTCGCGAGGCGCACGCGCGGGTCCGCACAAAGCCGCTCAAGCGACGTCTTCGCATCGGCATTGCTTGTCCATAGCCCGACCACGGTGGGCAAATCGGGAAATTTTATTTTCAGCCGTTTGCAAAGATAGCGGGAATGCGACAGGGCCGCCGGGGGTAGCGCCGAAATGCAGGCTACCGCCGCCTTCTGCGCCTGGATCATCTCCAGCATCTCGCCGGCAAGCGAAACCTGCGATACGGCAATCGCGCGCTGACCCTTGAGTGCCAAAAGCTGGGCCAGCATCAGGCCGACGATCTCGTCCGCTTCGCTGTGTGCCGGCAGACAAAGAATCGTCACCGCCGAATCGTCGGCGACTGCTGCAGCCGGAGTCTCCTTTTTCTCGGCTTCGCCCAGCTCATCAATTAAGTCGCGCATCGCCTGGCACAGAAATACTTCCCGATCGGCATCCAATGTCTTGCTGTACCGATCTCTTTCAGCCAGCACGAGCGCGGGAATCAGAACCTCCTCATAGACCCGCTGCAATCCATTTTCTTTGCGGTATTTCTGAAGCAATTCCCCCGCCTCTTCCTGATCGAGCGACAAAAGCCGCTGATACGTGCGAACGGACGGTTCAAGCACCTGCTCGTCGCCGAGCATCACCGAAAGGAACTGAAGATGCGGCACGTATTTGCCCACGACCACCAGGCAAACCGTCAAGGGCGTCGAGAGCAAAAGCCCGATGGGCCCCCAGAGCCATGTCCAGAACACCGCCGAGGCCAGAATTGCCATGGCCGACAATCCGGTGCTCGATGCATATAGCCATGGCTCGAGCAAGTTGGCCGTCACCAGTTCCAATCCCACATACATGCCGACAGTGGCAAGAAATATACTTGCGTGACTGAAAAAAACGAAGGAAAGCATGATCGGCAGCGCCGCCGCGATCCACGAACCGAGATAAGGCAGGAAACGCAGCAACGTCGCCAGCAGCGCCCACAGCAGCACGTTGGGAAATCGTCCTTCCGCCGAAAAGGCGCCGATGGTCCATAGCCCGATTCCCACGCAGACTCCGTAGACGGCGTTGACCGCCGACTGCATGAGAAGATAGTGAGTAATGCGTGTTGCGGCGTCGTCCAGCGCTTGCGTGGTTAAATGCAGCCGGGCATCGCCGACGAGGCGTAAAATCCGGTCCCTTAAATCCCTGCGGTTAACCAGGATAAATATGACAAAGACCAGTATCAGCCCCATTGTCGCCAGCGGGCTGAAAACCAGGCCGCTATACTGTTCCACCATTTTGGGAAATGCCCAGGGATCGGACGATTCCTGAATAATAAGTGGGGCCACGCTTGATCCCGGGGCGGCGGCGGCGCTGGTTTTCGGATGGACCGCCGGGTTCGTGGTCGCGACGCTTTTTATCGTGGTTTCCACCGCCTTGGCGGCCGTGGCCAAGTCACCATCGGAAGCGCCCCGAATTCGACGCCATTTGTCCTGAATGTTCTCGCGGTAGTTGGGTAGATGGGCGCCAAACTCCACGAATTGCTGCTCGACGACCCAGGTGAGACCGCCGATCGCGGTGAGGGATGCGCCGACCACAATAATGATGGAAAGGATCCGACCGAGTCGGCGTCGTTCCAGCCAGGTCACCGCGGGAGTCAGAAGGAACGCGAGCAGGATCGCAAGCGCCATCGGGACGAGAACATCTCTCGCCAGATACAGAACGGCAACGCCCAGACACAGGCTCGGCATCAAGCCGATTTTCGATCTGGATCCATCGTCGCCCGCTCGTGCCATATTATCTTTTCCGCCGCCAACATTTTCGCGCAGACCCTCACTAATGTACCACACTGGCGCCGAATGGACCTGTTATTGGAAATTAGCGCCTGGCCTACCCTGGACGCTGAATTTGGGAACGGGTTCACATAACGTGATTTATTTCCCGAGCATTTTCGCAATGATGAAGATGACGAATGCACCGCCCAATCCCCCTCCGAAGAGGAGATAAATAAGCGAAAATCCGATGGCGGCGACTGGAAGCGCGAGTTCAGTAATCATTGGACTCTCCTGGTTAAATGGCAACTGTAATGATGACCATGACGATCAATTTGTGGGATCGGCGTAGTTCTTAAACCCATGTCGAGGATTTGCCGTGGGGGCATGGGGGAACCCCCCATGGGCGCACAATGTGAGCGTTTTGTCTGTACACATGCAAGAAAATCCAACTTTCATATTTGTCCGGCATCCCACCGCCTTCGGTGACAAAATGACCGTGAGTGCATCCGAATACCCGGCGGATTTCGCGACGATTTGACTGGCATTGGAATTGCCACTGTCTAGCGGACTTTACAAGGAGATCTCGTGATTATGAATCGCTCAGTAGTCATACCGGTGATGTGGATCGCTGCTTTGTCAATTTTCGGCGGTTGCCAGGAAGACCGGGTCAACAATATTCCGGCTGGCGCGACTTTGTCGTCCTCCGGCAACGCGCAGATAACTTACACGGCCACGATGGACGGCACCGTTTGGGTGTACGATGTCAACAATGACCGAATCGATTATTCCGGTCCCTTGCTCTCCAATCAATCGTTGGTGGTCAATCCGGACACCAAGCAGATCACCATTGATAGCCGTGTCGTTAGCGATAAAGCAATGAACGCCGGCGCACAGCATCGGGTTTATTTTTTGGCCAATACCCATTAATTCAGCGTGCAATGCTGCCGGTTAGGCTCCGGAGCTCAGTATGAAACACGCAAGAAGCAATCTTCGTCCTGCTGTTGATGCAGACCAATTTGATGAGTATGGCGATGCTGGCCAGCTTGCCGCCGACGTTTTTCAATCGGCGGCATATGTCTTCTATTCCGTGCACGGCAAAGATTGCATTAGAAACTTGGAAACCCTGACCGCGGACAACGCGGTCAGGGCTCCCTTTGTAGATCAAGCCTGCCTGTGATTCTCTGACCATCCCTGGTAATGGCCTTAATATCCCTAATGACCAGAATGACCAGATTTCCCCGATCTAACCGCTCTTTTTTATGGAAGAGTTCCCTGAAACGGGCTGAAGAATCACCGCTCCCAGCGGCGGTACGGTAAGTGTCAACGACTTCAGCCATTTGTAGTGAGGCAGCGGAGACGCCTCAATCTCGCCTAAATTTCCCTGCCCGCTTCCCCAGTAGATTTTCGAATCACTGTTAAGAAGCTCGCGCCATACGCCTCCGATGGGCACACCCACGCGATAGTTGTGCCGCGGCACCGGTGTATAGTTCAGCACGACCAGCACGACGTCCTTCGGACGCCGCCCCCGGCGGAGAAACGCAACCACGCTTTGGACATTGTCATCCGCCTCAATCCATTCAAACCCGAAGTTTTCACAATCGCCCTCGTGCAATGCGGGCTGGGCCTGGTAGAGGCGATTGAGATCATCAACCAGTTTTTGCGCCCCGCGATGCGAAGGCCAGTCCAGCAGGTGCCAGTCGAGGCTCGCATCATGGTTCCACTCGGCCCATTGTCCGAATTCATCTCCCATGAATAAAAGCTTTTTGCCCGGCTGCGTATATTGGTTGACCAGCAAAAGACGAAGGTTGGCGAACTTCTGCCACGCATCGCCGGGCATTCGCCCGAGCATGGAACCTTTCCCATACACAACTTCATCATGTGAAAGCGGCAGAAGATAATTCTCGTTGTATTGATAGACCCCGCGAAAGTTCAGAAGTTGATGGATGTATTTCCTGTGAATGGGATCGTTGCCGAAATAGCGCAGCACATCGTTCATCCAGCCCATGTCCCATTTCAGATCAAACCCCAGCCCGCCCTCGCTCTCGGGCCGCGAAACTTTGGGCCACGCGGTCGATTCTTCCGCGATCGTCAAAGCCGATGGAAACGCCGCATGCACGTCCCGATTAAGCTGCCGCAGAAAATCCACCGCCTCGAGGTTTTCCCTTCCGCCCAGGGCGTTGGGGATCCATTGCCCCGGCCCGCGCCCGTAATCCAGGTAAAGCATCGACGCCACGCCATCCACCCGCAGCCCATCGACGTGATATTTCTCCAGCCAGAAAATGGCGCTGGAAAGTAGAAAGGAATGAACTTCATACCGGCCATAGTTGAATATCGCGCTTTTCCATTCGGGATGAAACCCCTGGCGCATGTCATGATGCTCAAAAAGATGCGTCCCGTCGAAATACGCCAGGCCATGCTCGTCGTTGGGAAAGTGGGATGGCACCCAATCCAGAATGACGCCGATCTCATGCTCGTGCAGATAATCGATCAAAAACATCAGATCCTGCGGACAGCCGTACCGGCTTGTCGGCGCGAAATAGCCCGTGGTCTGATATCCCCAGGAGCCATAGAAAGGATGTTCCATCAGCGGCAGGAATTCCACGTGAGTGAATCCGCGATCGGTCAGATATTGAGCCAGCTTCGGGGCAGCCTCCCGGTAAGTCAGCCAGCGCTGCTGCTCTTCCGGCACGCGCATCCATGAGCCCAGGTGCATTTCGTAAATGCTGAGTGGCTTATCGAGCTTCTGCCGCTGAGCGAGCGCGGACATCCACTTCTGGTCATGCCAATCGAAATCAAGCCGATGGACGATCGACTCTTTCAGCGGCAACGGCGCGTGCAGGACACCGAACGGGTCAATCTTGTCCACCTTATAGCCGTTGAACTTGGAAGCAATGTGATATTTGTATCGTGAACCTTCATGCGCTTCGGGAATCAATAATTCCCACAAACCGGACGCTGATCGGGGAACCATCGGGTTACGTCCCTTGTTCCAATCGTTGAAATCTCCGATGACCGAAACATAATCCGCGTTGGGCGCCCAGACGGCGAAATGCACGCCGCCTGTCGGCACACAATGCGCCCCCAGCTTTTCATAAAGACGACTATGCGTGCCTTCGTTGAACAGGTAAATATCCTGTTCGCCCAGCAAGAGCGACGCATCTGCCTGCTTTCGCGAAATCGCCGGCATCGGTGGTGGATTAATCGTTTCACTCATGGCTTGCGGTCCTTAAGAAGCGCGACGACGGCCCGCAGTGGAATGTCAACCCAGTCCGGCCGCGAATTCAGTTCATAACCGACTTCGTACAACGCTTTCTCCAGAACCCAGCAGCGCAGAACAAGCTCCACCTCCGCCATGTTGTGCCATACAAGGTCCGGCCGCAAAGCACGAAGCCGAATAATGTAGGCGCGGACGAATTCCCGGCTGAGCCACGCTGTCCACAGGTTCGCCCCCTGGCGATCGCGCGCGTTGCGAGCACTGTCGGGCGCCAAAAGCGACCAGTGCCGCCGCAGCGCCGTCCACGCGGCGTAATCAAAACTCCGAACCATTCCCGCGACATCGCGCATCGGAGAACGCTTTAGCCGCCGCTCTCCAATCGATTTCAGCGGTTCGCCTTCAAAATCAATGATCATGAAATCCTTGCCGGTCCAGAGCACCTGCCCGAGATGATAATCCCCGTGAATGCGTATGCGCGGCAGGCGAACGGGAAGATCGCGCAGCTCACGGAAGAGCGCCGTCGCGGCCGCCTCATTGGCCAAAAACCATTGGCCCGTCTCCTTCGCTTCACCGGTCAACGAGTTGATCTTCTGCGATAAAAGATGCGTCGTCGTCCGCAGGGTATTCCGCATGGACTGGAAGAGAGACCGCTGATAATTCGCGTTATACGGCTCAGGGGCGAAAGGCGGATCGAGACGGTCATCGGCCATTGCGCCGTGCATTTCCGCCGTCCGCTGACCAAGCAGCCTTGCCAGTTCCAGCGGCGCGCCGATGAGTGATTGAATTGTTTGCGGCGGCTCCTTGTCGTCGCCGGCGCATTCCCCGTCGCCTGGCATGCAGAGTGCCGACGTCTGCTCGGAAGTGAGCGCGCCAAGGGCTTCAAAATATCGATGCGCGTGATCGAGAAATGTATGCCACGCATCTCCCTGGTTCGGGACAAACGTCAGAACCACCGCCAGCGTTCGCGAAAGCCCCCTGCCGCGCACTCCCTGCAATTCGATCGCCGCCACCACCGGCGGACTATTGGCAAAATGCGCCTTGGCCGTGAGATGTTCCCCCACCTCCAGTTCAGGATTGATTCCCTCGCCCAAGCGACGGTAAAGCTTCAGGATCAACTGATTGCCAAACATCACATTGCTGTTGCTCTGCTCCACCTCCGGCAATTTCTCGGGAAGGTTTTGCAAATCCGGCAACGGCGTGGATGCGCCGGCGATCAACCGTCCCGAAAGGCGAAGCCCGCCATCGCGCACTTCGCGCCCCTCCACCGCGATTTGCAGCAATGCGCGGGCAAAATCTTCGTCCGTCAGCCCGTCGGCTATCACCCAGCGTTCTTCTTCGGCATCCACTACATGCAGGATTGCCGCCGGATCCGCAGCTCCGGAGATTTCGCCCCGCATGATCAGCGGAAGCGCGTAGATTTCCGCTTCCCCCTCGTCAAATTCAACCTGAATCACAAATAGCGACCGCCGCGGCCCCATTGACAACCGACCGATGATTCGCGTTGAACGAAGCTGCTTCGCCTTAGAAACAAACCACCGCCGATGCGGCAATATCCGCGGCAAACGCGCCTCGATCGCCCGATCAAGCGCGCTGGAATCCATTGCTTTATCGCCGGCGATGTCTATATGCACCTCGGGAGTGGACGGCTCATCACCCCCCACCGGCTCGGCACGCGAAAGTATGAACCAGTAGAACCCGTGCGGACCCACCGAAAGCGTATATGCACCGCTCTCCGGGACTGCGGGAAACCGGACATTGCCAAACATTTCCACCGGCACCGTGCCGCGATGCTCCGGCAAATCCAATTCCACCGGCTGCGAAAACCGCGACAGATTCGCCACCACCAGAATTTCTTCCTCCCCATCGCGCCGAATGAACGCCAGCATGTGCGAATTGGCCGGGCTCAAAAACTTGATTTCACCGTTGCCAAACACCGGGTGGTTCTTGCGAAGCGCAATCAGCCGCTTCATCCACCAGAAAAGCGACGACGAATTGGCCGATTGCGCCTCGACATTGATCGTTTCGTAGTGATATTCCGGATCGATGATCACCGGCAAAAATAGCCGCTGCGGGTTGGCCCGCGAAAACCCCGCATTGCGATCGGCGCTCCACTGCATCGGCGTGCGAACCCCGTTGCGATCGCCCAGGAAAATATTGTCCCCCATCCCGATTTCGTCGCCGTAATAGAGCACAGGCGTGCCGGGCATCGAAAACAAAATCGCGTTCATCAGCTCGATCTTCCGTCGATTATTATCCAGCAGCGGCGCGAGCCGGCGGCGAATTCCCATGTTGATGCGCGCCGTCGGATCGGCCGCGTAAACCCGCCACATGTAATCCCGCTCCTCATCGGTCACCATTTCCAGCGTCAGCTCATCGTGGTTGCGCAAAAACATCGCCCACTGCGCCGTCGCGGGAATCGGCGGGGTCTGCTCGAGAATATCAATGATCGGATAACGCTCTTCCATCCGCAGCGACATAAAAAGCCGCGGCATCAGCGGGAAATGAAAGTTCATGTGACATTCGTCGCCATCCCCCGCGCCAAAATACGCCGATGCTTCATCCGGCCACTGATTGGCCTCGGCCAGCAGAACTCTGCCCGGCCAGTGCGTGTCAACGTGCTTGCGAAACTCGCGCAAAAACGCGTGCGTTTCCGGAAGATTTTCGCAACTGGTTCCTTCCCGCTCATACAGATAAGGAATCGCGTCCAGCCTGACGCCATCGACTCCGGCCCCCATCCAGAAATCGCAGATTTCCAGCACCGCCTTGTGCACCAGCGGATTGTCGAAGTTCAGGTCGGGCTGATGGCTGAAAAACCGATGCCAGTAATATTGTCCTGCCACATGATCGAAAGACCAGTTGCTCGGCTCAAAGTCGTTGAAAATAACCCGCACGCCGGAATATTTTTCGGGAGTATCGCTCCAGACATAAAACGCGCGCTCCGGGCTATCCTTCGCCGCCCGCCGCGCCCGCTGGAACCATGGATGCTCATCGGATGTGTGGTTAATCACCAGCTCGGTAATCACGCGAATCTGCCGGCGATGAGCCTCCGCTATCAGCCGGCGCACATCCTCGGTCGTGCCGTAAGTCGGATTAACGCCCGTATAGTCCGCGATGTCATATCCATCATCTTTCAGCGGCGAAGGATAAAACGGCAGCATCCAGATCGCCGTCACCCCAAGCTCCTCGAGATAATCCATCTTGGTGAGCAAACCCGCAAAATCGCCAACCCCGTCGGCATCGCTGTCGCAGAACGAACGAACGTGAAGCTGGTAAATGATCGCGTTCCGATACCAAAGAAGTTTCTCGCGCGCGGGCTGAGCAACTCGTTTTACAGCCGGCATGGCAACAGTCTGGCTCAATTCATCCTCACCATCTGCAACTCACCTTAAATGAAATATTCAAATTCGTTTTCGGTTCGGCTGTTCCGCCGGACAACAAACACATGGGCCGGCGCCGACCCCGGATCGAGCTTGACGATGCCCCGTTCCCCTTGCCACCGATACCGGGCATCGGTCAGCAGATCATGCAACTGGTACGGCCGATCCGGGCTGATCCCCAGGACTTTCAGATCCAATTTGATGTTCGCCCATTGCGTTTGATGCGGATCGGTGTTCGCCACCACGAGGATCGTGTTATCGCCGTGCATTTTGCTGTAGCAAACCACGACGGGATTGTCGGAATCATGGAATCGCAGCCCGCGATCATGCTGAAGCGCCGGATTTTCCCGGCGAATCCGGTTCAACCGTGCCAACAGATCGGCCAGCGAATCGGGCCGATTAATGTCCCAGCTTCGAGCCTGGTACTTTTCAGAATTAAGATATTCCTCCGCCCCGGCGCTCGCTGGAGTTCCCTCCATCAATTCAAACACTGGACCGTAAATGCCGTACGATGCGCAAAGCGTCGCCGCGAGCACCACACGCACGATATACGCCGAACGCGCTCCCGTTTGCAGATATTCCGGCAGAATATCCGGCGTGCTTGGCCACGCATTCGGACGAAAAAAATCAACCACCGGCGGTGTCGTCAGCTCGGTGTAATATTTACGAATGCTCCACGGATCATTTCGCCACGTGAAATAGGTGTATGACTGATCGAACCCAAGCTTCGCCAGCCGATTCATCACCTTGGGCCGCGTGAACGCCTCGGCCAGAAAAATTACTTCCGGATCGCGCTGTTTGACTTCAGCGATCAGCCATTCCCAAAACGGAAAGGGCTTCGTGTGCGGATTATCCACCCGAAATGTGCGCACCCCGTGGCTATGCCAGTAAAGCACGACACGAAGCAATTCATTCCACAGAGCCTTCCAGTCTTCGCATTCGAAATCGAAGGGAGAGATGTCCTGATATTTTTTAGGCGGGTTTTCCGCGTACTGGATCGTTCCATCGGGACGGTGCCGGAACCAGTCCGGATGCTCCCGCACATACGGATGGTCCGGCGAGCATTGAAACGCGAGATCCATGGCGATGTTGATGTTTCGCTCGGCCGCCGCCTGCACAAGCCGGTCGAAATCCGCGATCGTTCCCAGCCGCGGATCGATCGCATCGTGCCCCCCATCCGGGCCTCCAATCGCCCACGGGCTTCCCGGATCACCCGCCTTGGCCGCCGGCGAATTGTTCGGCCCTTTGCGAAAAGTAATGCCGACCGGATGGA
>Ga0182015_10005065_pt1 | contig 13885 bp, 13 predicted proteins | sample 712P3MmetaG_FD_120478 | JGI IMG/M metagenome (GOLD analysis project Ga0182015, IMG submission 120478) | Permafrost microbial communities from Stordalen Mire, Sweden - 712P3M metaG | ecosystem: Environmental > Terrestrial > Soil > Wetlands > Permafrost | place: Sweden: Stordalen | collected...
AGAAGATCTGAGTGAGTTCAAGCAGACCGAGTATTGGGAGGCGGTGCAGAACTTCCAGAAGTGGATCGTCAACGAAGCACGTACTAATGGCCTACCCCCTGAGCGTCTGGGCGAAGCCGTCCACGTGGCACTCAGCACGGCGAAACCGAAGGCGCGCTACGCGGTCATTCCACAACGTTTCAAGAACTGGACTCTGCTCAGACTCCTTCCCGTGAGGATGTTCGATAACTTTATCGCAAAGCAAATGAAACTCACAAAGGCGAAGCCAGCTCGAACGCCTGATTCTCAATTTGCCATCGCTGAAGTCGTGAAGGACTGATCGTCCCGGCCCGCGATGGTGCCACTTCGCGTCCTCCGCGCGGGCCTGTGGCGCCAAGGTTCAGCACGTCGTGATAATCTCAATGCGATTTAATGCTCAGCGGTGCTTTTCCGCGGAGCGTGTGGGCGAGGCCGTCCACGTGACACCTAGTGCAGCAAAGCCGAAGGCACGCTAGGCAGTCGTAAAGCGCCGTTTGAAGAACTGGCGTTTGCCCAGACATCTTTCTTCGAGGATGCACGATGCCGCAGTCGAAAGGCAACTCGGGTTCATAAGGCCGTAGTTCGAGGGTGCCCTGGTGTACGGTCTGCAGCCAACGTAAATCGCATTCCCGTAGTTGACTGTCCAGGCGGTCATGTATATGCTGGCTGTATGGCGAGGCCGCTTAGCGACGAGAAGCGCAATGCTCTGATAAGAGCGGCGACCCGTGTCATCGTCACTCAGGGTTTGGGGGCCCAGACAGCCGTCATCGCTCGCGAGGCAGGCGTTGCCAGTGGGTCACTGTTCACTTATTTCGAGACAAAAAAAGTTCTGTTCAACGAGCTCTATCTCGAATTGAAAGCAGAGATGGCCTCTGCTGCCTTGGAAAACCTTCCGCGAAACGCTTCACTTCGGAAGCAGCTTTTCTTCGTCTGGTCGAACTGGATGCATTGGGTTATATCGGCTCCTGACAAGCGGCGCGCCCTTGCACAATTGAGCGTTTCTGACGAGATCACGCCTAAAAGCCGTGCAATAGGCCATAAGTCTATGGCTGGCATTGCGGAGATCTTGGAGCGGTGTCGGGCTGCCGGTCCGATGCACGAAGCGTCGATGAGCTTCGTCTTGTCGGTCATGAATTCACTAGCCGAAACGACCATGGATTTCATGCTCCAAGACCCAACAAAGGCACAAAAACATTGTCAGGTAGGTTTCGATGCCTTGTGGAGAGTCTTGAAGTAGTTCTTAACCAACATTAATGACTGACTAGGCACGCACTTTGCAGGTTAGCCAAAATCTGTTTGTGAATAACACCCTCAAGGAGAACCGAAGATGTCCCAACAAATCCATCCATCCGAGTCACAGAAGATCGCAGTCGTGACGGGAGGCAGCCGGGGTATAGGCCGTAACACCGTCGTGAGCCTCGCGAAGCGAGGCGTCGATAGTATTTTTACCTTCAACACCCATCGCGAAGATGCTGAAGCCGTGAGCGCGGAGGCAAAAGCGGCTGGGGCACAATCGGTTCCTTTACAGCTCGACGCAGGGAACATCTCGTCGTTCGACGCCTTTCTCAAGGGTGTAGAGAAGGCGCTGTCTGACCTCGGACAATCTCGTTTCGACTTCCTGGTCAATAACGCCGGCAATAATCACCGCAATATGCCGTTTGAGAAGGCCACCGAGGAAGAGTTTGACAGCGTTTTAAGCGTCCATTTCAAAGGCGTCTTTTTTTTGACGCAGAAGCTTCTTCCTCTGATTAAGGATGGCGGGCGCATCGTCAACATATCGACAGTGAGGACTCGCACCGCCTCGCTCGGAGGGGCGGTCTACGCGTCGATGAAGGGAGCGGTCGAAGTGCTGTCGAGGCATCTGGCAAAAGAGTTGGGTCCGCGCAGGATCGCTGTCAATGTGGTTGCACCAGGCCCCGTTGAAACCGATTTCAGCGGCGGCATTGTTCGCGACAATCCTGCCGTCAATAAGATGATTGCCGAAAATACAGCCCTGGGCCGGGCGGGTCTTCCAGAAGATCTCGGCGCTATGATCGCGTCGCTTCTCTCGGAAGAGAATTTTTGGGTCAATGCGCAGCGTATCGAGGTCGCAGGCGGAGTCGCAATTTAATCCTCAGCTGTGACGAGTCAATATACTAGAGCCCGAATTACGGGCTTAAGCAGAGCCGCAAGGTCCGCGCGGGTTCTCAACGAGCGCTTCCTTGGAGAAGGGCTCCGAACGCCATCGAATCGCTCGACTGTCGCGCGTGCAATGGTGCAATGGGCGCCTTGGAACTGCGCAACCAGAGGACTAGCAGGCGGCGTTCCCGCTCTTTGGCACTCCGAGCCACTCACAGCCGCTGAGTGCAAGTCTTTGTTTTCTAGAAATATACCGAGGACTCGCCTTGCGAGGCTATGCGAGCCAGAGAGTCCTTCGGAGTAAGTCACTGCACTGAATTTGCACGGAATGACCAACGGATTCTCGCATTTTCTGGGATTTGGTCGGGGCTTACCTCATCCGAATGGCTGAACGACTCGTAGCAGTACCGGGGTCGACTATGACGCGAGCCAGGCCCCAAGCGCCGATTACCATAGTGGGCTTCCTAAGGGGAGGGCAATATGCTGAAGAGAGAGGTAAAAAACGGAAAGGAGTCGCCGGCGAGTCAACAGGTGTTTCGATACTGGGTTGAGGTTCGTGAACTAGCGAACGGATCCGCACGGAATCTCCCACTCAACGGAGTCACCAAGATCCACATTCCAAGAGCGAAGAAGGAGGCACAGACACCCAATGAGGAGATTCTGCAGCTAAAGGATGGCCCAGCCACTCTCGAAGCAAACAGCATTCAAGACCTCGCAGCTCAGCTCCGCGCAAGGTGCCCAGACGACGCCTACGAGCGTACGTTGCATTGGAAACGCGATCGCCGAGACGCGGCGGGCAGAAGCAATAGACAAGTTAAGCGAGATCCTGCTACCGCGGGCCTATCTTGAGGCTTTGTACGTGATACAGGCTGAGCTCGAGCGACCGGGACCCGGTTCAAAGCTCTCGGACGCAGAACTGGAGCGTGCGGCAGCTAGTCGGGGCATCGCGCTGATCGATGCAGGGGAGTGGAAACAACGCGATACATGGGTTCACTTTCCGTCGTCGTGGATTCGACAGATCCTTGGGAGGTTCGCATCCGGCGAGGTCTCTCTCCTTGAGGAGAGCGCGGCAACAGCGGCGACGCGGCGTCGCAAGAAAAGAGCGACACCAAGGTCGGCGAGCGCAAATGCGTCGTGAATCCGTGAGCTGCCGCCGTGGCCTGTCCTTCGAACGAAGCTACAGCCGACCCTACTCAGCACCGGTCCATCTATCTGGACCAAGCCGTTGCTGCGCGTGCAGCGCAACATCGGCTCAACGATGAACAGGATCTCATTCAGGCGATCATCGAGGGTGCCGCACTGCGAGTGCGGCCCATTGCAATGACGGTTGCGGTGATAATCGCAGGTCTCCTCCCCATTATGTGGGGCAGCGGCACGGGGTCGGAAATTATGCGGCGCATCGCCGCGCCGATGGTCGGTGGCATGATTACCGCGCCTTTGCTCTCGATGCTGGTGATTCCTGCGGCATACCGGGTTTTTGGCATTAAGCGACACGCAATCGGCATTGCTGCTGAACAGTCGCTCACGCTCGCGTGACTTCCGACCACCATTTGGAGCACGGTTGCACTTCCGCAGAAACTGTTTGACACGACGCGGCAGCACAAACAAATCGTCCCGAATGCATCACGGGACGAAGACATGGATATTGAGGGAGAGGGCGACCACAGGCAAGATAGTCTACCGGCGCAATTTCCATCTTGATTGGACCGGTGTTTGCACGTCTGAGTGCAGAGAACTCGTCCTGTATGCGAGATGTTCAGCAAGATTCTCAGCGGCGCCGTGAGCGACGGCAATCGCTGATGTAAGATGGCTGTCATCGGATTACTATCGAACCAAGTCAGACGAAACCGCTCGGCGAGAATGACAAGGCAGCACAGCATGCGCAATGCGAAGCATGAAGCCGCAACCTCTGTGGTAGTTGAGTTTGGCCGTCGAAAGGGCCAGAAACGCTCGCGCGTTGAAGCTGTCGATTGGGTGGATGCGGGTCTGGAGTTCCTTCGGACGGAAAGCATTGAGCATGTAAAGGTCGAACGCCTCGCGGCACGACTGGGCATATCCAAGGGCAGTTTCTATTGGCATTTTAGGAACAAAGCGGATCTACATGCAGCCATTCTCGAGCGGTGGAAGAAGAACCTTTTTAATGAGGTGATCGACACAATCGAAAGGGAAGCCGCAACTGCTTCAGAGCGATTGCGAAAGCTCCTGGAACTCTCCTTTTGGTCGGCAAATGTTCCACGCGCTGCGCAGTTAGATTTGGCCGTCCGAGCGTGGGCTCGGCGTTACGCGCCAGCTCAAGAAGCAGTTAACCGATTCGACGCGGTGCGCATCGAATATGTAAGAAACTTATTTGAAGAGATGGAATTCAATCCTCAAGAGGCGGAGGCGCGAGCCCACGTGGCCTATCCATTCATTCGGTATCTAAACCAGTCCGCCAATATGAAAGAGACGGAGAAGCGCCGCATTATCGAGCTGGGCCATGAGTGCTTGACTGCCCATAAGCCTAATCAATTCAAGCGAACCAGAAACCGTGCTATACGCGTAGTGAAGGGTAAAGCCTCGTAAGTCATTGTCGACATTGTCGAGTCGACAACACAAATGCCCGAGGTAAATGTGGCGGTTGCGCGCCACAGATTGGAGCCAGTATTCTGATTCCCTCGGTTTGCGTTTACACAAAACATACGGTAACGTGTCTCCACATACGCTACCGTATAGATGGTAAGTGCGCCAGAAAATTCTTGCGCAGACTAGCTACGAGGCGGCCAGTGAGAAGGCGCCAAGGCGCTCTCTAATATTCGGGCGTACGCGCTTCGACCTAGTGAACGAAGGCTCCAGAATATTTCGGGCTATCCGCTTCCGTGTTGAGTGTCTGACGAAGTTTGATCGATTACTGAAATACAGCCTCAGTTTCATAGCCGCCTATCCCGCTTCGGCTCCCAGTCGGGACTATATCGAATGACAAAGGATGCGCCTTGCAAGAAGGACAATCTGTCCGATATAGCGGACCAAGCGAGTCCGATGCGCGGCGTAATACGCACGCTGCAAGTTCTGCGGGCGCTAAACGTCCGAAATGGCGCGAGCGTCGTTGAGCTTGCGCGGGAAACTGGAGTCTCGCGTGCAGCCTTATATCGCGTTCTCGAGACTCTCCGTGAAGCTGGCTATGTGACTGTGGATCTTGCTCGGCGTCACTACTGCCTGACCATTCGCGTGAAGGAGTTAGCGGAAGGCTTCAACGACGAAGATTGGATCACCCAGGCGGCGAGGCCGGCGATTCGCCGTCTGCAGCAGCGCGTCCGGTGGCCGGTGGATCTGGCTACGTTCATGGACAGCGCGATTTGGATTCGAGAAACGACCCGACCTGCAAGCGCTTTAACCATCGACCGGGGCGTGATCGGCACGCGTTTCCCACTAATTCCGTCTGCAAGCGGACGCGCTTATCTAGCCTATTGTGAGTGTGCCGACCGTGAAGCCATCTTACGGAACATTATCGCCGCGAAAGAACAGGGCTTCGAAGTCGCGGCTGACCGTCAAGCCATCGAAAACATTTTAGCCCTGACTCGTCGCCGCGGATATGGGATCCGCGATGGCGAGGACCCGGTAGAGTCCGGCGCGATTGCCGTGCCGATCCGAGTCAACGAGAGGATTCTGGGCTGCGTTACGCTCACATTTGTTCGTCGGGTCACAAGCCTGGAGGCGATAGTTTCCAGTTGTTTGGCTGCCATGCATGCGACCGCTGAGGAGATCGCAACCACCGCCGCCACCCTCGCGAGCGACGTAATCGTCAATAGCTCGCCACGCCGTGTCTCTACCGCATGAGTGACTTGCGACGAGAACTGCGCGATGGCTGGCGAAACCTCGCCGCAGCAACGATCGGCATCATGACGGGTATTGCCGCATATATTCCCATATCGAGCCTATTCTTCCGCGCGATCGAAACAAATTTCGGATGGTCAAAAACGGCATCAGCGGCATCGCTGCTCGCACTCCCCATCACTGCGGCTGCGCTTCCCGGCGCAGGGCGTCTGGTCGACAAATTAGGCGTTCGCCGGGTCGTTGCCGTATCGATAACAGCAACGCTGCTTGCGTACCTGTGGTTATCTCAAATAGGGAACAGCAAAGCACAGTTCTATATGGGATTCCTCGCATTAAACGTGCTTGGGTGTGCCACTGGGCCGCTCGCCTATTCGCGCCTGGTGGTCGGTGATTTCAATAGGGCACGAGGTACCGCCCTCGCAATCGCGCTTGCCGGCATTGCATGCGCCACAATCATCCTGCCACCGCTGGTATATCACATTATTGCCGTGTACACGTGGCGTGGCGGGTACGTCTTCTTCGCGTGTCTAACCTTGGCCGGAGGCCTGACGGCTTTGTTGATGATGCAGCCCCGCTCGGTTCCCGGACCCGCTGCACGTTCTTCAAATCTGCTGGAAACAGATGGATCTAGCGCGAAGACAGCGATCGTCAGCGGTGCATTCTGGTTCCTCGGCGGCGCGATCTTTTTTATCAGCACCGGAACCATCGGATTGGTGTCGCAGCTTCAGTCGGTTCTCGTAGAAGTGGGCCTCTCCGCAAGAGTAGCGGCTTGGCATCTGTCGCTGCTCGGTTTTTCGGTTGGCATCAGTCGGCTCATCATGGGCCGACTCCTTGATTTGTATTCGCCTGCGCGAACTACCGCCGTGGTATTGGCAGTTGCTTCGCTCGGTGCACTTGCGTTGCGCTTCGGGTCTGGCGGACGTGGGGCGATGGCGCTCGGGGTGGTGCTAATTGGTACAAGCGCGGGCGCTGAACTCGATATAATGGCATTCTTCTGTAGTCGCCTATTTGGGTTGCGGAAGTTTGGGATTCATTACGGATCACTCTTCGCGTTCCACTACGTCGGAATGGCGGCCGGCGGAATCATGTACGGTTCAATCTACGATCGAACCGGCCGGTACAACGACGCATTAATGGCAAGCTTCACAGCTCTGCTGATTTCCGGCGGCGTTTTTTTACTGTTGGATCGATTCTCCGCCCGCATCGCTGCGGATAGCATGGATATCGAGAAGCCCGAGGTCAGCCATGTCGCTGCGTAATATCAAGGGAATCCATCATCTCAAATTCGCTGTGGCCGAGTTGTCGCGATCATTGGCTTTCTATGAGGAGGCATTGGGTGCCGAGCGTGTCGGAAAGTACGACCATTTCGATGCCTCCGGAAACCTATTTGCCTACATACTTTCGGTGCCTGGTCTTGGAGCATTCTTGGAGCTTCGTTTGGACCCGACGAGCGCGGAACGCCAACGAGGTTTCGATCCCATTACCTTGTTGGTGGACAATCGGGAGGATTTGGCGAGATGGATTACGCATTTTGCGTCGATCAAGGTACCCCACTCGGATATTCTGGTCGGCGCAGTCGGGTGGCTGGTAGTTGCGGAAGACCCCGATGGCCGCCGACTGCGCTTCTACACAGCCGAGCTGCACGGGCCCGAGCTGCCGGTGTCTTGGGACTCTCCGTGGCTCCGCGCGCCTTGATGAGGAGACGACACGAAAAAGGAGATCTAGGGCGCGCTTGGAGCTATAGGGCGCGTATTTGGGCATTTTGTCCGCAGTTTGCTGTAAGCGTCATTCGAAGGCCGTCCGTCGTCGCTTGCCGTGGGATCAGTGCAGCATTAATTGGCTATCACTACCCGTGACTTGGCGAACTGCTCGGCGGTGAATCGACGGGCGAACGCTCTTGTGTCATTCAAACCATCTCACGAGGAAGACCGCATGAAGAACCGCGTCAAGAAGGACATTGAAATTGTTCCTGACAATTTCACTTCCGTTACTCCATGGATAGTCACCAGTTCGACATCACAGATGATCGATTTTCTAGCCGCTGCTTTTGAGGCGGAAGAAATTCCCCACAGTAGAATTAAAAATAAGCAAGGAGCAGTCATCAACGCGGTAGTAAAGATAGGGACCGCGATGGTGATGCTCTTTGACTCAAGAGAGGGCTGGTCACCCACACCGAGTCTATTGAATATGTACGTCGAAGATGTGGAGAAGGTTTATCGGGCATCCCTGAAACTTGGGGCCACCTCGGTGACTGACATCACGACGATGTACTTTGGCGAAAAGGTTTGCAGGATTCTCGATCCCTTCGGCAATCTCTGGTGGCTGAACCAACGCATTGAAGAAATTGCGCCCGCTGAGATCACACGCAGAGCGGCTACGCCTGGAGCAGCGAAGGGAATTGCGTACATTCAGAAGTCGCTGGATGAAGCCTTGAGGGCTCAAAAGGCGTTCTTTGCGGAAGTAACATGATTCGACGCAGTGAAATGGGAGATGCATAGAGACAGGTGGGTCGCGTCTATAGAGAGGCAACCCGTTCGCTGCGGCCGCGGGAGCGATGAGCAGCTCGGCGAACGGCGCGCGACTGGATTGTCCGACTTTCCGTAGGACTGCGGGAATCGGGATCGTCAAGCGCTGGCGTTCTTCGACGAGCACCGCTTGCGAGCTGCGCCGTGATGCGCACGTTTTCATCGTGCGGATACGTCTTGGCCAACGCCGCGAAGGACAGTCACAGTTCACCGGGGGTCTGATTCATCGCAACTCGACCGTCGCACTCAGTCAAATTGACTGGGATGAACGTCCTGCATTTTGAACCCTGACAAGATCTCTGCTGACGGTGACGCCAGTGAGAGGTGCAAGTCCGCTGAATGGGACCGGCCGAGTTTGCTAGCCGATCGAATGGATTAAATCGCTCACTTTCGCCGCGGAAAGGGTTTAGCGCGCGCGAACGCTCGAATCACGTCCCTTGGCTCTGATGCCCGGTCACCGAACATCTCTCATATGATGCTTGTGCTCGCTTGCTCAAGGCTCGATTCTCGTCGCAGGTCTGTTCATTTGAGAGCAGCGCGCTGTGCAAAAATTCCAGCTGGCGTCGGTACTCGTTGGCGGCGCACCGCGGCCCGCCATTGGGGTCCTAAGTGGTTTCCAAGTTTTTCCGCCTGAATTGTCCCGCGACTATCCGTCGCTAAAGGCGGTTTTCGAGGATTGGTCGCACTCCTTCGGCCGCCTTGAATCGTATGTCGAAGAACTTGGGGGATCGTCAGGCGGCCCCGATTGGATCCCGGCCGATGACGCCATTCTGGATCTGCCCGTGCGTTTTCCAAACAAACTGATTGCCATGGGTGCGAACTTCGCGGACCACCTTGCCGAGATGGGCCTGCCGACAATCAAACACGATCCGATGCCCATCTTCCTGATGCCGCCAACTACGTGCATGGTCGGCCCCGGGGAGACCGTGATTAAGCCGAGGACGACAAAGGAGTTCGACTGGGAGCTTGAGCTGGCTGTGGTTATCGGTAAGCGACTGAAGGACGCCTCGCTGGTCGAGGCGGCAAACGCGATCGCCGGATACACAATCGTTCTCGACATGTCGGCGCGTGATCTAATTCAGATAGGCCCGCCATTCTACATCGATCTGGTACGCGGCAAAGCTCAGGACACAATGGCGCCATGCGGTCCAGCGGTGACTCCTGCCAAGTTCATTGGAGACGTCAAAAATCTGTCGATGACGCTCTTCGTAAATGATCGGCAGATGGTCAATGGATCGACGGCCGATATGATTTTTCAGATCGACGAAATCATCAGCCATATCAGTCAATACATCACTCTCGAGCCGGGCGATATCGTACTCACAGGTGCACCCGCGGGATCCGGTAAGTTTCACAAATGCTTTCTCAAGGACGGTGACTGCATCCGGGCACAGATCGAGAACGTCGGTGAACTGCGCGTGAAAGTTAGGGAATCCTGATGAACATCGTGCTGAATGCGGGAGCTTTGCTCGACGCTTGAGGCGGATTGATGCCTGGCTAGCAATATGAGGGGGGACTCATGAAAAATAAATGTAAGGCGTGCATCGGCATATTTCTCGGCCCATTGCTATTCGGGGCGCATGTCGCATTCAGTGATGCGGTGAGCGAGGAAACGGCGAGCAATCGATCCGAACCCACAACCGCGCCGAGTCTCGATGAAATAGTCATCACGGCGGAGCGCCGGTCAGAGTTAATTGAGAAGTCCTCACTCGCCGTCGAGGTCTTTTCTGGGGAAGCGCTGCAGCAGATCGGTGTCTCTGAGGCCCGAGATCTGACGAAACTAGCTCCCGGGGTGATGATTGGTCAGGGTGGCCCGGCCGCGCAGATCTATATCCGGGGCGTCGGCGATTTTACCTCTACGCCCATCACCAATCCCGCTGTCGCCGTTAATGTCGATGGGATCTATGTGGCTCGATCGCAGTCGATTGACGGGACTTTTTTCGACATCGATCGGGTGGAGATCCTAAAGGGCCCTCAGGGCACTCTGTATGGCCGCAATGCAAGTGGTGGGGCGATCAACATCATCACGAAGAAGCCGCAATTGAACGACTTTAGCGTCGACACGAGCCTCGAGGTTGGCAACTACGATGAAGTCAACTTAAGCGCTGCGGCCAATCTTCCGATCGGCGATACTCTCGCGGTCCGATTCGCTGTGCAGGACGTTCATCGTAACGGCTATGCTACGCAAGGTCTCGACGATGACAAACACCAGAGCGCGCGCGTCCATGCCTTGTGGCAGCCTAATGATGCGGTTTCATTGTTGGTATCCGCCGATTACACCCACGTCGGGGGACTCGGGCCTGCGTACGTCTTCAAGGGCGTGGACCCCACTGTCGCAGCTGACTTAACGGCGCTGGGCGTTGCTCTTCCTAGTAATCCGCGTTCAAACGGCACGGATCCGGCGTTCGGCCAACTCATTTACGGAATCGGAGCAGCGCTTCAACTGTGTATTCCGAGTGGGGCGCTCGCTACCGCAACGACGGCCGCAGGTCCCGCCCCCATTCTGGGCGCACCGCGCGGCCTTTGTCCGAGGGGTTTTTCTTCGTTGGTCTCGCCGCCCGGCAACAGCATATTCGGCGATCAGGCGGGTGTCGATAATCGCTTTTCCAACGTCTCGGCGGAACTGAATTGGAATTTGGGCTTCGCGACACTTACGGTCATTCCTGCATTCCGCCACGTCGAGGATGAATACGTCACTTACCCGCTCGTTACCTACAATGATTCGTTCGGGCAACCCGAAACATCAGACGCCACTTCGATCGAAGTGCGACTGGGCAATGCTACTGATCTCATCAAGTGGACCACCGGTTTCTATTACTTCGATGAAAGGCAATCTGCGGAGACGGCCTCAAACGCCGGTCTCGTCATCGGACAAAGCATCAATATCTACAGCCTCTCGACGAAAGCACCCGCCGCCTTCGGACAGGTTACGTACAGCGTTGCCGATCAGGTACGTCTGATCGCCGGGATTCGTTTTACGGCGGATCACAAGACGATCGACGGGCAAAATCTCACTGGATATCCAGGTTTACCTTTTGTGATTGGGCAGCCGTGTTACGCATCACCGACTCCTTGTGTCCGCGACACATTTATCGGCGACAAAACCTTTCGGAATGCCACCTTTAAGACCGGCATCGAGTACGACCTAACGCCGAAAAGCTTGCTCTACCTGACTGTGGCCACGGGAAACAAATCAGGAGGGTTCAATCCGGCGTCAGTTCCTGACACCGCGAACGTGGCGTCATCCTTTGCGCCGGAGAAGCTCACCGCGTATGAGCTCGGTTCACGCACTCGCTTTTTGGAGGATCGTCTCGAATTGAACTTAGAGGGATTTTACTGGGTTTACAAGGATTCTCAGCAGTTCTATTCCACTCTCAATGCGAGCGGCAATACGGTTAATGAGCTCGCTAACGCCGGCTCGGCGATTGTTTATGGGTTGGACCTCGACCTGGCATATAGACCCTCGCAGTCCGACACGATTCGTCTAACGGTCGAGGGACTTCACTCTCGGTTCAATCAATTCTCGTTCACTTCAGCCGGAGCAATTCAAGACGTCACCACCGGCTGTGCAGTCACAGCGGGCAAGCCATTTCCAACTATCAATTGTGCCGGAGAACCATTGCCGCGTGCGCCCGATTACTCAGGGACTGCAAGTTACACCCATAGTTTTAACTTGCCGGGAAAAGCGCGCATAGACGCTACATTGGATAGCCAATACTCCGCCAGTCGTTACTTGACGGTTGATTACACGTCTGCTTCGGACGCGCGAAGCTATGTCGTCCTCGATGCCTCTTTGTCGTATTACGCCTCTGAACATTTCATGATCGGCGGATTCGCACGGAATCTGACGAATCAATTGGACTATACCGGTGCGTATACGATTCCCAGCTTGTTTCGCAGCCTGACGTTAGCGAACTTAGCTGCTCCACGGACATATGGCGTACAGATGTCGGCACGCTTTTAGCGGCATTGGTGCGGTAGGCTAAACGACCTTCGGTGGAACTCGCTAATGATTGGCTACGACCCCGCATCGGAATGACATTCGGATTGGCTTTAGGTATTCAACTGATTCGGCCGGAACCTTATCCTGCGGACGAAGCGAATTCGGCGCGGATTGAAAACGAACGTTGGCAAGAGGAGTTACCTGATGAGCGCTAAGCGGGACAAGTAGGACCCGATAAATCAGTGCACTACCTTTTCAACCAACGGACTATCAGACGGCGTTCCCGCTCTTCGGCGCTCCGCGCCACTCACACCCGCTGAGTGTAAGTCTTTGTTTTCTACAGATATACGAAGGACGCGGCTTGCGGCGCTATGCGTGCCAGAGAGTCGTTCGGAGTAAGTCACTGCACTGAATTTGCACGGAATGACCAACGGAATTTCGCTCTCGACGTGCATTTGATCGGAGCCGATTCCGTGCAATGAGCGTGACCAACGGATTTTCAGTTTAGCTCCTGAACATCTCGTTGAGGAGTGATGCATGGCTCCAGGAGAGCAGCGATCTAATTTCGCACTATGCGCCATCAACAGAAAGCGCTAAACGTAGTTTGCTTCCTCACGGTGATTTTGGTGCCCCGATTGAGCGCTAAATACAAGGCGCCGGCAGCAGTCAACCGCATCGGCGTCAAAACCCAATCGGCAGCGGACGGCGGCCAAAACCGGGCGCAGGCGTTGGCGAACTGCTCATCGCTAAGCTGCCGATCGCAAGTTGTCGAGCTTCTGCCATTCACGGATCGCCTCGTGCGCAAAATCCTCATAAGCGCGCGGTTCATGGCCTAGGAGTTTCGTCAACGTCGCAGCATCACCGTCCTCAGCGACAAAACCCCGCTCGAGATACGCTTGAAACATCATGCGAATGTCGAAGGCCGCCCAAGAAGGGGCGTGCTGGCGCATCTGTTCCTCGAAGGCATCTAGGTTGTCTCCTGCATATTTGATTTCCTTGCCTAGGACCTGGCTCCAGATCGAAGCGGCTTTGGGACCGCTTAGAATGGCCGGGCCATTCACATTGTAGGTCCTCCCAAAGTGCTTGTCGGACATCAGCGTGATTGCTGTGGCTTCAGCGATATCGCGAATATCGACTGCCGATACACCAACGAGTCCAAGTGGATTGGGATACACAGACATCTTGGTGAGGATGTCCTTAAAGGCCGCGTCGTTCTGGAAAAAATAGTTGGGCCGGATGATTGTAAACGGCACATCAAATTCTCGGAGCGCGCTCTCAATAGCGAGTTTCGAAGCGAAGTGCGGAACATCCTTGAAATGCTCGACGCGAAATACCGAGTGGTAGACGATGTGAGACAACTTGCGCTTTTTGGCGAGATCGTAGGCAATCAACCCTTGCGTTAGCTCATCGGGGGTGACGGCGTTGAGAAGATATAATTTATCGACTCCCTGCAGTGCTTTATCGATCGAGA
>Ga0182015_10005068_pt1 | contig 13881 bp, 11 predicted proteins | sample 712P3MmetaG_FD_120478 | JGI IMG/M metagenome (GOLD analysis project Ga0182015, IMG submission 120478) | Permafrost microbial communities from Stordalen Mire, Sweden - 712P3M metaG | ecosystem: Environmental > Terrestrial > Soil > Wetlands > Permafrost | place: Sweden: Stordalen | collected...
CCAGATGGTGCACAAAGTGCCTTCGCCCTGCGCTTCCACCAATTTGGCAATCACCGTGAGCACTTCCGATAGCGGAGACCCGACAAGAATCAACTTAAGAACGTCGAGCACGGACTCGCTGGCAAAGAGGCCGGATTCGTTCTGTGCTTTTTCCGCACGTGAAAGAAGTTGTAGAAGGGATTCTGTAGCCTGCTCCATGAGCCTTCCTTTTCTAGGGGCTAATGCCTGATAGGGCTATTGTATGGATGTTGCGACCGTAGCGGCGTGTTCCCTCGCCGCTGGCGGGCGGCCGCGGGCAATTGGCCAAGCTGCGGAGAGGTTCTTGAGGAGCCCTGGATCCGGTCCCCCATTTGGCGTGCAGACCCGCCGGCGAGCTCCTGGCGAGAGCTCAAACGAGCCGGTTCCGGGGCAGTATCCAGCCGCGCCCTGATACAAAGCCAAGGCCGCTCGCCCTAAACGACGGTACACCCCCGTTTGGTCCGGTTCTATGCGATCCCCCGACGCTGATTGTCTGCCTGGCACCGCTTCAAAAATAAAACCTGGAGCCTGCATTCCGGCCGGAGCCTTTTCTCGTATATGAGAGTACGGCAAGCAGGTCGGAGTCGGAGTGCTCATGATCACCGGCGAGTTTCGGGAGATTGTCGAGGCGCATCAATCGCGGGTCTACAGCATCGCGTACCGTGTGCTCGGCGACCGTGGAACGGCTGAGGAAGTAGCTCAAGACGTTTTTCTTGAGTTGTACCGGGCGCTCAACACCATCGCATCAGACGAGCACCTTACCGCCTGGCTGCGCCGGGTCGCGGTGCATCGTGCAACAGATGCGCTCCGCCGCAGACCACGCACCCTCCATGGGGCTGCCGAGTTCGAAGACTGGATGGCGGAAACTCCGGCGGAAGCAGGGTCTTTGCCCCTGGCCTCGGAGGTCGAACGATTGTTACTTGCGCTGCCCCCGGCCCAGCGGGCGGTCGTTTTACTGCGTTATCAGGAAGACCTGCTGCCGGGAGAAATCGCGGAAACGCTCGAGATGCCGCTGGCAACGGTGAAGAGCCATCTGCAACGAGCGCTGAGGTTACTGCGTGCGCGGGCGGAAGGCACTCTGAAGGAGTACACACGTCATGGATGAACACGAAGACCTCGAGCACCTGTTGCGGCAGGGCCTGAGACCCCGTCAAACGCCAGCAGGATTCAGCGCGCGCCTGATGGCCCGCATACCGGACCCAGCGCCCGTGCCCTCATTCCGGGAAAAGCGCCTTTTTTGGATGCCGGCAATGCGCTGGGCCACGGCGGCAATGCTGCTGGGGGTTGCGGGCGGAAGCTACTGGCAGCACCAACAACAGGAGCGTATCGCAGGTGAACGCGCACGCGGCCAGCTCATTCTCGCGCTACGCATGAGCGCCGCGACACTCAACGACGTGCAGCACAAGGTGTTGAGATCTACCAAAGGAGACGCAGAATGAAGAACCTTCCCATGGTTGCAACATTAGGCTCCTGCCTGTTTGCCCTTTCGGCTGCAGCGCAGAACGGCACTCCTCCCTTTCCGGCCACCCTCGAGAAAGAACTAGCCGCCCGGGCCAACAACTATACGGAAATTTCCATGGACAAGAAGATGCTCACTTTTGCGGGTAAGTTCCTGAGCAAAAACGACGACGACGTGGAAGCAAAGCGGCTCATCGAAAAGCTGGAGGGCGTCTATGTTCGTGAATATGACTTCGATAAGCCGGGACAATACACGGTCGAAGACCTGGAGCACATCCGCAGCCAGTTCAAGGGCGCAGAGTGGTCGCCCATAGTCCGCGAGCGCTCGAAAAACGGCGAAGGAAACACCGACATCTACATGAAAATCGTTGACGGGAAAATGCAGGGCATGTTCGTCCTGGACGCGGAATCGAAAGAATTGGATATGGTGTACATCGCGGGGAGCCTGGATCCATCCGAGCTTTCCAAGCTGGACGGCAACTTCGGAATCCCTAAGGGTGTCGCCGCGCACACGGCTAAGGATGGTGGCAAATGACAAACCTTCGCCTTTCTTTCATTGCGGTAGTGCTGCTGGTAGTAAGCGCGACGCTCTACTCGTTTGCTGCGGACAGTGACTTCGACGGGCTGGTGAGCGACGTCGCGCATCGCTACGATGCCCACGCAACACGCATTCCTATGATGAGTCTTGTGAGCCTGTGTGCTCGATTCGCCACGCATGGGGGCGTGAAGGGTCTTCGCATCGTAGAGTTCGACGACGTGAAAGCAGCCCTCGACGTCCCCGAGCTGACCACTCTGGTTCGCAGTCATCTGGGACCCGAGTGGCAACCGTTCATCAATGAGCACGACAAGCAAGGCAATAGCCAGTCCATCATCTTCGTTCGCGAAAAGGGTGACGCCTTGCGCATGATGATCGCTGACTACGACCATGGTGAGCTGGATGTGGTCCGCTTGGAACTGAGTGGCGACGCCCTGGCGAAATGGATGAAAGACCCTCAAGGCGAAGCGCACCACCGCAACGGAAAAGAACAGACCGAGTAGCCCTGGGCAGATCGAGCAAGCATTGTCTGCCCTAAGCAGCAGGCGCGTATCCGGGTTACTATTTCTCATCCAAAGGGAGCGTGCCCGATGCAGGTACTACTGCAGGACCTTCACTACGCTTTGCGCCAACTGCGCAAAAATCCCGGCTTCGCGATTGCAGCCATTCTGACACTTGCCCTTGGCATCGGCGCCACCACGACTGTCTTCAGCGTGGCTTATGGTGTGCTGATTGACCCATTCCCCTATAGGGATGTGCATTCGCTGGCCACACCCAAACTCTGCGCCTCGCGCTGGCCCGAATGTCACTGGAACGTCTATTCCCCCGATCAGTTTAATGAGATCGCGCAGAAAACTACCATCTTTAGCGGCCTCACTGCTTCCACCATCAGCAATGTCGTCCTTACGGGAGGCAGCGAGCCGCAGCGCTTACGCGGCAATTACATCACGCCCAACACCTTCGACGTTCTGGGCGTTCAACCAATCCTCGGACGCGGCTCGCTCGAGGACGATGTGCAACCCGGCCATGCCGAGGTGGCCCTGCTGAGCTACCGCTACTGGCAGGCTCACTATGGCGGCAGCGCTTCTGTGCTCGGCCGTGTACTTACTTTCAACGGACATCCCCGCACTGTCATCGGCGTCATGCCACCGCGTTTTCTTTGGCGGGGAGGCGACGTTTATCTGCCTATCCAGATCACCAATGAGGACACCATCCAGGGGCAGCATTCCTTTGCGGTGGTTGGACGATTGAAGCCCGGAACCACGGAGGCCCAGGCCACTGCAGAGCTACAGCCGATTTTCCGGGATTTCAGCCACAAGGTGCCCCGCGCTTTCCCCGCTGACCTGCGCGTCGGCATCATGCCGTTTGACCAGATGTTTCAGTCGGACCTGGCGGGCACGCTCTATCTGCTACTGGGCGCTGTCGCCGTCTTGCTACTGATCGCCTGCGTCAACGTCTCGAGTCTGCTGCTTGCCCGCGCAGTGAATCGCGAACATGAATTTGTATTGCGGGCTTCGATCGGCGCCTCGCGCGTCCGCCTCCTGCGCTCGGCGCTCACCGAGTCGTTCCTGCTTGCGGGGATCGCGATCCCGGTCGCGCTTGCTTTCGCCTATGCCGGGCTGCAGGCTACCCTGCGCATCGTGCCGGCGGAAACCATTCCCGACGAAGCGGTCGTCACCCTCAACCTCCCCGCTCTGCTGGTGTCGATCGGCATCGCCTGCGCCACCGTGCTTCTGTTCGGCCTGGCGCCTGCATGGCACAGCGCTAATCCACGGCTTGCCTCGGCGTTGAACAGCATAAGGTCGTCCGGCAGTCGCACGCAGCGCCGCCTGCTAAGCGGCTTTGTGGTTACCGAAATCGCCTTGTCGCTGGCGCTGCTGATGCTGGCCGGGTTGATGATTCGCTCCCTCCTCGCAGTCGAGAACGCACCCATAGCGTTCTCGCCCGACCATACACTGACCATGCGCGTCCCTCTGGCCGAAGAGCGCTATGCAACCCCGGAAAGCCAGTTCCGCTTCTTCCGCGAATTGATGGACAAGGTTCGCGTTCTCCCCGGGGTGAAGGACGTCACCGTGGATGCCGCGTTTCCCTTCATGGACATGTACGGCGATTACGTGCAGATGGGTGGGCAGCCGGTCGACAAGCGCGTGACCTCCGTCCATTTCACCAGCCCCGCCTATCTTTCCATGGCGACACGCAAAGTACTTTCGGGGCACTTTCTCGATGAACGGGAAATTGCCGAAGGTGCACATGATGTTGTGGTAACAGAGAATTTTGCGCGCCGCTATTTCAATGGCGAGAACGCCCTCAACCACATCATTCACTTGCCGGGGCTGAAGACGGCGCGGAAACATCCGTTGCAGGATGACGCCTTGCTGATAGTGGGGGTGATCAACGACTTGCCTAATTTTGCCGGCTTCCGTGAGGACTACCCGCAGATTTTCCTTCCCTACACCATCCTTCCTGTTGCCGATAACCTGATCGTAACCACGGCGCTCCCCGCTGAGGAACTAGTCAATCCAGTGCGGCAGGCGGTTTATTCTATTGATAAGGACCAACCGATCGTCGACGTTACCACCCTGCGGCAGGCGCTCGACATGTACGGCTACGCTGGTCCGCGTTTTGCTCTCGCGCTGTTTGGTACCTTCGCAGCGGCTGCTCTGCTGCTGTCGCTCGTTGGCATTTACGGAGTGCTTTCCTTCGTCACCTCACAGCGCACGCAAGAGATCGGTATCCGCATGGCTCTGGGCGCCAACCGCGAGAACGTCATGTGGATGGTGCTGCGCCACGCCTGCGTACTATCCCTGATTGGAGTGGCAGCAGGACTACCCCTTGCTTTCGCGGCCGGCCGCTTCGCGCGCGACGAGCTGATCCATACTTCGCAATTCGACCCGCTGGCCTTGCTTGGCGCGGCCCTTCTGCTGCCGCTGCTGGCCATCGCCGGAACCTGGCTGCCCGCGCGCCGGGCGGCGGCCATCGACCCCGTCCATGCGCTGCGATCAGATTAGCTGATCCAAGTAGCTGATCTTGGGCCCACCGCTCATTCTGTACGCAACGCCTTGACCGGATCGATAAGCCGAGGCAGTACACGGCCGAAGACCTGGAGCGCATTACGTCATTCTGCTCGCAACATCATCTTCGGATCGATGCGCGAAGCACGCACTATCACCGGCAACGCACACACTAGCGCAATCACCAACAAGACCAGCGCCGGACCGGCAAGCATCACGGGGTCGCTTCCTTTCACGCCGTACAGCAGCGTCTCCACAGAGCGCACCGACGCTATCCCCAGCGCCGCGCCGCCCGCCGCTCCCGTCATCACCATCAGTAGGATCCGCGAGGTAGCCTGCCACGCAATGTCCCCGATCCCGGCACCAACCGCGATACGAATCCCGAATTCGCGCTCCCGCTGCTTTAGCGAGTAACTCAGCACTCCGTAGAGTCCAATCCCTGCCAGCAACAGCGCTACGAATGAGAAGAATGCCGCCAGCATCGCCAACAGCCGTTCGCGCACTGTCTGCGCTCGCACCAGTTCGCTCTGGGTGCGAAGGTCGCTGACGCGAAAGCCCGCGCGAGCCTGCGGAACCGCCTTGCGCAGCACAGATGCGAGCGCCAATGGATTAGAGCCGGCAGTGCGCACGACAAACGTCTCCTGCGTCTCCGCCTGCGCCACGCCCTGCGTATCCACCGCATGAAAGGGAATGTAGGCTACCGGCACGTTGCCGTCTTTGAGATTGTTGTAGGGAGCATCCGCAACTAGCCCCACAACCCGGTAATGATTCTCTCTCTCTTGAAATGTCTTTCCGATCGGATTCTTCCCGTCGAAAAAGGTCCTGACGAAAGCCTGGTTGACGATCGCCTGACCTGGAGCGGTATCGCCGGCACGAATATCCCTTCCGTCGAGCAAAGGTATTTTCATGGTCTCCGCCCACCCCGGTGAGATCGCAAGCAGGGAGGTCACAATCGGACTCGGAGCTGCTCCTCCAACCGAAACAAAGTTATTCCAGTTGCCGCCAGACAATAGCGGCCAGCCCGCGATTGCAACTCTCTCAACGCCCGGCACGCTCCGCAGGCTGTCCGCGATTTGATCCCACACCACAGCCGGTTGGCCTTGTTGCGTCACCACGTCCAACAACAGCAGATTGTCAGGGGCGAAGCCCAGCGGCTTATTCGCCAGGCTCTCAAAGGTCCTTACGAAAAGCCCTGAAATAAAGATCACCAGGAAACAAAACGCAACCTGCGCCGCGATCATGCCATGCATGAGCCGTCGTCGGGACTGAGGATCGTCCTCACCGCCCTTGAGCGCGCTCACCGGCTTCACGGCAGAGGCGCGTAGCGCCGGCAATACGCCAAACAGAAGCAATACGCAGAAGACCAGCGCAGCGCCAAAACCGAGCGCCCTCCAATCCGTAGAGAGCAGCAATCGCACCGGAGTGTCGGAGGATTGGATCATGCTCACCACAAGCGGAGCCGATCGCCACGCAAGCAGCGCTCCAAGCCCGGCAGCCAGGGCGGCCAGCATAGCGTTCTCTACCAGCAGCATCTGCACCAGGCGGCCTCGCCCGGCACCGATGGCCACACGCAGTGCCATCTCGCGTGATCGCATCGCCGACTGGGCCATCTTCAGGTTGGCCACATTGGCGCAGGCAATCAGCAGCACCATTACTACCAGCACAGCGAGAATCCCCAGGGCTTTGCGGTACTCCTCTTGAAGACCCGATATACCGGCGCCGGCTGGCTCCATCAGTAGTGTCGCGTCAATGATCTTCTGAAAAAATATCCTGTCCGCGCCCGTAAACCCCTTGGCCCGTTCCTCTTCGAAAACACGGCTGATTGCGCTCAACTTCTGGCGCAGCGGTGCCAGAGCGGTTCCGGTCCTGGCCGCTCCTGGCTTAACCAACACCAAAATGCGAGCCCACGAAGAGTCAGAGCGTGAGACCGCAGGATGCATCATGTCTGGAAGGAAGATATCCGTCATCGTGCCCGGTTCAGTGCCGGTAAACGGCCCGTCGATAACCCCCGTGATCTCATAAATCCCATTGCCCATGCGCAACGTTCGGCCAACAACCTGGCGGTCTTGCCCAAAACGCTGCGTCCAGTAGTCATGCGAGAGAACCACGTATGGATGAGCGCCAGGATTTTGATCGTCACTCTCCGTCAGCAATCTGCCCAGAGCCGGCTGCAGTCCGAATGCGCCGAACATCGATCCCGAGACATACTGCACATTGGCCTTCTCCATTTCCTGGTCAGACGAGTACGTGAGATCCGTTCGGCTAGCAGGGGAGACTGCGATCAACTCCGCCTGGTCCTTGACCGCATCCCGCATCAGGCGGAACGAAGGATAGGCCCACATGTCAGATCGAATCGGCTTGCCCTGCAGGTCGTATATTTCACGCGAAATGGCAAAGATGCGCTCAGCATGCGCCACCGGCAGAGGACGCCACAGCAGCGCATCCATCAGACGAAACGCCCCAATACACGCGCCCATGGCCAGTGCGAGCGAAAGGATCGCAACGATCGATGTCACGTTATTTCTCTTGAGCTGCTTCCAACCGAATCGAATGTCGGCGCTTAGCAAGGCAAGCCATCGCACCGTCCGGATTTCATGGCCAATCTCTCTCTGCCGGCGCTGTTCATAGTTGCGCCCAAGAGCACGCCGTGCTTCTTCCGGATCGCGCCCTTGCTCGACCGCTTCGGCAATGTGCGAGTCCATCTCCTCGGCAATTTCGCTGCTCAGCTTCTCCTCGCGAAAAACACTGGCAACCCTTGACCATAGCGACATATCAGACCGTCCTCAATACTTGGTTGATAGCAGCGGAAACCGAAAGCCAACGAGACTCCTTCATGCCTAACTGCTTCTTTCCAGCCGCCGTCAGCTCATATACGCGCGCCCGTCGTCCCGTATCCTTCCTGATCCATTCCGCGCGAATCCAGCCAGCTTCCTCCATGCGATAGAGAGCTGGAGCTGCTTCTGCGTCGATCGCTTACTCGGTACGCAACGCCTTGACCGGGTCGATAGACGCCGCCCGCTGCGCCGGGATGATGCTGGCCAGAAAAGCGCACAACCCAAGCGCCAGCACCGATCCGCCCAGCACCAGGGGATCCCACCCTTTCACCTGGTAGAGCTGCGCCGAAATCAGGCGCGAGCACCCGAGCGACAGTGGAATTCCGATCGCCAGACCAATCAGTACTTGCAGAAAAGCTCCACGCAGCACCAGCCGGACTACGTTGGTGCGATTTGCCCCGAGCGCCATGCGCACGCCAATCTCGCTGGTTCGGCGTTCGACCGTGTAGGCAGTAACACCATACAGGCCCACCGCAGCCAGAATCAGCGCCAGTACTCCGAAGAGTCCGGTCATCTGCGCGACTGCGCGCTGCTGGTCGAAGTTTGAGTCGACCTGGTCCTCAAGCGTCTGCACGCCCAGGAGAGTCAGGTTCGGATCGACGTCGCTGAGCACGCGCCGCACTTGCGGCTCCAGCCCTTCCATGCTGCCGTGAAGCTGCAGCACTGCACCCTCGATAAAGTGGGTGCTATCGTCCAGCGATTGCATCAGCGGATGGTCGTAGTGCACGCGCTGGGCCAGAGGCGCAAAGAAGATCGGTCTGGCCGGATCGGTGCCTGCCGGGTCCTGATACTTTGCATCACGTACCACGCCCACTATCTCGAAGGTCGCACTGTACTTCGGCAGATCGAGCCCAAAGTGCGCACCAAGGGGCTCTTCCCCGGGTTTGAAAAATTTCTTTACGAATCCCTCATTCACCACCACTACGTTTTGTGTCGATGCCGTATCGTATTGGCTGAGCGAACGTCCACGCAGAATTTTCTGCCCCAGCGTTTCCAGATAGCCGGCATTCACGTGATCCCAGGACGAGGCAACATCTTCGTTCACGTTCGGCATCCCGTGTCCCTGGCGAATCACAATCTCGCCCCAGTTATCCTGCAACGGTGTGTATTGCGCCAGTGCCGCCCGCTCCACGCCCGGCAAATGCGCCAGTCTATCCTGCAGCTCGCGGTACATCGCATCGAGCTTTGGCTGGGAGTAGGTGTTGTAGGGCCCCGTCAAGCTGATGGTGACGCGATGATCGGTTTCATACCCGAAATCCTGATGCTGCAACTTCTGGAGACTCCTGGTAAGTAGCCCTGCGCCCGCCAGCAGGATGACGGCCAACGCCGCCTGTACCACCACCAGGGCCTTTTGCGAGATCGACGAGCTGTCTTTGGTGCTACGGTTCGCCCCGCGCAGCGCTTCCGCTGGATCGGCATGCGTCGCGAGCCATGCTGGGGCGGTTCCAAACAGCGCACCCGTCAGCAGCGAAAGCAGAAACGCAAAGCCCAGCACCGGCAGCGACGGCGCCGCATCAATGGGCACATAATGCGCACCGTGGAACGCCAAACCCACCACGGCCTTCACACCGGCAAACGCCACCGCCAGCCCCAGCAGGCCGCCCATCACTGAGAGCACCAGGCTCTCTGTCAGCGACTGCCGCATCAGCCTGCTTCTGGACGCGCCCAATGCCAGACGGACCGAGGTCTGGCCCCGGCGCGACGCGCCACGGGCCAGGAGTAGATTGGCGATGTTGGCGCACGCGATCAACAGCACCAGGCCACAGACGGTAAGCAGAATATTGAGGCTAGCCGAGTAGTTATCCCGCATGACCCCGACTCCTGCCCCTGCGGGAATGATGTTTATCTTTTGCTTCGGCAGCTGCTCTTTGATGCCCGCCATCCACTCCGCGGGAAAACCGCTTTCATTGACCAGCCAGCCCCGCAGCAGATTGGTCAATCGACTGGGCAGAGCATTGGGAGAAGCCCCCGGCTTCAACCGGCCGATCACCCGAACCCACGCGTTGAACCGGGGCAGGAGCGCATTGGTGCCGTCCATCGCCGGCTCCTGGTTGAGCGGCACCCAAATCGCCGGAGGGTCGCTGCGCAGCGTTTCGCCGAAGAAGCCCGGCGGCGTAATGCCGACGATGGTAAAAGGGTGGCCGTTCAGGATGAAGTTAGAACCCACCACATGTGGATCGGAGCCATACTCCTGCTGCCAGGCGCGATAGCTAAGCATGGCCACTGGAGCCGACGATGGCCGATCATCGGCAGGAATGAATGTTCGTCCGGAGAAGGCACCCACGCCGAAGGTAGAAAAGTAATTGCCGCTGACGTACTCCCCGCGCAAAGGCTTCGCCACGCGGTCGTTCTCGCCGCGCCGCGCGCTGAACTGCCCGCCGCCTGCTTGAAAGGCCGCCAGCTCTTCGAATTCCGGTGCATTCTCCTGCATGCGCAGGTAAAAGGGATATGCGAACATCCCCCAGATCTCTTGTGGAGTTCCCTCAATGCAGCAATCCTGGCCATCGCCGATGCGGTAGAGCCGGGACGGATCGACCACAGGCAACGACTTCAGCATGATGGTGTGAATCAGCGAAAAGATGGCGGTCGTCGCGCCGATGCCGAGAGCCAGGGTGAGCATCGCCGTCAGCGTAAAGACGGGAGACAAGCGCATCTGTCGAAGCGCGTACGCGACATCCTGCCGCAGCGTTTGCATAGGAAACCTTCTTCGAGCACATACGAATCGTTCAAGCGAAATGTTCCGGAGACTTGCAAACCGCTTGCCCAATGCTGCGCTGTTCGCTATGCTTTGCCAATTCCTTCTCCAGGCACCCGCAGGAGGCACCATGCAACGCCGTTCGTTCCTCAAAGCTGTCGCCGCGGTAGCTCCTACTGCCGGCCTGCAGGAGTTTCTTGTAACGCAGGCTCGCGCCCAGACTCCTGCCTCGCCGTCCACAAGCACGCTGCATCCGGTTGGAACCGGGGAGGACCGCTTCGGCCATCCACACTCGCTTGGATTCAGTTCCATCCTCTTCAAGGTGCCGACCAGTGATACCGCGGGCGGCCTCTTCGTAATGGAGCACACGCATCTCCTCCCTGGCGGCCCAGCCCTCCACCTGCACCTCTATCAGGAGGAATGGTTCTACGTGATGGAAGGGGAGGTGGTATTCCAGGTAGGCGACCAACGGGTGCACTTGCATGCGGGTGAATCTGTGCTGGCTCCGCGGCGGGTGCCACACACGTTTTCCGCGGTTGGTTTGACGCCTGGCAAGTTGCTGATCGCCTTCTGTCCCGCGGGCAAAATGGAGCAGTATTTCCGTGATGCGGAAAATGCCAAGACATCCGCAGGCGATGCGGAGTTCATGCGGCGATACGAAATGGAGTGGGTCGGCCCCTCTCCATTTTGGAAATCGTAAGGCCCCTTCGCGGGAGCGCGCGGCCTTGACCGTCGGAGCAAAAGCGAGAGCCAGATCGTTTGTGACAGTGGGTGTTGCCGGTCAAGCTCGGGTCACAGAAATTCCCAGCTTCTCGTATGGTTTTGTCAGAGACGCCGGCGCCGCTCGTTCGGTAATGATGCCGCTAATCGCCGAAAGGGGAACGACCAGGTAGGGAGAGGCCGTGTTGAGTTTCTCCGCGGAGGCAAGAACAATGGTCTCCGCGGCCGCCTGGCTCAGCGCCCGTTTCACTGCCGCTTCTTCGTAGTCGCCCGTTGTGAGGCCAGTCTTTGGATGAACCCCTGTCACCCCCATGAAGTACGTATCCGCATGCACTTCTGCGATGGCCGCGATGGCCACTGCTCCGACCGCAACCACAGAGTGCTTGAACAGGCGCCCTCCGATGAGAATTACCTCCACGTGCGGATGGTTTAGCAACTCCAGGGCGATCGTCGGGCTGTGGGTTACGATCGTTGCCTGCAGATCGAGGGGTATGTGCCGCGCAACCTGCCGGGCAGTTGTGCCGCCATCGAGCATCACTACCTGACGAGGTCGCATCATGTTGGCGGCCGCGCGCCCGATGGCTACTTTGCCATCGGGTGCAATCCGTTCGCGTCCGGCAAAATCAGCCAGTGCCGGCGACGCTGGAAGAGCCCCGCCATGCACCCGCTGAAGAAGACCCTGCTGCGCCATCTCTCTCAGGTCGCGGCGGATCGTGTCTTCTGAAACACCCATCTCCTGGCTGACATCTTTGGCAATCACCTGGCCTTGACGCTTCAGGATGGAGAGGATCTGCTGCTTGCGGTGTGTGGTCAACATATTCTGCTATTTCTCAATATACTTGACATTGCACGAAACTGCACGATATCGTCGATTTCATGCTCACGACTCCGCACAAAGCAACCATGCAGGATCGGGTGCGCATTCAGAAAGTCGAAACGCTTTCAGACGATTGGTATGTGTTGAAGAAAACGACGTTTGACTTTCTACGCAGAGACGGCACGTGGCAGCGGCAAAGCAGAGAAACCTACGATCGCGGGAATGGCGCCACGATCCTGCTTTACAACCTGGCCCAGAGAACGGTTGTGCTGGTTCGGCAATTTCGATTTCCGGCATTTGTGAATGGTCATCCGGGATTGCTGGTTGAGGCGGCGGCCGGTTTGCTGGATGAGGCAAGTCCAGAGGATCGAATCAAGGCTGAGGTGGAAGAGGAGACGGGTTACCGCGTCGATCATGTGCACAAGATCTTTGAGGCCTTCATGAGCCCCGGTTCGGTTACCGAGAAGCTGCACTTCTTTGTAGCCGAGTATGACCCCGGCACAAAGGTCACGCATGGCGGAGGCAATGCTGGCGAGGGCGAAGATATCGATGTGATCGAGCTTTCCATCGAGGAAGCAATCGAGGCAATCGAGAGCGGCGCCATTGAAGACGGCAAAACTATCATGCTGCTGCAGCACGCTTACATGCACTTGTTCAACTAAAGGAGGTTCCTATGCCGCCCCGCTCGTTGATGATTCTGATTGCAGGGCCATACCGGTCAGGCACAGGGGATGACCCTCAACTTATGGCCGAGAATCTGCGCAGACTGGAGTCTGTGGCGCTTCCGCTTTACCGCGCCGGACACGTTCCGCTCATTGGGGAATGGATCGCGCTGCCTTTGCTTCGCGAAGCTGGATCGGTTCGCCCCGGCGATGCCGTTTACGACGAGATTCTTTATCCGATCGCCAATCGACTTGTCAGTCGCTGCGACGCCGTCCTGCGCCTCTCCGGCGCTTCGAAAGGAGCCGACGAAGATGTGCGGCTGGCGAGAGAGCACGGGCTTATGGTCTTCGAGAGCCTGGCAGAAGTACCGGGGTGCGAGTAACCTCGAGCGACTCTCCACTTGCCTGAGGTCGCCCCCACGCCCGACTCACTCCCCCTGACCATGGCAACAATTACTGTTACCTTTGCCGCGAGCGGATCGATCGTCCGGACGCTTACGGTACAGCTTCTGGACGGGACTGCAGTGGTCGATGGAGGCTGCCTTTGATAACCTTGAGCCTATGCTTAAGGAACCTCAGATCGTGGCAATGGGCGGAGGCGGGTTCTCCATGGAGCCCGACAACCTGGCTCTCGACAGTTACGTCTTGTCTCTTTCCGGAGTGGCTCGCCCCAAAGTCTCGTTTGTGCCCACGGCCAGTGGCGACAGCGACAGCTACGTCGAACGTTTCTACACATCTTTCCGCAGCCTGCCCTGTGAGCCAACCCATCTCTCCCTCTTCCACGTCCACCCGGGAGACCTCCGTTCCTACGTGCTGGGGCAGGACGTCATTTATGTAGGTGGCGGAAGCACAAGAAATTTACTTGTCCTGTGGCGAGAGTGGGGTTTGGACATCATTCTCAAAGAAGCCTGGACAGCTGGAGTGGTCCTGGCCGGGATCAGCGCAGGTTCCATCTGTTGGTTTCAGCAGGGGGTGACCGATTCAGTGGAGGCTGGCCGTTTGCACGCCATTCCATGCCTCGGGTTCCTGCCCGGCAGCAACTGCCCGCACTATGATGGTGAGGCGGATCGTCGGCCTTCCTACCATCGCCTGCTGAGCGAAGGAAAGCTTCAACCTGGCTATGCCGCGGAC
>Ga0182015_10005069_pt1 | contig 13881 bp, 11 predicted proteins | sample 712P3MmetaG_FD_120478 | JGI IMG/M metagenome (GOLD analysis project Ga0182015, IMG submission 120478) | Permafrost microbial communities from Stordalen Mire, Sweden - 712P3M metaG | ecosystem: Environmental > Terrestrial > Soil > Wetlands > Permafrost | place: Sweden: Stordalen | collected...
CCGACATTCGATCAGCCGTATGACCATTCCCAAGAACGATTTGCCTATCACCCTATCGATTGGCATCATGGCCTGGAACGAGGAGACATCCCTGGGCCCGATGCTGGCTTCGCTGCTCGGGCAGTCGGTCTTTGGGCGCCTTGCCGCGAGGGGCGAGGGGTGCGAGATCGTCTGCCTTGCCAACGGCTGCACGGACAGGACGGCAGACATCGCCGCGGCCGCCTTCTCCAAGATGAGGCGCGAGCAACCTGCCCATCACGGGCTGAGCGCGCGAGTCGCCGAGATTCCCGAGCCGGGCCGGAACAACGCTTGGAACAGGTTCGTCCACGAGTTCTCAGCCCGCGAGGCGCGGTACATCTGCCTCATGGACGCCGACATTATCTTCAACCAGCCCGAAACGCTCGAGCTCGTCATGGGGGAGCTTGAGCGGAACCCGCATCTCGGCGGCGCGTCGGACTGCCCGTGCAAGAACATCGCCGGCAAGGCGCGCCCTTCCTCGCGGGAGCGGCTGTCCCTTGCGATGTCCGACATGACGGGCACGATCGAGGGCCGCCTCAACGGGATGCTCTACTGCCTGCGCGCGGGCATTGCCCGCAACATATACCTGCCGCGCGACCTTGGCGCCACCGACGACGGGTTCTTCAAGGCAATCATCTGCACCGATTTCCTGCGCGCACCGAGCGACCCCACCAAGGTGGTCTCGGTGCGCGGCGCCACGCATCTCTACGAGCCCTACCTGTCATTGCACGACGTGCTGAACAACCAGAAGCGCCAGATGATCGGGCAGACGACGGTCTATGTGCTCATCGAGTATCTGAAGTCGCTGCCGGAGCCGGCCCGCGCGAACCTCGGCGCGACGCTCCGGCGCAACGAGGCGCGCGATCCGGACTGGTTCAAGAGGCTTATCAACGCCCGCGTCGCCCGGCCCCGCAGGTTCTGGCAGCTGTTCCCCGGGATCCTCGCCTTCCGCTGGCAGCGCCTTGCCAAGATGCGCGGGGTTCGGCGCCTGACCCATTTTCCCGCCGCAGCCGCGGGATTTGTTATCACGCTTGTCGCGTGCTGGCAGGCCTCGCGCTTCCTGCGCCGCGGGATCTCGGCCTATTGGCCCAAGACGGTTCGCCAGACGAGCATGCCTGCCATCCACGTCAGCTCCAAGTAACACGCCATGAACGAAATCGTTTCCCAGACCAGGAGCCGTTGCAATGCCCCCCGATATGCGGGGAAACCGCAGACCGCCGACGCCGCATGAGACCCGCGCACATGGCGGCCCTGGTGCTGATTCCGTTCTTTACCGTCACGGGCGCGGTGGCCGCGACCTGGTCGCAGCGCATTCGCGACGTGTTCTTCGTCGCCATGGTCAGCCTTGCCGTGTTCGCGGAGAGGATGGACGTGAATTTCTTCAGCGAGGCCTGGTATAGGGGTACGACGCGCGGGATTCAGGTGACCCTGATCGAGATGCTCGCTTTCGGCCTGCTCTTCGGCTGCTGGGCCGGACGCCGCGGCGACGACCGGCGCGGGTTCTGGCCGGGAAGCCTGGGACTGATGCTGCTCTATTTTGTCTGCGCCGGCCTTTCGGTGGTGGTGTCGGAGCCCAAGCTGTTCGGGCTGTTCGAGCTCTCGAAGATTCTCGCCAGCATGGTGATCTTCCTCGCCGCGGCCATCTATGTGCGGACCGTGCGCGAATGGACGCTGCTTATCGTGGCGCTTGGCTGCGCGGTAGCCTTCGAGGGTGCCCTGGCCGCAAAGCAGCATTTCATAACGGGTGTCGACCGGTCGGTGGGGACGCTTGACCACGCAAACAGCCTCTCGATGTACTTCTGCCTGACGGTGCCCCTGCTCGTCGCAGTGGCCACCTCAGGCTGGACGCGCCGGCTGAGGTATTTCTGCGGGTTGTGCTCGATGCTGGGCGCGGTCGGCCTGCTTCTGACCTACTCTCGCGCGGGCGTCCCGGTCTTCGCGGTGGTTGTCACGGGCTCGATCATTGCCTGCGCTTCGTGGCGGCTTAGCCCGGGCCGCGTGATTTTCCGCTCCGTATTGGTCCTCGGAGCGGCGGCGCTGGTTGCGGCAGGCTGGAACGAGATGGTGCGGCGTTATTCCGAGACGAGCCTGGAGCAGGAATACTTTGACACGACAGTCGACGGCCGGGGCGTCTATATTCGCCTCTCCGCGGCGATAGCCAAGGATCATTTTTTCGGCGTCGGCCTCAACAACTGGTCCTACCGCGTGAGCCGCACCTACGGTCCGCGCATCGGGTACCGGTTCGATGACTACGACTCACTGATCTCGGTCTATGGGACCTCAAATGACAGGATATACGCCAATTCCTACCTCGCGGCGCCCGCCCACAACCTCGCAGCGCTGACGCTTGGCGAGCTGGGCGTACCGGGTCTCATCATCTTCGCACTGCTATGGATGCGCTGGCTGTCGATGGGGCTGCCCTTCCTGCTCCTTCCGAGGGGCGAGCCGATGCGCGCGATGGGGGTGGGAATAATGTTCAGCATCTGCGGAATATTCGGCCAGAGCCTGACCGAGTGGATATACAGGCAGCCGCCGATACTCTTCACATTCTATATCCTGCTTGGGGCCCTGGCGAGCCTGGCGCATTCGCGTCGACAGGCTCTGCTTGAAGGCCGGGTGACCGGTGTCGCGGCGCGCGCGCCGGACAGGGTTCCGGACGGGGGACTTGTCGTCGAGGGGGCCTAGCAAATGCGAGTCGCCCACCTGCTGCGCAAATACAATCCGGCGGAATGGGGAGGCACCGAGTCGGCGATCCTCCAGCTCGCGACCGATCTGGAGAAGCGCGGGGTCGAGTCCGTCATCTATGCGCCGAAGCTCACGCCGGAAAACAGGTCAGCGGAATCGTTCGAGGTGGCCGATCGCGCCGTGCGCCGCTTCCGCGCGCGCGTTTCTGTCTGGGGCATTTCCCCCGCGCGAAAGGCGCAGCTCGTGTCGGTGGGCGGCAACCTGATATCCTTCGACCTGGCGGCCTCCCTTTGGCGCGAGGTGGGCCTCGACGTGGTTCATTCGCATGCGCAGGGCCGGCTCGGCGCGATCGCCCGTGTTGTGGCGCGCGCCAGGCGCCTCCCGTTTGTGGTCAGCATTCATGGCGGCCTCTATGACATGCCCGGCGAGGTCACCGAGGAGCTTCGCCGGCCAGCGGCAGGCGGCTGGGACTGGGGCAAGCCGCTTGGTCTCGTCCTGCGGGCGAGGCAGCTCATGGACCATGCCGACGCCATCATCACCTTAAATCCGCGCGAGGCTGCCCTGATCAAGGCGCGCCACCCGGGGCGGCGGGTCCTGACTTTGCCGCACGGCGTGCCCACCGCCATGTTCGCCCGCGAGAGCAGGCTGGCGGCGCTGGAGGCCTATCCCGGGCTGAGGGGTCGGTCCGTGCTACTGGTCCTGGGGCGAATCGATCCAGTCAAGAACCAGGACTGGCTGATTGCACACTCGGCTGAGATCTCCCGGCGTCACCCGGAAGCTATGCTGGTGTTTGTCGGGGCGTCCACGAACCGGGAGTACGGCGACGCCATGAAGGCGCGCATTGCCCGCGAAGGACTGCAAGACTCCGTGTTGATGGCGGGGTGCCTTCCGTTTGGCGACCCCCGCCTGATCGGTCTCCTTCAGCTTGCCCGGGCGGTGGTTCTGCCCTCAAGGTCCGAGACGTTCGGAATCGTGATTGTCGAGGCTTGGGCGGCTGGAACGCCCGTTATCTCAAGCCGGACGTCCGGCGCCACGGCTCTCGTGACTGACGGGGTCGACGGGCTGCTTTTTGACCTCGACCGGCCTGCGACCTTCCATTCGGCCGTGGACCGGGTCCTGGCGCAGCGGGAGCTGGCGATCCAATGGGGATCGGCGGGACGGGCGAAGGCGGTCGCCGAGTTTGACACCTCGATCCACGCCGACCGGATGAAGCGGCTGTACGAGGAACTAATCGGGGAGAAAAATGCACTACGTCATTCTTCGGGACGATGACACCAGCGCCTTCACGCCCCCGGCGTGTCTGGAGCGAATCTACCGTCCCTTTCTAGACCGCGGCATGCCGGTCAACCTGGCCGTGATTCCCGAGGTGCGCACCGACGTGAGAACGCCCGACGGCTGGCTTGAGGGCTATCTCACATCGGGGCGCGGGCCAAGCACCCCCCTCGCCCCGATCGGGCTGGCCCGCGAGATTGTGGAGTATATCAGGGGCGAGCCCGGATACCATGTGGTGCAGCATGGCTGCCATCACGACATCTTTGAGTTCGGGGGCACCGATCGAGTCGAGCTGGCACGCCGCCTCGACCTGGGCGCGCAGTTCCTGGGGGAGGCCGGGCTTGGGCGGCCGAGGGCCTTCGTTGCGCCCTATGACCGGATGTCCCGCGCTGCGTTCGTCGAGGTAGCCGCTAGATTCGACGTGATCTCAACAGGATGGTTCGAGGCCCGGAGGCTGCCGCGGCGGTGGTGGGCGGCTTTTGCGTTGAAGAAGCTATTAGGGCACCAGCACTGGCGCGCAGGCGGGGAATACTTGCTGAGCCACCCCGGCTGCCTGCTCTCCTTTCGACGACCGCGCGAACAGATGCTGGCCTCGGTCCGAAAGGCCGTGGAGGGAGCTTCGCTTACCGTGCTCGTCATGCATTGGTGGGAGTTCTTCCGGGGCGGCGTACCGGATGAGAAATTGATCGGCATAGCTCACGAGGTCGCCGACTGGCTCGCAAGCCGTCAGGACGTTCGCGTCGTCTCGTTTGACGATGTGGCCAAGGGCGGTGTGCCTCTCAGATGACGGACAGCTCGGGTGCGCGGTTGAGCATTGCCGCGCGTTCGGCCTGTGCGGCCATGAGATGGTATGTGTGGGGTATGGCGGTGACGCTGTCCGGCACATCGGAATAGTTGGTGAGCATGCTTGCGTAGCTATGGCGCGCGTCGGGATGATAGCCGTGCATTGCGCGGATGGGGCGTTCGCCCATGTGGCTTGGAACGATCAGTACGCCCTCCTCGACGAGGAAGATAAGCTCGCCGAAATGGCGGTCCGGAAACAGCGCGCCGAGCTCTTCAAGCTCCTCGTCCGGCATGACCCGGCCCTCGGGCACGCCCTTAAGGCATTCCGTCACGAGGCTACGCGCCCGCTCGTCGAAGAACCAGAAACGGGCCATTGTGGAGTCATATACAACCGCATAATCCCGCCCCATCCGCAGGCCCAGCGGCTCCAGCCGGGCCCGGAGGTCGAGGAGCCGGTCGCAATTCGCCATGCCATGGTCGCTGAAGACGGTGAGCAGCACCTCGTCGTAGTGTTCGCGGGCGCACGCCATGAGCTCGTCGAGCCACGGCTCGTAGGCGCTCAGCTTTGCCGGGACCTCAGGCGAGGTGTTGCCGACCCGGTGGAGGAGTCCGTCCAGTTCGGGCCAGTAGAGGAAGCCGAAATCAATCCTCTCGCTCCTGATGTCGGCGAGCAGGGCATCGAGGTTCTGCCTTTCCCCGAGCTTGGGTTCACTCACGTGCCAGGCGATGCCGCGATCCTTCATGTGGTCGAATATGTTGGGCCCGCGGTTCAGCCCGCCTGGCTGCAGCGGGTTCTTCTTCTCCGAGAAGTCAAACATGGAGATGTGCTCAAAGGGGATGTTGTACAGGTCGAAGTAGCCCCGGAATTTCAGGTGGACCTTGAGCGCGCGGGAAAGCCGGTGGCGGAAGAAGCGCCGGCTGGTCAGCGCCTTCGGGAGCCATCTGAGATGGCGCAGCCCCCGAAACGGCGAATGCGGGGGATCATAGACAAAGTAGCACCAGTTTCGGTGCTCCACCGGCCAGCGTCCCGACAGGATGGACGGGATGCAGGCCGAGCTGTAGCCGAAGACCGACCTGAGTTTGCGCCGCTCGGGCGCGTGCGAGCGCGCGAAGGGATGATCCTTTATAATCTCCCAGCCGCAGGCGTCGACGAACACGAACAACGGGAGAAGCCGCTTCATTGGCCGACCTTTAGCTCACAGGCGCACGCGGGAAACAGGAAGGAGCCGCGGCGGAGGCGGATGGGTCGCGCGGCCCTTGGCGACGCGCCGACGCGCTCCTCCGTCAATATGAGAAAGGCCTGGTCATCGTCGATAACCGCGTCGCCGCGATACTGATTAAGGTCCGTTGCCAGGCGGTCGCGCAGCTCCATCGCGGTGCGCCCTGGGTTTGCATTGACCCGCAGCCAGGCCTTCAACCGGTGCATGCCATAGGTTTCGCCGGCGGCATTGCGCGTGTCGGTGAGGCCGTCAGTGTACAGAAGGACGGCCGCCGGCGATCCCATGCGCGCGGTCAGGCGGGGATAGACGGTGTCCGGCATCACGCCCAGCGGAAGGCCCCGAATCGGCATGCTTGAGACCGAGCGCCGCCCCGGAAGGACAAAGAGGGGAGGGCAGTGGCCCGCGCTTGCCGCCGTCAGCTCGCGGGCCTTCAGGTCGACGCGCACGATCTGCGCGGTGATGAACATTGAGACCGATGAGAGCTCATTGTAGAGAAGGCGGTTTAGTTCGCTGAGAAGCTTGGACGGATCGGAGTCGTGCGAGGCGAGCCCCCGAAGCAGGCCGCGCATCGTCGTGGCGAACAATGCGGCGGGCACGCCCTTTCCCATCACGTCCGCGATCATCAGGAGGAGCGACTGGTCGCCGAGGGCGATGGCGTCGTAGAAATCACCCCCGACCTCGCGGGCGCTCTGCCATCCGCCCGCCAGGCCGAAGCCGGACAGCTGGGGAAGGGTGCGCGGCAGGAGAAGGTGCTGTATGTCCTGCGCGATCTCGAGCTCGCGGGTGATCACGCGGCTCCGCACGTCCTCCCTCTGGCGCCTCAGGTTGAGTGTCTGGATCGCCAGGAACTCGGCGAAGGCGCGTATGACCTCGTCCTGGAGCCGCCCCAGCGGGAAATCTCCGCTGCGCCGGCCGACCGCTATTGTCCCAACCAGTGTGCCGCCAAAGGAAAGCGGACAGACGTGCCCGGTCCCCTCGGGCCCGACCGCGCGCAGGGGCTCGGCCGGGTCAAAGCACTCGCGCATGTCAAATCTTGCGGCCTTCTGGCCGACGGCCACCAGTTTCTCGATGCATGCGGAAACGTTGCCGTTGGCCCAGAGCTCGACGGGCCCGGAGTCCAGATCGGACTCGGAGGCCGCGGAAACGACCAGCCTTCGCCCGTCGGGGGAAAGCATGCGCAGGACGTACCAGTCCGCGGACGTGAGGTGGAGGAGATCGATGAGGATCCTCCCCTCGAACCCGTCGGAGGCATTGTCGATGCTACCAAGCTCGGCGCAGCACCGGAAGACGGAGGCAAGCGTCTCGGATCGGAGCTGCAGCTCGTCCGCCATTATCTCCATCTTCGTATTGGCCTCCGCGAGCTGGAGCTGGCATTTTTCAAGGGAGGGGGCCTCGGAGGGACTCCGCGACAGGGCCTCCTTGGGCGCTGCACTGGAAAGGCGCTTCTTGCGCATGACCAGAATGTTCTCATTCGTGCCACGAAGGTACCGCACCTCATCCATCACGGACTGAATGAGGAACAGCCCGCGCCCGCGGTCGGTCAGCGGCGAGGGCGCGGAAAGGCGTTCGCGTAGGGCAAAGCCGGCGGTGTGATCGGTCACCCGCAATTCGATCTGGGTCGGCGTGCACAGCGCCTCGGCGATGGGCTTGATGCACTTCAAGGGACCCTCCGCGTACTCGACCGCGTTGCTGCTGGCCTCGGCGATGCACAGCTCGTATGAGAAAAGCTCCCTTTCCGCCACGCCCTGCTCGGCGAGAAAATGGCGTATCGCGACCGATACCTCCCGGGCGGACTCAAGGTCGGGAGAAAATGCGAGGCGGAGTGTCGCTGGCCTGGCCGGCTCGATCGAGGGAGCGGCCATGGGTTCAGCGTCTGACGATTTCGAAAAGCTGCTGCATCTGGGTCAACTCAAGCAGTTGTTGTATCTCTGGCATCGGACTGAGTAGGCGCAGGGTCACGCCGTCACGCTGGGCGGTGGCCCGGTAGAGGGCGAACAGGGCCCCGAGCCCGCTACTGTCCATGAAGCGCGTCTTCGAGAGGTTGACCTCGATAAGCATCGTCGAGCCCGTGAGGGCCGCGTTGACCTCGTCGCGGAAGCGCGCCGAGTTGACGGCGGTCAGCTCCTGGATTTCGGAGACGCTCAGGCACGGACCCAGTATTTCGATTTTCATTGGCTGTTTGTCCGAGGCAGGGCCTGGGGGCTAGGGGTTGGACTCCCGGCCCATGCGGGCCCGTAGCGCCGTGACCAGGCCGGATTGAGATCCTGAGATCTCAGGCTTGGCCAGCGTCCGGCCGAATCGGTCCGTCGTAGCCGCATACGGCGACTTAGAAAGGGAGCTTAGCAGGAAGGGGTCCGGAACGTGGAGCGATGAGTCGGTTCGCCAGTCAACCAGGGTGCTGCCCCACGCCAATGAGTTCGACACGGAAGTCATGGGGCCCACGAAGGTGTCGGGGCCAACCCAGCTTTGTGCGACGCTGGCCTTCCCCTCGACGACGGCGCGATCCTCAAGGATTGCGCACGGGCCCACAACGGCGCCCGCCCCCACTGAAGCCTGGTCGCCGATCCAGCACGGCGCGATCAGCTTGGCAATCGGCGAGACCCGGGCACGGCTGCCGACCCAGATTCCTGGGCGGAACTCCGTCACCCGGATGCGCGCGGGCGTGAGGGCCCGCGGCATCCATGCGACCAGCGCCGCGAACCAGCTTGCATAGCTCTCGAACAACGGCAGCTCCGGGCAGCCTGGCAAATGGGACATGCAAACAACGTCGTTGGGAGCGGGGAGCCAATCCGCATCCCCTGCAGGCCGATAGCAATCGGACGCCTCCTTGCGCGTTGGCTCGACGTTGGCCGCGACCACCTCGATCTGCACGCCCCAGCGTGCGCCGTCTCCGACGCCTGAAAGCACCTGGTCGGCACCGTGGGAGGCGATGACCCTGATCTTGCGCGCACCAATCGCCGCCAAGTGCTCGATCCAATGGCAGGCGAGGCAGTCCCCAAAGATGGGGATCGTCGCGAGGGGACCGGATGCGGCAAGATGGGGAACAGCCGGTCTCTCGGAGGGGCATATGAGAAGAGCCTTCATCAATAGGCTCCGTGGCCAAAGACGACCGCCCGCGGGGTCCGGACCAGGATCTTGATGTCCTGACCGAGGCTCTGGCTCTCGATGTAACCGACGTCGAGAAGAACCTGTCCCGCGAAGTCTATTTCCGCCCTTCCGCTGATCTGCCAGACGCATGTGATGCCCGGCTTAACGGAAAGACGCCGGCGATCGGCAAGCGAGTAGAGCGCGACTTCGCGCGGGACGGGCGGGCGCGGCCCCACGAGCGACATATCGCCGATGAGGACGTTGTAGAACTGGGGGAGCTCGTCGAGGGAGTACCGCCGCAGCCAGTAGCCGACCCTTGTAACACGCGGGTCGTCCTTAATCTTGAAAGTGATGGAGTTTCCATGCTTGTTGGCCGCAAGAAGCTCCCCGAGGCGCTTTTCCGCGTCCGTGCGCATGGACCGGAATTTGAACATCTTGAATTCGCGGCCGTGACGGCGCACCCGAGTCTGGGCGAAGATGATCGGGCCGCCGTCAAGGCGGATGAGCGCACCGATCATGAGCAGGATGGGGCTCAGGAACAGGAGCGCGGCAACGCTTCCGAGCACGTCCAGCATCCGTCGCGCCACATCCGCGGCGCCCAAAATCCACCTCAGGGAGCGCCGGCGAAGCGAGGAGTGAGCATTGAGGCGGAGCAGGCCGCTCCGACTCTGAAAGGCGGCGAAACGCCCCATGAGGTCGGGGCTAATTTGCTTGGATTGGCTCGTTTTCATGTTGCGGTTGAAATGCGATCCGCGGCGCGGGAAAAGAGTCCCTCGAGGCCGTCAATGTAGGCGCCGAAGTTGAACCGCTCGTCGGCGAGCTGACGGCCGCTTTGCCCGAGGCGGCGGGCAAGGGCCTTGTCACTGAGTATGGCGTCCACCCTCCCGGCGAACGCGTCGCGATCCATCCAAGGGGCAAGGAAACCGTTGACCCCATCGAGAAGCCATTCGCTTATGGCACCCGCGTCGAACGCGACCACCGGAAGGCCGCTTCGCATGGCCTCCAGGCCGGCGGCGCCAAAGGGTTCGGGCCATAAGGAGCTCATCACGGCCAGCGAGGCGTCGCGGTAAGACTCGGCGACGCGGCTCTGCGGTACAAATCCCGCGAAGTGCACGCGGTCCTCCAGGCCGAGGCGCCTGCTGAGGCGCTCGCATTCGGCTCTGTGGCTGCCGTCGCCCAGGATCAGGCACTCGAAAGGCGAGCTCACGCGCGCGAGCGACTCCAGCAGGACATCGACGCCCTTCCCGCGAATTATCTGGCCCGAGTACACGATGAGGTTCCGGCTGCTGAACGAGGGATCGTCCGGCGAATCGACCGGGCGCGGGACGGGAGCGTGGGTCTCGATCTGCTCGAGCGCGAAGCCGTTTCGCAGAAGCTCGTTCCTCATGTAGTCGGTGGCGACGATCAGGCGGTGAAATTTCTTGTTCGTGTCTATTTCCCGGCGCTTCGCGCCATAACTGACCCACCTAATGGGGAAACCCTTGGCGGAGCCGCGCCCGATGGAGGCTCCGCACGGGAAAACGCAATATGCGGACGCCGCCCGAGTGCATATCTGACGGCTGAAGAAGTTATATTTGTAGCTTCGCATGCAGTAGAGATCATGATCGTGAACCATGCGGATCACCGGCCGGCCGCAATTCTCCAGGGCGTGAAGCACGTGCGGGTCGGAATACTTGTGGAGGTACACCACATCGGGCTGGAATAGCGCCAATGCATGCTCCATGGCGCCGGCCCGGGCTGATTCACCCAGTGCGACGCGGTCCGCAAAGACATCGCGCCACTCGGTTTCGCCGCTCTCCTCGCCCCCGTGCGCCATGGCTACGGAGTACCCCCGCCGCCGCAGCTCTTGCGCTGTCAGAAGGATGTTTGCCTCGGCACCGCCGAAGGCGCCGAAGCGCTCGTGTACAAATAGCAGTCGCATCGCCAGACGATCTTTAGGAAATGGTATTTATGTTTGAAGAGGACGAATCCCGCATCCCCTTGACCCCCGCGTTGAGGGCAACGAGGAGGGGGTAAACACCCCAGACGGCCGCCGTGAACACCCGCCCGGGGGTGGAACAGGATGGGACGTGAGGACACTAACGACGCCTATCACCATGCCTATCCCCGCCACCGAATGGCCCAGTTATGCAGGGTCCTTTGCCGACGGAGGGGTCACGGCGAACAAATGACCAGGCCTTCAACCCTTCCCTTCGCGTACCAGGGATCCTTGCGGGAGCACCTTGCCCGACCATGCAAGGCCAGTCTCCATCAGGCATTTGAGCTGGGACAGGCTGCAATGGACGCGGGACTGGAGATCTTTGACCTGATCAGCCTTCACCATGAGGCGCTCACGCATTGCGTATTTCCCGACGGCCCCACTGCAATTCCCGCCGGCTCCGCGTCGGCGCTCGAGTCATTCCTCCTTGAGGCCCTATCGCCGTTCCGGGCCGCGGGAGGCGGTCCCGGCGGCGCGTGGGAGCGGCGGCTCTTCAGGCAGGCGGAATACAGTGAGGCCCTGGTCCTGCGCAATGTGAAACTTGAGGAGGAGATTGCCAATCGGCAAAAGGCGGAGGCCGCAATTCGGGAGAGCAAGGATCATTATTTCCAGCTGTACCAGGAGGCTCGGGCAATGCAGGTGAATTTGCGCGAGCTTTCCGCCCAGGTGCTTTCGGCCCAGGAGGAGGAGCGCAAGCGCATCAGCCGTGAACTTCACGACGAGGTTGGCCAGGCGCTCATCGCGATCAATGTCACCGTCTCAATGCTGAAAAGGCAGGTGATATCCGACCCCGCATTCCAGCGCAATGTCTCCGATGCGGAGCAGCTGCTCGCACGCACTATGGAGAAGGTGCATTGCTTTGCCCGCGAGCTTCGTCCGGCCATGCTCGATCACCTCGGCCTCCAATCTGCGCTCCGGGCCCATATCCTGGTCTTCTCCAGGCAGACCGGCATCAGGACGGAGCTTGTCTCTCATCCCAACCTGTCGCGCCTTGACGGGAAGAGGGAGGAGGTTCTCTTCCGCGTGGCTCAGGAGGCGTTAAACAACGTTTACAAGCACGCGGCGGCAACTTCCGCGAAGATCGAATTCACGTCGACGGACGAGGCCCTCGACATGGAGATTGGGGACAACGGGTGCGCCTTCAGCGTGAAGGAGAAGTTCGGCGGCAACTGCGCCGGGCGCCTGGGGCTCCTCGGCATGCAGGAGCGCGTGCGCCACGTGAACGGGAACTTTTCAATTGAATCCGTCTCCGGGGACGGGACGAGAATCCGGGTCAGGATTCCCCTAGAGGCCCAGCACGCGCGCTGGGCGCGCACGACGGGCAGGGACGAGGGTCCCGTGCGGGCCACTTCCTCGGCAAACTCCTATCCATGCCTATATGAAGAAGATATCCGTACTGCTCGCTGAGGATCACGCCGTGGTTCGCCAGGGCCTGCGGTCGCTGCTTTCGGCGGAACCCGATATCGAGGTGGTGGGGGAGGCGGGCAACGGCCGCCAGGCCATACAGATGGCGAGGGAATTGCGTCCAGACGTCGTTGTGATGGACATCGCAATGCCGCTGCTCAATGGCCTCGAGGCGACCTGCCAGATCATTGGAGACGGCATCCCGACCAGGGTGCTGATCCTCTCCTCCTACGCCGATGACGAATATGTTCACCAGCTCACGGAGGCGGGCGCCTCCGGATACCTCGTCAAGCAGACGGCGGCCATCGACCTGATAAAGGCCGTTCGGGAGATCGCCAGGGGAAACGCTTACTTCAGCCCGTCGATATTGAAGCGGCTGCTCGAGCTCTATCGGGAATCCAGCGCAAAGGGCCGGCTCCTGCGACGGCGCAGCGAGTATCTGACCAGCCGCGAGAACGAGGTGCTGCAGATGGTGGCGGAGGGCCACGTCAACAAGCAGATCGCAGCAGTGCTGAACCTGAGCATCAAGACGGTTGAAAAGCACCGCCAGCAGCTGATGGACAAGCTGAACATCCATGATGTCGCAGGCCTTACAAGATACGCCATCTCCCACGGGGTCGTAGAGAGCACGGGCCGGATCAGGGGAGTCGCCGAATCCCTCGGAAATCTTGAGCCGGGCGGGGACGCCGGCGGGTCGCTGGCACCCCAGGCGGCGTGCTAGCGGGAACGGCCGGCCGCGTCCCAGGTGACGCGTCCGTCCACCAGTGAGAAGCCCATGCCGCTCAGGTTTGCGCCCACCAGTCCGACCGATCTGGCGGCCACTCTGAGCTCGACCCAGCGGCCCGCGGCCGGAAGCGCGCCCGCGGGGAAACGCCCGGCCGATCCATTCCTGCCGTAGGTGATGGCGTTGGCCCCCCAGTAGGCGCGGTGCTCCCACGAGGCACCGTCATTCCACGACAGCATGATCTCCCTTGGCGGATGGTCGGGGTCGAGGTAAACCCAGGCAAAGAGAAAGTCGCCGTCGTCGACCTCGAGGGTTGCGCTTGCGCCCGTGAACATGTGCTCGTGAAGCCCCTGGGCGAGGCTGGACTGATGGGCGAGGTGTCCGGAGCGCGGAGAGGGGTCGGCCGAGATCCACGTCCACCCGTCGCCTCCTCCTGACGCGAGGACAGCGTCCGCAGGCGCGGCGCCTTCGAACCACGTGACGGAGGGGCTGTTGGCCGCGAAGGTGGCAGCGGCGAATGCGCGGCGCCCGTCGGGCCATTCGACCTCCGCCTCGACCCATTGCGATCCGCTGTTCCTCGGAGAGACGGCATAGGTCGGGCCAAAGGCCGGCTCCTGGTCGCGGCCCTCCCAGACGATGCGGGCCATTGAGAGATCCTCCCCTGCCACGACGACATTCAGGGTGACGGGCGCATTGAGCTGGACAGACGC
>Ga0182015_10005070_pt1 | contig 13880 bp, 11 predicted proteins | sample 712P3MmetaG_FD_120478 | JGI IMG/M metagenome (GOLD analysis project Ga0182015, IMG submission 120478) | Permafrost microbial communities from Stordalen Mire, Sweden - 712P3M metaG | ecosystem: Environmental > Terrestrial > Soil > Wetlands > Permafrost | place: Sweden: Stordalen | collected...
CGAGTTGTGGAACTCGGCCTGCATGGGCTGGGCCCTGTGCCTGCTCCTCAATAGCGGCGCGGTCGAGATGTTGAAGACGCACGGCTCACCCGAGCTCAAGGCCCGCTACCTCGACAAGCTCGTCTCGGGCGAATGGCCGGGCACGATGAACCTGACCGAGCCGCAAGCCGGCTCCGATCTCGGCGCGCTGAAGACCCGCGCGGCGCCGGCCAAGGGCGCGCGCTGGGGCGAGCATCACCGGATCACCGGGCAGAAGATCTTCATCACCTACGGCGACCACGATCTGAGCGACAACATCATCCACATGGTGCTGGCGCGGCTGCCCGATGCGCCGCCCGGCAGCCGCGGCATCTCGCTGTTCCTGGTGCCGAAATTCCTGCTCGGCGAGGACGGCCGCCCGACCGAGCGCAACGATGTCCGCACCTTGCGGCTAGAGGAAAAGCTCGGCATCCACGCCTCGCCGACCTGCGTCCTCTCCTACGGCGAGGACGGCGGTGCGATCGGCTGGCGCATCGGCGAGCCCAATCGCGGCCTCGAAGCGATGTTCACGATGATGAACACCGAACGGCTCCTGGTCGGCGTGCAGGGCGTGGCGATCGCCGAGCGCGCCTACCAGACCGCGCTTGCCTATGCCCGGACGCGCGTGCAGGGCCAGCCTCTCGGCATGCCGAGAGGCGGCGCGACCCCGGCGATCGTCCATCACCCCGACGTGCGCCGCATGCTGCTGTCGATGCGCGCGCAGACCGAGGCGATGCGGGCGCTGGCCTACTACGCCGCCGCCGCGATCGACGCGGCGCGAAGCGAGCCCAAGCTGCAATACCGCGCCGATCTGCTGATCCCGGTGGTCAAGGCATGGTGCAGCGACAAGGGGATCGAGATCGCCTCGACCGGGGTCCAGGTGCATGGCGGCATGGGCTATATCGAGGAGACTGGGGCCGCGCAGCACTACCGCGACGCGCGCATCGCGGCGATCTATGAGGGCACCAACGGCATCCAGGCCGGCGACCTCGTCGGCCGCAAGCTGACGCGCGACGGCGGCGCGGCGGCGCGCGAGCTGTTCGCCGAGATCGAAGCCGGCCTCGGCAGGCTGTCGAGCGATTTTTCTCCGCTGCGCCAGCCGCTCGTCGAGGGGCTCGCCGCGCTCGAAGACGCCACCGCCTATCTGATCGAAGCCGACGCCCCGCTCGCCGCCGCCGGCGCGGTGCCCTACCTCAACCTGTTCGGCATGGTGCTCGGCGGGCATCTGACCGCCCAGGTCGCGCTCGCCGCGCGGAACAGCGGCCACCCGCTCGTCCGCGCAAAGCTCGCAACCGCGCGGTTCTACGCCGAGCATGAGCTCGCCCGCGCACCGGGCTTCCTGCCGGCGATCAAGGGCGGCGCCACGGTCATCGATTTCGATCCCGACGCGCTGTAGGGCAATGCCTCCGTTTCCTCGTCACCCCCGCGAAAGCGGGGCCCAGAGCCGCCGCTCCGTCGCGACCCCTGGGTTCCCGCTTTCGCAGGAAAGACGAGTTTGAATCTCGAGTGAGTACCGCAACCCCTTCCCGCGTCGACAATATCCGGCTCGGCGTCCTCTACATGGTAGCGTCGGTGTTTTTGTTTTCGATCCAGAACGCGATCGGCAAGTGGCTGGCGCAGAGCTACCCAATCCCGATGCTGGTGTTCTTCCGCAGCTTTATCGCGCTGCTGCCGTCGTTCCTGCTGGTGATGCGCGCTGGCGGTCTCCAGGTGATGCGCACCAACCGGCTGGGCGGGCAGTTCGGCCGCGCGGTGATCTGGGGCGGGTCGAACGTCGCCTCGTTATTCGGCTTCCATCTGCTGCCGATCGCCGACGCGGTGGCGCTGACCTTCGCCGCGCCGCTGTTCCTCACCGCGCTCTCCTATCCGATCATCAAGGAACGGGTCAGCCGCGAGCGCTGGATCGCGGTCAGCGTCGGCTTTGTCGGGGTGCTGGTGATGGCGCATCCGAGTGGCGCGGAGAATGCGCTCGGCGTCGCCGCCGCGATCACCTGCGCGGTGTGCAACGCGGTCGGCACGCTGACCGTGCGGGACCTCTGCCGCACCGAGCATTCGGCCTCGATCGTCACCTGGACGGCGATCTTCATGACCCTGATGGCGCTCCCCGCCCTGCCATTCTACTGGGTGACGCCAACGCCGATAGATTTCCTGCTGTTCTGCTCGATCGGCCTGATCGGCGGGGTGTCGCAATACTGGACGACGCAGGCGCTCCATTACGCGCCGGCGGCGGCGGTGTCGCCGTTCAACTACACCGCGCTCATCTGGGGCTCGATCATCGGCGTCGTCGTGTGGGGCGATCTGCCGACCCCGCCGATCCTCATCGGCGCCGCGATCGTTACGCTGACCGGGCTTTACCTGCTGCGCGCCGAAAGCTGGCGCCGGCGGCCCATTCAACGACCAGCGGAATAATCAATATGTCGTCCCGGCGAAAGCCGGGACGACACCATTAGAGTTTTTTCTGTAAGTGTTACTCCGCCGCCTGCGGCATCGACTTGATGTCGGTCGAATATTTGAGATGCACCGGCGAATTGAGCTCGAACGGGTCCTTGAGGCCCAGTTCCTTGCCGATCTCGCGCATCGCCGGCATCACTTCCTGGCCGAGAAGCCGGATGCAGGTGCGCGCGTCGGCGTCGCTGACCGTGCCGTCGTTGCCCCAGATGCCGTAAATCGACGGGCGCGTCTCCTCGAGCACGCGGCGCAACTTGGGGATGACCGTCTTCGGCGTGCCGAAGAACACGCGGCCGTCGGCGACCTGCTGCTCGAAGGTCGGCCGCCCGCGCGGGTTCTCCGCCCGGCCGACCGCGAACTCGACAAAGTTGCGGCGCAGCGTCGGCGAGAAATAGCCCGACGGGTTTGCCCACACCGGATGCGCGAGACCGGTGAACTCACCCTGCATCCATAGGAATTGGCGGGCGTTCTTCTCGGCCTTTTCCTCGCTGTCGGAGACGTGGACCTGTTGCAGGTAGCCGCGGTTCTCCGGCCCCGACTCATAGCCAACTTCCTTGGCAGTTTCGTCGTAGATCTTCCAGATGCCCTTGGTCGCCTCGATCGAGGTGTTGAGCGCGATGTAGGGATAGCGCTGCTTCGCCGCCCAGATGATCGTCTCCTTCGACAGCACGCCCGGGATCCATACCCGCGGATAGGGCTTTTGCAGCGGCACCGCCCACGGGTTGACGACGCGATGCTGGTAATGAGTGCCCTCCCAGCGGAACGGCCCTTGGCGGCTCCACGCGGCGGTGACGAGGTCGTGCGCCTCCTCGAAGCGCTCGCGGTTGAAGGCCGGGTTGACCCCGGCCGCGAGCTGTTCCTGCCCGCCGCCGCGGACAAAGCCGGAGACCAGCCGGCCCTTCGAGATCATGTCGATCATCGCCAGCTCTTCGGCGAGGCGGACCGGGTTCTCGGCCAAGGGCAGCGGATTGCCGAGCAGGACGATCTTCGCCTTCTTGGTCACCGCGGCGAGGATCGAGGCGAAGACATTGCACTTGGCCTGCATGCAGAACGGCGCGTTGTGGTGCTCGTTCAGCATGAAGCCTTCGACGCCCTGCTCCTCGGCGTAGATGTAATGCTCGAGGTACTGGTTATAGAGCCGGCTGCCGGCGACCGGGTCGAAATGCTTGTTCGAGAACATCAGCGCGGTGTGGCCGGTCTCGAGTCCGATATCGGCCGGATAGGCGGACATCGGCTGCTCGGTGAAATACATCACATGCATGGCGGTCTCCTTTCGCCTATGGCGCGATTAATTCTCTTCGACGAAGCTGGTGACGAGGCGGGCGAGCGCGTCCGGCTGTTCCATGTCAACGCAATGGCCGGACGCCGCGACAATCTCGAACCGCGCCTTGGGCAGCGATTTCGCGTAAAGCTCGCCGGCGCTCTTCGGCACGATCTGGTCGTCGTCGCCCCAGACGACAAGCGCCGGGGCGCGCACGCCGCCCAGCAGGTGCGCCAAGGCCGGACTGTACATGTACGGCTTCCAGGCGATCCGGAAGCTCATCTCGCGACAGAGGTCCCAGTCGACGAGCTGGTCGGTCGAGACGTCGCCATAATTGCGGGCGAACGCGGCCTTGTCGTGGAACCCGGCCTGGGCGTAATCGATATAGGAAATGATCGCCTGGTCCTTGATGTCGCCCTCGGGCGGCTTCACCCCCATCGCGCCCACCAGCACCAGGCGGTGGAAGTCGCGCGGCGCCAGCGCCGCCATCTCCGCCGCGATCCAGCCGCCGAAGCCCAAGCCGACCAGGCTCGCGCATTCGATGCCGAGCTCGGCCAGCAGCCACTGGTAGAGCGCGGCGAGGTCGCGCGGATGGCGCAGCCATGACGCCCGCTCCGATCTCTCGCCAAAGCCCGGATGGTTCGGCACGATGACGTCGAACCGCGCCGACAGCGCCTCATAGAACGGCAACTTGTCGAGGGTCCCGATATCGTGATGCAACACCAGCACCGACCGGCCGCTGCCCCCGCGCCCGATCCGCAGCTTCAGCCCACCTAGATCGATATGCTGCTCGCTCCACCCGGCCATCGCAGTTCCCTCGCTGACTGATGATAAGGTTAGCCATGCTTTTGCCGATGTCGCAACCGGCGCCGCGCGCAAGGCGGTCTGCGCGGCGCTCAACGCTCGCCGAGACCTTCCGCGGCGTCGATCAGCCAGTCGCAGAGCCAGCGCGCGGAGGAGCGACGCACCAGCATCCGATAATGCGGCGCGGCGTCGAGCTGGTCGAGTATCACCGGCACGCGGGCGAAGAGGGTCTGCGCGCATTGGCCCGGGCCGAAGGCGCGCGGGTGAAGGTCGAGACCGCATCCGGCCGCCAGCAGATCGCGCGCGGCGCTGCCGCCAATCTCGATGATCGCGCGGCTCGACGACAAATCGGCGACGGCAGAGCGACGGCCGACGACGGCACGAGCGAGCCGGACCGGCAAATCCGCCGCCTCGCCGTCGGCGACGACGAGCCACTCGTCGGGTCCCAGCCAGAGAACCCTGGTGCTGCCCATCGCCGCCACCCGGTTGGGTGCGAGCGGCAGGGGCAGACCGGCGAGATAGCTCGGAAATGGCGGCCGGAGCCGCACGCCGACCTGCCGCGCCGGCACCGCCTCGCGGAGCTCGACGAGCGGCGACGACCAGGGCAGCTCAGCCATCGCGACGCCGTCCCCCGGGGTCGTAGAACACCGGCGCGCAAATCCGCGCCGAAACGGCATGGCCGGCATGCCAGGCCCAGACCGGCTCGCCGTGGCGGAAGCGCCCGCCGGCGAGCAGCGCCAGCGCGAAGCCGCGGCCGATGCGGGCGCCGAAATAGCTCGACGTGACATGCCCGATCATCGCGGTCGATCGCCGTCCGGTGACGAGCTGCGCGCCTTCCGCCAGCACGATTGCCGGGTCGTCGGGCAGCAGACCGACAAGCTGCTTGCGATCAGGTCGCACTAGGTCGCTGCGCGACAGCGAGCGGCGACCGAGAAAGTCCTTGCCGGTCGTCATCATCCGCTCAAGGCCGAGATCGATCGGCGTCACCGAGCCGTCGATTTCCTGGCCAATCATGAAATAACCCTTCTCGGCGCGCAGCACATGCATCGCCTCGGTGCCGTAGGGAACGGCGCCGTTATCGATCAACCGTTCCCACAATTCGAGGCCCGCGGTCGACGGCACATTGATCTCGTAGGAAAGCTCGCCGGCGAAGCCGATGCGAAAGACCCGCGCCGGGATGCCGGCGATATCGGCCTCGCGCATCGTCATGAAGGGGAAGCCGGCGAGATCGAGGCGCGGCGCGAGCGCCGCCAGCACCTCGCTTGATCCCGGCCCGACGAGGGTCGCGTTGGCCCATTCGTCGGTCATCGAGGTGCAGAATACGTCAAGCTCGGGCCACTCGGTCTGTAGCCACTCCTCATACCAGTCGAGCACCGCGCCGGCATTGCCGGTCGTGGTGGTGAGGAAGAACCGGTCGGGGCCGAGCCGCGTGCCGACCCCGTCGTCGAACACCATGCCATCGTCGCGACACATGACCCCATAGCGGCATCGTCCGACAGGCAGGTTGGACCACTGATTGACGTAGATGCGATCGAGGAACTGCGCCGCGTCCGGCCCGGAGACCTCGATCTTGCCGAGGGTCGAGGCGTCGAGCAGCGCGAGCCCGTCGCGCGCGGCGAGGCACTCGCGGCGCACCGCCGCATCCATGCTTTCCCCCGGATGCGGGAAATAACGCGACCGCTTCCACTGGCCGACATCCTCGAACACCGCACCGGCGGCAACGTGCCGATCATGCATCGGCGTCACGCGGACGGGGTCGTAGAAGCGGCCGCGCTCGCGGCCGGCGAGCAGGCCGAACCCGACCGGCACGTAGGGCGGGCGGAAGTTCGTCGTGCCGGTTTCGGCAATCGCCCGGCCGATCTGTTGCGACAGCAATGCCAGCCCGGTGACATTGCCGATCTTGCCCTGGTCGAGGCCCATGCCGAGCGTCGTCCAGCGCTTGACGTGCTCGATCGCGGTAAAGCCCTCGCGCGCGGCAAGCGCGATGTCGGCGGCGGTGACGTCGTTGTGGAGATCGACAAAGCTTTTGCGACCGTCATCGCCCGCGGGCATTAGCCATATCGGCTCGGCGCCGGCTTCGAGGCTCGGCACCGTGGCGGGCAGCGGCGTGTCGCTGGCGGCGTAGCCGCAAGCGACGGCGGCGCGGGCGCCGGCTACGCCGCCCTCGGCGAAGCAGGCGGCAAGTCCGAAGCTGCCCCACGCCGCGCCGACTGGCTCGATCGCGGCGCCGGTCGCGTCCGGCACAAAGGCGGCGAGCGCCTCGTCATAACGCAACCGGCCCGCGGCGTGGGCGAAAAGATGCACCGCCGGGTTCCAGCCGCCGGATAGCGCGAGTAGATCGCAGTCGATCCTTGTCGCCGCGCCGCCGGTGAGCGGACGGATCGTCACTTGGCGCAAGCCCTGCCGGCCGCCGGTGCCGACCACCGCATGTCCGGCATAAACCGGAATGCCGGCCGCCAACTCTCCTGCAAGGGCACCCGGTTCGGCGCGCAAATCGACGATCGCCACGACCGTCGTTCCAACCGCTCTGAGCGCCGCTGCGGCGTGGTAGGAATCGTCGTTATTGGTGAACAGCATGGCGCGGCGCCCGGGCGCGACCGCGTAGCGGTTGACATAGGTCTCGACCGCGCCCGCAAGCATGACCCCGGGCCGGTCGTTGCCGGGAAACACCAGGGCGCGCTCCAGCGCGCCGCTCGCCAGCACGACGCGCCGGGCGCGGATGTGCCATAGGCGCTGCCGATTGCCGTACTCGGCGGCGGTCAAATAGTTGCCGTCATAACGGCCGACCACGGTCGTGCCGGTCAGCACCCGCGTCTCCGGCAGCATCGCCAGTTCGGCCGCAACCTGTTCGAGCCAATCGGGCTCGATCTGTCCGGGCCGGCGCAGCAGGGCACCGCCGAGTTCGCGGTCGGCCTCGGCGAGGATGACCCGCGCACCGCTGCGCCCCGCGGCAAGCGCCGCCGTCAGCCCGGCCGGCCCCGCCCCGATCACCAGCACGTCGCAATGCGCGTGGGTCTTGTCGTAGCGCGCTGTGTCGGGCTCGCGCGGCGCTCGCCCGAGGCCGGCCATGCGGCGCAGCAGCGGCTCCCACACGCGCCGCCAGAGCGTCGGCCGGTGGAAGAACATCTTGTAGTAGGACCCGGCCGGGAACAGCGGCGCGAACCAGCCCACGGCCGCCGCCAAATCGACCGCGAGGCTGGGCCAGGCGTGCTGGCTCGTCGCGACCAGCCCATCGTGAAGGCTGATGTCGGTAGCGCGGCGATTGGGCTCGTCGCCCAAGCGCAGAAGCGCCGACGGCTCCTCCATCCCGGCCGCGAAAATCCCGCGCGGGCGGTGGAACTTGAAGCTGCGCGCAATCAACGTGACGCCGTTCGCCAGCAGCGCCGACGCAAGGGTATCGCCGGGATGGCCCTCGTATTCCCGCCCGTCGAAGCGAAAGCGGAGCGTCCGGCTGTGATCGATCCGCCCGCCCGCGGCGAGACGGAAGGGCTGGTTCACGGATCGCCGCCGTGAGAACCGGCGGGCAGGCTCCCCGGGGGCGGCGTCTCGCCGATTTTGTAGACCGCGATGATGCGGTGCGAGACCGTGTCGCGCAGCAGCTTGAACCAGCGCCGGCACCCGGCCTGATGCACCCAGCGCTCGGCGAAGACGCCCTTCAGATTGTCTCGCATGTAGAGATAGTCGGCCCAGGCGGCGTCATCGACTGCGTCGGGGTTCGGCGCGCGCGAGATATGCGCTTCGCCGCCATAGCGGAACTCGGTTTCGTCGCGCTCGCCGCACCACGGGCAAGGGATCAGCAACATGTCAATGCGCCACGGCGGCAGCGCCGTGCTCGTCGACGAGCGCGCCGCTGGTGAAGCGGTCGAGCGCGAACGGCGCGGCCAAGGGGTGCGGCGCGTCGTGGGCGATCGTGTGGGCGAAGAGGTGGCCGGCGCCGGGGGTTGCCTTGAACCCACCCGTCCCCCAGCCGCCGTTGAGGTAGAGGCCGTCGATCGGCAGCTTGCCGACGATCGGCGAGGCGTCGGGTGACACATCGACGATCCCGGCCCAGCTCCGCAGCATCTTCAGTTTCGAGAACAGCGGGAAGAGTTCGAGCGCGGCCGCCATCTGTGCCTCGATGATCGGGAACGAGCCGCGCTGGGCATAGGAGTTGAAGGCGTCGATGCCGGCGCCCATTACCAGCTCGCCCTTGTCCGACTGGCTGACATAGACGTGCACCGTGTTCGACATCACCACGCAGTCGAGCACCGGCTTCACCGGTTCCGACACCAGCGCCTGCAGCGGGTGGCTCTGCAGCGGCAGCCGCACCCCGGCCATCGCCGCCAGCACCGAAGAGTGCCCGGCGGCGCAGATCGCGAGCTTGTCGGCGAAGATCGTGCCGCGGCTCGTCTCGATCTCGCCGACCCGGCCGCCGGTGGTACGGATCGCCGTCACCTCGCAATTCTCGACGATGTCGACGCCCTGCGCGTCGGCGGCGCGGGCATAGCCCCAGGCAACCGCGTCGTGCCGCGCTACCCCGCCGCGTCGCTGCAAGGTCGCGCCGAGCACCGGGTAGCGCGCCGCGCGGTCGATGCTGAGGATCGGGCAGAAGCGCTTGACCGCCTCGGGCTCCAGCCATTCGGCGTCAATGCCGTTGAGCCGATTGGCGTTGACCCGGCGCACCCCTTCGCGCACATCCGCCAGCGTATGCGCCAGATTCAGCACGCCGCGCTGGGACAGCATCAGGTTGAAGTTGAGCTCGCGCGAGAGGCCCTCCCACAGCTTCAGCGAATGCTCGTAAATCCGCGCGCTCTCGTCCCACAGATAGTTGGAGCGGATAATCGTCGTGTTGCGCCCGGTGTTGCCAAGACCGATCGCGCCCTTCTCCAGCACCGCGACATCGCGGATTCCGTGTTCCTTGGCGAGGTAATAGGCGGTGGCGAGCCCATGGCCGCCGCCGCCGATGATGACGACATGGTAGCGCGGCTTCGGCGCCGCCTTGCGCCACAGCGGCGTCCAGCCGCGATGGCGGCCGAGCGCGCGCCGCGCCAGCGCGGCGAACGAATAGCGCTGCATCGCCCGCCTAGCGCCGCGCCGGCATCGCGAGATTGAGCAGCCGCGCCGCGTTGCCGCCGAGGATCGCGCGGCGTTCGCTGTCGTCGAGCACCGGCGCGGTCTCGATGAAGCCGATCGGGTCGATTTCGCCCATGTCTGCGGGGTAGTCGGTGCCGACCAGAATGTGGTCGGCACCGTATTCCTCGACCAGATGGTGCAGCTGGTGGTGGGTATAGACCAGCGCGTCGAAATAGAGCCGCTTCAGATAGGTCGTCGGCATGTGGTGCAGGTGCGTGCAGGTGTCGGGGCGCGCCGCGGCGGCATGATCGATCCGCCCCGAATAGGCCGGCAGGTAGCCGCCGCCATGGGCGCAGACCAGCTTGAGGTTCGGAAAATCCTGCAACACCCCGCCGAAGATCAGCTCGTGGAGCGCCACCGTCGTGTCCAGTGGGTTGCCGATGACATTGGCGAAATAATGGTCGCGAAAGCGGCGCGGCTCGGTGAACCCGTCCGGGTGCATGAAGATCAGCATCCCCAGCTCCTCGCAGCGCGCGAAAATCTTGCGAAACCGTTCGTCGGACAGTGCCGCGCCAGCGACGTGAGTCATGATCTCGATGCCGCGGAAGCCGTGCGACTTGTGGATGCGGTCGAGTTCGGCCAACGCCAGCTCGGGCGCCTGGAACGGCACCGTGCCGAGCCCGACAAAGCGGTCGGGGTATTTGCCGCAAATCTCGGCGATGAAGTCGTTGATCTCGCGCGACACCGCGAGGCCGAGGTCGGCGTCGGCGCCGTAATAGGTCTGGCGCGGCGCCGGCGAGATCGCCTGAATGTCGATCCCCATCAGATCCATGTCGGCGATGCGCTGCTCGGGCGAGCGGCCCTGCTCGACCGTGCGCACCCCGTTGGCGCGGTTCTGCGCCTGGCTTTGCGGGCTGGCGGCGGTTTCGAGATACCACTTGGAAACCGCAGTGTTGCCCTCGACCATATCGGCGGCCTTGTCGCTGCGCACATGGCAATGGATGTCGATCGTGTGCCATTTGCCGCGGGCATGGGCGGGGCCGGAAAAGCGGCCGGGAATACGGGCCCCGGGCGGCAGGCAGGTAAACAGCATCTTCTAAGCTCCCCTTGTTATCGAGTGCGGCGCCGCGTCCGCGCCGGCCCCATAATAAGTGGCCCGCGCCGCGCGATCCTTGGGTGCCACCGGCAAACTTGAACACCGTCCGATCTTAGCCGGATTTTTGGGTTTGCCTCACCCGTCGCGCACCGCCATGCTTTCGAAACGATCGATCCCAGGAGGAAACCATGTCCGCGTGGGTGTCCTTCGGTTGCATTCACAGATCACCGTTAAGAGCCATACAAATCGGTAGCATAGTAGCATAAGCTTTCGCCGTCATTCGGTTGCCTTCGCCTCAAACCGCCGTTAGAGTATGGGAATAAGATTGGGAAGCGGGGCACAAGTGCCGAGGGCATCGCAACGATTATCTGCCAGGACTGCCGCCACCCTTTTGACCCCTGGACTGCATGCGGACGGCAATGGCCTCTATCTGCACGTGACAGCGGCTGGGGCGCGGTCGTGGATTTACCGCTTCAAGCGCAACGGCCGAGCTCGGGACATGGGGCTTGGCTCGCTTAACGATGTAGGGCTGGCCGAAGCGCGGGAATTGGCAATCGACAGCCGACGCATCGTGCGTCAAGGCGGCGATCCGATCGAAGCGCGGCGCTCGGGACGCATGAAGGCAAAACTCGACGCCGCGTCGGCCATGACATTCCGGCAATGCGCCGAAGCGTTCATCGCGGCCCATAACGCCAGCTGGCGCAGTGCCAGGCATGCCGCGCAGTGGCCATCTAGCTTGGAGGTTTATGCCTATCCGGTGTTCGGCGATCTTTCCGTGAACGCGGTTGATGTCGGGCTGGTGCTGAAGGCCATCGAGCCGATCTGGGAGAAGAAGCCAGAGACGGCGAGCCGAGTTCGCGGCCGCATCGAAAGCGTACTCGATTGGGCAACGGCGCGCGGCTACCGACAGGGTGAGAATCCGGCCCGCTGGCGCGGCCATCTTGAAAACCTGCTGCCGAAGAAATCGCGGGTGAAGCAGGTGAAGCATTTTGCGGCGCTTCCCTATGCCCAGATTGGCGCTTTCATCGAGGAATTGCGCCTGCAAGGCGGCATTGCGGCACGCGCCCTTGAATTCACGATCCTGACTGCGGCGCGGACTGGCGAAGTGCTTGGCGCGCGGTGGGATGAAATCAACCTGGCCGATGGGGTGTGGACGATCCCAGCTGGCCGAATGAAAGCCGGCAAAGCGCATCGCGTGGCGTTGTCGAATGCGGCGCGGGCAATCTCAACGCGATGGCCGAAATCCGGCATGGTGACTTCGTGTTTCCTGGCGCGAGGGCCGGCCGTCCGCTCAATAGTACGGCCATGCTGTCGACGCTTCAACGGATGAACCGTGGCGATCTGACCGCGCACGGCTTTCGCAGCAGTTTTCGCGACTGGTGCGCGGAGCGATCGAGCTTTCCAGCCGAAGTGGCCGAGATGGCATTGGCGCACACCGTTAGCCACAGGGTCGAGGCGGCCTATCGACGTAGCGATTTATTCGAGAAACGGCGTCAGCTTTCCGAGGCATGGGAAAAGTCTGTGCTGCGCCGCGGGCAGTGGACGCAAACGTGGTCCCGATCCGCAGCGCGCAGGTATAGCGGCGCCAGCACACCACAGCTCGTGCGTGCTTACGAGTTTCCGGCTATATTATGTGTCCAGCGGGGATAGGCCGGCCAGCCGATAAGCGCGTTATCCGCACGCGTTTCCCCGCCGATAGCCGTGCGGAGTGCCAGCGGAGGCGCGCCGATGTCTTTAGTGGATTTGCCGCCCGAGTGGCCCCTTGGCCACAGCTTCATCAGCGTCAGCCAGCTGGTCGAGCTTTTGGTACGCCGTCGTCGGATTGAGCCCGATGCCCCCCCTCACGATTATCCACGGCCGGCGGCGGGCAAGGTCCCGGTTTTTGGCGAATACGATGGTTGGATGCAGGCCCTCGCGGTGCGCAGGGCACATAAGATTATCGGCGATATCAGTTCTAACCACTCGGATTTGCGGCGCGAACTAGAGGTAAATGTGACCGTGGATGAGATAGTGTCCATTGCCGCTCGCGCAGGAGCTCAACTGTATGTGCCCAATGCCGATACGTTGGCAGTCAAGCCAGACGGCACTTTTTTACTGGGCGCTGATGGGTTTAGGAAAATCATCGAAAACCTATACTGGGCTGCTAATCAGCAATCATCACGGCCCGCACCGGATGTTCCCCCAGAAGCAAAATGCGGGCTGCCTCCGCAGCGCTCGGTGCTTGACGACATGGAGGATAAGTCCGCGCCAGCCTTGCGCCACATAAGGCCCGAGCTCCTTCAGGAGTTTCTGAAGACTCAGGACCACCAAGGCGTTGAGAAGTCCTGGAAGATGGCGACGGCGCAATTCCCAAAGCATAGAATCACTCGGGAAAAGGTCGAAACCGCCATCATTGGTGCGTTCGGGAGCCTGTTGGACCGTGGCGCTCCACCGAAAAGTCCGCGCAAATAAATCCCCAAAAAATAATTCCCCGAGCATCGGGGATTTAGACGGGGATTTTTTCGGTCACTATCAATGCTCTTCGGAAGCCGCCGCACGGCGGTGGCGTATTACCGGAGACAGTCAGTATGGCTTTGCAGGAACGTCCGATCTGGGTCCGGCCCAAACGGGCCGCAGAACTAGGCGGGTTTGGGCTCACCAGATGCTACGAGCTAATCAACAACGGAATCCTCGAAACCGTCAAAGTTGATGGCATGCGGCTCGTTTCGGTTGCCTCGATCGAGCGCCTTGGGCAAGCCCAGAACACGCAAGCGGCCTGATGAGCCATGGCCGCAAAAACAAACCCGGCGCCGCTGGCAGGCGGCAACCGGGCGGGTATTGGATACGCTCAGCAGCTATCTTCTAGCCGCAAAGCCCTTGAAAGGCAATTTCGTCGACAGCGCTTGGTCGAGCGGGTTCACCGTAACGGCGCCCGCGTAGTCTTCGAATTCATCGACGAGATCGCCCGGCATCACCCGGGCATCGTCGAGGATCTCGACCAACGCCTCGAGCGCTACGCCGCCATCGATCCCGAGACCCTTGCGGTTCTAGGAGGCGATCAATTTCCGTCGCGTCCGCTCCGCCTGGTTGGAGGTGCGCCATGAGCGCACCCTCGATTACGGGATGGCGGGATTATCTTGCCGAGGTCGGCGTCGAGCTGCACCCGGCCGCCGAATTGTTCCCGATGTTGTCGGAGGTCGAGCTTGACGAGCTCGCCCGCGA
>Ga0182015_10005071_pt1 | contig 13877 bp, 14 predicted proteins | sample 712P3MmetaG_FD_120478 | JGI IMG/M metagenome (GOLD analysis project Ga0182015, IMG submission 120478) | Permafrost microbial communities from Stordalen Mire, Sweden - 712P3M metaG | ecosystem: Environmental > Terrestrial > Soil > Wetlands > Permafrost | place: Sweden: Stordalen | collected...
ACGCTAGCCCGTTGACGTCGTAAAGTCCGTAGTAACTTTAGCGCACGAACAGGAGCGGCTGGTGTTTCTGTCGATGCCATCTCAACACGATACTACGCACATGGATAGACCCATTTCCCAGTCATTTGCAGAGGCTTTGCACGTTGCGCTGGGGCACAAAATCGGATAGCGCACGCGAGCCCTCGGATATTCACACGCCGCCGCGCGCGGGACCGAGATGGCCTGAGATCTATCCTCCACTTTCGCTGGCGCTCCTGCTCCATGGAATTACTCAAGTCGCTGGCGGCTCGCAACGTCGTGTTGCTCGGTTGGCGTCGGTGCGCGCACCGGCGCGTGCTCCGGTGCGGACGGAGCGTGCGAGCCTGCCTTTGCCGAACTCATCGATCATATTCCGATTAAAGGCGGGGATATCGGCAGGCTTTCTGCTCGACACCAAACCGTCGTCGACCACCACCTCGCGATCCACCCAGTGCGCGCCGGCGTTTTTTAAGTCCGTCTTGAGCGACGGCCACGATGTGATCGTGCGACCGCTCACGACGTCGGCCTCGACGAGGGTCCAGGGACCATGGCAGATCGCCGCGACTGGCTTTCCAGCATCGAAGAAAGCGCGCACGAATGCGACGGCCTTCGGCAAGGTGCGCAACTGATCCGGATTGGCAACGCCGCCGGGAAGGAGCAAAACATCAAACATCTCGGCATCGGCTTTGTCGAGGGGCACATCGACTGCAAACTTGTCCGCTTTGTCGAAGTGCTTCCAGCCTTGCACGTGGCCCTGGACGGGTGAAACGATGAGCGTCTCGGCTCCGGCCTCATCAAGCGCCTTCCTGGGCTCTGCTAATTCGGCCTGCTCAAACCCGTCAGCAACCAGGATCGCAACTTTCATTCCGTTAAGCATCAGCTTCTCCTCGCGACTTAGACGCCTGAGGAGGCAGCATTTAGCGTGCCGCGATGGGGATGGCTCGAGAGAGCGCGCCAGGGATGCTAGGGCGTGAGCCCTGCGCGCCAGATCGAGCTTGGGCTTCACGTCTTGATGGGATCGCGTACCCGCTGCGTGAACCACCATTGATGCTGCTCGAGGTCCTGTGCGCCATTGCTGCGATCAGCCCAGTAATCCGCGCCATAATCGTGCAGCGCCGGCGGCTAATCGATTTTGGCCCCTGCTGAGTGCGCACGCGCACAGTGGGCGTCGACGTCATCAACATAAACCATGACGCCATGAGTGTTGGCGCCGCCAAGCGAGTGTGGGCTGCGGGTCACCCGAGCGGGATCGGCCGACTTGCCGGCCTGAGCGACCATGATGATTCCTTCGCCGTACACGAGCTCGGAGTGCTGAACCCGGCCGTCCGGGCCGAGAAATTTCTGGCGTACTTCGAAGCCGAATGCGCGGCACAGCCAGTCGATGGCGGCCAGTGCATCGTCATAGAAAATCGCTACGGAAATGCGCGGCCAGCCGGGCGAGGTATTCTTCATGAGCGCTGTCCCAATATGCGGCCGACGTAATTATGCCTCAGTGATAGTAAGCGCCGAAGCTGCGGCCGCCTTGGCATCGCACTGTTGAAAATTGCGCGCAACGTCCCCAAGCACCATCCGCCGAAAAGGGAAGCTTGCGCGCACTCGATGTCAGCGCGCAGCGCCGCTCATGCGTTAGAAGAGCCAGCGAGTATTTGGAGATGGAACATGCGATTAATTCCTAAGATTCTGATTGCACTCGGTTTCTTATCGCTGGGTGGCTGCGTGGTGGCGCCGGTTGGCGCGCCTCCCGGGGTCTACGTCGGACCGCAGGTGGCAGTGCCTTATGTCGCAGTGAGCCCGTACTATTACGGAGGGTACGGCCCGCACTATTACTACGGACGGCGCTGGTAGCGGCTGCGAGGCGCGCGGGCGAGCCGATGACGACGCCTGGCGTAAAGCCTGCGCTGAATCGTCGGCTGCTACCGATGGCAGCTCTCGTTGCAGGCGCGGCGATCGCCGTCGCCGGATGTGCCGGCGCTCCGGCTCGCGGTGAGTTCGCAGCCTCGCGCGCCGATGTACTGTGGCTCAACCGGATCTCCTACGGCGTCAACTCTCAAACCCTGACCGATTACGAGCGACGCGGCCGCGCAGGCTTCCTCGACTCACAGCTTTCCGGCCGCGATGCTCCTCTTCCGCCCGAGATCGCAAGCCAGGTCAACCTTTTGGACGTAGTGCACGCGGATGCTGCGCAGCTGCTTGCCGCCACCAATGCCGAATACAAGCGCATCAACCAACTCCCCGACGGGCCGGAGAAGGAACAGGCGCGCAAGACTCTCAACGACCGCGGCAATGCGTTCGCCTATGAGGCCGCGCGCCGTGACGTGTTGCGCGCCATCTATTCGCCCGCTCAGCTGCAGGAGCAACTGGTTTGGTTTTGGCTGAACCACTTCAACGTAGCGCAGTCCAAGGGGGGCATCCGCTGGCTGATAGGCGACTACGAGGAGCGCGCTATACGGCCGCACGTTCTAGGCCGCTTCCGCGATCTCCTAATGGCGACCCTGACGCACCCGGCCATGCTGCAGTATCTGGATAATGCGCAGAATGCCGTAAACCATGTGAATGAGAACTACGCGCGCGAACTCATGGAGCTACACACGCTGGGTGTCGCGGCAGGCTATACACAGGGCGACGTGCAGAACCTCGCGCGCATTCTCACCGGTGTCGGGATCAACGCCGGAGGACCGCCGCCTAAGCTTCAGCCTGCGCGGCAATCCCTGTATCGCCGCGACGGCGCATTCGAATTCAATCCGGCGCGTCACGACTTCGCTGCCAAAGTACTGCTCGGCCACGTGATCCGCGGCCAGGGGTTTGCTGAGGTGGAGGAGGCGGTGGACATTCTCGTGCACGATCCTGCATGCGCCCAGTTCATTGCGCACAAGCTGGCGGTCTACTTCGTGGCGGACGATCCGCCGCCGGCGCTCGTGGCGCGCATGGCGGCCACCTTTTCGCGCACCGACGGCGACATTGCCGCAGTGCTGCGCGTCATGTTCGCCGCACCGGAGTTCTCCGCATCGCTGGGCGGAAAATTCAAGGACCCCATGCACTTTGTAGTCTCTGCGATGCGGCTCGCGTATGACTCGAGGCCCATCCTCAACACTCATCCGCTCATCGGGTGGCTGAATGCTTTGGCTGAGCCTTTGTACGGACATCAAACGCCGGATGGCTATGCGCTCACCGAGGCCGGTTGGGCGAGTTCCGGCCAAATGAGCCGGCGCTTCGAGATTGCCCGGGCGATCGCCGCGCCCAACGCCGGGCTCTTCGAGCCCGAGGACGGCAGCATTGCCACCGGCGCGGGCTTTCCACAGCTCTCCAGCCCGGTGTACTTCGCCGCGCTCGAGCCAATGCTTTCCGAGCGCACCAAGAACGCGCTCGCGGCCGCCACCTCGCAGCAGGAATGGAATACGCTCCTGCTCTCCTCACCGGAGTTCAATTACCGATGATCGCAAAGGCGCGCGCGCACCCTCGAGCATCTATGCAGCGTCGAGAACTTCTGCGCCTGGGCGCAAGTCTTCCAGTGCTCACCCTCGCGAGTCGCCTCTACGCTGCGCCGACATCGCCCGCGCGATTCCTGCTGGTATTTCTGCGCGGCGGTTACGACTGTGCCAATTTTCTCGTTCCCTATTCGAGCAGCTTCTACTATGAGGCGCGCCCGCGCATCGCAATCGCGCGGCCGGATGCGAGCGCGCCCAGCGGGGCGCTCGCGCTGGATGCCGACTGGGCACTCGCGCCCGCCGTGCGCGACGCCTTGGGACCGCTCTACGAGCAGCGTCAACTCGCCTTCGTCCCCTTTGCGGGCACGGATGATCTCTCGCGCAGTCATTTCGAGACTCAAGACAGCATCGAGCTTGGCGAGCCTTCCCAGGGCCAACACGACTTCGGCTCGGGATTCATGGGACGGCTGGTGCGGGTTCTGGGGTCGAGCGGCCCCATCGCCTTTACCGACGCACTGCCGCTGACCTTCAAAGGCGCGGCCGACATTCCCAACGTGTCGTTGAAGGGCGTCGGCAAGCCCGCTTTCGACAATCGCCAGGCATCGCTTCTGACAGACATGTACGCCGAGCATCATCTGGAGGCGGCAGTGGCCGACGGGCTCGAGCTGCGCCAGGAGGTGGCGCTCGCGATGGCTGATGAGATGCGCGCGGCCAATCGTGGCGCGATCAATACCAAGGGCTTCGCGCTTGAAGCGGAGCGCATGGGCAAGCTCATGCGGGAGCAGTACCGGCTCGGCTTTGTCGATGTCGGCGGGTGGGACACGCATGTCAACGAGGGCGGTGCCAAGGGCGCTCTCGCCAATAATCTCGATAATTTGAGCCGCGGGCTCGTCAGCTTTTCACAGGCCCTGGGCGAGCAATGGCGCAACACCGTGGTGGTGGTCGTGTCCGAATTCGGGCGCACTTTCCGCGAGAATGGCAACAACGGCACCGATCACGGACACGGTTCGGTCTATTGGGTGCTCGGCGGCGCAGTGAGCGGCGGGCGCATCGCCGGCGAGCAGCTTCCGATTCAACGCGCCACATTGTTTCAGGATCGAGATTACCCCGTGCTGAACGACTACCGGGCCGTGCTCGGCGGCCTATTCCGCTCGATGTGGGGTCTGTCCGCGGGGCCGCTCGAACGTGTATTCCCGCAGGTGAAGCCACTGGACCTCAAACTCGTCTGAGTGTCAAATGACAGGTTCCGAGTGCTGAACCGGGGCACGTATGTCGAATACCATGAAGCGCGTGCTTCTCGCACTCATCGGCGCCCTTGTGCTCCTCGTGGCGCTGATCACCTGGCTCGGGCCGCGCCTCTTGGGAGCGCATGTAAAATCCCGGTTGGAGGCGGACGCCTCCGACGCACTGTCAATGCAGGTGCAGGTCGGCGGCAGCGTGGCATTGCGCTTCTTTCCCGGCCTGCACGTGACGGTGTTGGATGTACACATTCGCAACCGCGGGCTCGATGTCGCCAGCATCGGTGAGGTGCACCTCGGCATCGAGTTGCACTCCCTCCTGCACAAGGACCTGAAGTTCCAGAGCGTTCACTTCAAGAATGCGCGCATCACCATCGCGCGCGACAAGAGCGGCCAGTTCAACACCGCCGGGCCGCCGACGCCCGCTTCGAGCTCGCCGGCGGCCGACATCGCGACAGTCAGCTTGGCGGATTCGAGCCTCTTTTACACGGACGCGAAGCGCGACAATGACTTCAGCGCCGAAAACTGCAGTGTCGAGATCACCGACTTGAGGCTTACGCCCACCACACCGCCGGACATCCTGAAAACTGTCGCGTTCACCGGCCATCTCAGCTGCGCGCAGATGCACAGCCGGAATCTCGCCGCAACCGAGGTCACGGCGTCGGTTGCGGCTTCGGGCGGGACGTTGAAATTCGACCCTGTTGCGCTCCAGATGTTTGGCGGTCACGGCGCCGGACATGTCACGGCGGACTTTACCGCTGTCGAGCCCGTCTACCATGTGCACTCGTCAATATCGAAGCTGCAGATTGCGGACTTCTCCAAGACCGTGACGCCTGAGAAAATCGCCGCAGGCGCTCTCGACTTTACAGCTAATCTCACGATGCACGGAACTCCTGAGACCGGAGTCATGGGTACGGTTGCGGGCGAGGCTTCTTTGCACGGCAATGATCTTCTGCTCAACATCGGCGATCTCGACAAGGAGTTCTCGAACTACGAGTCCACCCAGAACTTTAATCTCATCGATGTGGGCGCATTTTTCCTTGCCGGGCCCCTGGGGGTTGCAGTCACCAAGGGCTATGACTACGCGCGCATCCTGAAGAAATCGGAAGGCCATACGACCATCCGCACGCTGATCTCGCAATGGAAGCTGGAGCGCGGAATCGCCCAGGCGCAGGACGTGGCTCTTGCGACCCCGAAGAACCGGATCGCGATGACGGGCGGACTCAACTTCGTCAATGATACCTACGATGACGTGACGATTGCGCTCGTGGGTCCCAAAGGGTGCGCGCGCGTGGAGCAGCACGTGCACGGATCATTCCGCAAGCCTGAAGTAGAGAAGCCGAACGTGATCACCACCATCACCGGGCCTGCGCGCAAACTGATCAATAAGAGCAAAAGCCTGTTCGGCGCGAAGTGCGTGGTCTTTTATTCCGGCGCAGTGCAGACGCCGCAGTAACGCTCACTGCTTGTACTTTGACTTGGCGGCTGTAATGCACCTGTCTTTGGCGTCTCCCGAAAGGGTATCGCACTTCGCCCGTGCGGCGTTGTAGTCCGAGTTGGTGGACGCCGCGCGCACATCGCCGCGCACGCCTGCGCTGATCTGCCGATCCTGGCCCTCGCGCAGGCACGCTTCGCGCGCATCACCCGTCTTGCTCGCGCACAGGTCCGCCTGCAGCTTATCGCCCGAGTCGGGCCCGGGCTCCGTCATGGGCGGCTGTGACTGTGCCCCGGCGGGCAGCGCGGCGCAGGACAAGGCGAGCCATGCGGCGCTGATCAGCAGGTGTTTGACTTGGTGCGGCATGGCTTTTCTTCCGTGTGGGCGACGAGCTAATAACGCGCGAGCAGCGCTTCCAGATCCGTGCGTGAGGCTTCCATGGATTTATACAGCGGAATATGTCGCGTCGTCGAGCTGCCATTCACGATGGCGGCAAAGGCGATCCATCCGCCGTTCCTCTTGCGCACATAGCCGGCGATTCCGCACACCGAGTGCGGCTCATCCATCGTGCCGGTCTTGAGCGCCACGCGATCGAGCCACGCCTCGCTTCCCTGGCGCAGGAAGCCGAACGGGGCCTGACGGGGCACCGTCAGACCGCCATAGAACGCGGGAAAATGTCGGCTGTCGTGGTACTGATAAGCCAGCAGCGCCACCAGATCGTGCGCCGAGAGCTCGTTTTCCGGCGTCAGTCCGCTGCCACTTAAAAGCAGGGGCGCGGATGCGCGCGCGCGGCTCTGCGCTTGCAATGCGTGCTGGACGAACTCGGATAGCCCCTTCGATGCCTCCGCAAGTCCCGCGGGGGCCGTGCCGGCCATGTCTGCGGCCAGATCAAAGGTGAGGACGTCGGCGATGTAATTATTGGAGAAGCGCAGCATGCGGCCCAATTGCTCCCGTAGCACGAGGCCTTCGGTCTGCGCGAGCTCAAAGACATCGCTGGGCAGCGCTCCGTGAGTGATGAGCACGTCTCCGGGCGCGCTCACGCCGACCTCGCGCAAGCTTTCCCGCAGCAGCAGACCCACACCCATCGCGGGATTTGACATGGCGCGGTAGACGCGCTCGCGCGTCCCGAGTGGCATCTGGCCCCCGACCCGCAACACATCGACCCCGGCGTTGGTGGCGCGTTCGATCCAGAAGGTTTTCTTTGACTGCGCCGTGCCCGTGGCAATCGTGCCCTCTACGGGAATCGGCAAGCGCGCCACGCCGCAACCGCGCACCGCAGCCGCCGTGCCGGGCAAGGTCGGCTGCACGCTCACGCACCAGTTGCCGTAATCGATCCCCACCGCCGAGAGCGGCGCATTGAACGCGGTGTCGCTGCGCACCATTGCCCCGCAGCGGTCCTGTGTTTCGCAGCCGACCTCGGTAAAAGGCGCAAGGTTCACGACGACTCGGCCGCGCACCGAACTCACCCCCGCCCCTGACGCCTGCACCGCGAGCGCGAGGAGCGCGTTGTATTCGAGGGTGGGGTCGCCTGCTCCTTCGAGAATGACGTCGCCCGTGAGCTCACCCACATGCAGCGTGCCGTGCGCCAGGAGTCGAGTTTCAAAAACCTTGTCCGCCGGCCAGCGGTTGAGTGTGGCTGCCGCGACCGCAAGTTTGGTGAGCGACGCCGGCGTCAACCGCCGTTCGGCGTTCAATTGCTGCAGCACCGCCCCGTTGTCGAGGTCCACGGCCAGGGCACTCACCAGCGCGCCGTTGTGCTCCAGGGCCTGCAGGGCGCCCCAGTCGGCGCGCGCCGTTGGCGCAAGACAGAGGATGAACGCGCCCGCTGCCATATATCGCAGCATGCAGGCGATCGATCCGCTCGCGCCGGTGCTTGCGTCCGGATCATCCGGCGACACGCGGCGTTCGCTCATGCGCCGCCGCTGCGCACCCGGCCCGCAAGCGCCGCCCAGCACCACAGCAACCCGGCGCCGAGCACCGCGACGGGCACGATCTTCACTGCCTCTTGCAGCGAGGCCATGTCCGAGAGCGCGCCGATGAGGGGCGGAGACAACACATCTCCGAGTATGTGGATCGTGAATATGCTGACGGCGATCGCCGAGGCACGTTCCACGGGCGACGTGAGATTCAGGATCGCCGCATTAATCGGGCCCGTCGAAATGAACAGGCACAGCTGCGCCGCCACCATCGCCGCCAAATAAAGCGCCGGCGACGCCGTGGTGAGCGCAGCCCAGGCGAAGGGTGCCGCGATGAGGGTCGCCACGGCAGACACCCATAGAAAGGCTTGCCGCGAGTACTTCGCACAGTAGTCCCCGAGCCAGCCGCCCACAAAAGTGCCCACAAAGCCCGTGACCACCACGATCTCGCCGAAACTCACCGTCGCCTGGGCGCGCGGAATGCCCCGCACCCGCTCGAGAAACGCCGGCATCCAGAAGGCCAAACCGCCGACGGCAAACGTATACGCCGCATAGCCGAGGACGGTAAGTACGTACGGTGAATTCCTGATGAGGCGCACGTAGGTTGCGATCAGATCGGCGCGCGTGCCGTGCTTTGCGCGCGACGGCCCGGTCGCGCCGGCGTCCTCGCTGCCGCGCGGCGGATCGCGCAGCATCAACGTCAGCGCCGCAAGTGCAAGACCGGGCGCGCCGGCGACGAAGAACGCCATGCGCCAGCCATAGTGGGCATCAATCAAGCCGCCGACGATGTATCCCAATGCAGCGCCGATCGGAATCGCGCAAAAGAACACCGCCATCACCCGGCCGCGCCGATTCTCCGGAAAGTAGTCGGCGAGCAGCGCCGGAGCGATGGTGCCGTACGCCGCCTCACCGATGCCGACTGCAGCGCGCGCGCCGAGCAGGGCGAGATAGCTGCCCGCAAACCCCGACAGGGCGGTCGCGAGGCTCCAGATTCCCACGCCGAAAGCGATCAGTCGCGGACGCGAGCGCCGATCTCCGAGCGCGCCGAAAACCGGCGCCGTAAAAAGGTAGACCAGCAGGAAGCTCGTCATCAAAGAACCCAACTTGAAGTCCGAGAGCGCAAGCGCCGAGTGCTTCAGCGTTTCGGCCAGCGCCGACACCACGAAACGGTCGAGATAATTCAAGAGGTTGATTAATGTCAGCACCGCAAGCGCCACGCTTGCGGAACTGAGGAACGTTTGGCGGCCTGCCCTTTGATTCATACGCGAGGGCGAGCTTACCAGTCTTCGCTTACGGTGCCGTTGACGCCCGCGCGCCATGGCAGTCGATTCGCAGGACTCCTTGGTGCGAAAATCCGTGGCTGCTCGCCAGAGGAGGCCTGAATGAAAGCATCACAAGCGCAGATTCTCACCCGCATCCCCGGCGCGCCCACCAAGAAGTGGCCCGCGGGTGACCGCTATGCGACCGCGCTCGCTCACGGCTCCATGACGGTCGGCCTCTACGCGCCCGTCGGCCATGATCCGCAGACGCCCCACTCCCAGGACGAGGTCTACATCGTGCGCTCAGGCAGCGCCGAATTCGTCATGTCCGGCAAACGTGATCGCTGCGCCGTCGGCGACGTGCTGTTCGTCGCCGCCGGAATTGAACATCGCTTTGAGAGCTTGTCGGCTGACTTTTCCGCCTGGGTCGTGTTCTGGGGGCCCAAAGGCGGCGAACCTAACGCCTGAGCCGTCGCGCGGGAAAGCGCACGGATTCTCCGCGCCGCGCAAGCAACGGTCGCGATTATTTTCATGAGACCGCGGGCGCTGGCGCCCAACACCGGAGAAGTTCTAGAAAATATGGCTATAATAATCAATATCTTGAGATCTATAGTTAATTAAACTTCGCGACAGGCTGTCGCCGGCGGATCAGGAATGCCGCCGGAACGAAAGCGGCGAGGACTTCGCAGTCCTCGCCGCTTGAGCCGTCGAATGCTAACTCGCCCGCAGCGCGGGAATGCGCTTGCGAGGGCTCAGCCCTCGATCATCTTCTTCAGGTTATCCAGACCGCCTCGATAAACGCCGGTGATGAACTTCGTCACGCCGGCATCGCTCTCCGCGTCAGGCGGATTGTCGGATGCGTTTTTGCGCTTGAACGCGCCGGTCCACGTCACGACCGAGCCGCCGTCCGCGCTCGGCGTCACGGCAACCGTGGAGCGATAGCTGCGTATCGGCAGCGGCGATGGGTCGATGATCTTGTATTTGAAGGAATGAGTCTTTGGGGTGAACGCCAGCAGCCTCTCCGTAAACGTCGGACCGTCCTTGACCGTGAGCTGCCGCACTGCGCCGGGCTGGTTATTGGTGCCCTTGATGATCTCGTCTTTTGCAAACGCCGGATGCCAGACGTTCAAGCTGTCAAAGTTCTTGACGGTCGCCCAGACCTTCGAGACGGGAGCCTTGATCTCCACCGTTTCCACGACCCGCAGCGTCTTCGGCGGATCGGCCAGCACCGCCCACGGAGCAGCGAGAGCGACAAGTGCCAGCACAACAATACTTCTATTCATGTGATTCCCCATCTTTGCGATTATGTGCGCGACAGCTTGCATGATCCGTATTAGGCGCTGCGGAATGCACCGGCGTTGCGCGCTGAACGCCAGGAGCGGCACTATATACCGCGCTTTGCAGGAGCGCACTTGAGTGTGGCTCCTCGTGCATCCATCCTTACTCTGCCGCGATTGAAGGACATCATGACAGCTCGCCCGCCTCTGCCCCCGTTCACCCTCGAGATGGCCGTGCAGAAAATCCGCATGGCCGAGGATGCCTGGAACAGCTGTGACCCGGGACGGGTGTCACTCGCGTACACGCCGGATAGCCGCTGGCGCAACCGCTCCGAGTTCCTTAGCGGCCGCGCTGCGATCGTCGCATTCCTCGAGCGCAAGTGGGCCCAGGAGCTCGACTACCGCCTGATCAAGGAACTATGGGCGTTTCATGACAATCGCATTGCAGTGCGTTTTCAGTATGAATGCCACGACGGCTCCGGCCAATGGTACCGGGCGTACGGCAACGAACAATGGGAGTTCAACGCAGAGGGCCTGATGCAGCGCCGCGAGGCGAGCATCAACGATGTGCGCATCGCAGAGGCGGAGCGCAAGTTTCGCTGGTCCGCGGGCGCACGCCCCGCCGATCATCCCGGGCTTAGCGCATTGGGCCTGTAGAGCCACACGCTCAGGAGCGGGGTCGCTGGTCGAGTGCCTGCTGCATGAGCGCGGCGAGCGCAGCGGCGTCATCGCCGCCCTGTGCACGCAGCGCCGCGATTACGCCTTCGACATTGGCCGGCGGGTGATTTTGATTCAGCTTGAATTTGACCTGGATGTCATCGACTACGAGCTCGAAGCCGACGATGCCGCGCAGCAGCTGCTGGCGCGGCAAAGTTGGGCTCATGCGCCAGGGCGTTGCGGCGCCCGCTTCAAAATGGGCGGCGAGCGCGGCGACGACCTGCTCGAGCTTTTCGAGGTCTTCAATGAGCCGCACCTGGCCATAAAGATGCGCCGTCGCATAGTCCCAGGTGGGAACACTTCCCGCGGGGTCCGTGTACCAGCGCGGCGAGATATAGGCATGCGGTCCGTGGAAGATGAACAGCACGCGCTGTCCCGCGATCGCGGACCACTGCGGATTCTGGCGCGCCCAATGGCCCGTGAGCGTCACCTGCGTGCCTGCGCGGCGGTACAGCACCGGCAGGTGGGTCGCGACGGGCGCGCCCTCGTTCGCCGAGATGAGCGTGCCGAAGGCATCGTGCGCAGCGAGCCAATCCAGCGCCTTCAGATCCGTCTCGTGAAAATATGCGGGAATGTACATGGATGCCTGCAGATGCGAGTAAGACTTCGGGCGCGCCGCGATCTACGGGGCGACGGCGGCTTCGCCCAGTAAGTCGCAGAACATGCCGGAGATGACGAGGCTCTTCGCCGCCTCGATATCCGGCGCGAAAAAACGATCCACTGCATAGTGCGGCACCTTGCTGCGCAAGCGCGCGATGAGGCGCTCGAGGACGGCGGAGCTCTTCAGTGGACGATGAAACTCAATTCCCTGCACGCCAGCCAGGTATTCGATGGCGATGATCGCGGCCGCGTTATCGGCCATGTCGGTCAGACGCCGGGCGGCATGCGTCGCCATGGACACGTGATCTTCCTGATTGGCCGAAGTTGGAATGCTGTCGACGCTCGCCGGATGGGCGAGCAGCTTGTTTTCCGCGACGAGCGCCGCAGCGGTCACCTGCGCCACCATGAACCCGGAATTAAGTCCGCTGTCCTTCACGAGAAATGCCGGCAAGCCGCTCATGTTGGGGTCCACGAGGAGCGCGATGCGCCGTTCGGCAAGCGCGCCAATCTCAGCAACCGCCAGAGCCAGCTGGTCGGCGGCGAAGGCAACAGGCTCGGCGTGAAAGTTACCGCCGGAATAGACACTGCCGTCAGCAAACACGAGCGGATTGTCGGTTACGGCGTTCGCCTCGCGCACGAGCGTCACGGCGACCGAGCGCATGAGGTCGAGGCACGCCCCCATCACCTGCGGCTGGCAGCGCAGCGAGTAGGGGTCCTGCACCCGATCGCACTTGAGGTGCGAGGCGCGGATCCGGCTGCCGGCGAGCAGGCGGCGCAGCGCCGCGGCCACGCACACCTGTCCGGGCTGACGGCGCAACGCATTGATGCGCGCATCGAACGGCGCATCGCTGCCTTTCAAGGCGTCAACCGACAAAGCGCCCGTGGCGAGTGCTGCGGCAAACACGTTTTCGATCTGCACCAGTCCCGAGAGTGCCAAAGCGGTCGACACCTGAGTGCCGTTGAGAAGCGCCAGGCCCTCCTTCGGCCCGAGCGTCAGCGGCTTCAGGCCGGCGCGCTCCAAGCCGCGCGCGGCGGGCAAGATCCGCCCGCCCACGCGCACATGCCCGACGCCGAGGAGCACCGCCGACATATGGGCGAGCGGCGCAAGATCTCCGGAGGCGCCCACCGAACCCTTGCTGGGAATGCAGGGATAAACTTCGTGCTCAAGCAATGCGGCAAGCGCCTGCACCGTCTCCAGCCGCACCCCTGAGTAGCCCTTCGCGAGGCTTGCGATCTTGAGCAACAGCACGAGGCGCACGATGCCGTCCGCCAAGAGCGCGCCTGTGCCGGCGGCGTGTGAGAGCACGAGGTTACTCTGCAAAGTGCTTATCTGGTCACGCGGGATGCGCGTGCGGGCGAGCAGGCCGAATCCGGTATTCAAGCCGTAGACCGTCGCCCCGCGAGCCACCAGGCGCGTCACCGCCGCGGCGCCGCGGCGCACGCGCTGCACATCGACGCGGCTCATCTGCACCTGCACCCGCTGTTGCAGCACCTGTCGCAGTACCGGCAGATCAAGCGCCCCGAGCGATACGCGCAGCGGTTGCGCGGACTTGCGCGCCTTCGCCGCTGCGATCACCGCGTCACCATGGGCAAATTCAAGCCCTGCTCGTGCGCGCATTTGACCGCCTCGGGATAGCCTGCATCGGCATGCCGCATGACGCCCGTGGCAGGATCGTTCCACAGCACCCGCTCGATGCGCCGCGCCGCGGCCGCCGTCCCGTCACAGACGATGACCAACCCCGCATGCTGCGAATAGCCCATGCCGACGCCGCCGCCGTGATGGAAAGACACCCAGGTGGCGCCGCTTGCGGTATTAAGAAGCGCATTCAAAAGGGGCCAGTCGGAGACCGCATCCGAGCCATCGAGCATGGCCTCGGTCTCGCGATTCGGGCTCGCCACCGATCCGGAATCCAGGTGATCACGGCCGATGACGATCGGCGCACGTAACTCGCCGCTCGCGACCATGGCATTGAACGCGAGGCCCAGGCGATG
>Ga0182015_10005072_pt1 | contig 13877 bp, 8 predicted proteins | sample 712P3MmetaG_FD_120478 | JGI IMG/M metagenome (GOLD analysis project Ga0182015, IMG submission 120478) | Permafrost microbial communities from Stordalen Mire, Sweden - 712P3M metaG | ecosystem: Environmental > Terrestrial > Soil > Wetlands > Permafrost | place: Sweden: Stordalen | collected...
AATTTTCGCTCCAGCATCGGGAAACTTCGTCTCGATGCGCTTGAAGTCCTCAAACACGCGCGCTCCGCCTTTTGACACAAACAGCGGCTTGATGTCGTCGCGCTCTTTGCGCGACAACTCGCCGACGCTTGGGATGCGGATGGCGATGACGGGCAGGTCTTTATTAATGGCAAGCTGCTCCAGGTCAGCCGCCGCAAAACAATTGCCTACTTCGGTAAACGCTGGTATGCGCAAGTCGGGCTTGTCGATGCCGTACTGGCGGATGGCATCGTCGAAATCCATGCGGGGGAAAGGAGTTTTGATTTGATGGCCGGCGGCGCGGAAAGCTGCGGTCAGAAAACTCTCCACCGTTTCCCACACGCGCTCCGGTTGTGGATAACTCATTTCCAGATCGATCTGGGTGAACTCGGGTTGGCGATCGGCGCGCAGGTCTTCGTCGCGGAAGCAGCGCACGATCTGAAAATATTTGTCGAAGCCGGAGATCATCAGGATCTGCTTGAATAATTGCGGCGATTGCGGCAGGGCGTAGAACGATCCGGGCGAGACGCGGCTGGGGACGAGATAGTCGCGCGCGCCTTCCGGCGTAGAGCGGGTCATGAACGGAGTTTCGATTTCAAAGAATCCCTGCGAAGCCAGGTTTTCGCGGATGGCCAGCGCGACCTTGTGGCGCAGTTCGATGTTGAACTGCATGGCGTCGCGCCGCAAATCGATGTAACGATACTTCAGCCGCATCTCTTCGTTGGCCAGCACGGTGTCCGATGGCAAGAATGGCAATGGCTTCGACACATTCAAAATGCGCAGCTCTTCGACGACGAGTTCGACTTCTCCGGTGGGAATGTTGGGATTGATAGTGTCGGCATCGCGGCGCTTGACGGTGCCGATGGCGGCGATCACGAATTCATTACGCAGCGCTTCCGCTTTCTGGTGAACCGAGGCATTCAATTCGTGATTGAAAACGACTTGTGTGATCCCGGTGCGGTCGCGCAGGTCGACGAAGATGATCTGGCCCAGGTCGCGGCGCCGGTTGACCCATCCCATGAGCACAACTTTCTTGCCAGCGTCAGAGAGACGAAGCTCTCCGCACATGTGCGTTCGTTTGAGATTGCCGAGAAAATCAAGCACTTTTCTGCCTTGTTGTGCGGAAATTCGTTCTTCGAAAATTTAGTTCTACGGAAGTTTATTCTTCCGACTCGGAGCTAGCTGAAGTTCCGGTGTGAGCCGTTGCGCTGTGAGCCGAAGCAAAGATTATAAATGGGAACCGGTTTCACCTTCGCGAGCGAGCAATCATCCAACTGGATTGCTTTCTTTCGCAAGTGGCCAAGAGAATGCCTGCAAGACGGAGTTCGCGCTCAAGCTGCATGGCGCCGCAAGCTATAGAACAAGTTGTGGGTGAAGGTTGGCTCCCCAAAGTGCAGACACTGTAACCATTTGCACACTCGCTCAAACATATTTCATATTGACACCAGCGGGTTCCATGCGGCAAACTGACGCGTCGGTTAAGCTCCCCCAGGGTGAACCTGTCACATCCGTCACTTCGTAGTCCAAAAACTTAAGAGGATAATCATGTTCAAGAAGCACTCTGCCCTTCTTTGGATCGTACTCGGTATTCTGGCCATCTCGGCGCGCCCCGCGCTCGCCAATAAATTGGATAGCGCCACCGCTACGGCGAACTGCCAAGGCTACACTCTCACGGCGGTTGCCGGCGACCTGCAACCCGGCAAGGTCTATACCATTGACTACAATTTTACGATCACATGCAGCGGCGGATCGCCGGTCAATGTGCCGGGCACCATCAGTTTTACCGCGACAGCCAAGACGCAAACCGTGACGGTTTCGGGAAGTTTCCCCGGCGGCGGCCTGACTGGCAGTTGCGTGGTGACAGGAACTGCCGCGCTTGAAGTCGGCAAAGACAAGCAGATCGCGATTCTGATTAATGGCGTGACGCAGGCTCCTCTTACCTGCAGTCCGATTACAGCGAATTGCGCCGTGATTGTCGCGGAGCAAGGCGTGCCGATCACGCCGGTGACGCTGAGCGCGAGCGGCGGCGCAGGCCCTCCCTACACATTTACCGCCACCGGTCTGCCGACCGGCTTGAGCATCTCGTCGAGCGGCACGATTTCCGGAACGCCGACGGTGAGTGGCACCTTCAGCTACACGGTCACAATAACCGACTCGCAGGGCAATAAAGGGACGATCAACTGTTCGGTCACGGTCGCTCCTCCGATGACGCTAACCTGCTCGGCCACCAATACGGGCGAGGTGGGAGTACCGTTTAATAGCGGACCGATCACAGTGACGGGCGGCGTTCCACCCTATACGTTCTCCGTCGTCGGCACGCTGCCGGCAGGTCTGACGCTCAACACTTCTACCGGCGCGGTCACAGGAACTCCGACAGCTTCGGGCAGCTTCTCGATTAAAGTGACGGATTCGGTCGGCGCCACCGCGACGGGATGCGTGATCACGATCACTCCTCCACTCTCGATGACATGCTCGGCCACCAACACTGGCGAAGTGGGAGTACCTTTCAACAGCGGACCGATCACTGTGACAGGCGGCGTTCCGCCTTACACCTTCTCGATCGTCGGCACGCTGCCGGCTGGTCTCACTCTGAATACTTCCACAGGAGCGGTCACAGGAACTCCGACAGCTTCGGGTAGCTTCTCGATCAAAGTGACAGACTCGCTCGGCGGAACGGCCACTGGATGCGTAATCACGATCACTCCCTCGATTTCCATGACCTGCTCGGCCACGAACACGGGCGAAGTAGGCGTGCCGTTTAGTAGCGGACCGATCACGGTCACAGGCGGCGTTCCACCTTATACGTTCTCCATCGTCGGCACGCTGCCGGCGGGTCTCACTCTGAACACATCGACCGGTGCAGTCACGGGAACTCCGACGGCTTCGGGTAGCTTCTCGATCAAAGTGACTGACTCGCTTGGCGGGACGGCTACTGGATGCGTAATCACGATCACTCCCCCGATCTCGGTAACCTGCTCGGCGACCAACACGGGCGAAGTGGGCGTACCGTTCAACAGCGGACCGATCACGGTAACGGGCGGTGTAGCGCCATACACGTTCTCGATCGGCAGCGGCACCTTGCCGGCGGGTCTCACTCTGAATACGTCTACCGGCGCGGTTACTGGCACTCCGACGGCGTCCGGCACCTTCACCATCATTGTGACGGATTCACTCGGCGCGACAGGGACGGGTTGTGTGATCACTATCACTCCCCCGCTCTCAGTGACCTGCTCAGGAACCACCACAGGCACGGTAGGAGTAGCGTTCAACAGCGGACCGATCACCGTGACGGGCGGCGTAGCGCCGTACACGTTCTCGATCGTCGGCACGTTGCCGGCTGGCCTCACTCTGAATACGTCCACGGGCGCAGTCACGGGAACTCCGACGGCCACCGGAACGTTCAGCATCAAGGTCACGGACTCGCTCGGCGAGGTTGCTACCACAACCTGTCCGATCACGATCGTTTCGGCTCCTTGCCTCACTTCGCAACTGGGTCCGGCGGCCGGCTTCTCGGTCCTCGGATTGCAGGGAGCGAACATCCAACTCGGTGGTCAACTGACGATTGGCGGAAACGTTGGAATCGGCGCAAACGGCCAAATCAACGTATCGAACGGCGACAATTTCCCGGGCACGCTGTATGCGGATCCGAGTGCCAAAGTTGAGGTCGGCCATGGCGCCTTCGCAGGCGGTGTCGTGACCCAATCGATGGCGGCAATCCAGACCGCAGCCTTGAATGAGGCCAGTGCGGTCGGTGCGCTAACGCCAACCAAAACGTTGAGCTCCATCCAGAGCGCAACCACCATCACCGGCAATGGCGGACAGAACGTTATCCTGGTGAACGGCTCGGTGAACCTGTCGAATGGTCAAAACCTGACCATTTCGGGAGGCGCCAACGATACGTTCATCTTCAATATCTCCGGCGGCTTCGATTTGAATCAGGCGAACGTGGTTCTGAGCGGAATTTCTCCGGATCAGGTCATGTTCTACTTCCCGGGATCGGGAAGTCAGATTCAGACCAACGCTGCCAACACTGCCGGCATCTTCCTCGCTCCGGATCGCAGTATCTCGATCATGGGCGGGACGCATACCAGCGAGTTCATCTCGGGAGGTTCGATTAGCATCGCCTCCTGCGGTAGCAACACCACAATCAATACGCTGCCGGTTTGCAATGCGGAGCAGATTACACTCTCCTGCCCGGCGAATACCGGCATCGTGGGAACGCCGTACAGTTCGGATCTCGTCGCCACCGGCGGTGAGGCCCCGTACACGTTCTCCATCATCAGCGGCGGACTGCCTTCCGGTCTGACGCTCAACACCAGCAATGGCGATATTACCGGTACGCCAACCGCGGCGAATCCCTACACCTTCACAGCGCAGGTTGTGGATTCGTCCGGTTCCCAGGGAGGCACGACGTCTACCAGCTGCACGATCACGGTGACGCCGACCGCGTACTCTTGCACCATTCCACCCTCGCAGACGCAAGTTGGAGGAGTGCAGTGGAGCTGGTTCAAGACCCAGGGCTCGAACGACGTGGTCTGGATCAACGCTCACATCGGGTCGCCGCAGGGCGTCTCGACATCACAGGTCACGACGGTGCAGTTCACCGACGTCAGCCTTGTGATTAATGGCAAGACCTACGGGTTGCCGGATGGCTTCCTGATCTTCGATCCGTCGGCGCCCGAGACCCCATCGACGAGCTACAACTCGGCATATCAACCGAATGGGGCTTGGACCACGACAGTCAACCCGAGCCATCTCAGCAATCAGCTGTTCTTCGACGGACAGGCTCTGCCGGCAGATTCAACCCTTTCCGGTGGCGGAACGGCAACGGTCACCTTCACCACCGAATCGACCGACGATAACCTGTCCTTCGATTGGCAGTGGGGCGCGGCCGCTTATAGTTCGTGGCCGGGCAACAACCAGGCCGAAATCCTGGCCTACGAGGGCAACCTGAACGCTGGTTCACCAACCAACACTCAGGTCCAGCAGGATCAGATCCCTGGTCCCAACGACGGCCCCGGCGGATGCCACGGTGGCAACAACTACACGGGACAGTTCAGCGGCACCGGCAACGGATCGTGCAGCCAGCAAAGCTGCTCCCCGTCACCGATTACTCCCTATATCCAGGTAAACGGCGCCAGCTGGCAGCAGACCAACAGCGTGTCCGTGTATGGCGGATCCCAGGTCAACCTGGGCCCGCAACCGCTAAACGGCGGGTCTTGGAGCTGGACCGGTCCGAACGGCTACACCTCCACGTCGCGTCAGATCAACAACATTCCGTTGAACTGGGGCACCAACACTTTCGTGGCTACCTACACGAACTCGGGTGGCTGCCAGAGTCAGGAGACGTTCACGATCAACATGGAGTAACAGGTAACTAGTAAAGACTAACGAGACTAAAGCAGGCTGGCTTCAAGTGGCGCGTTCTCGAGTATTCGGGAACGCGCCATAGTTTTTTAAATTCCGATCGCAGGATGTTCTTGGGATTTTTTGGTCGCGCGAGACTTGACTGTGTGCGATTTAGTCCAAATCGTTTTCGCTCCACAAATTAGGAGTGATCTGCCGGAATTTTAACTTCCACTGACTGCCGACCTTCGCCCAGGTGTCGGTCATATGGCGATAGCGGGGATGCTCTCCGGGAGCGATCAGGTTGTAAGCCACAACGGCAGAGTCGTTGCTCAACTTGACGACGCGAAAGTCATAGGCTCGCGTGGCTCTGTCTTTGTCCTTGGGTCTTCCTGCCGCGGCCGAGTCGACAATTTCACTTTTGTCGTAGAAGTCGCCATTGCTTCCGATGCCCTGAAAATCGTCCGCGATTGAGCGCTCGACCACGGACGAATTCTGGTTCTGAACATCCTGCAGAAGCTGCTTTTCACGCTCGATGAGCTGTTGCTCGAAAACGGAGACGGGGTTGTGCGCCGGGGGCTGAGAAGGAGCCAGAGACGAACCGGCCAGAACCACACCGAACAACGGAAGAATTCCTCGCATGATTGCTTCCCCAAAAGTACGATTCTACTGAGAACTGACAACTGACGGCCGACACCCCTTACTTCTGCAAAATCCGCTGCGCCAGCTCATTGCGCGGAACAATAACCTGTTCGCCTGACGCCAGATGTTTGAGCGCAAACGCATTCGCTGCAACTTCATTCTCCCCTACGATGAGGATGTACCGCGCGTCGATCTTGTCGGCCGCCTCGAAAGACTTTTTCAAGCGAAAGGTCTCGTCGCCGAGCTCAACCACCAGATCATGGCGGCGCAACTCGCGCGCCAGGCGGGCGGCTTCGCGATTCATTCCGGCGCCAAGCGGAGCAATGTAAACATCAGGCTTGCGCACCACCGCCTCCGCCGAGGCGGCCAGAGAAAGCACGAGCCGATCTTCTCCGATGGCAAAACCGATGCCGGGAGCGGGAGGGCCGCCGAGCGCCTCCGATAAACCGTCGTATCGGCCACCGCCGAGGATCGCATTCTGCGCTCCCAGAGCGCCGTGGATAAATTCAAACGCAGTATGCGTGTAGTAATCGAGGCCGCGGACCAGGCGCGGGTTTTCCACGTAAGGAATGCCGACCGCGTCGAGGATTTGCTTTACCGCCTCAAAGTGCGCGCGTGAAGTCTCATCGAGAAACTGGCCGATGTTGGGAAGAGTCTCGATGATGGGTTGATCCTCGGGCACTTTGCAATCGAAGACGCGGAGCGGATTGGTGACGGCCCGGCGCTGGCAATCGGCGCACATTTTTTCGACAACTGGGGCCAGCGCTTTGCGTAAAGCCTCGTTGAATTTTGCCCGGTCGGCGGGCGAGCCGATGGAATTCAGTTCGAGCGTCCAGCCAGTGACGCCGACGCGATCGAGCAAAGTGGCGAGGAGCTCCAGAATCTCCGCATCTCTTGCGGGAGACTGGCTGCCCGCGGCGGCCGGCCCGATCACCTCGGCTCCGATCTGGTAGAACTGGCGGTATCGGCCCTTTTGCGGACGCTCGCGGCGAAATTGTGGCCCTATATAGAAGAGCTTGTTGAGGCCGCGGTCCCAGAGCTTGTGCTCAATGTAGGCGCGCACCACGCCGGCTGTGTTTTCGGGGCGCAGGGTGAGCGATTGCCCTCGATCGCTTTCCGCGCGGCCGCGATCTTCCCATGTGAACATTTCTTTCGAGACGATGTCGGTCTCTTCGCCGACGCCGCGGGCAAAGAGTTCGGTGGACTCGAAGATCGGTGTGCGGATTTCGTGAAAGTTGTAGGCGCGGAAAACGTCGCGCACCGCAGCTTCAACGAAGTTCCACAGCGCGGTGTCGGGCGGGAGAAGGTCGCGGGTTCCTCGGGGAGATTTGATCATTGGGTCGTTGGTCGTTCGCACAGTCCGACGGAGTAAGCCCATCTGTAGGACAGTGCACCGTCTAGTTTACCGTCGAACCGGCGGATTCGCGCAGTGGCACGAGAATGTTGGACGAGAACGGTCTCGCAGTTGATACTACTCAACTGAGCCTAGCCACCGTGCGCCGCATCCAGTTCATCGAGATTCATGAACAGCCGTGGTGCCCGTCGTTTCTGCGCGACGGGGTCACCGATGCGCTGCAGTTTGGTTTCAATCTGTTCAAAACGTATGGGCCTATCGCTCCGCGCTTGCAAAGCGCAATTGACGCCGAGGGAACCGGATCGATTGTCGATTTGTGTTCCGGTGGAGGCGGACCCTGGCTGGATCTTTCTCGAAAGCTCCACGGAAAGCAAGGAACGCTGCAGATTTGGTTCACCGACAAGTACCCGAATCACGCAGCGATCAAGAATATCGACAACGACTCCAAGAATCGCATCACTTTTTATCCGGAACCGGTCGATGCGGCGAATGTTCCGCGAGGCCTGAAGGGACTGCGAACGATGTTTACCTCATTCCATCATTTTGCGCCGGACACGGCTCGCGCCATTTTGCAAAATGCCGTCGATGCACGGTCGAGCATCTGCGTGTTCGAAATCTCGCGCCGCTCGGCTTCCACCATCGCACTCACCTTCGCTTTTGTTCTCGCGCTGTGGGCGGGAACGCCGTGGATCCGTCCGTTTCGCTGGTCGCGCCTGTTCTGGACATATGTGGTCCCGGTGATCCCGATAGTGCTGCTTTTCGACGGAATCGTGTCTTGCCTGCGAACTTATTCTCCGAAGGAACTGCGGGAGATTGTCGATAGTCTCGACGCAGCTGACTATCAATGGGATATGGACGTGGAGAGCGCCGGGAGAGCCCCAGTTACCTTCCTGATTGGGCGCCATCGAGACCAATCGCAGAAATCTATTCGATAGCTCTCAGCGCTGAATTTAATTTGAGGCCAGAACGTCATCGTTGTAATTCACGACCGCCCGCTTGGGAGCGTCTTTCAATCCGTTCATCGGGATTTTCTGCTCGATCGAACTGTTTCCAATCAGGCGCGCGCGGCCCAGATTGACGGTGCGGCCATCCGCCAGTTCCAGGTAGATGGGAACGATCATCTTGAATTTCTCATCCACTCCCGATTGCGTGACTTTGAAGCCGAAGACAATGTTGCCTTCCGGGTTCTTCTCGAAAGTATAGGTCAGCTTGTAGGTCGGAAGCGCCGTGCCGTAAACATATTCGTCGAAGAACCAGTCGAGGCGATGGTTGCCGTCGAGGTCCATCTCGGGCGTCATGTGCTTTTCCATCATCGCCTTGAAATCTTCGGTCGTGGCCGCTTTGCCAGAGTAGGTCTTCACAAAGTCCCGCATAGTGGCTTTGAAGTTCTCATCGCCCGTCTTGCGGTCCCACATCATCATGCGGACCATATGCAGAACGTAAGCACCTTTGGGATAAATGAGCCGCCGGGTCACTCCAAATCCCGTGCGCGAGTTACTGGCGCGGTATCCCATGGTTAGCGGGCCGACGTCGATGGCGCGGAAACCCTGCGCGTCTTTTTCCAGCAGCAATTCGCGCTCGTCGTTCCAGAACTCGATGAACTTCTTCGGGTTCTTTTCGATCAGACTGATATAGAGCGAAGCCGACAATTCGGCGAACCCCTCGCTCATCCACTGGTCGCGGCCATTAGCAAAGCCGACGGTGTGTCCCCACCACTGATGCGCGACTTCGTGCGGCGTTACCACCTTCCAGTATCCGCGATCTGAATCCAAACCGAATTGATGGCGCACGGTGGTGTCGAAGTAATAGCACATCGGGATCCACACCAGTTCAGGCCACGACTGGCCAAAATTGCACGCCGTCTGCTGCGTGATCTGCATGTGCTTGAACAGCGAAGGTCCGAAATAATCGGAGTAGAGTTGCACCGCGATTTCGCCCTCGGCCAGCGCTTTCTTGTTCAACTGAGTTGTGCTCATCGAGCCCAGCGCGCCGACTCCGCTCCGCTGTATGCTGGCAATCGCGTCTGGGAGTTCCTCGTTGGCGTAAGCCTGGATCAAATATTCCGGCTTGGTGAGCTTGGCTTCTTCTTCCTTAAAGCGGCCGAAGCTGAAGCCGGCAACCGTCTGCGGATTCTCGCTTTTCCACACGGTCACATTTTGGCCGCCCTCGTTGCTTTCGGAAACAAGCGCTCCAGTCGCCGCCATTTTCATGCCTTTGGGGATCCGGAACGTCATGTCGTACAGCACGTACTCCCCCAAAGCTCCATCGGGGTTATTCGGATACCAATCGTCGCGCGCAATCGGAAAATAGTTCCCGCCGCCCTCGTTGCTGACGGCATCTTTCCCTCCGTAAGTCGTCGTGAAGGTCAGTTTCTCTCCCGCATTGAGCGCCTTGGGCAAAATCACGGCGAAGTCACCGTCTTCATTCTTATCCTCCTGAATAAAGGAGAGAGCCTGTCCGTTTTCGGTCACGCTTCGCACCCGCAGAGGCCGGAACAGGTCGAGGGCCACGACCCGCACGCCGTCGCGCAGCGCGAGAAAGTCAGTCGTTGCTTTTCCAGAGAGTGCGCCGCTTTTTTCGAATGTCACATCCAGTTGCTGATGTTCGATCCGCAGAAGATGGCCGGTTGTGTGTCGGTGCTTGCCGGAAAGATTGAACAAGGCCCATTCACCCCACTTGTTCTCGTCATAGGTCCGGAAGCTGACCTCATCTCTCCTCGGTTCAATCTCATAGATTTCTTTATCGCTGTAGTGTTTGCCATGGATAAAAGCGTAGAAGAGGCCGCCGGGTTCGGGACTCAGCACATCTTCGAGAATGCGGGCCTCGAGATTGTTCTTGAATTTGTGGCGGGTCGTGTTCTGGCTGTCCCTGAGCAGGCCCGGATCGCAGCCAACCGTCGCCGCGGTGCCGCCTTTTTTGATTTCGTCATAAGTCGAATCGGTGAAGCGGAAGACGGCTTGGATAAACTTCTCGCTGAACTCATCTTCCTTGGTCAGCAGCTTCAAACTCCTGCGTTCCGATTCGGACGGCGGATCGAGAACGAAATTGCCGTCGCCAACAAAAACCGCGCCCGTGATCTTGCCCTGCACCGGATTCACAAAGCACACCGTACCCGAATGCAGATGGAACGTGCCGCCGTCGCGCTTCAGTTCGAAGTTAGAAACGCTGACCGCCTCGCCGCCGAGTGTAAGGTTGCGAAGCTGCTGGTAAATTGGGTCAGAATTGGGCGGAGCGGCTGGAGTAGTTGCTGAATTGTCGCCCGAGCTATTGGCAGCGTAAGCCGGAAGAAGCAAGACAAGAAGAAGTAAGAGAAATAAAGCGGCGGCAATTAGGATGCGGGAAACCATGGCAAATAGCGCTCCAGTCGAAGGAGCATTATGCACTGCCTTCCCCCTCGCGCATAGGAGATAGTTATGAGCAGGGAGTTACCTGTTGTAATAGTGGTGAGTTGTGTCTAGAACATAGATCTCAGGGTCAGCCTAGGTTGGATCAGCTTCGGTTGGAGTGTCTATTTTGGAAGTGACCATTACCACGCCCACAGTGGACTTTCATCACGCAGAGCGGTGACGGCCGTCACAGACAGGGCAAAGCCGTGAGGGCTATAACAACGAGCATTGCAGTCCCTGGAAGCGAGGAAATTGCCCGGCCTCAACCCACGAACCCACACAACCGCTACCCAAGCGGCCAGGCCGGGCATCCTTAATCCCAACTGATTCGCAGCGAGAGCAGTTTCCAGGCCTTCGCGCGGGCACGAAGTCGCGAGCTCCAGATGGCGGCTAGCTAGCTGCCCTGCCTCTCCATCAAATACGACTTCTTATATCCCAGGTAGTTTTCGGCGTAGCGGAGGATAGTCGCCTGGTCAGTTTCATCGAGTTGGCGGCGAAATTTTCCCGGAGAGCCCATCCAGAGAGAATTGGGCTCGACGATCGTTTTTTCCGGGATCAGCGTGCCGGCGGCGATGATGGAGCCGGATCCGATGACCGCGCCGTTGAGAATAATGCAGCCCATGCCGATCAGGCACCGCGCTTCAATCGTACAGCCGTGGAGAATGGCGCCGTGGCCTACCGTGACGTAATCGCCCACGTACACGCCGTATTGCTCCTTCATGCCATGGAGCACGCAGTTGTCCTGAATATTGGAATAGTGGCCCAGGCGAATCTGATGAACATCACCGCGCAGCACGGCGTTCATCCAGACGCTGGAATGCTCGCCGACCACGACATCGCCGATCAATTGCGCGGAGTCGTCGATGTAAGCGGTTGTAGGGAATTGGGGAGTGATGCCTTTATAGGAGCGGATCATGGGATTGAGAAGCCGAACAGACAAAATAACACAAGGGCAGGTGTCAGGTCTCAGGTGTCAGACTACGGTCCCTATACTTTCTTCGGGGTGGGGTTGGTTTTCCTGACACCTAAGACCTAAGACCTGACACGCTGCCTTTCTGCCAGTAGAATCTTGCAATCAGCCTGCAACAGAGATGCCTCGCCATGAAAGTAGCAGACTTCCGGCGGATCGCTCTAAGCTTCGAAGGTGCAGAGGAAAGCTCGCACATGAGAGCGCCTGATTTTCGCGTCGGCGGGAGGATCTTTGCCACGCTGGCCTCCGAAAAGCAGGGCTATGGCAATCTGATGCTCACGCCCGAGCAGCAGGCGGAGTTCGTGGGCGAGCTACCGGAAGTTTTTCTGCCGATCCATGGCGGGTGGGGAAAGATGGGAGCGACCCACATTCGCCTCGCCCAAGCGAGCGAGGACGTGCTGACCGGCGCGCTGCGCGTTGCATGGATGCTTCGGATGGAAAAGAATGCCGGTACGAAGAAAACGCGCCCGAAGACGAAGCGGAAGAAAAGTTAAAGAGAAGCCAGAGTCGGAGCGCTCATTTCGCCGTCGGTTAGCAGCAGAGCCCGGCGTCCCTTCAATCATCTCGCCACGGTGCGTAGAAGTAATAGTCCGCAGTGTAACTGCTTTTGGTTTCCGCGTTACGATGCGATTCGTCGCATCCCTGCGCGGGCGCTTTGCCGCCGTGAGTGTGGACGCGCTGAATCGTAGTAACAGCCGCCAGCACTCCTGAACCAGAATGCCCCGTGGCATTGACCAGCAACCACGCAATTGAGCCGGGATCAACCGAGTCGGCGTGGGCAGTGGCTTTGCCCATGACTTCACTGCCATCTTTTAGTTTCCACGTCGGACCGGCGAAATGAGTTCCGATGACGTTGCCGCTTTCATCTTTCAGTTCTGCGTCCGGAGCCTTCAGAGTCCACGCGAACTTGCCGTCGGCGCCAGTCTGGCAGGTATAGATCTGCGATCCTGATGCGTGCGCCAGTAAAACGACCGCTTCGCCGGAGGGAGCCTGAATCGCATCCGGAACAACGGGCCGCGATACCTGCTGCGCGCTGGCGGCGGCAATTCCAAAAAGAGAAACGAAAATAGCCATCCCGATCAGCACCGGCAAAGTTTGTGGGTTTAGGGTTCCTCGAGGGCCTACGTGTCTGCGCATTCAGACATTCTACCCCTGCGCTGCGCCGGATCGTCGAAACTGAACATATTTTGGGTGCGCGTGTCACATTCTGGCAAGACGCACTTTGGTATATAGATTGACAGGGTTTCTGGAATCCCCTCCGATTCCGAAGTCTTGGACACGAGGGGATTGCCATGTTCCAACGCGCTCAGCCATTTCTGGCTACGATTCGCAACATTTTTCGGCTTGTTATCATTCGCCTGTTCCTCCTTCAGTTCATCCTTATCTCTTCCGGCGCCCGTGGCCAGGATGCCTCGACGGGCGCGTTGCGAGGCGTCGTTCTCGACCCTCAGGGAGCCGTCGTCACAACCGCGGACATCGTGGCCATCCGCATCGCGACCGGCGTTCGCTACCATGCGGGTACCGATTCGGCGGGACGATTTGTGGTGGACCTTCTGCCGCCCGGCGATTATTCGGCGCGAGCCGAGGCCGAAGGCATGTCGCCACAGATTTCTCCGGTCGTCCGAGTGGAAGTCGGAGCGGCAGCGCGGTTGATCTTCAAACTGAAAGTTGCCGGACCGAAGGAGTCGATCACGGTTTCGGAAGCGCTGCCGACCGAAGTTACCGACCCTAGTTCGGTCTCGGCGCTGGTCGACGAGCAAGCCATAAAAGACTTGCCGCTGAACGACCGCAGATACACCGATCTGCTGTTGCTGTCACCGGGCGTCACGCAGGATCCCCGAGGCTTGACTTCAGGATCGAACGGCGATCTCTCCTACGGCGGAATTCGAGGATATAACACCAGCTACCTGATCGATGGTCTCGACAACAACAACGGTTTCTATGCGCAGGCGCTGGGACGCTATCGCGCGCCTTATCAATTTTCCGACGACGTGGTGCAGGAGTTCCGCGTGCAGTCGAGCGGCTACGGCGCCGAGTCGGGAAGGGCTGGGGGCGCGGTGGTGAACGTGGTGACCAAGTCGGGAACGAACACGTGGCACGGCAGCGCCTTTTATCATTTTCGCGACAGCGAACTGGGCGGGGCTGCGCCACCGTTTGTCGG
>Ga0182015_10005073_pt1 | contig 13876 bp, 5 predicted proteins | sample 712P3MmetaG_FD_120478 | JGI IMG/M metagenome (GOLD analysis project Ga0182015, IMG submission 120478) | Permafrost microbial communities from Stordalen Mire, Sweden - 712P3M metaG | ecosystem: Environmental > Terrestrial > Soil > Wetlands > Permafrost | place: Sweden: Stordalen | collected...
ACTGACTACTGGCAACCGGCAACTGCCTTCCGGAGAGGTGCGTGAGTGGTTGAAACGATCCGCCTCGAAAGCGGACATACCTTAACGGGTATCGTGGGTTCAAATCCCACCCTCTCCGCCATTTTATTTACCGTTTTATCGCTCGGGGAATGCGATGAAGGCGGACCTCATTATTTCTGGTCCGGAGCGGGTACTCTACAGACGACGCAAACCAAGTGGCAATGCGGCGAAGTCGTAATTTCCTTTCGTGTTCCCTCTTCAGTTATTGCGATGAAACGGCGCAAAAGTAGTTTTGAAAACTGGAGGAGATGACTCTGTGGTGTAGGCACGGTTCATCTTTCTACACAATCCTCTAGCTTTTAAACAACTACTCCGGTGCATGGGGAAGTCGTGAGAAGCCATGCCGCTTTTTTTCGTCGCTCGTTTCAGTTTCCCTTCCAGCAACGGCAAAATTAAAACCGCATTCAACTAGTTCCGTCCTGTCCTTCGCAGGAGGACAGAACTATGTGAATACGGTCTGTGGGTGCCAAGGTCTCTGTGCGGGACTACCTGACTGAGATCCTTCCCGGCCTAGCCGACCTTACAATCTGACGGCTCCCGGAACTAACTCCCTCCAGGTGGCCGCCCGTTTAACGTGAGGATCTTCGGAAGGCTACGCCGGAGGCAGGTGTACGGTCACACATTGGCGGGACCGCGTTCACGTGCGGAACTTTTAATTTGACTTTCCACAAGCCCGAACTGTAATAATGCTGCAACTCCGCCGCCGATCTGTAGTGAGGAAGGAAGGACGCCTAGATATTCAGTGGTTGTCCGGTGGTGCCTTAGCCTAAATCAATGTGAGTGACTTTTTATGCAATCTAGAAATTGTGCGAGCGGAGACTTTTTCCCTGCCGCTTATTTTAGGGTCCTTCTTGGCAAAGTCAGAACTAAACCTGTCTCTTAGTAAAGCGGTTGCAATAGCAGACCTCTTGCAGTCACTGGTCCGGTAACATGCCAAATGAAAACAGGTGTTTTGCCCAACGCTTATGTCCTTTTCGCCAAGATGCCAAACCTCCCCGATAAGGCGTGCCTAGCTTAACCGCAGAGGCGGCAACAGATAGCGCTGTTTTTCCGGATACCTATCCCTGGAGAATACATGGACCCCCGTGTTGAATTGATCACAAGAGTCATCACTAAGCGAAAGAACGCTAGATTATCGGCAAGGCAAGCTGGCTCTCTTTTAGGAATTTGCGAAGGGCATTTCCTACGCCTGTTCAAACAAGAGGCCGGAACCACATTTCGACGATACAAGCGCGAAGCAAGAATCAGCGGAGCAGTCAACCTTCTGACTAACAGCGCTGTGGCCGTCAAGCAGATAGCCCGCGTTGCTGGTTACGAGGATGTGAGCAATTTCCATCGAGATTTCAAGCTGGTGCAAGGGATAAGTCCGCGTCAGTGGCGGCTGACGGAGTTCCGCAGGCGGTCTCAACGTCTGGAAGGCTGAAACTTAATACTTGCCGGCTGGTGCTTGCGCCCAACTGATTCCCAATTCCCATTGCCAAATGAAGGCCGCTGTCTTTTTCCACAGTCAGTGTTGTGTTCTGACAAGAAAAAGCAGGTTAGGACAATTGACGTTCGTGGGCATCTTCTGTGAACTATGCGCTTACATAAACTGACCGTGTCTCAATGAGCGGTTGACAGACGGTTACACATAGTGTGAGCAGTGTTTGCGCTTAAGAATATGGCCAGCTCGCGCCGTACGGTCTGCCACGATTGCAATCTAGTTTGCGGCATAAGCGGGTTTTCAACTCGACGTAGGTGTGTGTGCGAGCTAAGTATCGCCTCGACCAACTGACTCTGTGGATTTGGAGGATCGTCATGTATCTTTCCGCCCCCGTGGAAGCGTTAAACCAGAACAACTCCTCGCCGAAGCGTGCGAACCTGTTCGTGGTTTGCATTTTGACCCTGCTCTGTACTTTCGTACTACTTCCCTCGGCTTTGTATGGGCAAAACCAGGAATTTCCCATTTATCCAAAGTATCAGGTGATGGGCGTCGTATATGCGCCCCCTGGCGCGGCAAGCTCTGTGACCTACGGAAGCAGCACACTGGTTGGGTCGTCGCACTCGATGGTTGAAAACTCAACCTATGACAACGTGACAACTACGAGCCAGACGACGGGGTTTAGTCTGTTCGGCTTCGGCGACTCGAAAACGACGACGACGAGCAATTCCTGGGGCACCGCCAATACCAACTCGACGACCTATGCCATGCAGACAACATCGGGGAATGCAGTCACGACGATGGGACCAGTAAGTTCTTCGCTCGGCGTAAATCACGACAATGACATCATCTACATCTGGTTGAATCCTGTTGTCATCGCGTCAGTGGCGAGTACAGGTGCGAGCAACGCACCGCCTTATGGACTTAATTGGGGCGGTATGCAATTCAACAGTTGCGATCTCACCGATGCCAGCGACCAAGTCAATTTTCTGCAACTTATGAACGGCTGCGACCCCAACCAGTATCCTTATCCGGATATCATCGGGATTCCTGTGTGGTGCCTAAAGAATCCGTATTATCCAGGCCAGGCCTGCGCCCAGTGGCTGCCTTTTACGTCGAGATCTTGGGACGCCACACCTTGGGGGACGGACAGCAACGGTGCACCGCTGGGGCCGGGTCTGAATCTGCAAGATTATGCCGACATTCTTCGAGCTGATCCCTTTCTAACTCAAACGATTGCGCCGGATCAATATACCGTGGGTTATTATTGCCACCCAACCTACGGCGTAAACCTTGATCCGAACGATACAGAGGTAATTCCTGACTCTACGAAGTTTTCTACAACCGTTCTTGCTTCCGGAGTGGCGTGGCCAGCCCGCTTCTGCGGCGCCACCGGCAATACAATGTCGCGATTTGACCCATATGGAACGGTGCAGTATCCGGCGCCCGGTCCCAATGGAGAACCGCAAACCTATACTGGATCTTTTACCTACAGCACTACCACCACGACAGGACAGAGTGCGACGACTACGAGCAGCTATTCGTACAACCAGAATACGACCACTAGCTTTTCGTTTTCGGCAAGTTTTGCACCTCTGTTAGGAGTCGCGGGTGCAGTTTTTGCGCAGAATCTTTCGGCGGGCTTTAATTTTTCCTTTAGCAATGGAAATGGATATTCCTATTCCAGCGCGCAAACGAACACCACCGCGGATTCTACAGGAACAACGAACTCTGCAGGCTATTCCATTACCGGGCCGCAGGCCAGCGATAACTATACGGGCCCGGTAACATTCAACGTATATAAGGACGACGTATATGGAACGTTTGCCTTTTACTCCGATGAGCAGCGTCAGCAGCCCCCGATAGAGCTCAGCGCCATTGCGGGTCAAGCCCCAATTGGTGTGAGTTCGACCACGACTTTCGGAACAGTGCAAGTGGGGAGCACGTCGACCACCCAGACGATTACATTGACCAATAACTCGCCGTATCCGATGACGATGGTCGGTCCTGCGGTGACGTTCACTGACCCGGGATTTCAAATTATCACAGGCTCAGATTACTGTTCGAATGTGCAACTGCAACCGAATGGCACTGCCCCATACACCTGCACGATGACCATTGAGTTTGCGCCGGTCATATCGGATGCGCCCAACGAGGCCTCCGATGGGGGCAAGTATCCGGTCCACGCGTATCTGATCGCAGCTGGAACGGCGAACGTTTCTTCGTGGGAGAATTACCTGGTTACAAGCACCAATGTTGTTGTTTCCGGCACGGCCACACCGGCTCAGGCGACATGCACGAACGTAACACCCTATTGCGACACCGGGGCCACGTTGTTGCCCACGACGGAGAATACCAACTTGCCCTACGTCTATGACTTTACGACTCCTTCTGCGTATACTCCGCAGACTGAGACGTTCACATTCGCAAACTACTACAGTGCAACTGTTACATTTCCGGCTAACCCTGCGGACATGGTGTTGTCGGACACCGCCGATTTTAAGGTGCTCAATGTCACGGGATCGCTGGATGGATGTTCCGGAGCTACTGTCGCCAGCGGGGGCACATGCACTTTCACCCTGCAGTATCTGCCGGGCAGCGCGCCGCCCCCTTCTGGAGTTTTTAACACCAAGATAACCGCTGCGGGGACAGTGGCAGAATCCACCGGCGCAATTCCACTGGCATTTGCGGGAGCTGTGGGAACGGCGTCGGCCCCTCTTTCGTTCTCGCCGACCAGCTTGAGTTTTTCCTTCGCACTGAACGCGACCACTTTTGAAGAAGATATACCCCTAACTCTCACCAACCATACCGCCTATACCATAGACACCCTGAATGCTCCCACGATATGGTGGCCGAGTGCAGAAAATCCGACCTATGCCATAGGTGCTTGGATGAGTCCTCCGATTGGAACGGGTACTTGCCCTTCAGTTGGTAATGGTTGGGCTACAAATCTTGGGCCGGGTGCGTCATGCACGACAGATAGCGTATGGTTTGCCGATGAGGTGATCAACCTGGACGGTACCTGGTCGGGCACCTTGACGTTCGTCGGAAACCTGAATAACTCAGCCCTGACCCCGATCTCAGTGTCCATCCCCTTTACGGCGACTGTCACCGGATCGGGCGACTCTACTAAAATCACCCTGGCCGGAGCGGAACAAAGCGAAACAGAGACGACTCCCGCCACCAATGCCAAAGGAAGCGTCACCATCACTGCATTGAAAACGCCGACTGCCGCGGGGACGATCTCCGTGGAAGTCGGCACCTTCAAGGCGATTGCATCCTACGCTGCGGACGCCACTGGCGAAACTGCCGCGGACGCCCTGGTTGCGGCCCTCAATGCCGCAGGCTCTCCGGTGAAGGCCAGCCGAAGCGGCGGGGTTATTACCCTTAAGAGCGTTGACGCGGGAACTGCGGGGAATCTTGCCCTCGAAGCCACCGGGGACGCGAATTTCGAGCTCGTCGCATCCGGGGCAACACTGACCGGTGGCAAAGACGCAACTACCACGACGAAATACGATGGTGGAGACGTAAATGTCACGACCTACGGTGTAACCGCCTCGGCAGCTTGGGGGAAAGAGGGCACTCCGCAATCAATTGCCCAGGAACTCGCAACGTCCATCAATAAAGTGGCCGGAGCGTACTGGAAAGCGAGTGCAAGCGGAGACGTCGTCACGCTTAAGAGCGTTCCCAATGCATCCGGATCTTCCGGTTCCATCGGGGTGGGCGTAGTCGACTCGGCAGGCTTCACACCGCCATCCTTTGGAGCCACAGCAAACTAGTGAATGTAAGAAATGATGGTGGAGGGGCGGCTATCTCGGCCCCTCCACCCGGCGGCAACGCCCTGGTCTCCACCCGCACGAAGACGCCGTTGGGAGGAAAAGGCGATCATGAATTCGAATGTCATGAACTCGAATGCGAAGTCGGTGGCGTCGAAACTGCAGACTGTGCCGATGGGTACGGCAGTGTTACGCGTCATTGCCGCGATCACAGTAACAATGCTGGTGTCGACTGTCGGCCAAGGGCAAGCCGATTTCGAGAAGGGTTATCAGGCCTACCAGTCCTACCACGGTACGGATTTCGATACGGTCAATTTGGCGAATGGGAGTCTGGTGCTCAACATTCCGCTGCTGTCGTATGAGCAGCGCGGCGGACTTCCGCCGGTGGTGGTTTCCATCCGCAGCAACTCCACGACGTTTCAGTCCGACCCTCCGTTTTCGAACGGCCCGGCAGACACCAAGCAGAATGAGGTTGCATCCGGCGTACTAGACTCTCCTGCAGGTCAGCCGTACGTGATGATCAGTCCTGGCGGACTGACGTGGAAAGAGGAAAGGATCACGATCGAGAAACAGTCGTTGTCCCGATTTGTCGCGATTGATGACAGTGGCGCGACCCACTCCCTGGGCGAAAACATTGCCAACACGACCGCACCTTATCTGGGCAACATTCGCTACAGCGTGGATGGCAGCGACTTGATGCTGACGGCATCGTCGTCGCCGCTCATCGTTGATCGAAAGGGAAATATTGGAGGCCTGGTAGACCCCGATGGGAACGCAATCACACTGCACGGCCCTTGCGCGCAGCCCGCCGGGTCGGGGCAATTCTACAACCCCTCTCTGGCACCGTGGGAGGGCTACGCTTACGGGACGGCGTCGGCCACATACATCGTCGACAGCGTGGGAAGAACGATTCCCAATCCGAGCTACATCGCGCCGGTCACTCCATACAGTTGCATCGTGGATGTGAACACGCCGTATTATCCCGCGAATGCCACGTACAACGATCCTACGTGCCCAGCCGAACAAACAGGCGCCAATGGGCAGGCCTTGGCCACTGCCGCAGCATCGGATTTCTACTCTTTCCCCAGCCAGAACGGTGCCACCGTTGAACTCAAGTTCTGCTATCAGAAAATCGAAGTACATGCGGCCCTGCCCAATGTTGCTCACAGCACGACCACGATCAATGAAACATGGCCAGTATTGACTGCTGCCATACTGCCCAATGGTACCCAGTGGGTATTCACGTACGATCCCTGGGGGCAGGTGATCGGGGTTACCATGCCGACGGGTGCGACAACTTCTTACACCTATGGGGGAAGCACGAACGGGATGCGTCTTGCCTGCGGCAATCCGCCGGGCGAGATTCCTGTCTCGGGTACACCAACCTGGCCATTCAATAACCTCATGTCGAGCCGGATGGTGACGCAACGCACGGTCACGATCAATGAGCTCGGCACCGAGGAGACCGAGCAGTGGAGCTATGCGAGCAACGTCGGTTCCGGGTGGGGGGGATCACCGAATTCTGGCACTGTGACCGTGACCGACGCGACGGGAAACGACACGGTCCACACTTTTTCTTTGATCGGCACGCCCACCTACGGCCAGCCGATCTGCGGTCCCTATGAAACCAACGTCCTTTATTACCAGGGCTCCAGCAAGAGCACGACTCCGGTCAAGCTGAAGCAGGTTGCTACCCAGTACACAAGCGTCGGGACCGACCATGCTAACCCCACCAACTTCTCCAACTACATTGCTATAGGAGTCCTTCCGGCAACGGTTACGACGTCCTTATACGGCGCATCGAGCACCTCCCAGGTGCAGCAGGATACTAATACATACGACCTGTTTGGCAGTTATCAAGATTACAAAGGAACGACTTATAACTTCAGCATGGGGCAGAAACTGGCCGAAACCGAATCGGATTTCGGAGCGGGGACGGCAGGATCGATTCTTCGCAGCTCTCTGTACACGAATCTATGGCAATCGAACTGGAAATACTATGCTGCCAATCTGATCGATTTGCCCTGCCTGGACACCGCATTCACGGGTGCATATACCGGCACACAAACGAGTTGCACTGCGCCCGCAGCTCCCAGCAGCCAGGCATCACAAACCAGCTACTTCTACGATGAGTCTGCATATGTTCCCAGCGGAGTGATCGGCGCACAAACGACAGTCACGCCCTGGCTCAAGAGTGGGACCTCTCCCTCGTCGCATACGTTCTATAACGCGCAGGCCATGCCGACCGAGAAGCTCGACCCGATCGGCAATGCGACCTACATCTATTACGACGGCACCGGCCTGTATCCCAATAAGATCGTGCATCCGCAGACCGGGTCCGTGGTGCATGCTGAACTGCCAACGTACGACGACGCTACCGGCGAGCTGTTATCGCACACTGACGAGAACCAGAACAAGACAACTTTCCAGTACGACAGCATGCGCCGCCTGACGAACACGCAGTATCCGGATGGCGGGTCGGAGACCTTTACCTACTACGACACCACCCCGCCGAGTTACGTCTTCAGCAAGGTACTCAACAACTCGGGTTCAACTTTCACCGAGGCTGGCCTCGCCGACACACTCGGCCGCAAGGTGGAAACCGAGATCACCGACTCTGAAGGAATGATTTACGCGAATACGCTTTACGACAGCCTCGGCCGGGTGTATTCACAGAGCAATCCTTATCGCAGCCCCTTAGATCCTACTTACGGCTCGACCATATTTCTCTACGACGCCATAGGCAGGAAGACATCTCAGCAGCAGCCCGATGGAACACATCAGTATTGGTGCTACCAGGGCGTTTCATCTTTCGGCCAACCCAACTGCAATCCCCAACTCGCCAAGACCGGCAGCAAAGCCAGCACCGGAAGTTACGTCGACTTTCAGGATGAATCCGGTAACGACTGGCAACGCAACTCGGACGGCTTAGGCCGCCTGGCAAGCGTCATGGAACCCAACGGCGTGATCGCCACGCCGTCCATGCAAACCACATACACCTACACTGCCCTCGGAGACTTAACCAAAGTTACACAAGCAGGGAATGGTACGGACTCAGCCCGCGCGGCCCGCACCTTCACCTACGATGCGCTTTCCCGGCTCTTGACCGCTGTTAACCCAGAGTCAGGGACCTCTTCATACGGCTATGACCTGAACAGCAACATGGTGACCCGCACTCAGCCTCTGGTGAATGCCACCACGGGCACGCAGACCATCCACTACTGCTACGACGCTTTGAACCGCAAGACTGCGGAATACACTGGATCGCTCGTCACCAATTGCCCGTCCAAAGTTACTGCCGCCAATCTGATGGCGCTCTATACCTACGACACCACTGCTCTCGGAACCGTTCCCAATAGCCCCATCGGACATCTCACTGATCATGTCGAGTACACTGCCGGGAGCAGCGTCTGGGAGCGTAGTCCCTATCAGTATGACACCATGGGCCGCCTGCTCGACGAACAGCAGTGCGTTTTCGGAAGTTGCACCACGCCGTATTCGTTCACCTACGGATACGACTACGGCGGCAACGTACTCAGCTCTACAAATGGGCTCACTTCCGGATCGCCGATCACAATCGGCTACTCTTACGACAGCGTTGCCCGTCTCGCCACCGTGAGTGCTATTACACCGAGCACGGGAATCTGGGCGAGCAACGGCTTTCCGACTACTCTTTACACTGCTAAGGAATATGGTCCGGCGGGCCTGCTCAGCGCTACCTACGGAAGTTCGGGCACTAAGCCCATGTATGTTAGCCGCCTCTATGACAACCGCCTGCGGGTCACCAATAATACCGTGTCCTCGGCTAGTACCCGAGCCACGGGAACGATCACTCTGACTTGCACCGGCGGCGGGACCGCTTGCGCTCCGAACAACTACGTGGGCGCCATAATTGGGGGCGTTTACTCCAATGGTGGTTCTGGGACCACTGTTGACGCGTTGGCCTCGAGCCTGGCGAGCGCAATCAATTCCACCGATGGAATGCCCGCGACAGCAACAGCTACCGGGAACGTTGTAACTGTAACTGCAATCGAGTACGGCAAAGACGGCGAACTAACGTTGTCGACATACCTGGTCGCTACCAATATCGTCGCCACAACATCGGGAGCCACGCTGACCGGCGATACAAGTACTACCCCCTATGAGTACACACTCACCTACGCCGCCAACAGCAACATTGCCAGCGTAGTAGACACGGCGATCGGCAACTGGACCTACACCTACGACACACTGAACCGCGCGGCCTCGGCCACGGCGTCGACTGCCGGCGTCGTCACTCCTTGGGGAACTTACAAGACGCAGTGCTGGATCTACGACAGCTTCGGCAACCGCACAGGCGAAGGCGAAATGACCTCCGCCACCGCGTGTCCGAATCCCATCACCGGCGCAAATCACTCCTCCTGGGCAACTTACAGCACTTCGAACCAACTCACAGCTAACTCGACGGTGGCGAGTTTTGTCTACGATGATGCCGGCAACATCACTAACGACGGCATCAACCAGTACGTCTACGATCTCGACGGACGCATTTGCGCGGTCACCACCGCAGCCAGCGGCGGCGCTATGACGCAGTACGTCTACGATGCCGAAGGCCGTCGCGTGGCCAAAGGCACGATCACAACCTTTCCGGCAGCAGGACAGGCATGCGCCGCGCCCACCTCGGCCAACGGCTTCTCGCTGGCGGGCGCTGGCGCGGCTCTGTATCTGCGTGGTGAGCACAGCGACCAGGACACCGAGCTGGATGGCTCCGGCAACTGGCGCCACACCAACGTGTTTGCCGGCGGCGGCCTAACCGCCACCTACGACACGGGTACAAAGGCCACGCTGAGCTTCAACTTCTCCGACTGGCTGGGATCCAAGCGCCTGCAAAGCAACTTCAACGGCACCACCCAGAACTCTTGGGCATCGGACCCGTTCGGCGCCTATCTCAAAGCGCTCGGTTCCGGCGCCGACGCTACCGAACACCACTTCACCGGCAAAGAACGGGACACCGAGAGCGGGAACGATTATTTCGGCGCGCGGTATTACGAGAGCGGTCTGGGAAGATGGGTGAGCCCGGACTGGTCGGAGTCGCCGGAATCGGTTCCTTACGCTGATTTTGCCGATCCGCAATCTCTCAACCTATACAGTTACGTCAAAGACGACCCGGAGATTAAGGGTGACTTGGATGGCCATGGCTGTCCGCCCGTCTGCAAGCTGCCAACGCCAACAGCTGAGGACTGGAAGCTAATCGAGGAGGCTGGCAAACGAGGGTTAGCACGAGCTGCAGTCGCAGGTTCGGCTATCAGGATCGCGGTTTTTGGTGGAGTTGCTTATGGTCTTGCGATGGCGTTCCCTCAAGCTCTCCCCGGCGGTACTGCTTCCACGGATTGGCCAAAGGACGCTAACGGGCACTACGTTCGTCTCGATGGCCAGCCCGATGAGCCCGAGCCCGAAGTTGAGGCTGCTCCCGCTAGCGGAGGGGCGAGGAAAGGGAATGGCAACTTCGGACTATTTAACAGTCCAACTCACAACAACAGCCTCTCCACACTCGCGCCGGCACAAGGATACACGCTGCGGGACAGAATCTCAGGTGAGATATTAAAATACGGCGAAACGACGCAGGGTACAAGCCGTTACACCAAGGACTATCTGAAGCAACAAAATGCATATATGCAATTTGAGGCCCAGGGAACAAAGAAAGAAATGCATCAGTGGCAGCACGAGAAGATCCTCGACTACAAAGCGACACATAACGGCGATCGTCCCCCATTGAATAAAAATGACTATTAGCCTAGGTGCACGTGGAAAACAAAGGGCCAAAAAATGAGCAAATTGTGGATCTCCGGTGAAGTGCAAGCGGACGTGGGGGACTCCTTCAGGAGGGCCAGTAATGCAATCGAAGGCGAAGTCAATCAATTACTTGAGCGGATTTCGCTGGGGGAGAAGGTTCAAGAATGGGCTTATATAGCAATTATTCGAAAGGAAGACCATCCTGACTACGATGAGGTGATTAAGAAATCGTCACGAGGAAAAGCCTTAGAGTTCCGCCTAAAGATCCCCCATGCAGCTTTTGCCTCCGCCAGTCCAGAGGAGCAGATCCGTTTGATGCTTCAATCCCTATCCCGGTCAGTCACATTGATGGCAGAACTTGGCGTAGCGACTGAAACTCAGAGTGCGCTGCGTGCGGCCCTTTTCCGTGCAGAGCAGGATCTGATCGGATCCAGTGGTAGCCGGGTGCAGTAGGTCTCAAATTTTTGGGAGAATTTTATGAAAGGCTGGGCCAGCCCCCACAGTACGATCTCTGTTCACCGATGGCTAGGTCGGGCCCAAATGCTTCAAAGAAAACAAAACCGAGCCAGCCTTTAGGAGCGGACAGGTTTCCCTTTTATCGAGTTGTTCATAGATCGATGCCTAATTTCTGATGAATGGAGTGCACAATGAAACAACGCTGCCGAAATTCTTGGATCACGATTGGCTTGACGGTCTGCCTGGTGTCAGCTTGCGCAGCGCAAGTGGAACATCGTGGAATTGTGCTGGACGCGACTACGAAACACGTTGCGGTCTCTGGCGGTTTGACTCCTGCTAATCTGGCGGCGGCCGAGCGGGACCCGCGAGTGATGATGCAATTGCAGCGTCATCAAAGGGGCCGTGAACCGCAGTGGCCACTCCTTGGCACACCTGCGCTGACGAGTTATGACGCCGAGTCAGTCACGCCGGCATCCTCGATCAAGATTCAAGGCAAGGCCGTGAAACTTCCCGCTGCGACCCCGGCAGTGGACTGGAGCGTACCTCTGGGCGCAGGCGCTGTAGGCGCACAGCAGTGGCCTGCGAAGTACGGCTTCTATGTTGATGACACGCCCGATTGCGTCAACGACTATGTTGTATTCGCTTTGAACGTTCCTGGAGTCACCGGCGGCCAGGCGAATGTCGTTGGAATCAACCAACTTTATAGCGGGACAGCCCCTTCGTTCTGCGGACGAACCACGCCGAACGTGAATTGGGCTTATAACGGAAGCACAGCTGGCGGGGCTACTCTGGGCTCACCGACTCCCTCGCTGGACGGCACCAAGATCGCATATATCGAGGTCACACCTAGTTCGTCAATCTTGCATGTCTTGACTTGGAAGGCTGGCCAGGGGACCTCAGCCACGCTCGCTAAAAGTCCCACTTTGGTGGGGAAGTGCACTGCCACAAGTTCATGCCTTGAGTCGCTAACCTACTCTGCGACATCGACAACCTCTCTATCGTTTGTCTACGTCGACTACAGTGCCGATAAAGGTTACGTTGCCAGCGATGATGGCAACATATACAGGATCTCGTGCGTTTTCACGTGCGCCCTGAATACCAACCCAGCAGTGGATTGGGTATTCAAGTTGCCGGTCGCCGGGACGGGGGGTGCTCTACCCGTACCCGCCACCCCGGTCTATGACGGCTCGACGTATGTGTTTGTCGCGGACCAACTAGGCGAAGTATGGTCGATCAATGTTTCTGGCACCAACCCGGTACTAGCTGCTGGTCCAGTGATGGTTGGGGGAGGAGGGTGCACCGTTAATAACCCTCCGGGTCGCACCGGTATTTCCGCTCCGTACCAAGCGTGCACGGCGAATGGAGGCTCATACGGCATTCCGGACGGGACTATGTTATGGACGTGGGGGCCAAGTGGTGACGTGGTGTTCGTCACTTCCGGCAATGACGGGGTATCAGGTGCAAGTGCGGTCGTAGCAGAACTGAGTTATGACCTAATCGTGCAGGCTAAGGACTCAGTTGGCGCCGGCAGCTATGGCAACACGACCACAAACGTCGATCTTCATTTGGGGGATTTTGACAACATTTTCATTAACGGGAGCGATCCTTCTCTCGGCCATTACTTCTTGTGTGGAACAGCGGCCACCAACACGCAACCATTGGACTACTGGATTGGATTCACGAACTATCCAGTGATGGATTCGACGCCGTCCAAGGCAGCATCGGTGAATATCGCGGTCGCTGGAGCGCCTTGTACCGGACTTGAAGAGTTCTACAATCCCAACATCAATCTAGGGGGAAATTCCAGCGACCATGACATGCTCTTGGGCGGTGTCATCGATCCAGACTATGGGCCCCTGATCCTCGACGATATCAGCAATGGACAAATCACGACGCCCGTGGTTTTTCCTCCTCCCTTGTTTCCCGGCGGTACCAGCCAGTTCGTGGTAGACAACATAAGCACCGACGCACAGGCTTCCAGTTGGTATTTCAGCACCCTCACGGATATTTCTGGTTTCACGGGCTGTTCAAGCAACGCATGCGCAGTGAAGGTACATCAGGCGACCCTGGAATAAACGCCCGAGTGACTGTTCGCGGTTGGCTGCGGACCGCTTTTGAGCTTGGAAGGTTCGTGCGGACAAACCAGAGCTAAGGAAGGGCCGGGCGAAAGTCCCGGCTTTTTCTCGTGTACCTGTCTCGATTTTCAAGCGTCCTTATTTTCAGTAACTTGTGTATTATCAGCGGGGCGTTCGGGATCAAATCCCGCTCTCCGCTGACCCAAAACCCAAAAACTGACACAGGGGAGATAAGAGGTTAAGCTGGGGCGGAAGTCCGGAAGAGGAGACGAGGACGATGCCCAAGAGTGGTCACACGGAAGAGCAGATCGTGGCAG
>Ga0182015_10005075_pt1 | contig 13873 bp, 12 predicted proteins | sample 712P3MmetaG_FD_120478 | JGI IMG/M metagenome (GOLD analysis project Ga0182015, IMG submission 120478) | Permafrost microbial communities from Stordalen Mire, Sweden - 712P3M metaG | ecosystem: Environmental > Terrestrial > Soil > Wetlands > Permafrost | place: Sweden: Stordalen | collected...
CTTCCTGGAACTGGCGCTCGGCGCTCTCCTTCGGATCAACCCAGCCCCATGCCGGAACCAGCGCCGAGATGCGTGCCAGGTCAGTTTCGGGGAAGCCCAGCACTTTGCCGATGTCGCGCACGGCCGAGCGGCCGCGATAGGTGATGATGTTGGCGGTCATGGCGGCGCCAAGCTGGCCGTAGCGTTGGTAGACGTACTGGATGGCGCGCTCGCGCTGATCGCCGCTGGGGAGATCGAGATCGATGTCCGGCCATTCGCCGCGCTCTTCGGATAGAAAACGTTCGAACAGCAATTCCATCTCGACGGCGTCGACCGCGGTGATGCCGAGCGAATAGCAGACCGCGCTGTTGGCGGCCGATCCGCGCCCTTGCACCAGGATGTTTTGTTTGCGGCAGAACTCGACGATGTCCCAGACGATCAGGAAATAGCCGGCCAGGTCGAGTTTTTTGATGAGCGCGAGCTCGTGATCGATCTGGCGGCGGGCGCGGCGGCGCAGATCGGCGGACTTGTGGTGATAGCGATTCATCGCGCCTTCCTCCACGCGTTTTCGCAGGAACGAGTTCATTGTTTCACCCGGAGGAGTGGGATAGCGGGGAAATTGATAGCCGAGATCGGCTAGGGTGAATTGCAGGCGATCGGAAAGCGCTTTGGTGTTGGCGATGGCCTCGGGGTGGTCGGCGAAGAGCCGCTGCATCGCTTGAGCGCTTTTCAGATGACGCTCGGAATTGATGGAAAGCAGCCGGCCGGCTTCGTGAATGGTGGTTTTGTGGCGGACGCAGGTGAGGACATCGAGCGCTTCGCGCGATTCAGGCGTGGCATGGCTCACGCCGTTGGTGGCGATGAGCGGTAAGCGGTGCTGGCGCGCGAAATCGATGAGCCCCTGATTGCGCGCTTCTTCGGCGCGATTGTAGTGGCGCTGGAGTTCGACAAAAATGTTCTTGGCTCCGAACAGGTCGAGAAAGCGGGGATCGGGCCGCGAAGCCAGGAATACCAAGCCCTGTGAGAACTCGGCAAATTCTTCGGGAGCCGCTGCGCCTTCACCTTTTTTGGCGCGCATCTTCATGCGGGTTATTAATCGGCACAGATTCTGATAGCCGGTGCGATTTTCGGCCAGCAGTGGGTAACGATGACCGTCGGTGCAGGTGACTTCGGCGCCAATGTGCGCGCGAAGGCCGGCCTTTTTCGCGGCCATGTGGAAGCGGGCGGCGCCGGAGATGTTGTCGCGGTCGAGGATCGCGAGGGCAGGGAAGTCGAGCGCAGCGGCGCGGGCCACCAACTCTTCGGGAACGGAGGAGCCTTCAAGAAAGCTGAAGGCGGAACGAGCGCGCAGTTCAACGTATGCGCTAGTCATAGCTTCCTTCGATGAACCAATTGGGATTGGAGTAAATGCGGTAGAGGGCGCCATTGGAGAGGGCGATGTCCCATTCGTCTCGATTCCAAACGGTAGTGGTCCACCAATCGCCCGAGCTTCGCCAGGGTCCTGCGGCGTCGATCACTTTTCCGTGAACGCCAGGGGCGGAAATGCGGGCCGGACGATCGTTGACGAGGTCAATCGTTGCAGGTAGCGGTGGTCGGAAATAACGTAACGCTGGGTTGGGGGTTAGGGGTTGGGGGTTGGCGGTGTGAGGCTGCGCTACGACCAGTCGGAAAGGTTGGGGGTGGTGGGTGTTCAGTAGCTGAGGGATGCCGACGTTGTTTTCGCCGACGATGCCGCGGATGCGGGCGAGCGTCAGTTCCAGTTTGTCGGGAGCGGGTGTGACGGGAAGAAAGATTCCAGTTTGCACGGTGCGTGGGTGCACCGGTTTGAGCGAGAGTGTGAGAGCGATGGTTGGAGCCGGCGGTGGATGCGCTTCGAGATCCATTTGCAGAAGCTTCAACAGCGACTTGCTTTCGCGCATGGGGACGGGGAGGCGAAGAGTGCGGGTGTGCTCGGTACGGTCTTCCAGTTCGAGGCGAATGGTCACTTCGTTGGCCGCCATGGCGTTGGAAAGGAGCTTGGCGCATTGATCGTTGAGCAGGCGCGCAATCAAAAACAGCAAGGGTTCGAGCAGGCTGAGCGGATGATCGAGCTGGATGCGGTCTTCATACGTGGTCTCCGGCTGGAATATTTTGAGCGGCCGATGGATGGCGTTGCGAGCCAGCCGTTGCAGGTAGACGCCGGTGGACCCGAAGCGCTCGGCGAGGCCGGTTTCGGGCAGTTGGGCCAATTGCTCGAAGGTGTAGATGCCCCAGGTTTCGAGGACCTGGGCCAGCTCTTCAGTGAGCGGGAGCGTGGCGACATCGAGATCGTTGAGATTGGGCGCGACGGTGACGCCTGCGAAATTGCGCGCGGCGATGATGGCTGCGTCGGCGGTTTCGGCGATCGCGATGTTGATGGATGCGCCGGCGCGTTTGGCGATGGCATCGGCGATCTGGCGCGGCGAACCGTGGATGCGCCGCAAGCCATCGATGCGGAAGACGATGGTATCGGGCGCGGTCTGCTCGAAGGTGGGTGAGAAGGCTGCCGCAATTTCTGGCAGGGCATCAGATGGGCCGTAGAGGCAGGCGAAGATCATACAATGGCCCTCGCTTTGAACTGCGCCGTGACCGGCCGTACGGGTTTGCGCGATGCGGTTTCCAGTTCGACTTCGCGCAAGAGCGAGAAGCCGGGCGCACCGGTCCAGATAGTTTTCTTGCGCTGCACATCAAGCATCAGCGACGCGCAGGATTTTGAGAGCGGCTGCTTCTCGACTATTGCCAGGATGGTGGGCGTGTTTTCGATGGCGCGACGGAATCGATACCAATAGGAGATCGGGATGCGGTTGGAGATGCCAGGCGGAACATGGCAGAGGTCGAGAATGATGGCGCCGAATCCGCCGGCGTGGAGCAGGTAATCGGCGGCTTTGAGCGCGTGCCCGGCGTTATGGCCGCATCGGATCCAGACGAGCTGCGAGAGAGCTACGCCAGCCGCGGCCGCCGAGACCGGATCGAATGAATCGTCGGTGTCGACGTAGGCGCAGATTTCAAGCTGGGCGGTGGATGCGGCCAGCAGGGAATGGACGAGCGTAGTGCGGCCGGAGCTTTCCGGGCCGAGGATTTCCGAGATGGCGCCGCGCGGGAAGCCCTGAGTTTGACCCTGGGTGGTGAGCAGGGCGTCGAGCGCCGCGATGCCGGTGGGGAGGCATTCCCGGATTTTGGTGTCCGGGCGCAGTCCAAGCGTGGTAATGCGAGCGGCGTTTGGGTTCATGCAATTTCGCCCTTTCTTCGCCTATCATATTTTGCTCACTTGCAGTGTGATTGTCAAGTGTACTGAGGTGCGACAGTGTTCATACATGGGATTCCTCCGTTTGGAAATTTCGGTGTAGGGGCCGCTGGAATGGCCTAAACTTCAGGTTGAACATCCAGTGAGTATAGCGTTGGGGGGCTTGGATTAATCGCGGTCCTGGCTGGAAGGAACTGATAGAGGAAGAGTTGTGTGTGGAGATTGAGCGTGACTCACCAAAGAGTCCGGATTGGGTATTGCGAAATTAGCTGGTCGGGTGTCAGCACGGCGAAACTGGAAGAGCCGTGATCCCGTGAGCTTCCCGATGGGATGGAATGAACTCAATTGTCGGCGCCGGCAGCCGAAGTGTCCCTAACGAACTTCGAAAGTATCGAGCAGCTCGTCAGGCAACGGCTTAAAGAATGACTTGGTGATTTTGAGCTTGTTCTTTGCGAGACCGATCGGGCGCTTGGTTTTTCTCGCCGGAGCCACCGCGCGAATTTCAGCCACTGGCGTATTTCGTTTGCACAGGAGGATGGTTTCTCCTTCCGACAACCGATCCAGATACTTCGAAAGATGGGTTTTGGCTTGGTGCACATTAAGCCGGATCATTGTTCATTATTGAACTAAGTCAAAGACGGCGGTCAAGTCTTATTTCTTGCTTTGTTGCGCGGTCACCACCGGCGCCCAAGCGGGGGTTCCCTCTTCCCACTTGTCGTCGGTGATCGGCCGCGGGTTGGAGCCGTCGGCGTCCATCACAAAAAGCTCCGCATAGGGTTGCGGGCTCCCGTCATAGAGCGGAGTTTCGTCGCGAAAGCCCAAGCGCGAGGTGCTGAACACGATGTGCCTGGCGTCGGGCGACCACGCACAGTGAGCGTCGTTTCCGGGTGCGTCCGTCAATTGCTGGAGGGCGGCGCCATCCGGCCGGATGGTAAAGATGTCAAATGAGTGTGTGCCGCCTGTGTCCCGTGTGAAGCAAATGCGGTCGCCCAATGGCGACCACATGGGAAAATTGTCGTTTCCCGAGGTGAGCTTGATGCTCTTGCCGTCGTCCAGGTTCAGGATTTGGAGACTCCGTTCTGTCTTGGTCCACACGCGATACACGATGTGCTTCCCGTCGGGCGACCAGCTCGGAAAGCCGCTGTTGAGAGGACCGCTAGTGAGTTCACGTTTTTCGGAGCCGTCGGCGCGGATCATCATCAGTTGCGCGGGCTTGTTTTCGCGGGCGTTAAAGAATGTCCCGTATCCGAAGGCAATCCACTTCCCATCCGGCGACCAGGCCGGCGAGAAAGCACCTCCTCCGTCTTGCTCGAAGACTTGCTTGCGGTTGCCGCCGTCGAGATCGCTCACGTAAACCGCAATCTTGTCGAAAGGAGTATTGGCGCCGGCGCCGACTTCGCCGAAAGGACTGAGGGTCAATTTCCCGGTGTTCGAAATCGCCGGGAATTCACCTGAGAAGCGGATGTCGAACGTCTGATCCTTGGCAAACAGCCTCTGGTTCTGCTTGGAATCATAGGCGAATTTCTCATACACAACTTGTTTGCCGTCGGGTGACCACGCGGGATTCCGTATGGCTCCCGGAGCCGGCGCGGCAGCTACATGCTCTCCCGTTGTAAAGGCCAGTTCTCCTTTTTGTCCGGGGCCCTTGACCAGGTAGCCGATTCGATCGGCACTCAAGAACTGGGGCGATACCTTCAGGCCCGGACCGGAGGTGCGCTCCTTGCGTGCGCCCGTGGCAACGTCCACGGAGACGATTTGCGATGTGACTGGTCCGAACCCACGCGCCGCAAAAGTATATTCGGCGTCCAGGTCGTAAAACACAACTTGCTTGCCGTCGGCCGACCATTTCGGCGAGCCCGCCATTTCGCCTTCGGGCGTAAGCTTGCGCAGACCGGTGCCATCCGGTTGGATCACATAGATGCTGGCTGCTTGTATGTGTTCCCATCCGGGCCCAGGAATTTTGTGTCCCTTGAAGTCCATGCCGCGGTCGGAGGAAAAGGCGATCCATTTGCCGTCCGGCGACCAGGAGGGTCTGAAGAAGCCGTCCGTTTTGCCCGCAGCCGCTTGCAAAGCGGGTACACCCGTAAGATTGCGCGCCTTTCGGGTTTTGATGTCGAGGATCCAAATGTTATTGGTTCCGCTGCCGCGCGAGGAGACGAACGCCAGTTGATTGTCGTCGGGGGAAAGCGACGCCTGGTCATCAAAGCCTTGGTTGTCTGTCAGCCGCTCGAGACCTGAGCCGTCCGGGTGGACGCGGTAGATATTGGAAGATCTGTTGCGCTCGGAGGTGAATACGATCCACTTGCCATCGGCGGAAAACATCGGATCGTAGTCCATGTTGCCGCCGGAAGCGAGCTTGCTCTCTCCGCTTCCATCCGCATTGGCAATGAACAATTCTCCGGCGGAAGGTCCAATCCGGTTCACCAAAATGGTGTTCTGGGCGAACGCCGTTTGCGCCGCGGCGAGTGCGAGAGTCCCAAGCAGCTGGGAAAGAATACGTCGAGAAGTTGCGGGCACTGCGTTCATGGATCTGACCTCCTGGTCGAGATTATATGCCTTATTCCACAGATCGCGGATGCGGAGTCCAGCGCGACCCGTGCGGCGAGGGATTGTCATAGTAACGTATGTGTTACTATGATAAGGAGGACAATGATGGCCCTGACGCGTGACTTTAAAGAGACAATCCTGGCCCGAGTCGCACGTGACCCGAAGTTCCGCAGGGAGCTTCTCCGCGAAGGCATTGAGTCCATGCTTACTGGCGATATCGCCACAGCCAAGACCGTCCTGCGGGATTACATCAACGCGACTGTCGGTTTTACCGAACTCGCGGAGGCCACGCACATCCCATCCAAGAGCCTGATGCGCATGCTGGGGCCTGCGGGCAACCCGCGAGCCGACAATCTTTTTGTGATTGTCAGTTTTCTCCAGCGCCGCGAGGGCGTGAGTTTTCGGCTGAAGGCGGCGACGAGGTAAGAGTCGCGAGACCAACTGGTCGGGAGTCAGAACCGTGAAGCCATTCACTATCGCTTGGCAGATCAGCATTCGATCGAAAGGATCGCGGTGCAGCTTCGGAATTTTGGGCAGGTAAAGAACATCTTCTTCCGTCACTGGAAGAGCCGTGATCCCATGAGCTTCTCGTTGGGATGGAATGAACTCGATGGGCGGGGCCGGCAGCCTAAGCGTTCCTAACGAATGCTTGAGCGCGATCTCCCAGGCGGAGACGGCACTTAAGAACACGTCATTGGCCGGATCGCTAAACCATTGCGCCGCGTGTTTCGACAGCCGGGAGGAACCGGACGCGATCCAAAGAAATGTGCACGTATCGAGTCTCACGATTTGCCTTAAAACGCATCGAGCAGTGCATCCGGCAACGGCTTGAAGAACGACTTTGTGATTTTGAGCTTGTTCTTTGCGAGACCGATCGGCCGCTTGGCCTTCTTGGCTGGACGTTTCGAACGCTTTGTCTTGACACGCATGTTCATCTTATCGGCGGGATGAACGCCAAGTGCCGCGCGAAGAGCCAGCACAGAAAAAACACGATGGGAGCTTGCACCATCACTTGCAGCAATCCGTAGCCCACCAGATCGCGGGCGCGGAGACGCAAGATCCCGAGCAGAGGGAGCATGAAGAACGGGTTGATCATGTTGGGCAGCGCTTCAGATGCGTTGTAGATCTGCACCACCCATCCCAGATTCACGCGATGCTCAATGGCCGCCTGGAGAACATACGGCGCTTCGATGATCCACTTGCTGCCGCCCGAGGGGATGAAGACGCCGAGAGTGGCGGAGTAGAGGGCCACGAGCAACGCAAAGGTGTTGTGCGTGCTGGCGGACGTGAGCAGGCGAGCGGCTTTGTCGGAGAGTCCCGTGCCCACGATCATTCCGAAGATCACGGCATACAGGGGAAACTGGATGATCACGCCGGCCGTGCCCGGGACGGCTTCCATTACCGCGCGAAGGAAGCGCTTGGGCCGCCACTGCAGCAGCAGGCCGGCGGTGATGAAGATCAGATTGAAGGTGTTCAGATCGAGCGCCGCGAGAGCGCCTTGGGGAGACGTGCGGAAGACATCCACCAGATACACGCCCAGCAGCGCGACCACAAGGATGGTCAGCAGCGGACTGTATTCGAGCCATTCACCGGGTTTGGTCCTGGGCTCGAGGTCCAACTGAAACGGCTCCCACCGCAATCCGTAAGACTCCGCGGTTCGGGCTTTCCCGGCTGCCGGCGCGGACAGGTATGCGACCGAGACTCCGGTGACAATCAGCACCGCGGTCATCAACATACTGGGCCAAAGAAAGATCGTATTCGTGAGCGGAATCAGGCCGCTGATGCCAAACAGTTTTGGAGGGATGGCGCTTCTGGTGGCCATCAGCATCGCAGCGGAGGAAGAGAGCCCAAGGGCCCATACCGTTCCTCCGCCGAGATAGGCGGCGGCGCCCGCTGCGCGATAGTCCAGGCCTTTGATGCGCTGGGTGAGTTGACGGACGAACAGCCCGCTCAAGATGGGACTCATTCCCCATGAAATAAGCGCCGTAGTTGTGGAGAAGAGAGCGACCAACGCGATGGCGTGTCTGGGGCTCTTCGGGACATCGGCCAGCTTTTGCATGGCTCGCTGAACCAGCGGAGTGGAAGCGACAACGTAGCCACCGATGATGATCATCACCATCTGCATGGTGAAAGGGATCAGCGACCAAAAGCCTTTGCCGCCCTGAATGGCCAGGTCGAGGGGCTTCTCGCCGGCGGCCAGTCCGATCAGGAAAACGATGACGATGCCCGCTAGGGCAAATACAAGCGGGTCAGGAAACCAGCGCTCGCTCCAGCTGGAGAGCGCCACGCCGACCCGCTGGAGTCTCAAGCTTCGCCGCGCGCCCAGGCGACGACATCGAAGCCGTCGGCCACGCGGATGAACAGATTCGTGACGGGCGTAAGGATGCGCGTGATGTGCCCCTTGCCTTGCAGGTCTTCGAGGAACACGATATCACCCGCATGGATGGCGTGTTTTTTGCCTCCGGAGACTTCGACCTCGATTTCTCCGGACATGGAAATCGAGAACTGCCGTCCAGGCGCCCGATGCCAGTCTTCGACCGAGCTTGAAGTATATTCGGCGTAAGTCAATTCGGTGACATGCGCGGCGTCCGTCCTACGGGTTCGGCCAGGCTTGGTCGAGATCAGCAGCTCCTGAATTTGCGTGTTGCCATCGGCGTCGGCATAGATGCGCAGGACACGTTTACCGGATACAACCTCCACTGTTTGGGGGACTCCCTGGGCGGGTGACTCCGTTGCCGCCGCGAATGCTCCCGCGATGGCCGCGATGCCGCTCAGACTCAATAATTCACGCCGTTCCATTTGTTCTGCTCCATTCGTTTTTGTATTTACCCGAGGCGCTTCATTTTATCAAACGGATGGTCCTTCCTCATGAGCCGCGATGCCAGGCGGCAGCTCTGTTCGAGGTAGTGCGCCAGCTCCGGAGAAGCCGCGGAGAGCACGCGCAGTTGTCTGGGGAGTTCGCGCGGTTCAGGGTAGGCGCGCCGGCCGCCTTTCAGAAACGCACGGAGCGTGCGGGGAATTTGGGGTTCCAGCAATATCGCCGAAAGGCCCGGCGGAATTCCCGCGAGTTGCAATGATTCGAACGCCACGCGCAGCAGAGCGAACAGCAGGCTGCCGGTGCAGGTAAGCGCCGCCAGGTAGAACGGCTTGAGCGGCCGCTGGATGGCCACGGCGCGCCGCTCGCGATGCTCCACCAGACGTTTCGATTCGCGGATGGCCAGGCTATCGCCCTCCACCAAATAGCGCTGGTCGTCGAAGCCGGGAATGGGGCTGATGGATCCGACGGAGGCGCCGCGCGCGGAAAGCTCGCGCAGCTCGCTGCTGTCCAGCCAGGTGCTGCACAACACCACGGCTTTACCGCGCCACGAGATTCCGGCCGATAGCATATCGGACACCACTTGCGAGACATTTTCCTCCGGTACCGAGACCAGGATGAGAATGCAGGATTCAAATTCCGCGTAATCCTTGACAGGATGGCCGGCCCGCAGCATGTTGGCAATGCGGCTGGCTACGCGATAGGAGGACGATTTCACGGGACCGAGGCGCTCGGAGAGCCACCAGAAGCGTGTTAGCGGTGAATCAGTGAGGCTGCCCGCTCCGATCAGGCCCACCGACTTGGCTTTCTTCATGAATTCCGAGCGATTTTAGCATTTTTATGCGGTCGCGGAGTTGGGCGGCCTTCTCAAACTCAAATCTTTTCGCCGCATCGCGCATGCTTTCTTCCAACTCGGCGATGAATTTATCGCGTTGTTCCGGAGTGAGCTCTTCGGCGGGATCTTCCGGCTCCAGGGGCACGGTGACGTAGTCTCCCTCGGCGATTCGCACCAGGCTCATGTCGATGGGCTTGATGATGGACTGCGGCGTGATGTTGTTCTCCACGTTGTACTGCTCCTGGATGGTGCGGCGGCGATTGGTTTCATCGATGGCGCGCTGCATGCTGGCCGTATAGACATCGGCGTAGAGCACGGCGCGGCCGTTGAGATGGCGGGCGGCGCGGCCCATGGTCTGGATCAGCGATCCGGTGGAGCGGAGGAAGCCTTCCTTATCGGCATCCAGGATGGCGACGAGCGAGACCTCGGGCAGGTCCAAGCCTTCGCGCAGCAGGTTGACGCCGACTAGCACGTCGAGCTCGCCGCGGCGCAAGTCACGCAGGATTTTCATGCGATCGAGCGCGCCGATCTCGGAGTGCAGATAAGCGCACTTTACGCCGACCTCGGTGTAGTACTCGGAAAGATCCTCAGCCATGCGCTTGGTCAGGGTGGTGACGAGAACGCGCTCGTTCTGCTCGGTTCGTTTGCGGATTTCGTGCAGCAGATCGTCCACCTGGCCCTTGATGGGGCGCACGTCGATCTGGGGATCGACCAGGCCGGTGGGACGGGTGATCTGCTCGACCACGACGCCAGCCGATTTGGTGAGTTCATATGGACCGGGGGTGGCCGAGACGTACAGCACCTGGTTCACGCGATTCTCGAACTCTTCAAACGTGAGCGGGCGGTTGTCCATCGCGCTGGGCAGACGGAAGCCGAAATTCACCAGCACCTGTTTGCGCGAGCGGTCGCCATGATACATGCCTTGCAATTGCGGGATGGTCTGGTGGCTTTCGTCGAGGAACAGCAGGTGATCGTTGGGAAGATAGTCGAGCAAGGTGGGCGGCGCCTCGCCCGGCAGGCGTCCGGAGAAATGGCGCGAGTAGTTTTCGATGCCGTGGCAATAGCCGATCTGGCGGATCATTTCGAGATCGAACATGGTGCGCTGGTAGAGGCGCTGGGCCTCGACGAGTTTGCCGCCCTTTTCCAGTTCCTTCTGCCACCATTCGAGTTCCGTCTCGATGCTGCGCAGCGCCTGATCGCGAGTCTCGGGCAGCATCACGTAATGAGTTTTGGGATAGATGGGCAGACGCAGGTAGGTCTGGCGTACTTGGCCGAGCATCGGATCGATCTGGCTGAGGCTCGAGATTTCGTCGCCCCACAGCTCGATGCGGTAGGCGTGGTCGTCATAGGTGGGAAACAGTTCGATGACGTCGCCGCGCACGCGAAACGTTCCACGCGTGAAGCTGTTGTCGTTGCGCTCATACAGAATTTCGACCAGGCGCGTGAGGATCTGCTGGCGCGAGATCTTCTGGCCTTTTTCGAGCATCAGCAGCATGCCGTAGTAGGCTTCGGGCGAGCCGAGGCCGTAGATGCAGCTGACACTGGCGACGATCACGCAGTCGCGGCGCTCGAAAAGGGAACGCGTGGCGGAGAGGCGGAGCTTGTCGAGCTCGTCGTTGATGGTGGCTTCCTTCTCGATGTAGATGTCGCCGGAGGGGAGGTAGGCTTCGGGCTGATAGTAGTCGTAATAGCTGACGAAGTATTCCACGGCGTTGCCGGGGAAGAACGTTCTGAACTCGTGATAGAGCTGCGCGGCGAGAGTTTTGTTGTGGGCGAGGACCAGGGCGGGCCGGCCGGTTTTTTCGATCAACTGGGCCATGGTGTAGGTTTTGCCGGAGCCGGTGACGCCGAGCAGCGTTTGATGTTTTTCGCCGTCCAGCAAGCCGCGGAAGAGCTGGTCGATGGCGGCCGCTTGATCGCCGCGCGGGCGGTAGTCGACGCCCAGATGAAAGGCCATGCTTCTAGGATAGCGGGGAGTGCGCCATGCAGCGCACTTCGGGATTGGTTGTTGGGGATTGGTGGCGAGCGCTACTGTTTCGCGGCTTCCTTCTGAGGTTGGAATTCGGTTGCCAGGCGTTGGGCTTCGGCAATTTGGGCGGGCTTGAGCTTTTTGGCGAGCAGATCGCGTTGGGTGACGCATCCGCTGTTGCCCTTGGCCGCGCACAGATTGAGCCATTTGTAGGCTTGGATGTAGTCGCGTTTTACGCCTTGGCCAGTTCCGTACATGGCGCCCAGGTTGTGTTGGGCCGGCGCGTAGTCCTGCTCGGCCGCACGCCGGAACCAATTGACGGCTTCCGCAGAGCTCTGAGGAACGCCATGGCCGTCAAGGTAGAGCAGCCCGAGGTTGAATTGAGATCCGGCGTCGCCTTCCTCCGCCAGTGGGCGCCACTCTTTGGCGGCGGTGATGTAATCGCCCTTTTGAAATGCGTCCAGCCCGGCTTGGAAGTCGGCCAATGCGGGAAGCGCGGCGGCGATCAGCAACAGCATCAGTGACTTTCGCACGGAAATACCCTCCTACGTATTGAAGCACATGGAGAAGACTTTGTTTCGCAGCAAGCTAGGGTTCCAGCAGAAAGCGGGTGGATTCTTCCAGGAAAAGATCCAGGCGATCGTGATGCACCCAGTGCCCGGCGCCGGGAACCTTCACCAGGCGATGAGTGGCGATCGCCGAGGCGCGGTTGTCGATATCCGGATCGGGCAGCCAGCTTTCGAGTCCCCAAAAGAGCAGAACGGGACAGGTGATCCTGGAGAATATTGCGTGCAAATCTGCAATGTTGTGGCCGAAGGGCGGGAGGCTGCGCACATAGTTATCGAATTTCCAGCTCAACGAGCCGTCGGCGTTCCAATTTGTTCCGTGCAGAGTGAGGTGGCGCGCCACTTCATCGGACAGGTGCGGATTGGCTTCCTTCATCCGATGGGCGGCCGCTGCGAGGTTGGGATAGCTGCGGGGGTCGGGCCTGTCGATGTTACGAACCTCCCCGATCTTGCGAACATCTTCGATCCAACTGCGCAGCCGGTCGGGCGCTGGTTTGTTGACGCGATGCGAAGCGGGAAATCCGAGGCCTTCGATGGCGATCACTTTGCGCACGCGATCGGGATACACGCCGGCATAGAGCAGGGTGAGGACGCCGCCGAGCGAATGCCCGATCAGATGGAGGGGGCCGCCTCCGAGCAACTCCACTAGCGTCGCGATGTCGAGAAGATGTTCGGGGATGCTATAGGCGGCGCCGGGCGCCCAGGCGCTGTTGCCGTGCCCGCGCAGGTCCATGGCGTAGACGTGAAAGTGCTCGCGCAGAGAGCGGGCCACCCAGTCCCAATTGCGCGCGTGATCCAGGCCGCCATGCACCAACAGCAGCGCTGGCTTGCCGTCCTGTCCCCAGTCCCAGAACTGCAGCTTCAGGCGATGGGAATAGTAATAGTGGGAGACGGGTTCCAATTCCTTATTGTAGACGGCCCGAGCGGGGGCACTGGGAAACCGCATGTAGGCTCTCGACTGAGCCCGCCGCGGGAGCGATCAGAAGGTGAAACGACCACCGATCGTCGGAGCAAAGTTGTTGTCGTACTTAAAGGGGACGCCGGGGCCATGAGGAATGGCGATGGCCAGACCGCCGCTCACGTAGGAATACGCAATTCCGGCAAAACCGTCGAAACGCTTGGTGAAGTGATGATCCGCATAGAGCGACCAGAAGTTGAGGGTGCCCGCGCAGGAAGCGCGGAAACCGGCATCGGGCGAGCAGGTCGGCGGAATACGGAAGTCGTTCTGCAGCTGATGATACCAGGACGCCGTCAGCTCGGTTTTGCTGTCGATAGCGTATTTCACGCCCATCCACCAGATCTGCACGATCTTGGGAGAATCAAGATTGTTGTCTTCGACGCCGCTCAAGAGATAACCGCCCTGGTCCAAGGCGCCAACGCCCAACGGGTCCGACGGGTTAGTCTGCCGGATCCATTCGTAGCCGCCAAAAAACTTGAACGGGTCCCACGTATATTTGGCAGCGGCCATAATGGCGCTGTTGTCGGTCACGATGCCATATAAGGTGTTGGTCGTTCCGATCAGATTAGCCCCGTTGATGGGGTTTGTATTGATGCTGTTGGTGGTCGACTGATATGGCGCCGCCGGACTCTGAGGCCCCAGCAAGGGGTTCAATACGCTGATGGCCTGGTTGTAATGTTGGTAGACGACGTCGACGGAGAGCTTCTTGCCGAGGTCTCCGCCGAGGTCGAATCCATAGGCGTTGTTATGCGCCTCTTCCGGCGTACAGGTGGCGGCAGTCCAGGCTGAAGACGCCGAATAGCAGCCGCCGGAACCATCGGCGAATTTATACATCGCGCCGAAATGGACCGGACCAACGGCGAGGCGATACTTCAGGGCGTCGTCCCAACGGGTGTCCTCGGTGTCGCCGCCGCCGGCCATCGTGCCGTTATACCCGATGTA